>Ga0326727_10010393_pt1 | contig 22193 bp, 19 predicted proteins | sample MB2enrmetagenome_FD_207643 | JGI IMG/M metagenome (GOLD analysis project Ga0326727, IMG submission 207643) | Lab enriched peat soil microbial communities from McLean, Ithaca, NY, United States - MB29MY | ecosystem: Environmental > Terrestrial > Soil > Wetlands > Peat | place: USA: New York...
TGGGGCTGGTATCAGCAGGGTTATGAGCACGAGATCAACGACGCGCAAGGGAAGGCGTCGCACGAAGGGTACGTGGCGCATCACAACGGGCCGCAGTACTTCGGTTATGTGGCGAACAATCCTCTGGCCACGGCGCATCTGCATGGGCTGAGCAAGTTTTTCGACGACATAGCGGCCAGGCGGCTGCCTGCATCGGGCGTGTTTTATGTGCGCGGCGGCTACGGCAACATCGATGGATGGAAGCCGCAAGACCCCAATCCCAAGCTGGCGAAGGTGTACAACGGCAACGACGATCATACCGGCTACGCGGACACGCAGATCAGCGAGGCGCTGCTGGCCGAGGAGATCAACGCCATCGCCGACAGCCCCTATTGGAGCCAGAGCGTCATCATCATCACCTATGACGAGTCAGATGGGCTCTATGACCATGTGCAGCCGCGCGTGCGCTCCTATGATGCGGCGGGGCTGCCGCTGGAGCAGGGACCGAGAATTCCAACGATTGTGATCTCGCCCTACTCGGTGGCGCATGGCGTCTCGCACGTGCCGTCGGAGCACAGCTCGATTATTAAATTTGTCGACGAGCTGTTTGGCTTGGTGCCGCTGGCCGATCTGCCGGATGAGGAGCGCGCGCGGCAGATTGGCGTGGAGAAGTTTGGCCAGGCGAACCTGGGACCGGCGGACGACAAGGTGCCGGGGGTGGGCGACATGAGCTCGGCCTTCGATACGCTGCGCCTCGAGGGCAAGCGAGCGCCGCTGAGCGCGAAGTACGCGAAGATTCCGCCGGGGGAGATTGCCAGTTTCCCTCATGCGAATGGAGAGGGTTGCAAGCAGCTCGAGATTACGCCGACCGATTGGAAGCTGCCCAATCCGGTGCCGGCGGACTTCAATCCCCGGCCCGATACTACGCCGGGCATCCCGACGGCCGGCGGATGGACACCGTAATGAGAGCCTGGGCGGGCGTCGCGGCGCTGGCGGTGGTCGTGATTGTCTCGTGCGGCGTTGCGCGCGCGGCTGAGAGTTCTCCAACATTGGCCCGTGTGCGCGCGGCCGGCGTTCTGCATTGCGGCATCGATCAGGAGGAGGCCGAGTATTCGACCGAGGACGATCATGGGAATCGCGAGGCGTTTGACGCCGATCTCTGCCAGGCGGTTGCCGTGGCCGTGCTGGGAAAAAATGCGCTGGTGCGAGCGACGCATTATCCGGACGACCTCACCGCCATGCAGGGGCTCAAAGCGGGCGAGGTGGAGATGGTGGCCACGCTCTCCGACGACTTCACTCATACGGCGGGGACGCACCTGGCATTCACGCGGCCGGTGCTGTGGGATGGCGTTGGGTTTCTGACGCCAGCGGGAAGTCCGGTCGAGCGAGCGCGGCAGTTGAGCGGCAGGAAGATCTGCTTTCTGGCCGAGACCGCGGTGGAAGAGAGCGTGCGCGCCTGGTTTGCCCGCGAGCATTTGGAGTTTGTGCCCTTTCCGTTTCAGGAAGAAGGCGAGATGCGGGCGGCCTTCGCCACCGGCAACTGCGGCGCATTGGCCGGCGACCGGACGCGCCTGGCCGAAACCCGTGCAGCTCTGGCGCGGCACGGAAAGAGGGCGCGCCTGCTGCCGGAGTGCATCTCCAAGGACCCGCTGGCGGCGGCGGTGCGCGATGATGATCCGCAGTGGGCGGCGCTGGTGAACTGGGTGATGGAGGCGCTGGTTCAGGCCGAGGAGAGCGGCGTGACGCGGGCCAATGCGACGGCCATGCGCGCCCGCGCCACGAGCGACCCAGTGTTGCGCTTTCTGCTCGGCGTGTCGCGCGAGATTGGACCCGCGCTGGGGCTGGATGACGATTGGGTTGTGAAGGTGATTGAAGCGACGGGAAACTATGGCGAAATCTACGAGCGTGACCTGGGCGGTGCTTCGGCGATGAAATTGCCGCGCGGCGAGAATAATCTGCGCGAGCACGGCGGCGCGCTGACGGCCTTGCCCCCCAGATAGCTATGCGCGATAGAATGAATCGGCGGCAAGAAGGATAGAGCGAGGGAGATGAAATGGCAGCGTATGCAATTCCTGAAGTGGTGAGCCCCGCACCCGTAGCGCACGACGAGGTTCTGTTGGTTGCCAGCGGCGATTTGCGTCAATCAGCCAATGAGGTTTGTTGGCCCGCGCAGGCCGCCCTGGAAGAGATGTTGACGGCCGCTTTTCTCGAAGAGGGGGTCAAGCTGCGCCGCGCTCACCCTTATGACGCGGCGCAGAAGCACGGCTTCATCCACTCGCAGCGCATGGGGATGCAGGTCTTCGAGCACATTCATCCCGATGCGCCCATCGTGGTTGCCGAGGCGGTTTGGCAATACAGCGCCCACGTGCTGGCCGGACTGCTCTCTCATCGCGGCCCCATCCTCACCGTGGCCAATTGGAGCGGCCAATGGCCCGGCCTGGTGGGCATGTTGAATTTGAATGGCTGCCTGCGCAAAAGCGGCGTCCCTTTTACGACTCTGTGGAGCAAAGATTTCACGGACCCGCTCTTTAAGCGCGGGTTGCGTGAATGGATAAAAAATAAAAGCTTCGCGCACGACACCTCGCACGTTCATGCGTTCAATCCGTCCAAAGTGGGCGGGACCGAACGCCTCCTGGGCATCGCGCTGGCCAAGGAATTGCGCAGCAAGAAGGCGCTGCTCGGCGTCTTCGACGAGGGCTGCATGGGCATGGCCAACGCCATCATTGAAGACGGATTCATGAACCCCGCCGGAATCTACAAGGAGCGGCTGAGCCAGTCCGGCCTCTATGCGGCCATGCGCGAGGTCACCGCCGGGGAAGCGCAGAAGATTCGCGACTGGCTCGACGCGAGCGGGATGCGATTCGAGACCGGTCCCGACGAAACCACCGATCTGACCGACGCGCAGATTCTCGACCAGTGCCGCATGTACATCGCCGTGCTGCGCATCGGGGATGAGTTCGGCTGCGACGCTGTCGGCATTCAGTACCAGCAAGGGCTGAAGGACCTGGTTCCCGCCTCCGATCTCGCCGAGGGGCTGCTCAACAACGTCGAGCGTCCGCCGGCTTATAGCCGCGATGGCCGCGAACTGTATGCCGGCCGGCCGCTGCCGCATTTTAATGAAGTTGACGAGTGCGTGGGCGTCGATGCGGTGGTCACCAACCGAATCTGGACGGCGATGGGGTTCGATCCGGCCACCACTCTCCATGATGTTCGCTGGGGCGAGCGCTATACCGCCAAGGGCTTCGATGAGTTCGTCTGGCTTTTCCAAATCTCCGGCGCCGTGCCCGCCTCGCACCTCGTCGGTGGCTACAAGGGCGCCGTCAGCGAGCGCCAACCGCCCATGTACTTCCGCCTCGGCGGCGGAACGTTGAAGGGCGTCTGCAAACCCGGTGAGGTGGTTTGGAGCCGCGTCTATGTCGAGAAAGGCCGCCTTAAGGTTGATCTGGGCCGAGCCACGGCGATAGCGTTGCCTGATGCGGAGACCAAGCGCCGTTGGGCCGAGGTAACGCCGCAGTGGCCGGTCATGCACGTGGTTCTGCACGGCGTCGACCAGAACCAGTTCATGGCTCGCCATCCCTCTAACCACATCAACGTGGCCTACGCGCCCTCAGCCAAAGAGGCCGACCGTGCCCTGGCCGCAAAAGCAACTATGTTTCACGAGATGGGCCTCGATGTGCATCTCTGCGGCGTCTAACTTTAGCGCGGCAAACCGCCTGGACGCCCGCCGCGTGCGAAGATAAGAACAGAGCCTTCGCTGACATACGTACCACGGGAACGGACTCTCCAGGAGAAACACGCGATGCGCCGTGTTGCGCTTATCTACAATCCGGCATCCGGCCAGCACTCCTGGAGGCGTCATGCGGCCATCGACAAGGCGCTCCATGTCCTCCGCAAAGCTGGCGTTGAAGCTAGAGCGCATGAAACCATCGCTCCGGGCAGCGCGGGCGTTCTGGCCGAGGAGGCAGTACGCCGGGGCTGCGACACGATTCTTGCCTGTGGCGGCGATGGCACGGTTCATGAAGTTCTACAGAGCCTGGTTGGCACCACCGTGGCTTTGGGCGTGGTGCCGCTGGGCACCGCCAACGCGCTGGCGGCGAATCTCGGCCTGCATTCGTCCCCGGCAAAGGTGGTCCGCAAGCTGCTGACCGCGGTCCCGGTGCGCATCTCCGTAGGCCAAATCTCTTATCGGGACGAGACGGGCGCCACACGCGCGCGCTACTTCACCGTAGCCGCGGGAGTGGGCGCCGACGCTCTGTTTCTATCCCGCCTCGATCCCACACTCAAGCGGCGCTTTGGCTACATCCTCTATATCATCGAGGCCTTTCGCCTCTGGGCCACGCACTCCTTCCCGCTTTTTGAAGCGGCCTTCGTGGAACGCGCCAGCGCCCATCCCCGGGTGGAGCAGATCTCCCAGCTTCTGGCGGTGCGCATTCGCGACTTCGGCGGCGTTCTTCACAATCTGGCCCCCGGCGCCACGCTGCACAAGAACGGCCTGCGCCTGGTGGCCTTCAAGACGCGCAGCCGCCTGCTCTACTTCCGCTTTTTGATCTCGGTGGTGTTCGGACGCCAGAGCTTTTCCCGCGAGATTGAACTGCTCGACGCCGTCTCGGTCGAGTGCCGATTGTGCAACGGCACTTCGCCGCGTGTTTATGCCGAGGCTGATGGAGAGCTGCTGGGCGATCTGCCGATCCGCATCGAGATCGTGCCGCAAGCCGTAACCCTGTTGATCCCGCCCAACGCTAGGCCTTGAAAGCCGCGCATAAACCAACCTGGCAAGGCAAATTCCTGTATCCAATTGAGCAGATTCTGGATTCACTGCGTGAAAGACTCGGATGTGGCTGCTCTCCGGCACAAACTGAGCCGGATGAGCGGCCTGCGGAAATGCCGGGAGAAATGCATGCTTGGAATCGTCTTAATTGTGGTTTTAATCCTTGTTCTCATCGGCGCGCTGCCGACATGGCCGCACAGCAGGAACTGGGGATACTATCCGTCCAGTGGAGTTGGACTCGTCTTCTTGATCCTCATCGTTTTGCTGTTACTGGGCCGAATCTGAACTGCGGGTCCACTTCGATGAACCTCTGTTGGCATCTGAGGCTTGTTCGCGCGGCGGCACTTGTTTTCGCGGTGCTGCTGTCAAGCGTAATCGCGGTTGCTTACTCCGTTCTGACACACGAAGAAATCATAGACCTGGCATGGACCTCCGAGATTCGGCCGCTCTTGCTGGAGCGCTTTCCGGGCATGACCGAAGACCAGATCAAGGAAGCTCATGCCTACGCCTATGGAGGCTCGGTAATCCAGGATTTGGGATACTATCCATTCGGCAACAAGGAGTTCAGCAATCTGGCGCATTACGTCCGCACCGGGGACTTTGTCCTGGAGTTACTGGTTGAAAGCCAGAACGCCGACGAGTACGCCTTTGCGCTGGGCGCGCTCTCGCATTATGTGGCGGACATTGACGGCCATCCGGCGGTCAACGAGGCGGTCGCTCTCCATTATCCAAAGTTGCGCGCGAAATATGGCAGCTCCGTTCGCTATGCACAGGACAAGACAGCACATTTGAAGACGGAGTTTGGATTCGACACATTGCAGGTTGCGAAGAATCGTTATGCTTCGGATCAGTACCACGATTTCATTGGATTTCAGGTCTCGGAACCGCTGCTGGAGCGGGTCTTCCCGGTGGTCTACGGGCTGGAACTGAAGGAGGTGCTGGCGCACGAGACCCTGGCGGTTGGCTCCTATCGCTACTCTGTCAGCCGGCTGATTCCGCAGATGACCCAAGTGGCGCTACAGACGCACAAGAAGAACCTGATGCGCGAGACACCGAACTTTGCCAGACAAAAGTTCCTGTATCGCCTATCCCGCTCGGATTATGAGAGAGCGTGGGGAAAGACTTATGCAAAGCCGGGGCTGGGCACACGAATCTTATCCACGCTTCTGCGCTTTGTGCCGAAGATAGGTCCGTTGAAAGGCATGGGATTTAATAACCCGACCCCGAAAACGGAAGATCTGTATATCAAGAGCATCAACACGACCACCGACCATTACCGAGTCCTGCTGGAAGAGGTGCGCGCAGGCAGGCTGGTGCTGCCCAACTGCGATCTCGATGACGGCAAAAGGACCGAGTCAGGAGAATACTCGCTGGCGGACGAAACCTACGTAAGCCTTCTGGCCCAACTGGCCGCGCATAACTTCGAGCGGACATCGGCCGAGTTGCGCAAAAATATTCTTGATTTTTATTCCGGCCCCTCGCTGCCAGTCGAGACCGGAAAAGACCGGGCTCACCGGCAAGAGGTTCGGGATGATCTGAGCCGGTTGAGATCCGCAGCGCCTGCACCGGTTGCGGCGGATAAGCCTTCCATCGCAAAACCGTGAAATTACTCCAGCTTCGCTGGCGCAACCACATACATATATACAAAGCTTTGCAGAAGCGGCAAATTTGGGCGCATCGTGTCCTCCGGCGCAGGATAGCAGATTTCCGTCCGAGGTCGCATACGAATTTAATAATATTATGCCACATACTAATATTAAAATCGTGCTACACATGCAATAATCATTTTCAAGGCGCTGGTGCTGCTTTCGTGCTCATACCGCCTCATGTGAGAGAAAAGGGAGGATGATCCATTGCATACGGTCTCCCTTCATTTCCATTTCAGCTGGAGTTGCTGCGCATGATTTTGAAGAGGTTGACCGTTTTGTTCTTTCTGCTGGCGCCTTGCCTTTTGGCCGCGCAAGAGGTTTCGTTCACAGGCCGCATCGCCTATCCGCGGGGTTACGCAGTCGTTACGAGCGATAAGGCATATCCGCCTCAGCTATCTGGAACTGTCGTTGACACCTCCGGCGCGGTGATTGCCGGGGCAGACGTGCATGTTCTGAGCGCGAACGGAACTGTACAAAGAACGGTACATTCGGAGACGAACGGCTCCTTCATTTTTTCCGGACTCGCGGCAGGCAATTACCGGCTCGTGGTAATGAATCCCGGTTTTGAAACCAAAGAAATCTTTGTCACTATAGGGACCACGGGGTCGCCGGCCCCGCTGCGCATCACTCTGGTAGTGGGCACCGTTAGCACCACCATCAACGTACAGGGCCGGGAGGATGACCTCATCGGAATTGCCGAATCCGGCTCTCAAGGCACGGTGAGCGCAATGGAAATCGAAGATCGTCCGATTCTTCGCTCGGGAGAAGTTTTGGAGACGGTTCCAGGCCTCATCATCACGCAACACGCCGGCGGCGGCAAGGCCAACCAATATTTTCTGCGCGGCTTCAATCTCGACCACGGCACGGATATCGCCATTTTTCTCGACGATATGCCACTGAACCTGCCGTCGCACGCGCACGGCGAGGGCTACTCGGACATGAACACCGTCATCCCGGAGTTTGTGAAGCGGGTGGATTTCGAAAAAGGCCCTTATTACGCCAATGTGGGCAACTTCAGCTCGGCTGCCAATGCCCATGTGGAATTCTTCAAGACGCTGCCGGAGAATTTCTTCAAGGTGGAAGGCGGCACGTATACCTATAGGCGGGCCGTATTTGGCGCGTCGCAAAAGTTCGGCAGGGGCAATTTGCTCTATGGCGGAGAAGAGTATTACTATGACGGCCCCTGGGTGCATCCGGATGGTTTTAACAAATTCAACGGCATTCTAACCTACAGCCAGGGCGACGACGCCAATGGCGCCAGCATCACGGCCCACGCTTACCACGGAAAATGGAACTCCAGCGATCAAATCCCCGTTACCGCCCAATCCCCACCTCCCATTGGTGTCGGTTTCTTCGGCACACTGAACCCGTCTGACGGCGGGCACAGCCAGCGTCATAGCATGCAGGGAGAATGGCATCGCCAAGACGCAAACTCCGAGTCGAAGATCATGGGCGCCGTATTTTATTACGATATGGATTTATATTCCGATTTCACTTACTACCTGGTGGACTACGGCAAAGAGGACCAGTTCAATCAGCAGGACAGGCGCTGGGTGGGTTACCTGGACGCACACCACACGGTTTTCAGCACCTGGCAAGGCCGCAAGATGTCCAATACCTTTGGCGCGCAGTTCCGCAACGATTGGATCAACAACGGCCTTTACCGGACGCAGAATCGCGTGCGCACGACCAAAACCGATTACTCCGCCACCGCCGCGGCCGGCAGCGGCACGAGTTTCTTCCCCGCCGCCGGCTCCGGCCTTCCCAACGCAGGCGTTCTTCCCACCTGCATCAACGCCGACCCGACTTCCTCTATTACTCTTTCTGTTACTTTGCCCAACAATCTTGCTTTTACTAACAACGGCAGCACCGGCGCCAGTACCACTGTTCCCAACACTACCTGCCCCACTTTGCCCGCGACCACGGAGCGGGATAATTTTACGGACATGATCGGCAGCGCTCTTTGGGAAAATAAAATCCAGTGGGCGAAGAAATTCCGCTCGGCCGTGGCGTTACGTGGCGACGAAGAAAAATTTGTCGTCACCAGCCTGGCTTACGCGACTAACATTATTACTTTGCCCAACGGCGCCACCACCACCGTTCCCGATATGATTAGTTTGCCCGGCGGCGCCACCGAAACTGTGAACGCGGCCAATTCCGGCTCGGCCGCTAAGTTCCTGCCCAGCCCCAAAGCAAGTTTGATCTTCGGCCCGTGGGCCAATACGGAGTTCTATCTGCAGGGCGGATTCAGTTTTCACTCGAACGACGGGCGCGGCTCAACGCAACAGGTGGAACCGGTTTCTCCGGACTATCCTTATCCCAATACGGTCATGCCGAAGATCTCCCCCCTGGTCGAACAAAAAGGCGGGGAGATCGGCGTGCGCAATGGGTCCGTCCCGCATCTGCAAAGCACCTTTGAGCTCTGGTATCTCCACAGTAACTCCGAACTGACGCAGGACGGCGACACCGGCGGCACGATTGCATCCGAACAGTCGAGCAACCGCTATGGCCTCGAATGGGCGAACTATTACACGCCACGGGAACATTGGGCTTTTGATTTTGACATTGCAGATTCCCGCGCCCAGTTCACCCAGTTAGACCCATTTGATGCCTCATGGTGGGTGGTAAATTTGCCCTTGACAGCTACTGTTACCACCGCGGCCGGCAGCACCACCACGATTTACAACGGCAGCGGATGCACCTCGCCGACAACAAACCAACCTGGTTGCGTCTATGCAAATTGGCAACAACAAGGCCCGGGCGGCAAGCTGGTGCCTGAAGCGGTTAAGGTGGTGATTTCATCGGGCGCCACACTGCACGCTTACAAAGGCCTGACGTCGAGTTTGCGCCTGCGCTACTTTGGTCCGCGTTACTTGACGTCGGACGGACTTTATCAGTCAAGTCAAACGGTGTTGCTCAATGGGGAGTTCGGTTATCAAATTCACAAGAAATGGCACTTTACGGCCGAATTTTTGAATATGCTGAACCGCAGAGATGCCGACATTGACTACGCTTATGTCTACCAAATATCTCCAACAACCGCGCCTGCATTCGGACGCGTTAACCACCCCACCGAACCGTTTCTGGCGCGATTCGCGTTAGAAAGAAGCTTTTGACAGACGCAGTTCAGATGAACAATAATTCGGGCCATTATGGCGCTATGTGATTTTTACGCCCTTGGTGATGATTTGCGGGAGATATTTCAGTTTTTATTTGCAGAGACGGACATCGTGGCCTACGAGAGCGCTTCCCAGCCTGAACAACCTATTGCGAAATTCCACTCGCTTGCTGAGATCGAATGCGCATATTCGCTCGGTTCGTACCGCGCAGGAAGTCTCCAGCTTTGGTCGCCAAACGTGTGTGCGCAGCCAATCATACGACGAGTAGACCTTCAGTACCGAGTTCCAACTTTTCGGTACGACGTCGAAGGTGTCGGACTGATTCAGTTTTACCTCGACGGCAGGAAGGACGGGATCATTTACCACACGCATTTCGGTCACTGGAACGAAGCAGGGGCGCGACAGCGGTGTATTCATCCGGCAGACGATTGTGATTGGAAGGCGCTTGCGAGACTGTCCCGAAAAATCCAATACTACATTCGACGAAAGTTGGTTGCGGCGAGTTTTTATAAGCGTCCAGTCCTCCGTTATGCGTTGGAGGCAGTAGACAGAGGGGATAGCTTGTGGTGGGACACCAGTGCAACTCACCATGCAGACTCTCCCCATCTTCTAAGAGTCTCTTCCTCACCTTAGCGTCCATGCTTGTGTGCGTGGATGTGCTTCGGCTCGGAGGGCGGCGCCAGATCATGCTCGGGAACGGTCATCACCAGGCGTCCGTGCTGCACGCCCTTGAGGCCGATCAGCTGGTCAGCAAATTGGGCAACCTGGGCCGATTTACCGTGCACGATCAACACTTCCAGGCAGGAATCGTGATCCAGGTGGGCGTGGCTGGTGGAGACAACCAATTCGTGATGCTCGTGCTGCGCCTCGGTCAGCTTTTCGGTGATGCCGTGGGCGTGGTGGTCGTAGATGAGAGTGACCGTACCCACCACGGTCGCATCCGGCGCGGCGGTCTGTTCGGTCACCAGCCGGTCGCGGATCAAGTCGCGGAAGGCCTCGGAGCGGTTGGTGTAGCCGCTCCGCTGAATCGAGCGGTCGAACCGCTTGAGAAGCTCCGAATCCAGCGCAATCCCGATTCTGCTCAAAACGCCCATACGCACTCCCGCATAGCCCATCGACTTCCCCGCGTCTTCAAGGAAGAATCAGAGTAACAGATACTAAAAATCATAATACTTCTCTTCCACACTTTGGAACCGCTCTCGTTCGCCGTTTTCCGGACAGTGTTCTGGGGAATCTGCGCGCCAGGAACGAATTCAGCTATGAAATCATCCTGGCTATGAGCACAAATGCTCGTCTGGCAGGCTTTGACCCGGCTATTCACGGTCTCCGCAAGCCGCAGGCCGGGGTTTGCGTTGACTCCGGGGCCTGATTCGGGTATTCTGAAGTCCTTGCGCGGTGTTGCGCCTGGGGTCTAGGTGTGCTCACCCGGACCCGCCTGGTTGATGCCCTGGAGGGGTCGGCTGGAACAGGCCATCGGCTGCCGGATTCGAGTTTATGGCGCGCAGTTTGGCGTCTCCGGCGCAGCCAGAGCCCTTTTCAGGGCCAGCCCCCGCGGTCCTCACCCGAACAGATTTGTTTGGCAGTGGGTGGAAAATAGGCCCGTGCGCCGAATTGGCGCGGGCCAGAGCGCTTTGCGCTGGATTTTTGCTGGATTTTTTGGCATTTAGAGGGCAGGAGAGAGATGGGTACCTTTGTTCCGAGCGGCAAGCAGATTGACCGCAAATGGTTTGTAGTGGATGCCAGCGGCAAGACGCTGGGCCGATTGGCGACCAAGGCCGCCGACGTGCTGAGCGGCAAGCTGAATCCACAGTACGTTCCGTATATCGATGTGGGCGACCACGTGATCGTCATCAACGCGGAAAAGATCCGCCTCACCGGCCTCAAGTCGCAGAGCAAGCTTTATCGCCGCTACACCGGCTTTCCCGGCGGGCTGCGCGAGGAGTCGTACACGCGCCTGTTGAATCGCAAGCCGGAGATGATTCTGGAGCAGGCGATCAAGGGAATGCTGCCCAAGAGCAAGATGGGCCGGCAGATGGCCACCAAGCTCAAGGTCTATCGCGGCGACAAGCACCCCCACGAGGCGCAGATGCCCGTGGCGTTGGAAGTCAAGTGAAGAAGTGAAAAAGTGAGTCGATGACCGGATTCTACTGGCGGCGGCGAGAGATTGGTAAGGGTTTTGGCTGGGGACTTTGAGAGTGCCTGGCGGAGAGAGCGGAGAATGGCAGATTTGGTTCAGTATTACGGGACGGGGCGGCGCAAGTCGGCGATCGCGCGCGTATTTCTGCGTCCCGGCACGGGCGAGTGGAAGGTCAACGGCAAGGCATTTGAAGTTTACTTCGTGACCGAGCAGCAGCGCGTGGCCGCCAAGCGCACCTTGGCGCTGGTGGAGTTGGCTTCGAGCTTTGACGTGGTGACCACCGTCAAGAGCGGCGGTGTATCGGCGCAGGCCGATGCCGTCAAGCTGGGCGTTGCCCGCGCGCTGGTCCAGTTCAATCCCGAGTTGCGCAAGGTGCTCAAGGCCGAAGGCCTGCTGACCCGCGACTCACGCATGAAGGAACGCAAGAAGTACGGGCAGAAGGGCGCGCGTGCACGGTTCCAGTTCAGCAAGAGATAGCTGACAGCTTACAGCTAACAGTTTTCCAGGTACGTTCATCGCTTTTACTGTTAGCTATCTGCTGTGAGCTGTTAGCTGGTTTTAAATTCCCGCACAAGCGGGTTCAATCCGGGCGCCGGCATCGACCACCCGGATGCAATCCACGAAGGAGGCCAATGGCCACGATCACAATGAAGGAGCTGCTCGAAGCGGGAGTTCACTTCGGGCATCAGACCAAGCGCTGGAACCCCAAGATGAAGGAATACATCTTCGGCGAGCGCAACGGGATCTATATCATCGACCTGCAGAAGACGCTCAAGCTGTTCAAGGAGGCGTCGAAGTTCGTCACCGAGCTGTGCTCCACGGGCAAGACGGTTCTGTTTGTCGGCACCAAGCGCCAGGCGCAGGAGGCCGTGGCCGAGGAGGCCACGCGAGCGGGAATGCCCTACATCAACCAGCGCTGGCTGGGGGGTCTGCTGACCAACTGGGTGACGGTGCAGAAGTCGGTGAAGCGCCTTCAGGAACTGGATGAGATGGCCACCGATGGCCGCTATGAGCTGCTGACCAAGAAGGAAGTGATCAAGCTGGAGCGGGAGCGCAAGCACCTGCAGGCGAACCTGGCCGGCATCAAGACCATGAAGCGGCTGCCGGACGCGCTATTCATCGTCGACTCGAACAACGAGACGATTGCCGTGAAGGAGGCCCGCAAGCTGGGCATTCCGGTGGTAGCCGTGGTGGATACCAACTGCGATCCGACAGTGGTCGATTACGTGATCCCGGGCAACGACGACGCGCTGAGGGCCATTCGCCTCTTCACCTCGAAGATTGCCGACTCGGCGGCCGAGGGCGTGAACCTGGTGGGCGACAAAGCCTTTACCGAGGAGTTGCCTGAGCCTGAGGCTGATGCTGTGGCAGCCGACGCAGCGCCTATAGAGGCCGAGGAAGTGGATCTGGAAGCGGCCCTGGGCGGCGGCATTCGCAAGGCGCCCGCCGCGGTGGCGGCGCTGGACGAGGCCGAGGTCGCCGAGGGCGTTCTTTAATCTGAACAGTTCTCAGTTGTCAGTTTTCAGTTGTCAGTAACGACGAAACTGGCTGGGTTGTGGCCGGTCTATGTCAGTCCTGCCATTGAGAACTGACGACTGTGAACTGATAACTAGGAAAAGAGACAAAACAGTGAGCGAAAAGATTGATGCAAAATTGGTGAAAGAGCTGCGGGAGAAGTCTGGCGCGCCGATGGGCGACTGCCTGAAGGCCTTGCAGGAGACCAAGGGAAACATTGAGGAAGCCTTTGTGGTGTTGCGCAAGCGGGGCATGGCCTCGGCGCAGAAGAAGGCGGCGCGCTCCACCAACGAGGGCGCGGTGGGCACCTACATTCACGCAGGCGGCAAGATCGGCGTGCTGCTGGAATTGAACTGCGAGAGCGATTTCGTGGCCCGCACCGAGGACTTCCAGGAACTGATGAAGGACATCGCCATGCACATCGCGGCCAGCGATCCGCGCTATGTGAAGCCCGAGGACGTGACCGCGGCCGATATGGAGCGCGAGAAGGATATCTATCGCGCCCAGGCCGCCGCCACTGGCAAGCCTGCCCCGGTGATCGAGAAGATCGTGGAGGGCAAGATGGCCAAGTTCTACGAGGAGGTCTGCCTGCTGGAGCAACCCTTCATCAAGGATCAGACCGTCAGCATCAAGGAGTTGATCGCGCAGAAGGTGGGCAAGCTGGGCGAGAACATCACCGTGCGGCGCTTCGCGCGCTTCAAGGTGGGCGCGCCCGACTGGACCGTGGCCACAACAAAGCCCGTGGAAGCGGCTGCCGAGTAAGCGACTGCTCAAAGTCAAGACGGAAACGGTCCGAGGCTTCTGCTTCGGGCCGTTTTTCCGCTTTAGGGACGGGACTGTCGTAATCTTGAGTCTGTACAATAAAGCGATTCCGGGGTACGCTGGAAGTATGAACAACGTGCAGCTCTATATCGTTGTCGGGTTGCCGACTATTACAGTTTTGGTTGGGATATTCCTGAACCAACGGTCGATTGATCGCCTGGAGCGTAGCTTGGGGAGCCGTATAGACCGGTTAGAGGCTCGCCTGGACAGGATTGTGGCGGACCTCCGAGAGTTCTACCGGACCCTCGGCCAGCACGATGCAAGACTCGACAACCTAGAAAAGCGCAACGCGTAGACATTTCTTTGGATGAAATATTGACCAAAGGCCCAGGGCGCAAACCCTGGGCCTTTTTGTATTTGATAGAGGAGCGTACAGCCGACGGCTGGGTCTGGGGCATCCAGGAAGAAATGAAAGCCTAAAAATGCAGATGCAGCGAGACCGACGCGGTGGGGTGTTTTTCTGTACCGCCGGGGTTTGCTGGGCCGCCGTGTCCAGGCCCCGTTGTGGCGCCGGCGGAGAAGCCGCCGCGCGACGAACCTGCCGTGGAGCCAGAGCCCAGCGTGGAGGTTGCGGAGAGGTTGAACATTCCGTTGCCGAAGGTGGAGCTGTTAAAGGTGGCGCCGACAGAGCCCTGTCCGACTCCGCCGCCCAGGCCATTGCTTCTTGTGCCGAGAGTGTCCCGGTAGGAGAGACGGAAGTTGCCCATCGAGGACTTCAGGTACATCCCCAGATTGCTCCGCGTCAGTTGATCGAGTGTGAGGTCTCGAGGCACGGAGCCGTGGGCGCCGTTCATCCCTGCGCCCATTCCACCGGAGCCGCGGCCTGGGCCGAAGCCGCGGGAGTTTGTTCCTCTAAACAGGGACTCCAGGTCGTCCGGTTCACCACCCCACGAACCAAGACCTGTCCGTGGGGACCCTAGTCGTCCGCCCAGGGCGGAAGAGCGGCTGGAGCGGGCTCCGCCGTCATGCTGGCCAGCGTCGAGCTGGGTGCGGTCCCAAAGCGAAAAGCCTTGGTTGGCGTTGCGGGGCGCGCCGCGGCCATGAGCGGAGCCGGAGGAGCCGTGTTTCAAGCCGGGGTTAGACGGGGATGGATCTTTAGCAGGAGCCGCATCGAGACCGGCGGGTTCGTGTGTGGGGGCGGGTGCGGGCTTGAGGGTACGCGCAGGTGTGGGCGCGACGATAGGCGCTGAGACGGGCACGGTTGCCTGCGCGGAGACGGGCGCTGGCGGAGATTGGCTGTCGGGGGGTAAGGTGTCCTGTGCGCGCAAAACGGCTGCGCCGGCGCAAAGCGCCAGGACGAAGACGCATAACAGGCCGGTAAAGAAAATACGCTCGCGTGAATAGGAGGTGCAATACATGGCATTGCCACCGTCAAGGAGGGAAATGGGCAGTCTTCAGCATTATCCCTCATTTCATTAGACGCCTTATTGGGTATCCGCGTCGATCTGAATTGGCCATTTCCGCGCATAAAGTGCCGACGCCATGGAAGCGGCGGAGTAAGGTTCTGCGACATTTCAGAAATTGACCAAGGCCCGGGAGAAAACCCTGGGCTTATTTCGTAGATCAAGACCGGGCCTCTCCCGGAAAAACTGTAGAATGAAAGGAATTATTCCGCGGAGGATGGTTTAGATTGAAGCGCAGAGTGTTTTTCAAGCTGGTACTCGGGACGGCTGTTTTCTCAGACGTTTCCCGAGCCTTTGCATCCACCAGCCAGACAGAAGCAGTGAAGCCAGCCACCCAGGAGAAGAGTAGTATGACTGAACCCCTAAAAAGCCGGCCTACTATCGGGATGTTATTGTTCCCCGGTTTGAATTTTCTCGATCTGATTGGACCTCATACCGTCCTTGCTCACTTCGCAAATGTGCATCTGATCTGGAAGAATCTTGACCTGATCACGGTGGATTTGGGCATCGCAGTGAAGCCGACCACCACCATGGACGACTGCCCGAGAGACCTCGATGTGCTCTTCGTCGGCGGAGGGCCGGGCCTTACCGATGCCATGCAAGACAAAACGTTTCTGGATTTTCTTGCCGATCGCGGAGGCAGGGCGAAGTATGTGACCTCGGTGTGCAGCGGGTCCATGTTGCTGGGAGCCGCTGGCCTGCTGCGCGGATACAAGGCGACCTCCCATTGGGCATTCCGGGATCTTTTACCGCTCTTTGGCGCTGTGCCAGTGCATCAGAGAGTCGTCATTGATCGAAACCGGATCACTGGAGGCGGAGTGACGGCGGGAATCGACTTTGGACTCACGCTCCTCTCAATTCTGGTTGGGGAGAATGTGGCAAAGGCCACGCAACTGAGCATCGAATACGATCCGCATCCTCCCTTCGATGCCGGAACGCCTGAAATGGCAGGCCCGCAGACCACACAAGCTGTGCTCGCTCAAATTGGACCCCGGCTTGAAAAGGTGAGAGAACTGGCCAATAAAATGAAGTTCAATTAGCGGCACGCCTTACTACCCGTTTTTCAAATTGCGAAGATGCAATGCGGCGTATGTGCGATACTCGAAACGGTATGTATAAACGCATTGTTCTCAAGCTTTCCGGTGAGGTGCTGGCCGGCCCGCGCGGCTTCGGGCTGGATGCCGGCAAGGTCGCCGAGATTACCGGCGAAATTGTCGATGTGCATGCGCTGGGCGTGGAGATTGGCGTGGTGGTGGGCGGAGGCAACATCTTCCGCGGGGTTGCCGAGCAGGCTAAAGAGATGGACCGCGTGAGCGCCGACAACATGGGCATGCTCTCCACGGTCATCAACGCCATCGCCATGCAGGACGCCCTGGAACAGCGCGGCGTTCCCTGCCGAGTGATGAGCGCCGTCTTCATGAACCAGGTGGCTGAACCGTATATTCGCCGCCGCGCCGTGCGCCACCTGGAAAAGGGCCGCGTGGTGATCTTCGCCGCGGGCATCGGCAATCCCTTCTTCTCCTCCGACACGGCGGCCAGCTTGCGAGCCATGGAGATCAAGGCCGACGTGCTGCTGAAGGCCACCAAGGTGGAAGGCGTCTACAGCGCCGACCCGGTGCTGGTGAAGGACGCCGTCAAGTACGACCACATCACCTATATGGAGATCCTGCGCCAGGGGCTTAAGGTGATGGACCTGACCGCCGTGAGCTTGTGCAAAGACAACAACCTGCCCATGATCATCTTCAACATGAACCAGCCGGGGAACATCCGCCGGGTGGTGCTGGGCGAAAAGGTCGGGTCGCTGGTGACGGCGTGAAGGCAGGGAATAGGGAATAGGGAATAGAAAACACCGTGGAAACGCACAAGCCAGCACGGCTGAATGCATTGACAGGTCTGCGATTCTTTGCGGCCATCAACATTGTTTTTTTTCACTTTTCCAATCCACAATTGTTTGGTTTTCTGGCCCCGGTGGTCAACGCGGGCTACGTCGCGCTGGGACTGTTCTTTCTGCTTTCGGGGTTTGTGCTGGCTTACAACTACGGCGGTCAGGCGCGCGAGGGCAAGCTGGGCAAGGTGCGCTTCTGGAAGGCTCGGTTCACGCGGCTCTATCCCGTCTACCTGCTGAGCCTGTTGTTGAGCTGGCGGATGGTGGCGGCCGAGTACGGCGCCCATGCGTATCCGGTCTACTGGCACAACACAGCGCTGATGCCGCAGCACGGAATGTTCTGGGTCGGCATGGCGCTGACGCCGCTGCTATTGCAGGGCTGGTTTCCCACGCTGGCCACCTTTCTGAACACGCCGGCATGGGCGATGCCCGCCGAAGCCTTCATGTACACTCTTTTTCCCTGGCTGGCCAGGGTCAAGCGTCCGGCGCGGGTTTCGCAAAATCTGCTTCTGCTGGCCGCGGTGTGGGCCGCGGGTTTGGTTCCCGGTTTGTTGTATATGATCTTCCAGCCGGACGGCATTGCGCATCCGGACCGCTGGAGCTACGGGTACTGGCTGTGGGCGCTCAAGTACACGCCGCTGCCGCATCTGGCCAGCTTTGTCTTCGGCATTCTGTTGGCCGGCTTGGATGCGCTGGTGCCGCGCTCGAGCCGCGTGCGCCTGCTGCTGGGGCTGGGCGGCTTTGCCGGGGTCTTCGTCCTGCTGGAGTTAGGACCGCTGGTGCCCTTCGTCCTCCTCCACGACGCCCTGCTGATGCCCCTGTTTGGCTGCATAGTCCTGGGGCTGGCCGGGGAGAATCCGCTGTCAACGGCGTTCAGTTTTCGCCCGCTGGTCTTTCTGGGCGAGGCCAGCTACTGCCTTTACGTGCTGCACTTCAACCTATGGATGTGGATTCACGACACCCATCTGCCGGAGCGGCTAGGAGTGGCGCGCTTTGACCCGTGGCTCAGCTACGCGTTTCTGCTGGCGGTGGCCGTGGCGGCGATGCTGCTGGTGGAGAAGCCCGCGCAGCGGCAACTGCGCAAGTGGATGGGAGCGTAGAAATGCCCGCAACCACAGATCTTCCCGTCCCCATGCGCGCGCTGCTGGCCGGTGCACGCCGCAAACAGTCCTCTATGCTCGATCTCATACAAAAATTCGTGCGGGCCGAGTCGCCCTCAGACGATAAGGCCGCCGTGGACGCCTGCATTGCGCTAGCCGCTGCACACGCCAAGGCTCTGGGCGGGCGCGTCAAGCTCCATCACCAGCGCGGTTTTGGCGATCTGCTGGAGGCACGATTCGGGCCAAAATCCAAAACCGGAGCAGCGGATAAAGCGCGCCCCTCCCTGCTGCTCGGCCATCTGGACACCGTCTGGCCACTGGGCACGCTCAAGACCATGCCCTGCCGCTTGAGCGAAGGCCGGCTCTGGGGTCCGGGCACGCTGGACATGAAGGCGGGCGCGGCCATGGCCTTCACCGCCATCGAAATGCTCGCCGAGGCCGGACTGTTGCAGCGCGAAATCGTCCTGCTGCTCACCAGCGACGAAGAGGTCGGCAGCCCGGTCTCGCGGCCTGTTCTCGAGCGGCTGGCGAAGGAATGCTCCGCAGTCTTCGTTTTAGAGCCTGCGCAGGGGCTGGCCTATAAGACCGCCCGCAAAGGCACCGGTCACTGGCGCATCGACGTGACCGGAGTAGCCGCGCACGCGGGCGTGGACTTTGATAAAGGCGTAAGCGCCATTCTGGAGATGGCCCGCATCATCGAAACTGTCTCCGGCTGGACCGATCTCAAGCGCGGAGTGACGGTGAACGCGGGCGTTATGGGCGGCGGCTCCAGGTCCAACGTGATTGCTGCTCAGGCCTGGGCGGAGGTCGATCTGCGCATCATCCGCAAGGCCGACGGCCCGCGCATGGCGCGAAAATTTGCCGCGCTCAGGCCGGTGGACAAGCGGTGCACTCTCACCGTCCAAGGCGGCATCAACCGCCCACCCATGGAACACAACCGCTTGACCGTACGGCTCTACCGCCAGGCCAGGGCGCTGGCCGCCGAGCTGGGATTTGCGCTGGAAGAAGCCCTGAGCGGCGGCGCCTCCGACGGCAACCTCACCTCCGCGCTGGGCATTCCCACCCTGGACGGCATGGGAGCGGTGGGCGAAGGCGCGCATGCCCGCCATGAATCCATCCTGGTCGAGCATCTGGCCCCAAGGACCGCCCTGCTGGCGGGGATGCTGGCGGGGTGCGTAGCTGCCGCAGCGCCTGATAAACTCGCCTCTAGCATCACCCGGAGTTAACCACGCCATGAAGCATACAGCCTTGATTCTGTTGTTGGCGGCCAGCACCATGGCCGCAAGCGCCCAAGTCCCCACGCAGCCGGCGAACCCTGCTGCCAAGCCTGCTGTGAAGCCGGCGGGAGATGCGGTTCGAGATGCGGGTCAATCCTGGTGGGGCCGTCACTTTGGCTCTGCCTCGAAGCCCGCTGCACCGGCAGCGAAAGCCGAGGAACCACCGTCGCCTTCGGTGGCCGCGATCATCAAGGCGCCCGCCGGAATTCCTGCGGTCGAGGGAATGCAAGAGCCGATCTTTACGGTCGCGCTGCGCTTCCAGGAGATCAAGGTCGGCACGGGCGCCGCGGCCGAGCCACACAAGCTGCTCAAGTACTACTTCACCTTGTGGACGGCGGCCGATGGCCGCAAACTCGACTCCACCGATGACCACCGCGCCCCGCTGAGGGACAAGGACGGCAAGCCGGTGATGGGCGACGACGGCAAGCCCAAACTGGGCGATCCCCAGCCGGCCATGATCATCATGGGACAGGGCCGGCCACTTCCCGGATGGGACATGGGATTTGAGGGCATGAAGGCTGGCGGCAAGCGCCGCGTCTTTATCCCCTGGCAGTTGGGGTTGGGCCTGCGGGATGTTCCATCCCCCGACGCCAACCATCCGGGGATTCCAGCCAAGTCCGATCTGGTCATCGATCTCGAACTGACCGAGGTCGCGGACGCTCCGGCGCCGCCCAGCCGTCCCGGCATGCCTCCCAACCACCCGCCGATGGGCAGGATGCAACCGATGCCCGGCGGAGCCCCGCATCCCGGCGCGCCTACTGCGCCGCCCGCTCCAGGCGCACCGCCCAAGCCACCTGCTCCGGCAACGCCCACGCCAGCGGCTACACCCGCGGCTACGCCAGCTCCAAACGCAACTCCAGCCAAGGCAGTTGCGCCCAAACCCGCTGCGCCAGCGGCTCCCGCACCCACTCCGGCTGCTCCGACAACTCCGGCTGCACCAACGCCACCACAACCGAAGTAGCACCCGGCATCCCAGACCCCGTCCTTGCCGCAAAGCATGAGCGCGGCGGGGATGGGGTTGCGTTTTTACCCAATGTGACGGCCAACTCAATCCAATGCGGATCAAATCCATGAGGACGGCGCGGAGACAACTTGAGCTGGTGGCCGCGCTGCTGGGCGAAGAGACAACCTTGTCGCTGGCCACGACCGGCGAGCAGGGCCAGGCCTGCGTTGCGCCGCTCTTCTACATTGTGGATAAAGAACTTACGCTCTATTGGCTCTCCTCCGAGAGCAGCTTGCACAGCCTGAATCTCGCCGCAAATCCACGCGCCGCGGCAACCGTCTACCGCAGCGTGGAAAGCTGGAGAGAGATTCGCGGCGTGCAGGTACATGGTCCGGTAAGCAAGGTGACCGAGCCGGATCGCCGCGCCGCGCTCATCAAGGCCTACTGCGAGCGATTCAGGCTGGGGCGCGTGCCGCGCATGTCCCTTCGAATCAGCACCTTGTATTGCCTGAAGCCGGAGTTTATCCGCTACATCGACAATGCGCGAGGCTTCGGGTACAGGTTTGAACTCACGCTCCGGCCACCTGCGGTGGGGGGACTGACTGTCCACGCAGACACTGGTTGGAAATCCGAAAATGGTGAGCTATAGCTTATCGGTTTTTGCAAAATGTGCAGCTATAGCTGTCCGGTTTTGCGGAAGTGGTGAGCCGGGGCAGTCGACAGAGGTACAGCCCGCGATAGAGGTTGGCAACTGCCCGAATGGATGCGCACCCGGCAGTTCGGCTCCTCCTCCCCGGTCCCCAAAGGCGAGGGACCGGGGCACCCTCAACTTGATAAAACGATGTATGAGACCAGGGCCACCCGCCACTCATCATTTATGTTTAATCTAAGGGTGGGCCGCCCACCCTATACTTCTTCAATGCCCCCAGTTGGAATCCGGCTCTTCACGAAAACAAAAATTGGAGCGATGAGAATTCACCCCAAATAGGAAGCCCTCGACATGAAGTTCGACGATTTGATTGCAATTCGTGCAAAGGCATATGCTGAGCGCCTAAACTCCGCCGCGCAAAGCGCAACAAAAGAAGAAGAAATTCGTATCGCCTCAGAGCGGGAGCTTCAACTGATTCAAGATGCTGCGGGAATAAAGCTTGAGGGTAAACATGAGTTTACGGTTGCCAGTGGCTTTGTAGACAGTGTATATGACCGCGTGCTGATTGAATATAAGAACCCAAAGAGCCCTAGTGGAAAAATAGGCTCAAAACTCGACTCACCGGGTACAAAAAAAGTTATTGAACAGATAAAGAGTAGATTCAGAGATTTGTGCTTGGAACACGGACAGCCGTTGAACTCATTGTTCGGGGTGGGTCTTGATGGCAGATATTTTGTGTTTATTCGCTATCGAGATGGTGAATGGCAGGTTCAAGAACCAACTCCAGTTACGCCGTTTTCAGCGGAACGATTCTTATGGGCGCTCTTTAACCTCGGTACAAAGGGAAAGCCGTTCTCTCCATCTGAGCTGGCTAAGGATTTTGGTGCTAGTGCCCCTTTCGCGCGTTTAGCTATCAAGAGCCTATATGAGACTCTACTTAAAACGGA
>Ga0326727_10010394_pt1 | contig 22193 bp, 24 predicted proteins | sample MB2enrmetagenome_FD_207643 | JGI IMG/M metagenome (GOLD analysis project Ga0326727, IMG submission 207643) | Lab enriched peat soil microbial communities from McLean, Ithaca, NY, United States - MB29MY | ecosystem: Environmental > Terrestrial > Soil > Wetlands > Peat | place: USA: New York...
CCCCTCCCACCCATGACCGCGAAACGGAGTGTACCTGGCGCGAAAAGGAAGTCGTAACAAGGAATTAAAATCTCAAAAAAAGGCATGATGGGACAACGCCCGGTTAATTCGGGGTTGCCACGATCACCAGACTGAACGTGTCAGCAGCGGAGGATGCGCCTTCCCATGGGCGCATATAGACGGCCTTGAAGGTGTACGTACCTACGGTGTCCGGGGCAAGGATCCATTCATGGTAACCCCCGGCCCCGATCAGGGTGGTGTTCGGGGCGATGTAGGTGTCGGAGATGACCGCGAGACCCTTCGAAACGGTTGCGTTCCACATGTACCCGGTCGTCGGGTTCTCATTCAGGCTGACCAGCACCCGTTCACTGGCCGGGACTGTCAGGATATCCCCGTCTGACGTGCCGTTCACAAAGATGGTAGTTACAGAAGAACCGGGGGATGCGGGTGTGGCCGTTATGCTTGCTGCAGGGGAGGCAGCCACCGAATTTGTTGTCTCTGCCGGTACGCTGACCGGTGCTGTGGTCTCCGGCGGTACTGTGGTGGTCGGCGTGGCCGGGGCAGGTGCAGTGTTTTCGGTGCATCCTGCCAAGAGTGTGGCTGCGAGGATGAGAACGCAGCCGATGGCAATGATCAGGTAGGTTGTTTTCATGCTGGTCACCTGTTAAATAAACACAATTTACGCGGGGATTTAAATAAATCTGGCGATAACTACGATTTATTTTGCAGTCAACCGCCGGATCTGCTCCGGATCGATCTGCCTTTTAGCCTTCCGGGCATAACATATCCTCGATCACATGGAACCGGGTCTGGGAGAGGACGGGGGGGATGGGGGAGCCGCTGCCTCAAAAGAGCAGACGGTCATATTCAGCCTCCTCTGCGACATCGCACTCTGGCTGCCCGAAATCGCAGCTGTCGTCCTCTCCGGCTCCGTTACCCTCTTTGCCGATGTCCTGAAGTGCGGCAACGAGATCCTCGCCACCGCCTTTGCGCTTATCATCCTCCTGAAGATGAAAAGGGGAGCGACCTTCACCTACGATTACGGGATGGGAAAGTTCGAGACCTTCACCCGGATCGCCACCGGCGCCGTCATGCTGGGGTCCATCTGCATCATTTTCTTTACTGCCTTCAACCGGATCTTCGTTCCCGAAGAGGTCCAGCCTGCGGGCGCGTTCATCGCTGTCCCCCTCATGATAATCTCCGCCATCATCGACACATACCTCTGGCAGAAGAACTACCGGATCTCCCAAAACGACCCCTCCCCCATCATGGAAGCCCAGTGGCGGCTCCGGCGGGCAAAAGCCTTTGCCGACATCGCGGTTCTTCTCTCTCTGGTCTTCTCCTTTGCCCTTATTGCGTACTCCTGGGCTGTCTATATCGACCCGTTCGTATCGTTTATCATCATTGGTTTCCTGCTCATCGCGGGTTTCCGGGAGATATCCTCCTCGCTCCCGGACCTCTTCGATAAGACTCTTGAAGAAGAGATCCAGATCCTGATCTTAAAGGAACTCTCCGCGTTCTTCACCGAATACGAGAGGTTCTACGGTGTCCGATCGCGGCGCTCCGGCAGCAAGATCTATATTGATATCTTCCTGGGATTCGATCCCGGGCTCGCGATGGGTACGGTACAGGAAACCAGCGACCGTCTCAAGGCTTCTCTTGAAGGGAATATACCCGGCAGCGTTGTCTCCATTGTCCCCGCGAGCGAACGATCTGCACCAGCAGAGCACAGGTAACTTTTTTCTCTTTGATCCGGACCTTCCACTTTAAAAAGCAGCGGGCGTCATCTCATCTGAAGAGAAATTGTTTAATAACGTACACGACAACCCGATCGTATCGAGTGTGTACTTTCTGTGATCCATGTTCTTTCCATTGACGATGAACCAGCCCTGCTCGATCTCACGCGGTTGTTCCTTGAGCAGACCGGTGAATTCAGCGTCAATCCGGTTGTCTCTGCAGAGGAGGCGCTCGGGCTTCTGGCAGATCACCACTACGATATCATCGTCTCCGATTACCAGATGCCGGGAATGAACGGGATCACTTTTTTACAGAATCTCAGGCGCTCGGGCAATACCGTCCCTTTCATTATCTTCACCGGTAAAGGCCGGGAGGAGGTCGTGATCGAGGCCATCAACAGCGGCGCCGACTCCTACCTCCAGAAAGGCGGGAACCCCCGGGCCCAGTTTGCCGAGCTTGCGGAGAAGATCCGCCAGATCGTAAGGAGGACGCGTGCCGAACGCGCACTCCGCGAGGCCGAGGCACGGTACCGGGCGATCTTCCAGAATGCATCCGATATCATCCGTGTCCTTGACCGTGACGGCAGGATTACGTACGATTCCCCGTCGTCTTCAAAGGTTCTTGGGTACGCCCCCGGTTCGCTGAATGGGCAGAACCCGCTGGACTATGTCCATCCCGATGATCGGGATCGTATCAGGTCCGATCTTGCCACCGTGTATAACGGCAAAAACCCCGGGATTCCCTCTGAATTCCGCATACGCAGGGCAGATGGCAGCTATCTCTGGGTCGAATCGATCGCTTCCAACCTTACCGGTGTGGAAGGTGTTGATGGTGTTGTGGTCACCACCCGGACTATCGCGGAACGCAAGGAGGCAGAGGAACAGCTGAAAAAGAACCACGAGGAACTGTACGCCGCGTTTGAACAACTGACCGCAACCGAGGAAGAACTGCGCCAGAACTACAACGAGCTCGCCAAGAGCGAACGCCGGCTTGCAGAGGCCGAACACACGGTCCGGGCCTCGGAGGCGTTCCTTAAATGTGTTATCACAGATGTCCGCGAAGGCATTGTTGCCTTTGATTCTGGCCTGCATGTTACCCTCTGGAACCCGTTCATGGAAGAACTGACCGGGATACCTTCGGGCGATGTTGTCGGAAATCAGCTGGGCGCGTGTTTCGAGGTTTTAAAAGAGACCGAAATCCCCCGTACGCTTGAGCGTGCGCTTGCGGGAGAGATGGTAGAGACTCCCGATATCCCGCTCAGCCTGAGTATCAGAAAGAAGAATAAGATCTGGGTGCGGGGTATCGCCTCCCCCCTCAGGAGCCATGACGGGACGGTTATGGGGGTGATAGCTGTTGTCCAGGATATCTCCGCGCGCAAGGACACGGAGCTCGCGCTGCAGGCTGCCACCCGGGAACTCCACGAGAGCGAGGAGAAGTACCGGAATGTCTTTGAAGCAAAAAACGATCCCCTCATCCTTGCCGATGCAGAGACCCGAACCATTCTCGATATGAACCATGCAGCATCCGAGCTGTACGGGTATTCACGCGAGGAGATGCTCCGGATGGTGCTGCTGGACCTGTCTGCCGAACCGGAGAAGACAAAAGAGGTGCTTGATCGACAGGTTCCCCGGGTTTCCCTGCGGTACCACCGGAAAAAAGACGGTATGGTCTTTCCCGCCGACATCGCGCTTGCCTATTTTACACTCAAGGGCCGGTCAGTCCTCATCCTTTCGATCCGGGACCTGACCGGGGTTCAGCAGATCGGTGATGCCCTCCGTATTGCAAATGTCAAGCTCAATCTTCTGATCGGGGTGACCCGGCACGATGTGCTCAACTCACTGACAGTACTTCTTGCATACAATGGCTTCCTCAGGGATCGGGAGGTTGATGACGTGACCCGGGAGCTGATGGATAAGCAGGAAAAAGCCCTGCTTGCGATCCGCAGCCAGATCGAGTTCACCCGTGCCTACGATGATCTCGGGGTCAAATCCCCGCTCTGGCAGCATGTCGGGCACACCGCGGCACGGGCCTATGCCCAGTTTATCAACACGATCTCGTTTACCTGCGAGACCGGTGACCTTGAGATCTACGCAGACCCGATGCTTGAGAAAGTGTTCTATAACCTCTTCGACAACGCGTTCCGATACGGCGAAGGGGTCACCAAAGTCCGGCTCTATGGGGCTATGGACGGGACGGACCTGCTCCTCTATTTTGAGGACAATGGGATTGGTATCATGGAGAACGAGAAGGCGCGGATCTTCTCCCGGGGTATCGGCAAGAACACCGGCTTGGGCCTCTTTCTCACCCGGGAGATCCTCGCGATCACCCGGATCGGGATTTCAGAGACCGGGGAATACCGGAACGGGGCACGCTTCACGCTGCGGGTGCCCCGTGGCGCGTATCGGCTGATGAAATGATCGCCCGGCCTACGGTCCCCGGGCAGGGTAACACAGGGCGTTTTTGCGATCCGTCTTATGTATCGGCAATCCCGGCGGCGTAATGGTGTGGTTCTTTGTGGACCGTTCCGATGAGCGATCGTTCGAAGCATTCATCCTCGCTGACCGGGTGGGAGATGTAGCCGAGTGCATGGAGCGTCCGCGCAAACTTCATGGTGGATGCGACATATTCCGGCGGCAGTGCGGCACAGTACTTCGGGGAGATGCGGTAGGTCTCAAGAACGAATGCTGCATCCACCATGCCGGTTGTTTCTGCAACGACCCGGGCGCAGGCCAAAGGATCGTGGCGGATCCATTCGCAGGCAGCCTCGTGGGCGATAAGGAACCGGATGAGCAGGTCGTGTTTGCGGAGCATCTCCCGCATGACGACAATCCCGTAACTCGGGTTGAACGACCAGAGCCGATCGGGTGGCACTGCAAGCCGGGCGTTCCCGTAGCGGCGGGCAGTTGTCGCAAGCGCCGGTGTTCCGGCAGCAGCCGCGATCTCCCCGGTTAAGAGGGCATCGGAAAGGAAGTCCGCCCAGGGATAATTGCGCACTGCGATATCCGTTCTTTTGTTTTCTTTAAGGAGATCATTGACGATCACGTCATGAATCGATCCTTTCGGTGGCGTCCCGATGTTTTTACCGGATAGCTGGGAGAGGAACTTATGCATGCTGCCGCACTCGTCAAGGGTACGGATTGTGTCGCCTGCAATCATGACCGTGCCCTCGATATGGCCCCCCGCGATGCAGGCAAGCTTCAGCCCCCGGTCGATCCCGATGATGACCGGGGGAAGGCCGATATATCCAAGGTCGAGTGTGCCGGCCTGCATGGCGTTGATAATGTCCGGCCCGGAGGGAAAGAGTGTCCATGTGGCATGGATATCCTGATCTGAAAGAAGGCCGGATCCCCGGAGTAGGAAGGCGGTATGGTAGAGGGTGGAAAGGTGGCCGATCCTGATGGTTTCCTGTGCCATGGTTCACCCGACCCTTTTGAGTACTGCGCCGATCGCCTCGTCAACGCAGGAGAGCTCGGGTCGGAGCATCCCGACAGGTACGTCCACGATCTTCTCGACAATCGAAGCAAGAATCGGGGCGCAGACGATCCCAAAGGCCCCGTCCTTCTCCGCCCGGGCAGCTGCCACAATGCATTCTTCGAGGGAATGGGCGGAGTAACCCTTAATGGCAAATTTCTGCCCTTTGGATTCCACCTCCCTTGTCGTAAAAGAGTCAAGCAGGAACTTCGCCGCGATTACGGCGATGAACCGGTGGCGTTCCGGCTCAAGGACGGATACGATCTTTTTCACGGTCGAGAGCCGGGGGTCCCGCTCCCCCAGCGTCACCTTGTACAGCGTCGAGACCGGGATACCGGTCTGCTCTGCGAGCTCCTTTACCGTCATGTTCCTGCGCTCCAGTTCCTCATTTAAGGCTGTGGTAAAATCGATCTCGAAAATTCTTTTTGATAACATATTATCCTTTATGTGATGTTTTTAAGGTTATAATTGTTACTATAAGGTTAATTTATTTACCAAATAGGAAAAATATTTGAACCGGCCGACCCATGATCCTGCGATGTACAGCGATCAAACCTACGAACTGACGGTGCTTCCCGGCACCAACAGGGACGGGGAAAAGGAAGGATTTGACCAGATCGTGATCCGCCCGGGTGACACCCTCTCTATTGTGGGGCCTACCGGTTCGGGAAAATCCGCGTTCATCAACGATATCGAAGTCCTTGCTCAGGACGATACGGTGACGGGACGCAGCATCCTTGTCAACGGAAAGGAGCCTTCGGAAGACCTTGTGCGCGACCCGGCAAAAAAGCCCATCGCGCTCATCACCCAGAGCACCCGGGTCATCGCGGATCTCACGGTCACCCGGTTCCTCGCCCTTCACATCCGGGCGCGGGATAACGGGGCGCAGCGCCTGATCGCTCGTACCATTGCGCTCGCAAACGAGTTTACCGGCGAGAAGATTGCCGAGTCCACGCGGATGACCTCGCTCTCAGGAGGCCAGACCCGGTCGCTTCTTATCGCTGATGCGATCCTTATCGGCCAGACGCCGATCCTGCTCCTCGACGAAGTGGAAAACGCCGGCATCAACAAGGAACGGGTCATCGCCTGCCTGCGGGAGTACAAAAAAGCCGTGATCTTCGTCACGCACGATCCCTATATAGCGCTCATTTCCGACCGGCGGATCGTGATGAAGAACGGTGCCGTGACCGCCGTTCTCGAACCTGACGGTTCTGAGTGCGATATTATCGGAACCGTGTCCGGCATGGATGCGTTCCTGTGGGATCTCCGGGAGAAGATCCGCAGCGGGGAGCTGGTCAGCAATTCTGAAAAAACCCAGGTCGCTCCCAAAAAAACTGGTATTACGGCATGAGACTCGTGATTGTCGCCGGCCCGCCAAGCGCCGGCAAGACCGCGGTCATCCGCCAGATAATAAAGAAATTTGTCAAATCCGATAAGCCCGCGTACCTCAAGATCGATGTCGTGAAGGCATTCGAGGATGAGGAACTCCACGAGGAATTCGGTATTCCCACCCGGAAAGTCTACTCCGGTGACCTGTGCCCCGACCACATGGGCATCATGGTGCTCAGGGACGCGATCACGTGGGCAGAGGGCCTTCGCGCCGAGATGCTCATTATAGAGAGCGCCGGGCTCTGCCTCAGGTGCACCCCGTACACCACGCAGGCGTTCGGCATTGCCGTGCTTCCCGCCGTCTCGGGGAGCAACTCTCCCCTCAAAATGGCGCCCCTGATCGCCCTTGCCGATGCCGCGGTTGTCACCAAGACCGACCTTGTCTCGCAGGCAGAAAAAGAGGTGTTCCGGGAGTGCATCCGGAGCGTGGTCCCGAATATCGACATCATCGAGACCAATGCCGTGCAGGGAACGGGGCTCCGTTACCTGCTTCAGGCGATCAGCAAATACCCCGAAATCAGCGATGCGGAGACCATTACGCTGCGGGGCACGCCTCCGCTTGGGGTCTGCACCATCTGTATCGGCAAAAAAGACATAGGGTGGCAGCACCACTTCGGCGTGATCCGGCCGCTGGAGGAGGCTGACAATATTTACCGGGGGGACTAACTCCCATGGCATGGACTCCCCCCGGCAAGGATTGCGGTTCGTGTGGCCTGCCTGCCTGCAGTGAGTTTGTAAGGGCAGTAAAAAAAGGTGACAAGGCAGAGACCGACTGCCCGTTTTACTCAGGGGATCTCTACGCTGCATCCTCCAGGCAGGCCCGATACTCCGGAACCGACGTTACCGGGGCAAAATATGACTTTATCATCCATGCCTTTCCCGGCGAACCGTCTGCCCGCAAGTTTATTGTGCCGTTCCGGGCTGACCTCGTGGAGAAGTGGGATATCCGGCCGGGTGCGCTTGTCACCGGCCGTCCCGCGGGGCCCGGGTGCCCGGTCTACCACGCGCTCCGTGTCCTCTCTGCCAACCCGGTCACCGGGGTGCTCGCGTGCCATACGGTCGGGCCTCTTGTGGCACGCAGGGAAAAGGCGTTTGATGTGCAGGCCTACCATGTCCACGCATTCGAGGGGATCGCAGAGACCGTGCTGCGTCCCCCAACCCTTGGCCTGCGGCAGCGTTTCCTCCCGGGATACTGCATGATGGACCTGTCCCATACGGCAGTCGTCAACATGGTCTTAAGGAAAAAAGACGGTGTCCACGTTCGGGTTGAAGATATCCGCATCATGTGAGCACACTATGATTCCAAAATACCGCATCCGGTGTACCTGCGGAGGAGAATCTGTTCCGGATATGACCGCCCTCTCGTGTCCCTCCGGTCACGATTCTCTTCTCCGTACCGAGTACAGCAGCCGCAGGTTGCAGATTTCCCCTCACACCGGGATCTTCCGGTACCTCTGCTGGCTGCCGGTGACCCGCCCGCTGCTGCCCTCAGGGGGCCCGGTGACGTTTACGAGCGCCTCGCTCTCCCGCGAGCTCGGCCTTTCCCGGCTTGCAATCTCGTTTTCGGGGTACTCCCCCGAACATCGGGCCTCTCTTGTTACTGGTTCGTTCAAGGAACTTGAGGCCCTGCCTACCATGCAGCGGCTCTGGGAGCTGGGGAAAAAAATCCCGGTGATCGCCTCAGCGGGAAACACCGGCAGGGCCTTTGCCGGGCTCTCGGCGCAGTACAAAAAGCCGGTGATCATTGCCGTTCCGGAGAAGGCCGTCCCCCGGCTCTGGACGACGACCCCTGCGCACGATGTCTTCCTTGTTGCGGTTAAAGGGGACTACACGGATGCAATCGCGGTGAGCAACGCGCTTACAGTGATTCCCGGGTGCGTGCCCGAGGGCGGGGCAAAAAACGTCGCCCGCCGGGACGGCATGGGAACCGTGATGCTGGATGCAGCCGTCACGCTCGGACGGATACCAGATCACTATTTCCAGGCGGTCGGGAGCGGGACCGGGGCCATTGCTGCATGGGAAGCGGCACTCCGTCTTATCGGGGATGGCAGGTACGGTACGGCACTTCCCCGCCTTCACCTTGCCCAGAATATGCCGTTTGTCCCTATGGTTTCGGCATGGCAGCGGCGCAGTCGCACCATCGACCCGGAGATTGATATGCCGGATGCGCAAAATGCCATACAGGCAGTCATGTCCCCGGTCCTTACCAACCGCAGCCCGCCCTACGGTATTGCAGGCGGGCTCTTTGATGCCCTGCAGGCAACGGACGGGCGCATGTATGCGATATCGAACGATGAGGGAAGGAAGGCGATGCAGCTCCTCCGGGACACCGTGGGGATCGATCCCGATCCGGCAGCGGCAGTCGCCACCGCGGCGCTCATGCAGGCAGCAGAAAGCGGGGCCATTGTCCAGGACGATCATATCCTTCTCAACATCACGGGAGGAGGATATGAGAGGATCCGGGAGGATTATACCCTCTGCCCTATCGAAGTGTCTGCCACGGTAACCCCTGAAGAGTCCCGTGAGGGGCTTATTGCAGAACTAAACAAGTGGGTCGCACACTATGGATGAAGACCAGATTATCGGCGAACTCAAAAAAGAGGGGATAGATCTCGTCAGCTCGGTTCCCTGCGACCGGGCAAAAGGGCTCTTTTTCAAGCTGCCGGACCACTTCCGGCACATCGGTCTGACCCGGGAAGAGGATGGCGTGGGCATATCGGCGGGTGCGTACCTTGCCGGAGCCCGCCCGGCCATTGCCCTCCAGAGCTCGGGTCTCGGAAACATGCTCAACGCGATTCTCTCCCTCACGGTAACCTTCGGTCTTCCGCTTCCGATCCTTGCGAGCTGGCGGGGATGTGAAGGGGAGAAGATCCCGGCACAGATCCCGTTCAACCGCCCGCTTCCGGCAATCCTTTCCGCAGCTGGCATTGCCTGCACGGAAGTCTCCGGGCCGGGTGCGTTGCACGAGATTGGCGAAGCGGTCGCGGCGGCATATAAAAACCGGGCCCCGCAGGTCATCCTCATACGGCCGGAATGTCTTGCAGAAACCGGGTGCAGTGCACTATCTCTGCCGGTACCCCCACGGCCGTTTTCCGTCTGTTACGAGCGGAACTGGCGGACCCCGGTAATGACCCGGTTCGATGCGATCCGGACTATCGCGGGTGAGTTAGAGGATGAAATACTGGTTGCAAATATCGGTGTCCCGTCAAAGGAACTTTACGCGGCCCGGGACCGGCCGGAGAATTTCTACATGCTGGGCAGCTATACGCAGGCGTCCGCGATCGGGCTTGGCATCGCTACAGCACGACCGGACAAGAAGGTGATCGTAATTGACGGTGACGGAAGCCTGCTTGGCTCTGCGATCCTGCCGGTGATTGCAGCAGCGGGCCCAAAAAATCTCACGATAGCCTGCCTTGACAACGGGGTCTTTGGCAGCACCGGAAATCAGCCGCGGCCCGGGCAGGATACCGCAGACCTTGCACTCATGGCGCTCGGTGCGGGATTTGTTCATTCTTCAACCGTGCACGAAGCATGGGAACTCGAAGCTGCGCTTGCCGCAAGAAAAAGCGACGGGCCGTCATTCATCCACGCCCGCATTCGTCCCGGAAACAGTGACGTGCCCAATATCCCCTTGTCCCCGGCACAGATCCGGGACAGGTTCATAGCCGCGCTTTCGTGACCGGATGATCGAAAACCGGCAGGAAAAAAGATCCTGTGGGAATTATTTTTTTATGGCTGTGCTAGAGCAGGGGATCGGGAAGTTCCGGGCCATAGACCGGAAGTTTTGATCCTGAGACAAGCACCGGCCGGTCTGACCGGGCGATCTTGTCGAGGATGAGCTGCCTGCCCCGTTTTGTGAGCGCAAAGACCGGGACCGCGGTGCCTGCCTGCAGGAGCGCCCGGGCCCCCGCGATCTGCCAGATCCATTTTGAGGCGCAGGCAGTCACGATATCTGCTGCCCCGACAATCCGTTCAGCGTCCGCCTCGGTAATGCCACTCATATGTACCCCGAAGATGAACGTTTCCGGGAACTGATCCCGGATTGCCGTGGCTGTTTCCGCGGTGGCAACCGTAACCGCAATCCGGGTGAACCCCTTCCCGTACGCCCGCGCGACACCGAGCACCGGATCTACTGTTGCCTTAACCCGGTCAAGAACGATCCCCCCTCCCTTCTCGATCCGGTCCATCTCATCTTTGAGCGGCGAGGTGCTCACAAGGCCCGACATCCTGCCGCCGATGCCCTGCACCATCTCCGGGTTTGTCACGATCACGGTTCCCGCGCCGTCGCAGGCAAGCACCGCCGCATCGAGGGTCCCGGAAAGGATACCGGAACTGATCAGTTCGGACGCGCCAAAGCCGACGAAGTCCATGGTCCCGCAGATCTTCCGGTGCGGCCGGCACATGCCCCACGAATCCATCCGGTGCTCGATGTTTGCCTTCACCGCGTCCGGGGTAATTTCGTTAACAGGCAGGGCAAATTTTTTCGCGAGCGGGCATTGGCGGAGCCGTGAGACGGAAACCTCGGCAACGTTCCCATTTTTTATGATGATCTTCGATCGTCCCACCGCTTCGATAACGTGAATATCATCCTCGTTTTCAGACATAAACAGTTCCTCTTTTTTAATCCCGTCCGGGCAGCATCCCGGCCATATATTACGGGGATGCTGCAGGTATTTCCCGGGGCATCACGATTGTTAACTGTAGGTGTATTTTGTGGGTCCTGGAATAATAATCCCGTGCATCTCACAAATCCCGGTTACAGCGCGAGCATGCGTTCTATGGCGCCGCGGGCACGGGCTGCAATCTCTTCCGGTACCGTGATTCTGGGCTGCTGTGTGACCAGTGCATCGCGGACGTATGTAAGAGTGGTCTTTTTCATGTTTACGCAGACGGCTTTGTCCGAGAGCGGGTAACAGTGCTTGCCCGGGCACTCCTTTGCGAGCCGGTGCAGGATACCGATCTCGGTACCGATAACAAACTCGTTTCCGGGTGCAGCTTTAACGTGGCGGACGATCCCCGAAGTGCTCGCGACATGATCAGCAAGGTCGATAACCTCGGGCCGGCACTCCGGGTGGACGAGCACGACCGCACCAGGGTGTGCCTGTTTTGCGAGAGCAACATCTGCCGGGGTATAGCGGTCATGGACCAGGCAGAACCCCTCCCACGGCAGCACCGTTTTTTTGGTAAAGCGTGCCGCGTACTGCCCGAGGTTTTTATCCGGTACGAAGATCACCGTGTCCTCCTGCACCGCGTTGACCACGCTGACTGCGTTTGCCGAAGTACAGCAGATGTCGCTTTCCGCTTTGACATCAGCGGTCGTGTTCACGTAGCAGACAACTGCTGCGCCCGGATGGCGGGCGCGGGCAAACCGGAGCTCAGCCGCGGTCACCATGCCGGCCATGGGGCAGCAGGCATCGGGCGCGGGCAGCAGGACTGTTTTTTCCGGGGCAAGAATGGCAGCTGTCTCCGCCATGAAATCGACCCCGCAGAAGATGATAACGTCGCCGTCCATCGCCGCCGCAGCACGGGCCAGTTCCAGCGAATCTCCGGTGATATCAGCGATATCCTGTACCTCGGGGCGTTGGTAATTATGCGCGAGGATGATCGCGTTTCTCCTCTTCTTAAGCCACAGGATCTCATCCTGCAGCATGGCTGTGTCCTGCATCGGCAAACTCACGTGCGGTTGTATCCTAATAGTGTGTCGCGGTGCATCAAAAAGTCGCTGGCAGGGCCCTGGCAGTACCGGGATGTTTATGCACCGGGCACTCCAATCATCTTTCGACGACTATGAAGGTCATTCTGCCGGATCAGGGCATCCGGGCGATGGAGCACAGCCCTGCCACGGTCGCAACGCTCCTGCATGAACTCGGGATCAATCCCCTTGAAGTGATGGTGTCCCGGAACGGTACACTTGTCCCCGAACAGGCGGCGATAAGCGGGGATGATGAGATCCGGATCATCCGGATCGCGCACGGAGGATAGGCTGGTGGAACTCCCTGCCGCGCCCGGCGGTGTCCCGGTCTGTTCCTGCTGCGGGGGACCGGCGGTGATATACCAGCCGATCAACCGGTGCCATCTCTGCGGCATGCACCTTGTACGTGATGTGGAAGCCCGGGTTGAATCGACCATAAAAACGGCCGGGCAGATTCGTGCGGGTGACCGGATCGCGGTGGGTTTAAGCGGGGGAAAGGACAGTACTGCGCTCCTTATCCTCCTTTCCCGGCTCCTGCCTGCGTGGCCGGGGGCGGATCTTGTCGCCATCACCGTGGACGAGGGTATTGCCGGGTACCGCACTGACACCGTACGGGCTGCAGAGGCCCTGACAGAACGGCTCGGAGTGGATCACCACATCGTCTCCTTCCGCGACCTTGTCGGATACGATCTCGATACCCTGCTTGCAGGACGCGAGACACAGGCCTGCACAATCTGCGGCATCCTGCGGAAAAAGGCACTGACTGATGCGGCCCGCGCAGCCGGGGCAACCGCGATCGCCACCGGCCACAATCTTGATGACGAGGCTCAGTCGGTGCTGATGAACGCCTTCCGGGGGGATCTCCCCAGACTCGTCAGGAACACCGGTACCGGCCGGTCAGCCCTGTTCCTTCCGAGGATCAAACCCCTTGCGGCCATCACAGAGAAGGAGATCGCAGCCTATCTTTTTGTGCAGGGTCTTTTCTCCGTGCTGCCCGAATGCCCGTATACGAGATACGCACTGCGGGCCGAAGTACGGAGCCTGCTTGCCGGGATGGAGTGCCGGCATCCCGGGACGATGCAGCATCTCACAGACAGTAAAAAAAGTATCGAACAGTACTGTACGGGGACACCGGTTATGGAATCCCTGCACCGCTGCCGGGAGTGTGGCGATCCCTGCTCCGGCGATATTTGCCAGGTCTGCCGGCTCCGGCACTCACTGGGGAAGTGAGGGGGCGCCCTGCACCCGTTCGGGGTGAGTGTAGATATTCATCTTCGCGTTGCGGACAAACCCGACAATGCATACCCCGGTCTGCTCAGCAATGGTGACGGCAAGGGTTGTCGTTGCGCCACGCGAAACCATCACAGGAATGTTTGCGACCAAACACTTGCGCACCATCTCGGACGATACGCGACCGGAACATATGGCAAACGTTTTTGAGAGATTGATCTTGTTTTTCAGGCCGTACCCGATCACGCGGTCAAGTGCATTATGCCTCCCAATATCCTCGGAATGGGTGATGATGCCGTCTTTTGCTGCGAGCCCGACCACGTGGATACCACCGGTGATGGTATGCAATTGGGATTCGAGCACTTCCTTTGTGGTTGTACGGAGCAGGTCTGGGGTGACAGATAAGTCCGAGGTGATTTTGGGAAGTTTTTCGGTGTCGATAAAAGATGCAGCCCCCCCGCACCCGGAGAGGATGGTCTTTTTTGGGCCAAGCACCTTGAAGAGATTTTTGGTGATCACGCTGATCCGGTTCGTTTCGAGCCTGATGGACTCGATCTCGTCGGCACTCTTGATGATCTGCTCGGTAAACAGGTAGCCGGTGACAAAATCCTCCAGATCGATCGGGCTCATCATCGCGGTCATCGCGTGCCTGCCGTTCACGAACACTGCCTCGGGGATCTCTTCGATGACCTCGTGGGTCCCTGCTTTAGCGGTCTCGCCGTCCATCTTTATGCAGGATAGCTGCTTAAACATCGGTACCGTCATGAATGTCACCTGGCATGGAGCGATCAGGATTTTTTGTGGGTAGGTGGGAGTGCTTCGTCCATGCTCCCGGTCCGGTACCCCTCCAGATCAAGGGCCACGTAGGAGAACCCGAACGCACGAAGGGCACCTGCCACCGCGGCATGCATATCCAGTAATGCGTGCATCTTCTCTTTAGGCACTTCGATGCGGGCAACCTTCCCGTGGACCCTTACCCGCACCTGCCCAAACCCTTTCCCGTGCAGGAATGCCTCGGCCTCCTCTACCATGCGGAGTTTTTCCCGGGTTATTGCATCGCCGTAGGGGATGCGGGAAGAGAGGCAGGCCGCCGATGGTTTGTCCCAGAACGAATAACTCCCGGCACAGGCGATCTCCCGTATATCACTTTTTGAGATACCTGCTTCAAGGAACGGGTGGACGATGCCCGCATCAGTGCTTGCGGTGAGGCCGGGCCGGTGCTCCCCGGTATCCGAGACGTTGATGCCATCAGCGACACAGGCCAATCCCAGTTCCTGTGCCTGCTGTTTCAGCACCACTGATGAGTCCTTCTTGCACCAGGAGCAGCGTTCGGCAGGATTTTGTGTGAACCGCTCATCATCCATTACATTGACGGGAAGGATCTCCAGATCAAGGTTATACTTCCGGGCAATGAGCCGCGCTTCTTCGATTGCTTCCCTCGGGACGACCGGGCTGTCGAGAAGGACGCACCGGGACCTGTCCCCGAGTGCCTCCCGTGCAAGCACCGCAAGCAGGCTGCTGTCAACGCCGCCGGAAAAAGCAACAAGCATGGATCCCCTCCTCGCAATGGTGCGGAGAATCTGTTCGCGACGGGCCGGGATATCCATACTACCTGCACTTCCTTTTTAAAATGGGAGAAAAATGAAAAAACCGGGGATCAGCTGCCGCACCGGCGGCTCTCCGTGCTGCTCCCGCACTGGTACTCCTCACCCTCCCGGAGCTGGTGACAGATATCGCAGGTGCGCTGCACGAGGTTTATGCCCCTTCCCTCTTTTAAATCACGGGCAAGCTGTTCTATTGATTGTTTCACATCATTTTCGAACTCGATACGGTAACCGCGTTTCCCGGAGAGGTACTGGGATACCGCCGAGGGTGCAATCTCCAGCATCCGCGCCGCTTCGACTTGCGACACGCCACATTTCACGAGCTCCACCGCGATAGCTGCACGGATTGCCGGCAGGACATCCCAAACGATCTTCTGGCAGGGGGCTTCCATTATATCACAACCTTTAAGTTATCACAATTGTTACATAAATACGTTGTATTCACAATTGTGAACTTGTTATCTGACCATAAAAACATTATCTCACCAGGGAGCTTGAACAGGAAACGGTGCATCCAATCTGTATAATCAGGCAGGTGTAACCGGACCGGCCGGGAATTACCGTGTCGCCATCCCGGTGGCAACAAAAGAATAATCAGACGACAAGGACACATATTCACTCAAAGATAAGGAAAGAGAGCATGGGAAAACAGCGTATCATCTACATGGACCACTCCGCAACGACGTACGCAAAGAAGGAAGTCGTCGATGCGATGATCCCTTACTTTACCCAGCATTTCGGCAACCCCTCATCCATCTACGGGATGGCACGCGAATCAAAGACTGCCATCGACGCGGCCCGGGCCCAGGTGGCAAAAGCACTCGGTGCACAACCCGATGAGATCTATTTCACCTCGTGCGGGAGCGAATCCGATAACTGGGCGATAAAAGGCGTTGCATATGCCAACAGAAAGCGGGGCACCCATATTATTACGACAAAGATTGAGCACCACGCCGTCCTCCACACCTGCCAGTTCCTCGAAAAAGAGGGATTTACCGTAACGTATCTCCCGGTTGACCAGTACGGCCGGGTCGATCCGGCCGACCTTGAAAAGGCGATCACCGATAAGACGATCCTCGTCTCGATTATGTACGCGAACAACGAGATTGGCACCATCGAACCGATCCGGGAACTCGCGGAGATCTCAAAGAAGCACAAGGTGTACTTCCACACCGATGCAGTGCAGGCTATCGGGAATGTTCCTATCGATGTAAAAGCACAGAATATCGATCTGCTCTCACTTTCCGCCCATAAGTTCTATGGCCCCAAGGGGGTAGGGGCGCTCTACATCAGAAACGGCGTCCGGATCGAGAACCTGATCCATGGCGGGGGCCAGGAACGAAAGAAGCGGGCCGGTACCGAGAACATTGCCGGTATTGTCGGATGCGGGAAGGCTATCGAGCTCGCAACGGCCGATATCGAAGGCCATAATGTACGCATCCGGGCGATGCGTGACCGGCTCCTCAAGGGGGTTCTTGAGAAGATCCCTCATGCCCGTCTCAACGGTCACCCGACAGAACGTCTGGCGGGGAATTTCAACGTCAGTTTCGAATTCATCGAAGGGGAGTCGATGCTCCTGTGGCTGGATGATGAGGGTATCTGTGCCTCGACCGGTAGTGCCTGCACGTCCGGTTCGCTCGAACCATCGCACGTGCTGCTCGCTACCGGCCTCCCGGTGGAGATCTCGCACGGCTCGCTGCGGCTGACGCTTGGCGATGCGAACACTGACGAAGACATAGATTTCGTGCTCGAGGTACTGCCGAAAGTGGTATCCCGCCTGCGGGATATGTCTCCCCTGTACGAGAAAGCAGCAAAGGATGGAGGATGCAATGTATAGCGAAACCGTGATGGATCACTTCAAAAACCCGCGCAACGTAGGCGAGATCGAGAACCCGGACGGCGTCGGGGAGGTCGGGAACCCGGTCTGCGGCGATATCATGAAGATCTTCTTAAAGATCGAGAACAACATCGTCGTCGATGCGAAGTTCAAGACATTCGGCTGCGGGGCAGCAATCGCATCCAGCAGCATGGCCACCGAACTGGTGCGGGGAAAGACCCTCGAAGAGGCATGGCAGCTTTCCAACAAGGCAGTTGCCGAGGCACTTGACGGCTTGCCCCCGATAAAAATGCACTGCTCGATGCTCGCCGAAGAGGGCATCCATAAGGCAATCAACGATTACCGCATCAAACACGGCCTTGAACCGTGGCAGGAAACATCCACCCATTCACATGATCACGGTGAAGATCCTGTGTGTCAGCATTAGGGCGACACCATCGAATCAGATCCGGTTAATCAGGTGAAACAGATGATTTCCGAACGCGAACGAGAACGATATAAACGCCAGATGATGCTCTTTGGGGACGTTGGACAGGAGCGTCTTAAAAAGGCCAATATCTTTATTGCCGGGGCCGGGGGGCTTGGCTCACCGGTCTCGATCTACCTTGCGGTCGCCGGGGTGGGCACTCTTACCGTGGTAGACAAGGATATCGTGGAACTGACCAATCTCAACCGGCAGATCCTGCACTACGACCGGGATATCGGCCGGAAGAAGACCGCATCGGCAGAAGAAAAACTCAGGGCGATCAATCCTGATGTTATCGTTAAGGTGATCGATACCACTATTGAAGAATCCAATGGTTCACAGCTCGTGGGCCGGGCAGATGGTATTGTCGATGCGATGGACAACTATCCCACCCGGTACCTGCTTAACGATATCGCGCTTGAAAAGAAGATCCCGCTCTTCCATGGCGCAATACGGGGATTCTACGGGCAGGCGACGACCATTATCCCGGGAAAGACCGCGTGTCTGCGCTGTATCTTTCCTTCTGCTCCCCCAAAGGAAGTCTTCCCTGTGGTCGGGGTGACGCCGGGATTCATCGGGATGATCCAGGTAAATGAGGTGCTCAAGTACCTGCTTGGTACAGGGGATCTCCTGGCAAACCGTCTCCTGATCTGGGACGGGATGACAGCGCACGCAGAAGAAATTGCTGTTGTAAAAAACCCGGCCTGCATATCGTGCGGAGCAGGGCATACATCAAAGAATGCACCAGCGGTAAAAGCAAAGAATGTACCAGAGAGGAAGAAAAAATGACGGTCAGGATACGATTTTTCGCCCGGTTCCGGGAACTGCTCGGGACAGATATCATAGTCGATGCTCCGAAAGGCAAGGTGCTCTCCGACTTGGTAAAGGATGTGGCCAGCAAGAACAAGGAGGGGTACGATGCGATTTTCGATGAGAAGGGTACCTTCCGCGAGTTTGTTATCTTAATGCAGAACGGCAAACGCGTGGAAACGACTGCTGCCGCGATGACCCGGGTTGCAGACGGCGACGAGATTGCGGTATTCCCCCCGGTTGCGGGCGGGTAAAGAGCAATGGTGCGGCCATGATCGCGATCCAAAAGGAAGACATCGACATCGGGAAACTGATCAATGAGGCAAAGAAGCGGGGGACCGGCGCGATCGTTGTCTTTGACGGGATCGTTAGGGATGACGATATCCGCGAGATGGAACTTGAGGCGTACGAGGAGGTTGCGGTACCTGAACTGGAAAAGATCGCGTCAGAGGCGAAAAAGACCTACAATCTCCTCTCTGTCGACATCATTCACCGGATCGGCAGTCTTGCCGTCGGAGAAAACATCCTTGTAATCGTGGTGGGCGCAGGGCACCGCAAAGAGGCGTATGAAGGCTCGCGGTTTATCATCGAGGCGATCAAGGCAGGTGTCCCGATCTGGAAAAAGGAGCTCCGCAAGGATGGCGACTGCTGGGTGCCCGGCGAGCACCAGCATGGGTGTGGACACAAAAGCTGATCGGCGTGTCCCCTGCATAAATCATGTTTTTTGTCAGGCCACTTTCTTTTCCGTGAGTTTCCGGTACATCTCCTCGCCCACGCATTCCCGGGCATGTTTGCACCACTGCACGCATGATGCAATATCGTTGTAGATCACAAACCCGCACTTACTACATTTTACGGAGATATCGTTGGAAAAGATCTCGACTTCCTCACCGCATTGCGGGCACTTCTTGATCGCAAGCGTTGGTGTCCGGATGTTGGCTGCGCCGGGACAGTGATCGTACATGGCAGACTTCCTCTGGAATATGTTGATTTCCCGGCACATGAACAGGATGGATCCCGGCTGTCTCCAGGAAAAGTACGCCGGGAAAGTGGCCGCAGGACATCCCGGGATCTCCGGTAAAAACCGGCAGGATCGCGGAGGTATGAACCATCCAAAGATGTATGAGTGCCTGCGGCAAAGATTCCGGCAGATTCATGGTCGCAAAGCAGTTTCTTTCAACGGTAAAATACGTGGCCGGCACAAAACCAGCCTTCCTGCTTTCTGAGCTTGCGGCCTATCTGGACGAACCACAGACCGTTGGCCAGATGTACGCGGCGATACAGCCGCATCTTGCCGGACTCGGACTTGCCGCACAAAAGACCGGTGAAGACTACACGATCTCGCGGCTGCTGCCGTCTTCTTCCTATATCCTGAATGCGGCTGAGGAAAAACGCCTCGATGCGTACCTTTCCCTCTGCTCTATGCCCTCTGTTCTTGAAATGGCCATCGAACAGTATATCTCCAAGAAAACCGGCAAAGACTGGTCTGATTCGATTATCCTTGAACGGCTCCGCCGTGCGATTGTCGCCCAGAAGGACGATTACTGGAAACCGGCGGACAAACGATCGCTTCAGTACACGAAAGGGTATTCGGTGCTCGGGTACCTTGCGTACCATTTCCCGGTCTACTTCATGCAGACCCGGCACCTGCTTGCCGAGCTCGCCCGGGACGGTCTGCTGAAACAGGAGATGACGATCCTCGATCTCGGCACCGGGCCGGGGGTCATACCGCTTGCCATCGAGGATTTCTGGATGTGCCTGGGTACAGCCCGGGCGACCGTCTGTTCGGTTGAACGTTCAAAAGAGCACATCGAGGCGTTTGGTGCTCTGGTCCGGAGCGTTGCCACCAACAATCCACAGGTGACGATAGGGCCCCCTCAGGAAGCGGATATCACCTCCCCCCGGGATGTGCCGCTCCCCGATCGCGTCGATCTGATGATTTTTTCCAACATGCTCAACGAACTGGCCAGCCTGCCGCTTGCGGCGCGGGCGGATATCGTTATGAACTATGCAGAACGGCTGGCACCGGACGGTACGATTCTCATAATCGAACCTGCGGAAGAGGTGACTTCCACCGGCCTGCGGGTTCTTGCCCTTGCGCTAAAGAAACGGGGGCTTTCGATCTATGCGCCCTGCACGTTTGTCTGGGGCACAAATTGCACACCGGACCGTTGCTGGAGTTTCCAGACTGCCCCCTCCATCCGGCCCACCCGGATCATGAACACACTTGCGGCATGCAATGAGCCGTTCCGGTACGTGAACACCGACATCAAGTACAGTTACGTGATGCTGCGCAAAGACGGGAAGGCCCGAACTTCCTGTCACATCCCCAAGGGTACGAAGGCGCTGCGGCTGTCCAAGGTACACCTGAACGTGGGAAAACGGATTACGGTGGTGGCGGCGAAGATATCCGAAGATCTCGGCGATGCGGAGACCCATATATTCAGGCTCTGTGATGGCTCGGCAGAAAAACCGGTATATGCGGTGCTCCCTGCATTCCATATCACCCCGTTCAACCGGGAGCTGGGGTCTGCATCATACGGGACAGTGCTCGAGATCCGGGACGTGCTGGTGCGATACAACCCGGCGCACGACGCGTATAACCTGCTGGTGAGCAGGGAGACGCATGTCTCCTCCCATCTGTGCGAGGAGAAAATCTGATGAAACCATAGGGGGATCCGGGTGGACAACCACTGCCTCCTCCATCAACAAGTAATTTGCCATTTGTAAAAAAACTAAAGTTTTCTACTAAAACTGTAGTAGTTTGTTATGGGGCGTGTCTTCTCTCATTTATCCGTTCATCCCCTGGCTGTTATCGAGCATTAATAGTACTGGATGATGATAATGCCGGAGCCGCCAGCGCCTCCGTTACCGGTGCTACCGCCCCCGCCCCCGCCACCACCGGTGTTTGCAGTTCCGGCCTTTCCTGCAGTACCGCCAGCACCACCGGCGCCGCCACCGCCACTGCCGGCACTACCAGCTGTTCCACCAGTATAAGCACCGCCACCACCACCTCCGGCATAAGTTGTAGATGTGCCTGAAATGGATGATGTATACCCAGTCCCCCCGGTACCGGCAATAGTACTACCAGTAGTAACACTCCCACCAAGAGCACCACCGCCGCCCCCACCGCCGCCATAATAATGGGCTGCTGTCGTAACTCCCGATCCACCAGCATATCCCTCGCCTGCTGGATTGGCAGTTCCGATTGCTGAACCTGTTTCTATGGCACCACCGCCAGAACCCCCAGATAATCCGCTGGGAGTGCCACCGGTTCTGGCGCTACCGCCGCCGCCCCCACCAGCTGCGGTAATAGTTGCAAATACGGAATTGCCCCCATTTCCACCCTGACCGGTGCCGCTGTTTGGTCCTGCGGTTCCGCCGGCACCTATTGTTACCGTTTCTACAGTACCAGAAGTAACACTTAGGGTGCTGGTTACAACACCTCCTCCACCACCGCCCCCACCATAACGCCCACCGCCCCCGCCGCCTCCTACGATAAGGTATTGAACAGTACTTACACCTGAAGGCACGGTCCATGTAGTTGATGAGGTGAAACTTTTGATGACTGGGGTGTTATACGTAAAGGCATTCGTACCGGTTGCGGTTCCTCCGAGAGTGGTGATAACCACGCTTACTACACCGGCTGCATGGGCCGGTGTTGTAGCAGTAATCTGGGAGTCGCTGTTTATCGTAAACGAAGTCGCAGCCGTACTTCCAAAAGTCACCGAGGTTGCTCCGGTAAATCCGGATCCAAGTATTGTTACTATAGTTCCTCCCGCTACCGGGCCTGATATCGGGCTGAGACTTGAGTAAACCGGGATCGTGGTAAAGGAAGCGGCAATGGTATGAGTTGCCGTTACATTTGTGAACGTATACGATGAAACGCTACCCACTGAAGAGCCATCAACCAGCACACCGGTAATGGAGTACCCCGTATTCGGCGAAATAGTGAAA
>Ga0326727_10010395_pt1 | contig 22191 bp, 29 predicted proteins | sample MB2enrmetagenome_FD_207643 | JGI IMG/M metagenome (GOLD analysis project Ga0326727, IMG submission 207643) | Lab enriched peat soil microbial communities from McLean, Ithaca, NY, United States - MB29MY | ecosystem: Environmental > Terrestrial > Soil > Wetlands > Peat | place: USA: New York...
GTGAATTGTGGCTGGATCGCAAGGCGTTTCAGCGGACCGTAAGCATCGTCCGGCGGCACGACCAGAGCGAGTACTGGCGGCAGATCAACTTCGTGGTGTTCGACGCCCCCGCCATCACTGGGCCATTCGAGACCCGTCAAACGTCGCTGGAGCAGATGTTCAGCGACAGCTTCGTGCCCTACGCCCGGGTGCTCCAGCAGGAACGTTGCACAAGCGTCGGCCATTTGCAGGCAGAACTGGCCCGGGTCGAGGCTTTGGGCGGCGAGGGGCTGATGCTCCGCCAGCCGGGTTCGCATTACGAGACGGGCCGCTCGTCCACCTTGCTCAAGGTGAAGACGTTTCACGACGTCGAGGGCCGCGTGGTCGAGCACCTGCCCGGCCGGGGACGTCACGCCGGGCGGCTGGGCGCGGTCGTGGTGCAACTGCCCAACGGCCTGACTTTCTCCGTGGGCACTGGGTTCACCGACGCCGAGCGGCAAGATCCGCCGCCGGTGGGCAGCATCATCACGTTCCGCTACCAGGAATTTACCGATCGCGGTGTCCCGCGGTTCCCGTCCTTCGTGCGAGTGCGGCCAGACGCCGAGACACCGGCACTGGCCTGATTCGCTTGTGTGCCGGCCGACTCAAAGCTGCCGGGAGCCGCGGCAAGTCGGTTTATCCACTTTTTCCAACAGCACAAGTTCAAGGAGCGCTCAATATGAAGCGTTACTTCGGTTTCGTCGGCGGTTCGTCCTCAAAGTTCTGGGAAATCCGGACCAGCGGCCACGAGGTCACCGTTCGCTTCGGGCGGATCGGCACCGAGGGGCAAACGCAGACCAAGACGCTGGCCGACGCCGACGCGGCGACCAGGCACGCCGAGAAGCTCATTGCCTCCAAGACGGCGAAAGGCTATCGGGAAACGGTTGCCTGCTGACCCAGGATCTTTCCGCCAAGCAATACGTGGGGACCGGCGGACCGCCGCACAGCTCGGCACCGCCGGTCCCCTGTCGTCAACTGCCATAACCATTTCAGCGGTTCACCATGCGCGTCGTTTTTCACACCCACAGTAGCGATGAACATTTCAACGGCGACTGCGACTATGCGGTGGTCGAGCTGACGCCGGCCCTGGTGGAACAGATCCGCCGGCGGGTCGAGCTGGCCCGCGAGGTCCACCGGAAGGACGACGGCCTCTACGAACTGTACTTCTGGGGCAGCAACGCCGAGTTCTACGACCACCGTTTGGTCGAAGCCTGCGAAGCGGCCATCGCGACGGCCACCGAAGGCGCGGATGCCGACCAAGCAGTCCGGGACTGGCTGGCCGACCTGGACCAGGGCGAACATGCCGTGCTGCCGTTCGGCGTGAACCTGGAGGCCCTCGAATCCGAGCGCACCGAATGCGACCAGCAAGTCGTACGGTGCAGCCCTGCGGGGCGCGACCTGAACTTCGAGGTGGCCTGGATCACGATCCCCAAGCACTCCGACATCAACGTCACGACGAGCGAATTGCCGCTTGCGGCTCTGGAAGCCTATCTCAAGCAGACGGTGAAGGCCCCAGGATGAAAGGGAATTCGGATGACCAACAACGTAAACCCTGTGGAACGGCCCCGGGAGATTCGGCTGCCGTGCTATGGCCTGACCATTCGGCTGGATCGCCAAAACGCTGACCAGGCACCCGGCTGCGGCATGATCACCAGCGAGCTGAAGTCGCCCGGGCGGACCATCACGGAGCGGCTCTTCAACGCCGCCATTGATGGCCTGGAATCAGTAATCCTGGCACACGCCTGCGCCGGCATCAACGTTGCCTCCCCGGCCTATGTCGAGGGGATCGAAACGGCCGTGGACGCCATCGCCAACCACTACGGACCCTGACTCGCGGCAAGTACCCAGCAGCCCACCGAGATGGCCACCTGGTGGAAAACGGACGGCAGGACAAACCGACAGTCCCAGCAGCGAAAGACAGCCGAATCCAATGGACCGGACAAGAATGCGCGAGGCGGTAACTGCCTTGCGAAAACTGTTCGACGACACGGAGATCCCCGCGGCGTTCCACCATAACGGCCAAACCTTCGACGAGCGGTGCGAAGCGTGGTTGCGCCATGCCTTGGACCGGCTCGACGCGGAGATCGAGGCATTTCTGGAGGGCCAATCCCATGCCGACCTATAGGGTCGAGCAGTACGAGTTGCACGCCACGGCCTATGAGGTCCAGGCGTCCGACGAGGCCGAGGCCATCGCCAAGCTGTTGGCCGGCAAAGCGAAGCCAGTCGAAGAAAGCCAGGATTTCATCGAGGTGGCTGACGACTATGGTCTGCCGGCCGATGAATACCTGGAACTGGCCGAAGCCCTGCGAGACCGGGGTATCCCGATTGACGAAGTAATCCCCTCGATCCGCAGCATCGAGGAGGTCTGAAACGCCCCGCAATTGTGTCACGCGGAGGGCATGCCACCGATGCAAGCCAGGAGGTGGACCTGCCCCTGGAAGCCGGTGTGCAGCGTCGGCCAATCAGCAAGCAACAGACCGAGGAGCAACAAGATGCGCATGGACCTGGCCGGTGAACGATTCCAGGTGGAGCAGGGCTACGAGGTCCAGCTTCCGTCCGGCGGTCACTTGATCGTCGTCGCCGGGGCCCATCTGGGTGAACCGGCATACGATTTCGACCATCCGAACATCGCCGCGAAGAAAAGCGAGCTGTTCGAGTTCAACCATTACCGGCGAGGCGGCAGCAAGTTCTGGACCGCCAAGGCGGGGATCAGCTTCTACTTCGCCATCCCCAAAACCCAGATCGAGCTGATCCCCGAGAAGGGATACAGCTACGTTCCGGTGCTGATCCACGGCCGCAAGTGCCATCTGAACGTCAGCGGCGGTGGCGGTGCTGGCGGCTGGACCGACTATGTGCGGCAGATAGCGCACATTGGCTGCGGCTGGACGATCGCGGGTCTTCGATCCCTGGCGACGGTTGCCGTCCGTCCCGAAGAGTGCCGGGCGCAGGGAATCAACCTGGAAATCGAGCCGCTGGAGGACTACCAGCGGGCGGGTTTTGTCAAAACGGCCGCCGCAGTCACGATGCGAAACCGGCTGGAACCGGGCAGCCAAGTGCTGCTACGTAGCGACTGGGCCTTCCAGGGCAGCCAGGGGCCGTTTGCCGTCGAGTCCCGGCCACGCCGGAAACGGTATTTCCTTTGCGCGGGCGGATTTTCACGGGTTCGCGTCCAGTACGCGGCGATCGACTGGGCCAAGACCGCCGAGATCAACGGCGTAACCGTGCCCGGCCCGGTGCTGGTGAATCGCATCGGCCCCGTCTTGCAACCGACGCCCGCCTGAACTGGTGCTGCCCAGACCGCTCGTTCAATACCTTCGTCCACCAGGGGTCGGATCGCCGGCCCATCTACGCAGGAGAAGTTCCCATGGGATTGACCATCCATTACGGCATTGAAGCCAACAAAGACTGGACCCGCCGCCAGATCCGCCAAAAGCTGGAAGACACGCGGAGGTTTGCCTTGTTGCTGCCGATCGTTTCCGTCAGCGAGGTTGTGGAGTTCCGCGGCAAGGACTGTGACTATGAGACTGGCCAGCGGGAGGGCGAGACTCCCGATGAAGCCCACGCCCGGGATCCGTTCCGCTGGGCGAAGATCCAGGCCGGCCGTCACGTTGAGTCGCCCTGGCGGCCGGGCGAATCCCGGCAGCAGGCCCCGTCGCACATGATGTGCCTGTCGATCTACCCGGCCGAGGGCTCGGAGGAGATGAACGTCGGCTGGTGCAGCTTTCCCCGGTTTATCTGGGGGCCGGAGCAGGACCATGCGCCGGGCTGGGCCAACGTCTTTCGCCGCGCATCGTACCGCACTGCGGAGAAGCTGTTGCGGGCCTTCTTGCAGAAGTACCGCCTGGTGAAGCTGCCGAACAACCGGACACATGGACGGCTGTGCGCCCATTCGGAGCTGCTCCACCAGACGCCGGGCGGTGGCGTCTCGATCCGCCCGGGCCGCTATCTCAGTCATCGCCGGGGCTACGCGCCCGGTTACATCGAGCTGCGGCTCGATGATTATGGCCGGGACATGATGATTTGCTTCCGCTTTCGCGGGACGGTCGACGAGGGCCGGGCCTTGTTCGTCGGCAGCGAGTTCAAAGCCGACCTGGAGGACATCATCCACGGCAAGGAGCACGTCATCCCGGCCGCCCACGGCGTCTGGTCGTCGTTCTGCAAGACTCAATACGCCAACGATCCGAGGGTTGGGGGCTGGCCGAACTTCCAGCGTGCCCATCTCTCGGTCCTGGCCATCCTGGAGCACATGCAGCAGGTCGGTTTCACGGTCCACGTCAACGACGAAAGCGATTTTTGGAAGACCCGCGACCTAGCGGCGCTGGCCAAGACCGTGGGCGAATGGGATGCGATGATCGCGGGATTGGCCGGAATCTTCAAGGACGTGGCGCAGGCCAACGGCCAGGAGTTTGAGTCGGCAGTGTCGGGACGCCCCGACTTTGAAGCCTTGGAAGCCCGGGCCTACCGGATCGACAGCCTGGCGGGGCACTTGCAGAAGCTACGGGAAGCCCTGGTTCCCCAGCCCGCCGGACCAACCTGACACGTAAACCCATTCTTGCGAGGAAGGAGCTTGAGAGCCCATGAGCGGGTTCTATCCCAACGGCAGTAACCTGCCAAGCGACACCCGCGTTCGCTGCGACAACTGCGCGTGGCGGGGTACGCTGGCGGAAGTCCGCACCGTCCAGGACGCCGGGGAGCGGCTAGAAGTCGGCGGGACGGTTCCGGCCGGGGAGTGCCCGCAGTGCGGGGCCCTGGCCTATCTGGCCGACGATGGGCAACCCAAGGAGACCCCTCGATCCGAAGCATCAAAAGCGTTGACCACTGACATGGCCAAGAGAGGGAAAACACGGCCGATCGAATACTACCGGCTCTGGCCGGGCAACGGCGGCGACAGCGGCACCTGGGACACCGACTTCGTCCAGATCGCGGCCGATACGCCTGACGACAAGATCGAAGAGGCGGTGCAGCAGGCTGTGGCCAAGATCAAGTGGCGGGACCAACCGCCCGCTATTACGGGCATTTACAGCGTACCAACACCGGAGGAAGACGAAGACCTCAACAGCTAAAGGTAGACCATGGCCGATAACTATCTGCAATTCTCCGAATCCCTGGACGCGCTGACGCCCAAGGAAGCCAAGTGGCTCGCGGGGCAGCTTGCCGAGGATCCCGAGACCGGTTGCCCCGTGTTTCTGCTCGACTACGATGACCGTGAACCCGACGACACGGATTGTGGCTTCCAGCACGACTTTGAAGGACCGCGGAAACATCGCTCCCTTTGGCTTTCTGCCGAAGAGCGGGGCGACGTGGGGCGGGTTGCCCATCTGGTGCGGAAGTTTCTCAAGCAGTTCCGCCCAAGCCAGTGCTGGTCGCTGACCTACGCCACCACTTGCTCGAAGCTGCGGCTCGGCGAATTTGGCGGCGGGGCGGTGTTCGTCACGGCCCAAGACATTCGCTGGAACAACGCCTACGACTATATCGAAGAGCAACGGAAGCTGTTCGACAGGCGCCAGCAGCAGGAACTCCCACTGGTCCGCAAGGCCGAGCAACGGAAGATCGAACCCGCGGCGCTCGACGAAGCTGTCCACGAGGCAGCCTCCCAACTCGCCGCCGGCATCAACAACGGCGGTCTGGACGAGCAGATCGCCTTTCTCGTCGAGCGGTTCGGTGCGGACGAGACCCAGCGGCTGGTCCAGGCTGCTGCCAAAGGGTAGGAAGCCCGTGCGGCACATACGACCACGTCAACCATCCTTTCGGCGAAAACATGCCTGACATGAACCAGCACAAACCACAACGAGTCAAGGTCAGGAAGAACAGCCTGACCGAAGACCTGTACCTCGATCGCCAAGGCCGGTGGGTGCCCTGGAGGGAGGCGGCTTGGTTCCGCAGCGACCAAGCTGCAGAGCAGTTTGCCCAAAAGCACGGCATCGCGGTCTTCGGGCTGTTCCCGTGCGAGAGCTGCATCAGCCCGCAACACCTGCGATGCAGCAGACCCAAGGGGCAGACCCGAAAACCACGCCGACCGTGGACGTCCATTACGACCCCGGGCTGACCCACCGCGGGGACTGCCTACCGCGCTTGCCGTAGGAGGATCACAACGATGACCATGAAGTTCGACGTGCCGCGCTGCCCGGTTTGCGACGAGCTTGCCAAGGGCACCCTGGAGTCCCTACCCGGCATGGCCCTGCTCATATTCAAGCAGGAGGGCGAAGCCGAGTACCTGGGCGAAACGGAAATCTTCTGGAATGACCAGGTCACGCGATTCGACCGCAAAGGCCGGGTGACGCTACTGTGTACCAACGACCATCGGTGGCGCTCGCGGAGGCACGATGCCAACAAGCCTAAGCCGCCGACGCAATCTCCAGAAAACTGCCCGGTGTGCGGGAAGCAGTCACTGCGTTTTCCGCATCCCAATCCCACGCACTGCTCGGCTGAATGTTTTCTTGCTGGGGGACTGGCCGCAGCGATCACCAGTGTAGACAACCTGGACTCCGCCGAGCGGGCCGATCTGAGCGAACAACTCCGCAAGTTCAGTCCACCCCCAGCGGTGGCAGATGAGCCGTGATGGCCAAACCATTCAATCATTGGAGGAACTTGCTGATGGCGAAAACCACACTGACCCTCGACCTCGATTACGACCCAGAGGTCACGCATCCCGAAGGCCTGGCCTCGGCCATGGACCGGCTCCTGGAAACGGCCCTATCGATACCCCAGGTCATGGACGAGTACGGCTCTCCCAAGTTCGGCGAGTTTTTCGTGGCTGGAGCCAAGAAGGACCGGCCAGAGCCGGACAACAAGAAGGGACAGCAAACCTACCGGCTCAGGATTGACGGCTCACTCTTGCGGGAGCAGCAGAAGACCTTGATTGGCATTATTATCGGGCAGAAACACGCCGAAGACACGCACAAGGCACTCGACGGCATCTTGGACCTCTTGGACGAAATCGCGGATCAAGGCCACGACCGGTACGGAATCGACTGCCTGCTGTGCGAATGTGAAGAGCCGGGCTACTTCTGCTCCGGCGTGCCTGGCATCTTGGCCCGCGTCGAGAATGGCAAGCTGGTGCCGGGGACCGAAGTGGAGCGGTGCGACCTCTGCCGGCGGTATCCTTCGGATGAGGCTGCCCTCGAAAAGTTGCGGGAGTTGGGCTATGTCCAGCCGTAACCTGCAGGTCTTCAAGGAATACCGCTACGGGCCTCGCAGCGTACTGGTTCCCGGCGACCGTTTTCACGTCAGCGGTGGCCCCGTGTACGTCACGGACGACGGCAAGGTGATCCCTGTAGCCGATCGCGGCGTCTTCGTTTTCCGCCGCTACTGCGTCCAGGGTGCTGCCAAGTGGCTCGAAGCACACCGCAGTGACGGCAGTGGACTGGTCATTCTGTGGGTTGGCAAAACCAGCCGCAGCCGGGCGATTCCCAATCTCCGCCGCAGACCCTATCGCGTGACCGGCAAGGTCCAGGCGGCCGTACCCAAAGCACGCAGGCGGAAATCCCCAGGAGCACGATCGTCATGCCCGAAATTTTGAGCTGCACCTGTTGCGGCCAGGGTGTTTGCGATACGCCTGAAGAAAACGTCTCCCATGGCCAGATGCCGTACCCGCACGATGCCGGTTTTGGCCTGTGCCGAGAGTGCGGCGGCGATCCCACGGCCGACATGGGTACCGACGAAGGCATCCGCAGACGCATGGGCTGGCAGATGACCACTTTCTGCGAGGCCCGTTTCGATTTGGTGCGGAGCAACCTCAAGGCCGAAAACCAGGCCAAGTGGGACAGCCTGGGCTACGCCAGAAAGTGTGCCGTGGTGCTGGGCCTGGTCCGCGACGGGACTATCGTCTAACAGCGTCCGCGCCTTCGCTGCTGCGCGGCAAAACCCTGTCCTATTGTCTTGAGCCCGCTCTGGGCCTTCTTGATCTTGAGAACCGTTTCCTCCCCGATAGGAGTCGAGTCGTATGAGCAGTACCCTTCTCGATGAGCCTGCCAGCCGCCAATCCACCATACCTGCCGAGCGCTTGCGCAGCACGATGGCGGCCGTGCGGGTGTCGATGTCCTGGTTCGGCACCAGGAAGACCCTCACGCCCGAACAGCGGGCCGAGGCCGCGGAGCCCTTCGGCACCGACGCCCGCTTCTTGAGCGCCGGCAAACGCTTGCTGGACATCTCACACCCCGCCTACAAGGCCGTCAATGCCGTGCGGGGCAAGGTCCAGGCCTACTGGAAGTCGATGAGCCTGCCCTACCCGGAGCCGGGCATCCGCCTGATCCGCCAGGACAAGATCGACGACTTCGCCAGGAAGATTCAGGAGTTCCAAGAGGAACTCACCGAGGCCGTCGAAACCCTGGACCGCCACTACAGCGAGCTGAAGGCCACGGCCCGGCAGCGGCTGGGGTCGCTCTTCAACGCCGGCGATTACCCCGAATCGCTGGTCGGTGCCTTTTCGGTCGACGCCGATTTCCCCAGCGTGGAGCCGCCGGACTATCTGCAGCAGCTCAACCCGCAACTCTACGAGCAGGAATGCCAGCGGGTGCAGGCCCGCTTCGACGAGGCGGTGCGGCTGGCCGAGGAGGCATTTGCGGCCGAACTGGCCAAGCTGGTCAGCCACTTGACCGAGCGGCTTTCGGGGACCGAGGACGGCAAGCCGAAGGTCTTTCGGGACTCGGCGGTGGAGAACCTCACCGACTTCTTCCAGCGGTTCCGCGAGTTGAACGTGCGGTCGAACGACCAGCTCGATCAGCTCGTGGCCGACGCCCGACGGGTCATCCGTGGGGTCGAGCCCCAGGCACTGCGGGACAACGCTGGCCTGCGGCAGCATGTCACTACGGAGATGTCCCGCGTCCAGAGCGTCTTGGACGGCCTGCTGGTCGACCGGCCGCGGCGGAATATCCTCCGCCGCCCCAAGTGACGGTGGCCGCCATGCAGCTTGTCATCGAACCCGGCGGGGCTGTCTGGTGCATCTACTCGGAGGACATCGACCTGGCAGCACTGGGCAGCCCCGCCATTTTTCGGGCATCGCACGTCGAGCCGGACCAGCAGGGACGTTGGTGGGCCGACCTTGCGCCGGCAGCGGGCCCGTTGTTGGGGCCGTTTCGTGGCCGCAGCCAAGCCCTGGCGGCCGAGCAGTCGTGGTTGGAGATCCATTGGCTCGACCGCATGGGCGGCCGTTAGTCGGTCTCCCTGTCCTATTCCTCCCGTTTTCTCGGAGATCCTCCCAAATGATCGCTACGTTTGAATCCTCCCTATTGGATCAGTGGGACCAGCAACTGGGCGGCCGACGCCGCAGGGACCACCCCCGCTCGCTGGCCGCACTGGGCTACCTGGTCGGCGGCCCGGTCGTCGAGGGCCTCATCGAAATCGAGAAGCTGACCATAGTAATACTGTCTGACCAGCCTGTCCGCCGCGGGCAATGCGCCCTCCGGCTGGCCGGGTTTGACGGCAGGCCGGTCCCCTGGGGTGCCAAGTGGGGGGGACCGGAACAGAGCCGGTTCCTCAAGGACCTGCGGCTCCAGTCCATCCCCGGCGGACACGGCCTGCGGCTGGATGCCGGGCGCCCCGACTTGCTGCGGCTGGCGCTCGCGCTGGACCGGGAAATTGAGCAACACGCCCGCCATCCCCACCTTCCCCGCGGGCGGCACCTCCGCTTGCCCAAACTCTGGGCCGGCTTCCGCAGATCGGACGCCACCGGCCTGGTCGGCGGTGGGCCGGAACTGACGGCCTACGCCGAGCGGATCCACCGCAGCCGCGGGGAGCTGATGGCGCGGATTCGCCGCGAATGCCTGGGCCTGGCGCTCTATCCGCTGTCCTGGGTCAGTCAACATTGGAAACAGGCGGTGGCCGTACTGGCCGACCTGGAGCGGTTCCCCCGCCGGCAGGTCTTTCGGGTTCACCACTTGCCCGAGGACCTGGTCGGCTTCCAGGACTCGGCGGAGTTCGATTTCTGGCACTCTCGCTTCCCCGGGCCGCGCAGCCGGCGGCACAGGCGAGGGCCGGCGTTGGCCGCCGGCTGAGTCCGTCGCGCGGCACACGGGTCTTTGCGGGGACCTCGTGCCCTGTCTTTCTCTTTCCAATCCCCAAGGAGCAACGCGCTATGAAGGTCTTGTACCTGAACAACGACGGTGGCGGCTTCGCCGACAACGTCGAAATCGCCGAAGGCATCACGGTCCAGCGGTTTTTCGCGGAGAAGGTTCCCCACGGCAAGCCGCAGGACTACCTCATTCGGGTCAACCGGCAACCGGCGGCGTCCGACCAGGTCCTCCAGGACGGCGAGCGGGTGAGCTTCACGCCCACGAAGATCGAAGGGGCGTAGGCAGGGCGTCCTCCGCGCGGGGTCTGCCGGCATGGCACGGGTCGTGTCGGCAGCCCCCCTTTCTCCTTCTTGCACGTCGCGAGGATTCCCATGAACCAGACAAACAAAACCGCGGTACAGGCGGCGGTGCTCATCCGCGAGCAATTGGTGGCCGGCCAACCCCAAGACCGACCGATCTCTTTGCCAGAATACTCGTGGGGCAGAATCCAGCAACTCCAGCGGCAAATCAGCCTGGCTCGCAAGCACGATTGGCACCAGGCCGCAGCACGGCTGACCGAGGACATGGCCGGTACGCTGGAAAGCTGCTGCCGCCAACTGGAAAACGTCTGCCGCCCACTCCAACTCCGCCCAGCTCAACGTCAGGCTTCTTCAGCCTCCGACGTCTACCGGGACATCCTGGCCCTCTACGACGAGTTCGAGGAGGTGGACATCGACCTGGAAAAGCACGAGCTTTCTGTCACTACCGACTGCATCGTGCTGGAGGATGTGAATCTCGGGGCTTTCCAGATACGGCTGGACTGGGGGCGACTGGGTTACCCACAACCTTACCGCGTCGGGGCCCTCGATCCCAACCCGGCGGCCAGGCGGGACGACGTGACCCATCCGCACGTCCAGGACGAGCAACTTTGCGAGGGAGACGGCAGAGCGGCGATTGCCGCCGCGCTGGCCGAGTGCCGGTTGCATGACTTCTTTCTCCTGGTGTCCCAACTACTTCACACCTACGGCCGGGGCAGTGCCTACGTGGAATTGGACAACTGGTACGGCATCACCTGCACCGACTGCGGCGGCACGATGTCCCCGGACGACTCCTACTGCTGCGAACGATGCGGCAGTGAGCTGTGCGACAACTGCCGCCAGTTGTGTGGGGGCTGCGAGGAATCTCACTGTTCCGAGTGTCTGTCTCGGTGCCCTGGGTGCGAGATGGACTTCTGCCGCAACTGCATGGAAGTGTGCCCAACCTGCAAGCGGAATTTCTGCGCCGGCTGCCTCGACAAATGCGCCGCCTGCGGCAGGGAGTTTTGCGATACCTGCCTGGAAACCTGCCCGGTGTGCCAGAAGCCGTTTTGCGGCAACTGCCGCGGCGAGAAGAATCTGTGCCGGGCCTGTCACGACAAACAAGGTACCGAGGAGAAAACCAATGATCCGCCGCAAAACAAGAGCGGCCAACGACCTGCCGGACGTCCGGAAACGCACCGGCGAAGAAGGACGGCTTGCGCGTCGGCGTGACGAGCCTCACGAGGCTCCGATCTTGCGATTCAGCCCCACCGCCTGGGCCAAGTTGCTCTACCTGCGAGACCTGGGCAACAGCGAGATCGGCGGCTTCGGAATCACCGCCGCCAATGACCTGCTCTATGTCGAAAACATCGAGTTGGTGCGGCAGGCATGCACCAGTGTCTCGGTCTGCTTCGACGACCAGGCGGTGGCCGACTTCTTCGACCGGCAGGTGGACTTGGGCCGCCGACCCGAGTGTTTCGGCCGGGTCTGGGTCCACACCCATCCGGGCAATTCCCCCGAGCCCAGCATGACCGACGAAAAGACGTTTGCCCGCGTGTTCGGCCGGACGAATTGGGCGGTGATGTTCATCCTGGCCCGCTGTGGCCAGAGCTATGCTCGGCTGCGGTTCAATGTCGGTCCCGGCGGCGACTTGGAATTGCCCGTCCGCGTGGATTACTCCCGTCCCTTCGCCGGCAGCGATCAAGCAGTGTGGGAGGAGGAGTGCCTGGCCACCGTGCAGGTGGAGGAACCGCCAGCGTTTACCCGCAGCGGTCTGGAGCCCCTGCCCAGCCGAGCCGCCGCGATCGATCCCTGGGACGAAGACTGGTTCTTGGCCTGGGACGGTCCGTCCCGAGAAGAGGAACCAGGGTTTGCCCAGAGCAAGGAGCCTGCCCATGCCGTCTGACCAGAACCGTTTCCAACGGCAAGAGGACCTGGTGCCCCAGAACCGCCTGGCCGAGGTCAAGGCCACGGTCATCGGCGTGGGGGCCATCGGCCGGCAAGCCGCGCTGCAACTGGCGGCCATCGGCGTGCCGCGGCTCCAACTCGTCGATTTCGACCGGGTGGACCTCACCAACGTCACCACGCAGGGCTACTCCGCTGCCGACGTGGGCATGACCAAGGTCCTCGCCACGCTGACGGCCATCCGTCAACTCGACCCGACCATCCAGGTCGAAATCATTGAGGACCGCTACCGGCCCAAGCTGCAGATTGGCCAGGCCGCGTTCTGCTGTGTGGACTCCATCGACGCCCGCGCGGCCATTTGGCGATCGGCGGGCAGCAGGTGCCAATTTTGGGCCGATGGGCGGATGTTGGCGGAGGTGCTGCGGGTGTTGGCAGTTACGGAGAGCGTCGGCCGCGAACACTACCCGACGACCCTCTTCGCGCAGGCTGAGGCCCAAGCCGGCCGCTGTACCGCCCGCAGCACGATCTACGCCGCCAGCATCGCCGCTGGACTGATGGTCCACCAATTCACCCGCTGGCTTCGCGGTCTGCCGGTGGACCACGACACCTCGTTGAACCTTTTGGCCGGCGAGTGGTGCGTCGGCTGATTCACGGGCTTGACCAACGCCAAGTCGCCGTTCGGCCGCAAGCCTTCTGTGTTCCGCTGGTCTCTGTTTTCGACCACTGTGCAAGCGTCGCGCAGCAGCGATGGCGCAGTGGTCTTCATCCTATCCCTCTTTCACGGAGTTTCCTGATGACCCAAGCACAGCTTGACTATGCCGTGGCACGGGCCACGGGCGAATCGCTCCGCACCGTCCGCTCGCTTGGCTTCGGCCAGGCCGACCCCAAGGTTGTGTGTTTCGATCCCGAGCCCTTGCTTGGCAGGCCGCAGAGCATCGACGGGGACGCCCCCGATCGGCAGCCCGCCCGGACGCTGGCCGGGCTGTAGTCCAGAACCAAGCTTGAGAGCCACGTCACGGCCGCCAGGAATCCTGGGACCGTGGCGTGGCTCTGTTTCCCAACTCGCCTGTTCCATCCCCTTGTGCGCAAGGAGTTTCCGCCATTGATTACAATCACACGCCGCTTTGCGTCTCAAGTCCGCTCTGTCTTCCGCCGCGCCCTGGGCACTTCCCACGGCCCGGGCCCTGCCGTCTGTTTCACCGCCGCTCGGGACACGCTCAGCGTGAGGGCAAGCTCGTTCGACGCCGCCATCGAGTACCGCGGACCCGGCGCCGGCGACACCGACGAAACACTCTGGCTCCCATTCCAATTCCTCGATGACTGCCAAGGCAAGAAGGACGATCCCGTCCACGTCGAGGTGACCGGCAAGAACCGTGCCACCGCCCAGTGGCGCGACGGCAGCGTGCCGCAGATCATCCAGTACGACATTCTCGACCCGCCCAGCGCGGATAACTTCCCCACTGTGCCGGAGGCTCTTGTCGAGAACCCGCCCGGGCTTCTTCAGGCTTTGGCCGATGCCGGGGAGAGTACCGATCCCTACGCGGCGCGGTATGCCCTGGGGTGCCTCCAACTACGGGGCCAGCAGGGCAGCATCGGAGCGACGGACGGCAGACAGCTTTTGATCCAGGCGGGATTCCACTTCCCTTGGACCGGCGACATTCTCGTGCTTCGCAGTAAAGTCTTCGCATCGACCGAACTGCCGCGAGACCAGCCCGTGCTGGTTGGCCAAGCCGGCGATTGGGCTGCTTTCCGCACCGGACCGTGGACGTTCTGGCTGGCCATCAACAAGGACGGCCGTTTTCCGGACCTGGATCGCCAGGTCCCCCAGCCCGACATGGCTACGACCCGCTGCCGGCTTTCCGAGGCCGACGCAGACTTCTTGAGCCGGGCGATCCCTCGCCTGCCCTGTGAGGAGGAATACAACTACCCGATCACCGTGGACCTGAACGGCCAGATCGCCATCCGGGCGAAGGCGGCCGACCAGCCCAAGGTGACCGAGGTCATCCTCACCAGTTCGACGTGTTCGGGCGAGCCCGTGCGGCTGAACATGAACCGCAAGTTCCTGGCCCGGGCCACCAGGCTCGGCTTCCGCGAACTGTACATCTACGGCAACAAGGTCCCGGTGCTCTGCCGGGACGACTCCCGCCAGTTCGTCTGGGCGGTACTGGAGCCGGATCCCGCCATTCCCCCGGCCAAGGACCCGATCCGCATCAAGTCCGGCCAGGCAACCACCGACGTTTCTACCCCCAAACCCCGAACACGCAGGAGAACCTCCACTGTGAGTCAACCGACAACCAATTCCAACGGCAACGGCCAGCCCCAAGCCAGCGGCGAACCCGCGGCCAACGGGCAGGTGGCCAAGACCAATGGCCAGGCCCAGTCCGGCAGCAAGACCAACGCCAACGGCCAGCCGCGAACCAGCGGCCGGGCCCGGCAGGCAGCCGCGAAGACCGTAGGCCGCGAGAATGTCGCCGGCCTGATCCAGCAGGCCGAAGCGCTGCGGCAGTCCCTCCGCGAGACGCTGCTGAAGACCAACGCCTTGCTCAAGGGCCTCAAGCGGCACCGGCGGGCCACCCGAACCCTGGAGTCTACGCTGGGCGCGATCCGCCAGCTCAAGACCCTGGGCGTCTGATCTCGCAACAACCATCATCTTTCCCCGAGGAAGGAGGACCTTTCCCATGGCAATGAAGGTCAACGTGGGCCTGAACAAGAAGCTCGGCCTGGCGAATTTCGGGTCCGTTGGCGCGACCTGCAATCTGGAACTGGAGATGGACCAAAGCCTGCTCCAGTCCGACCCGGAGGGTTTTCAGCAGCGGATCCGCCGGGTCTATGCAATCGCTACCCAGGCAGTCAACGACGAGTTGGTCCGGCAGGCGGGCGCCCAGTCCGCCGGGGCCGCTGCCGGCAACACCCCGGCCGAGCCCACCAATTCTGCGTCTGGCCCGACCGCCAGCGGCAGCGGCAACCGCCCCACCGGGAATGGGCAGCGCAACGGCAATGGTCACTCCGCCAGCGAAAAACAGTTGACCTATGCCCGCCAACTGGCTGGCCAGATCAAGGGTCTGGGCGTGCGGAAGCTCGAAACGCTGGCGAGCAAGATGTTCGGCAAACCGCTGGCGGCGATGAGCAGCATGGATGCCTCGGGATTGATCGACACCCTCAAGGGCATCAAGGCCGGGGAGATCGACATCAGCAAGGTGCTGGAGGGATCGACGTCATGAGTACGGGACTACTCGGTTTCGAGTCGGTCCAGGAACGGCAAGGCGGGGTGCGGGAGTACGTTTCCGCATCCCGCCTGTCCTGCTGGCTCAAATGCCCTCTCACCTGGAAAATTCGCTACCTCGATGGCGTCAAGACACCCACGACGCCGAGTCTGTTCATAGGTAAGGCTGTGCACGCCGGGCTCGAAGGTTTCTACAGGCACCGGCAACTGGGCATCACCCTGGTGCCCGACGATGTGGCCGAGCGGATGTTGCAGTCGTGGCCGCGCCTGGTGGACGAAGAGGAGATGACCTTCGAGTCTACGGACGCCGAACAGACGCTCCGCCAGCAAACAATCGATCTGGTCAGGAGCTACCTGGCCCACGCGCCTGACAACGAAAGGCCCTTGGCGGTCGAAGTCGCCGTCGAGGCCCCGCTGGTCGATCCTGTAACCGGCGAGGACCTCGGCATGCCGCTCATCGGCATCATCGACCTGGTGCTCGACTACGAGGAGGGGCCGATTATTGCGGACTTCAAGACGTCCGGGCGAAGCAGCGAACCCATGGAGGTCACCCACGAGATCCAGCTTACCAGCTATGCCTACGTTTTCCGGCACGTCCAGCGATGGCGGGAGGCTGGATTGGAAATCAGGTCGTTGATCAAGACCAAGGCGCCCAAGATCGAGTTCCACTCCTACCCGGCCCGCACGGATGTTCATTTTCGGCGGCTGTTTTCCGTCGTTCGCGAATACCTCGACGCCCTGGACTCCGGCCGCTTCAACTTCAGACCAGGGTTCGCCTGCGGGATGTGTGACTTTGCCCACACGCACTGCCGGCGCTGGACAGGCTGATCGCAACGGGTAAGAGACTGCGGTATAGCCCCCGACCGACCGCAACATGCTGATCCCTGGCCAACTTCGCTGCCGTCATGCCCACCGTCCCAACCCTGGCAACTGCTCTACTCGGGTGCCTGGGGCTGGGTCTTTCTTCGACTCCCACCCCTGCCCACCCGCTTTACCAACGAGGTGCTACTCGATGGATCTCTTCCCCAAAATCGCTGTGGCCCTTGTGGCTGTGGGTTTCATTTCGGTGATGCTGCTGCCAACACTGATTGAGGGCATCGTTCCGGTCACGGTATTGGCCGTCGTGCTGTTCGCAATCTACTTCGTGGCCCGAGGCTTGTCCGACTAGGCTCCGGTGTAAAGGATTGTAGCCGCTCCACGACCAGCAGACCTCGGGCTCGTCGGCAATCTCATGGACCCCCGCCACATGCCGCAGTGATTCTTGGGACACCCCTTCGCGCGAGTCTTGCCGGCGGATTGGGCTGGGATCTTCAGGTCCTGGCCCACCGCTTAGCTGTTAGGATGGGAGGTGGGGCGAGGTAGAGTGAGGGTCCGAGAATCGGTGTCCAAAAAGTGGGGTCGTGCCCAGTTTTTGCCCTTCGACACGATCAGTACGGTGTTGTTGTACCGCTCAAAGCTGGTCATGGCGCGCCCAACAGGACCGTCGAGAAGGAAGGTTGGCTTTTCTACGAGCAAGGTGCGGATGCCGTTCGCATCAGGGATTGTGTGCGACGCTGCTGACAGTGGGTGCGGAGCGGGCTGGAGTTCGCCTCAGCGTTTCGCCCCACGCCGCCGACGATGAAATAGAACGCCGACAACCGCAAGCGATGCGGCGAGCAGCAAGGTAATGCTACCCGGCTCAGGAGTACTTGCCACGCGGAAACCGTCATCCTCTACAACGGACGACGGGTAGTAGGCATAGCCCCGGAAGGACGAGACCAGGTTGTTCGGGAAGCTGTAGAACGACCCGCCACGCAACTCGCGCGTCAAATCGCCGAGGTCCGCCTCGTTCCACTGAAAGACGTCTCCGCCCATATCGTATGTGCCGTAAGGCCCCGGCGAACCTGCGAAATAGCCTACCGGCGTCAGGGAGTTCGTCGGATCAGTGTAGGGGCCACCGTTGTAATAGTTCGCGTTGTTCGTGCCGGTCGTAGAGAGTATGTTGCTGGGCGCGGTGTTGCTCTTGGTCGGGTAGGACCAGTAGCCACCGGCGCCACCGTTCAACGTCGGGTCGAAATACGCCGCCTTGTACCACTCGTTTTCCAACGGGATGAAGTAGGTCGCGTTGGCGTTGCGGGTTATCGCCGTCAAACCGGCATTCGAGGTTGCGCCGCTGAGCGTGTACGCCCCGGTCTCCGTCGTTCCCGGCCCCTCGGCCCCGGTGGGCTGGCCGTTTTGCAGCCAGTTGCAGAAGCGGGCGGCATCGCCCCAGGTGACATAGAATATCGGGCAGTTGACACCTTGGCTGTAGCTGCCCGTGACCGAATAGCTGTAGTGCCCCGAGGTACCGCTTTGCTGGATGCCGAGCGTTGGGAAGTCGTGCCCCATGCCGCTGTTGTACAAGCCGTAGGTGTCCGTCTGGGCCACGGCGTTGAGAAACGCGGTGTACTGCCCCAGGGTCACGTCGTACGTGCCCATCTTGTAAGTGTAGGGCACGGACCCGTAACCGGTCGTACCGTCGTTCATCACCGTGGTGTCCGCCGCATTGCCCGGATTGCCCACGGTGACGAATCCCAAGCTCGTTTCGCCCGAGGGCATGTTGAACACGCTGGGGGATTGCCCTTCGGACCTAGCCACGCCCATCAACACAATCGCCAACCCCGTCAGACTTGCAATCAACCTTTTCATGTCATGCTGCCTTTCAAGTTGTGGGCAACACGCGCCCTGAAATCGGGTTGCGGACAGAGAATCGCCGGCGCCAAGCGTAGCCCAGCAGGCCGATGGCACCGACACCGAGGAGGGCGAGGGTGGAGGGTTCGGGCACGGCCACCACAAGTTGCTCGGCAGTGGGCGTCGATCGCAAAGAGAGCGTGTAGCCGTTCAGGGAAGTCGTCACTAGGTTGAGGTAGCCCAGGCCGCTGGCCTGCCCGTTGGCGAAGCCGAGCAAGTCGTAAGTCCCGGGGGCGAAACCGGGCAGGGATGTGATACTGATTATGCCGCCACCGGGGTTGACAACCAACTTGCCGGCTGTGGCCTGGATTCGGTCGGCGGTGGCGCCAACCTCGAAACACAGGAGTGACATGCTGCCGGCCGTGCTGCCCCCGATCATCAAGACGGTATCTGTCGAGGTTGCATCGGAGAGCGTCAGGGTGTTGGCCGCGCCGTCAACCAGGCTGATCGTGCCCCATGTGCCGGGACTGCTCCCGCCGGCCACCGTGACGCTGCCGCCGATCGAGCCCGTGCCGCCCAGCGTGGCGCCTCCGCCTACGCTAATCGCGGTGTGGCCCAGCGAGCCATTGATGACGAGGCTGCCGGTGTTGATCGAGGTGCCGCCGGTGTAGGTGTTGCTGCCGGCAAGAGTCAAAATGCCGTTACCGGTCTTGGTCAGACTTCCGTTGCCGGTAATCGCCCCGGAATACGTCGTGCTCGTATTGTCGCTTCCTGTCGTGAGGACGCCGCTGCCCAGGTCGATCGGCGCATTGCCGCTCATCGAGCCCACGTTCAGGTTGAAGGTTGCACAATTGAGGCTGCCTGGCGTGTTGAGGTGCATAAGCCCGGCGACCGTCGTTTGATCGCAAAGGGTAAACGCCTTGGAACTGGTGATTGTGCCGTAGCTCTGAAGCGTGTATATGTCCACGACGTTACTGACGGCTCCGCCAGCGATGAAGACCTGGTTGCCCGCAGAGACAGCGGAACAGTCGCCATGCACGTCCGGCATCGTTGTGGTGGACCAAATGCCGGTGCTTGTGTCGTAAATATCCACGACGCTGCTTGGATTGCCGCTAGTCTCCTCTCCACCAGCGAACAAGACCTTGTCGCCGACCGATGCAGCCGCGAGAGTAGCCCGCGCAACGGACAGCGCTGCGGTAGACCAAGTACCGGCGGAAGTATCGTAAATGTCTACTAGGTTCGTGATTCCCGTACTTGCCCATCCGCCGGCGAACAGGACTGTGCCATTTGCTGACGCGGCTGCAAGATAGCTGCGAGGAGTTGATAAACTCGATGTCGTCCAAGTTCCGGCGGTTGTGCCGTAGATGTCTACGACCGCACCGTTACTCGTGTTCCCGCCGCCGAAGAAAACGTCACTCCCCGCAGAAGTCGCCGCAAGCCAATCACGGGGCGCCGATAGAGTTGACGTGGTCCAGGCGCCGGTAGCCGTGTTGTAGATGTCTACTGTATTGCTGTAGCCACCGTGTGAACCACCGCCAAAGATGACATCGTTGCCTGCGGAGGCGGCCGCGAGGCCGCCACGCGCTTGCGACAGGTTCGCAGTAGACCAACTCCCCGTAGAAGCGTTGTAGATGTCCACGACGCCGAAGGAGAAGCCTCCGTCGTACCCACCGCCGAAAAAGACTTCGTTGCCAACAGACGTGGCAGCAAGACCGGCACGCGCCTGTGACAGGTTCGCAGTAGACCAAATCCCCGTGGATGTGTCGTAGATGTCCACAACGGCGCTAGAAGCACTACCCGTTGTTCCACCGGCGAACAAGACCTTGTCGCCCGCCGAGGCAGCCGCGAACCAACTGCGTGCCGGCGATGATAAGGTTGCCGTAGTCCACAGCGGGGTCCAATCGTCGGCTGGAGCACTTCGTAGCGAAGCTGTGGCCAGCGCCGCCATTGCCAATCCTTGGACTGCAACCCTGCGAATCAACCTTTTCATTTCACACCCCCTTTTCAAGTTGCGAGTGACTTGTCGCCCAAATTCAACTTGCGGACAGCGAACCTCCCAGCGTTTCCGCCCGCTGTAGCCCAACAGGCCGATTTGCACCGACACGAGAAGGAGAGCGTGTTCGAGAAATGAGGCAGCAGCAGCTTCCCGGTCGATCAGCGAATCCGCTTACGGCGGTAAACTCGGCTCCGTCTAGGACGGAACGCTGCCTCAAGATTGGTGAAGGGTACCGGGCACGCGTGCCGGGCCCGGCGCAACAAAAAAGGGAGCGCCGACGCACGGCCGCTCCGCAGACCCCCGCCAAGGGGCGTACAAGAACAGCGCGTGGCCGACGCCCCCATGTCACTGGGGGCGACAGGCCAGCACTGCTTCTTGTACTCATGGGCCGGGTGGCCCAAGTTGGCGGTTTCTGCGGAAGCAGGACTGATTTTCGCAGTCGTCGAATTGTCTCAATCACGGCCGTCAACCGGCCCTGTTCATCATCCTCCAGATGGACTACAAATCGCAGCTTCACTCCCGACCCGGTAGGCCGGGAACGCTTATCAGCCTAACCAGGGCGAACCGGCGTGGCAAGATACTTCCCTGAAAATCGTCTGACGCAGCAGCGCACCAGATGATTGCCGCGGGAATCCCTTGGCCGGCAAGGATTTCGGGCGACCAGACGTTCTGAACGCCGGCCCGATGCTGACCAGCCAAAGTGCCTCCCGGGCAGCAAACCCCGTGCATGAAGCCGGCGTGTGGACGAATGCTTGCGGAGCGGGATCGTGCCAGGGAATACTGTGTGCGAGTGCGGCCGGGGTCTGCACTATACGCTCGATGAGGACTTTCCCCGGGAAACTCTGACAGAGGCCCTGTTACTTGGTCGCAGAGGCGGGGGAATTGCGACTGAGGGGGTGCGAAGCTCAACACGGGCGAAATCCAATGGGTGGAAGCCGTCGGGAACGGCAGCCTCCTGGTTGTGGACGGCTGTCTGCTCTGCCTGACCTACGCAGGCGACCTGCTGCTGGTGAAGCCGACGCCGAGTAAATTCACGAAGCGTGCGGAGATCAAGGGTTTGGTCGCGCGCGATCTGCGGACTGCCCGGCAAGCCGAGAAATTGAACGAACCTGAGGCAGAATGGCCCTATCCCTACGGCGATACGGACTACGCCCCCTGCTGGGCGCCGCCGGCCGTGGCGCGCGGCAAAGTCTACATCTGCTACAGCGACCGGCTGGTGTGCTACGACTTGATGGAGGCGGGGAGCCGCGAACCCGCGGCGGCGCAGAATCCGGACACCGGCGAGGCGGGCAACTCGTCAGCGAAGCCCCACATCGCCACGGACCGCCCGCCGGCCAGCGCAAACCGGTATCTGCCGAGCAAAGCTCTCAAGCCTGCCAGCACCGCCGGCGCAGGAACCGGCCATCCACGGTCGCCTGACTCAGGAGCAATTCCGCCAGGAACTCCGCCACGTGGCGGGCGGGTTGGGCATCCAGCCAATCGGGCAAGGGATGGTCCTGGGTGACGGTGTGCCGCGGCCAGGGTAGAATGATGGCTGCCAGGGCGTGCGGTCGGGGCTTGGCCCACTATCGCCGAAAGCAACACTGGCTGGGCTCCCGAGGACGTTCGACTGACACCTCACAACCGGAGTTGATAACTTGACCGCCAGAATATCCGCCAGTTGCCTTGTCTTGGTTGCCGCATTGTTGACTGTCGCGCCCCGCCCGCTCTCCGCGGCTGACGCGTCCGAACGGCCCAACATCCTCGTGATCGTCTATGAGGACATCAACCCTAACTTCGGTTGTTATGGCGATCGCTACGCCACTACACCGCAGATCGATCGGCTGGCTTTCAAGGGGCTGGTTTACCGGAACTACTGGAGCACGGGGCCAGTCTGCGCGCCGGCGCGGACGGCGATGGTGTGCGGCGTCTATCCCACGGCCTTGGGGGCCGAGCACATGCGCAGCAGCGTACGCACGCCCGCGTCCATGCAAATCCTGCCGCAGTTGATGCGCCAGCAGGGCTACTATTGCATCAATCATTCCAAGACCGACTACAACATCGAGCCGCGCGGGCGGACGTGGGACGACGGGACGGACCGCTCCACCTGGCGGAATCGCAAGCCCGGCCAGCCGT
>Ga0326727_10010398_pt1 | contig 22189 bp, 10 predicted proteins | sample MB2enrmetagenome_FD_207643 | JGI IMG/M metagenome (GOLD analysis project Ga0326727, IMG submission 207643) | Lab enriched peat soil microbial communities from McLean, Ithaca, NY, United States - MB29MY | ecosystem: Environmental > Terrestrial > Soil > Wetlands > Peat | place: USA: New York...
CGGGGCCGACCTTGTAACGTATTGGTTTGAAAAAGCCCGTGCCCAGATAGCTCAAGGCAAAGCGGAGCGTGTGGGCCTGCTTGCAACAAACTCAATCAGCATGCTGGGAAACCGGCCAGTCCTTGAACGAATGAAAGAAACCGGCGACATTTTCATGGCGTGGAGTGATCGCCCATGGGTGCTCGATGGCGCGGCGGTCCGAGTGTCGATGATCGGGTTTGATAACGGCACGGACAAGGCGCGGACTCTCGATGGCAAACCCGTTCATCAAATTCATGCTGACTTGACTGCTGGCGCTGATTTTACGAGCGCTGTTGCCCTGCACGAGAACGGGGGGCTCTGCTTCTTGGGTGTCATGAAAGGAGGCCCGTTCGACATCGATGCCGCAACTGCCCAAGCCATGCTGGCTTCACCGCCGAATCCAAACGGACGGCCTAACTCGGATGTTGTGCGGCGCAGAATCGGCGGACAAGACGTGACGGGAAGGCGTCCGGAAGGGTGGGTGGTTGACTTCAATCAGATGCCGGAGAACGAGGCAGCGCTTTACGAACTACCTTTTGAGTATGTGCGTCGTACTGTTAAGCCGTTGAGGGATCGCAATCGCGACACGCTTATGCGGGTCAATTGGTGGCTTCATGGCCGCTCTCGACCAGCGTTGAGGGAGGCGTTGAAGGGAAAGGTCCGCTGCATCATCACGCCAGAAGTCGCAAAGCATCGGATTTTCGTCTGGATGAGCACAGACGTCGTGCCTGACCACAAGCTCCATGTCATCGCGCGCACCGATGCGTACTTCTTTGGTGTCCTCCATTCGCGGGTCCACGAGCTTTGGTCATTAGCGCAGTGCTCCTGGATTGGTGTCGGCAACGACCCCTCCTACTCGTCATCACGTACTTTTGAAACATTCCCATTCCCCTGGCCGCCCGGGAGCGAACCTAACGACGATCCGCGAGTCAAAGCAATTGCAGCGTTGGCCGACGACCTCGTAACCAAGCGCGATGTGTGGTTGAATCCGCCTGGGGCCTCCGCAGCAGAACTAAAGAAGCGTACTCTGACGAACCTCTACAACCAGCGCCCGCAATGGCTTGAGGACGCCCACCGTGCACTCGATAAGGCCGTCCTGGGTGCCTACGGCTGGCCGGAGGACCTGAGCGACCCCGAAATCCTGGAACGCCTGCTGGCGCTGAATGGCGAGCGCGCAGGGGCTTGCAGCGTTGGCTCTTAAGAGCCTTGCTTCGCGGCCGGCAGGCGCAGACGGTCGCTTCTTTAACGTCTGCGCCAGCCCGCCCAATAGATCAAAGCTTGGCTTCTAGCCGTATAATGTGCGCAACTCTAAACCAGGGAGGCGCAAATGGACTTTCGGCGCTCCATCGACGACATTGTTGAAAAGGTCAAAAATGCGAAAGACCGACCCAGAAGGTGCAGCCTCTTGATCGGGGGTGGGTGTTCCGTCAGCGGTGACGTACCGCTCGCGTGGGGGTTCGTCCAAGATATCAAGGGCCGGTACCCTCAGGCCTATTTACGTGCAAAGGAAAAGACATATCGCCAATGTATGGCCGAGTTGACGCCTGGTGACCGTCGTGACCTTATCGTCAAGTATGTAGACAAGGCCAAGATCAATTGGGCCCACATCGGCATCGCGTGCTTGATGAAAGAGGGCTATGTGGATCGGGTTTTGACCACGAACTTTGATCTGCTCGTGATGCGCGCGTGCGCCCTTCTTGGAGAGTTCCCAGCCGTTTATGACTTTGCTACCTCACAATTGTTGACCCCCGCTTATATCCCGGACAAAGCAGTTTTCCACTTACATGGTCAGCGGACTGGCTTCGTTCTGATGAGTACGGACGACGAGTGTAAGAAGCAATCTGAGCGCCTCGGACCCCTATTTCAGGATGCAGGCGGAGGACGTGTTTGGATCGTGGTGGGTTATAGCGGAGAGAACGACCCTGTATTTGATCACTTGGCGGGAGTCAATCGGTTTGACTACGGCCTCTATTGGGTTGGTTATCAAGACCAGGAGCCAGCCCCCCACGTGAGTGAAAAGTTGCTCACAGAAGGTAAAGACGCTTTTTTTGTTAAAGGTTTCGACGCTGACTCTTTCTTCGTTACGCTCACTCAGAGGCTCGACATCTTCCCTCCTTCATTGGTGCAGCGACCATTCACACACTTAGACCGCGTCTTTCAGATGTTGAGTCCATTTAATCTGCCGGGGGAGGTTGAGGATGTAACCCGTACTCCTCGCGAGTGGATTCGCAGAGCCATCACGGATTTTGAAGAAGGTGGGCGGTTAATTGCCGACGCTGGACAAATGTTAATGGCCCGAGACTACGGTGGCGTGGTCGCGCTTCGACCGCAGTACGAGAAACATTCCTCTAAAAGGCTAGGCGAACTCATATCCTGGGCCTATGTGATGCAGGGCAATTCTCTTGCGAGTCAGGCGGAGACCAAGACGGGAGAGGAAGCGGACCGGCTGTTAGCCCAGGCGGGGGAGAAGTTCGCAGCGGCACTGGAAATCAAGCCGGACAAGCACCAAGCCCTCTACAACTGGGGCAATGCCCTCTTCGCCCAGGCGAAGACGAAGAGCGGAGAGGAAACGGACCGCCTATTTGCGGAGGCGGGAGAGAGGTACGCAGCCGCGCTGGCCATCAAGCCAGACATGCACGAAGCCCTCAACAACTGGGGCAATACGCTTGCGGCCCAGGCGAAGACTAAGGGGGGAGAGGAAGCGGACCGGCTATTCGCTCAGGCGGGGGAGAAGTACGCGGCTGCCGTGGCCATCAAGCCGGACAAGCACGAAGCCCTCAACAACTGGGGTAATACGCTTGCGGACCAGGCAAGGACCAAAACGGGAGGAGAAGCGGAGCGGCTGTTTGCCCAGGCGGGGGAGAAGTACGCAGCCGCCTTGATCATCAAGCCGGACAAGCACGGGACCCTCTACCACTGGGGTAATGCGCTTTGGGCCCAGGCGAAGACCAAGAGCGGAGAGGAAGCGGATCGGTTGTTTGCCGAGGCGGGCGAGAAGTACGGAGCCGCCCTGACCATCAAGTCGGACAAGCACGAAGCCTTCTACAATTGGGGTAATGCGCTTGCGGACCAGGCAGAGCCCAAGACGGGAGATGAAGCGGATCGGCTGTTTGCCCAGGCGGGGGAGAAGTACGCAGCCGCCTTGGCCATCAAGCCGGACATTCCCGAAGCCCTCTACGGCTGGGGTAGTGTGTTATTGGCCCAGGCGATGACCAAGACGGGAGATGAAGCGGACCGGCTGTTTGCCCAGGCGGCGGAAAAGTACGGCGCCGCCCTGGCCATCAAACCGGACATGCACGAAGCCCTCTACAACTGGGGTGGTGCGCTATTGGCCCAGGCCAAGACCAAGACGGGAGATGAAGCGGAGAGTCTGTTTGCCCAGGCGGGGGAGAAGTACGCAGCCGCCCTAGCCATCAAGCCGGACATGGACGAAGCCCTCAACAACTGGGGTTATGCACTACTGGCCCAGGCGAAGACAAAGATGAGAGAGGAAGCAGACCGGCTGCTTGCCCAGGGGGCGGAGAAGTTCGGCCGAGTCGAAGAAATAAGCCCTGGAGGTTCTGCCTTTAATCTCGCGTGCGTGGCTGCTCTGATTGGGGACGAAGACGGGTGCCTGAAATGGCTAGAGAAAAGCAATGAGGCTCGGACTTTACCTGATCGCGAACACCTCCTGACTGATGAGGATCTTGCAAGTGTCCGAGAGTGTCAGTGGTTTAAGAACTTCCTAAAGGACGCCTATCCAGAGCAAGGGTAGCGCGGACCTGTTCCGTAGGTGCGCGTCTTTTCGTAGACAATATGGGACGAGCCACGGACCGACAAAACAGGTTCGCCTTACGCTTGCTATACAGCGAGGAGGGAGGCTGCAGGCTTCACTTGAATGCTTCGGACGGGAACATTCCTGTCGAGTCCCGTTCAATGAGCCAATCTAGCTTATACCCACGTGTTCCCATCATGCCGTTGATCTTCTTCGGTAGCGTCACTGCCGAATCAACAATTTTCGTGGCGTCATCCAGTCTGAGGCCCATAAGAGACCTCACCTTCCTTCCAATGGCTTGGTATTTGCCTCCTACGGGTGTGAGCTCAACGCGGGGCGAGCTATGAACCAGGGAGCCTCGGATCTCTTTGGCTTCCGCAGCGAGAACCCTGATTTCTTCACAGTTGGTTTCTGTCAAGGGAGGGGCGTTCAACCCCAGAATAACCTTCGGGTACTGCAATAGCTTGTTCCTGAAGCTCACCCATTTTTCGCGATCCCGCTTTGCATCCCACTCGCAAAGCAACTCCCTCTGTTTGATGGTCAGCTTACTGAAATCGCCGGTTCGATAGCAGAAGTCAAATGCGATTCCGTTGAGGTAAGCTTCGATGAAGTAAAAAGCCGAGAGAGTTGCGGACCTCACGTAAAAGTAGTGGGCCTTGTTCTCTACCTTACTGAGCCGTTTTCCAAGATGCTCGGGACTGGTTAGAACTGCTTGGTTATACGCGTAGCCCATGTCCTCGTAACATTCAGCCTCGGGCAAGAGATACTCGATGGTCCCGTGAAAATCACACTGGCCCGTAAAGTCGAATCCGATAAGTGCGTGGGCAGGATACGATTCCCAATTTGGGATGAAATCGCGGAACTTTGTGAACAACTGAGTCAGGACAAACTTTGGAATATAGGCAAAAGCTCTTTCTATCCCAAACTGACTATTCATAAACCGCACAAGGCGGTGCGGCTTCATCCTACAGCCGATTTGCGACGAGTAATCCGTGATGTCGCGGTCGAAGGCGTCACGCATATCTCGCAGGCGCTTAGTGGGGGACCACTCGACCTCCTGGCGAAGGGCGTCCAACTGTGACTTTAGCTTCTTGTCCAGTTGGAAATTAAAGGCGGCAAGGAACTCAAGTTGGTCAAGCTTTCCGAGATTTTGTTTCCTCAGGTCGCGGACGCCCATATCCGGGAAGAATACCACGATCGCGAGATCACGAATGTTTAACCACAATCAGCCGCGGGTGGCGCATACGTGCCGCATTTTGGCATGCGGTCACAAAATTCGATCCATAGAGAGCGCAGAGCAAGCGTAGCGTGGACCTGTTTCGTAGGTCCGCGGCTTTTTGTTGTCAATTGGGGGACAACTCGCTTTGGCCCCGTTTTCTGTTCATCACCCAGGATTCACCCTTTCAGCATTCACTCTTCACAATTCTCTCCGTCCATGCGAGTATTCCACTCAAGCCGCCATTACCGAGGTTCAAACCATGGCCAACCCAGAACACCTCAAGATTCTCAGGCAAGAGGTCGCCGTTTGGAACAAATGGAGGATGGAGAATTCGTGGATAATCCCAGACCTTGAGGGGGCGGACCTTCGCGGGGTGAATCTCAGTGGGGCTGACCTCAGCCGGGCGAACCTCAGTGCGGCTGGTCTCACCGGGGGAAGCCTTGCTGGGGCAATCCTTCTCGCCACGAACCTCAGCGTGGCAGACCTTCGCGGGGTGAACCTCCGTGGGGCGAATCTCGGTGGCGCGGACCTCGGCGGGGCAGATCTCTTTGACTCGGATTTCACAAATGCTCTGGTTGGTTTCAGTTCGTTTGCTGGCAATGACCTCAGCACAGTGAAAGGGCTTGAGTCGGTGCGGCACGGCGGCCCATCAAGCATTGACATTGACACGATTTACATGTCCAAAGCCAATATCCCCGATGTCTTCCTCCGCGGCTGTGGCGTGCCTGAGGACTTCATCATCTACATGCGGTCGCTCGTCGGCAAGGCCATCGACTTCTACTCCTGCTTCATCAGCCATTCGAGCAAAGACGACGACTTCGCCCAGCGGCTGCACGCCGACCTTCAACAGAAAGGCGTGCGCTGCTGGTTTGCGCCCGAAGACTTGAAGATCGGCGACAAGTTCCGCATGCGCATCGATGAATCCATCCGCGTCTATGACAAACTCATGGTGGTCTTATCGGAGAACTCGATTCGCAGCCGCTGGGTGGAAGAAGAGGTGGAGGCGGCATTCGAGAAAGAACGAAAAAGGCCGGGAGACGGGATTCGGGACACGGGACACGGGGAAGGTCCAGGGGCGCTGGCGAACCAGCGCAAGCCGAGTAGCACGGTGTTGTTTCCCATCACGCTCGATGACGCCGTCATGGAAACCGATCAAGCCTGGGCCGCCAGTCTGCGCCGTACGCGCCACATTGGCGACTTCCGGCGGTGGAAAGATCACGACCAGTACCAGAAGTCGTTCGAACGGTTGTTGCGCGACCTGAAGGCGTAGGGGCGGCGGAGAATCACACCACAGAGACACAGAGGCACGGAGAACAGGCACGGATTAAGACTGTGCGGTGGCTGCGCCGTGGATTCGCGGTGGTGGAACCGCAGAGCTTCGCTCTGCGCAATCCGAAGAGGGGCGTATTGGTTGATTCGGTCCACGTAGTGCCGGGCTGAAGCCCGGCGCTACGCCCAGCCTACCACCTAAACCGTCTGGGTGACGATATGCAATGACCGGGGTTTATCGGGATCAAGTCCTTTGATTTCCGCCAGCAACGCCGCGAAAATCTGGCCGGGGACGATGTAAGGAATGGGTGTGAACACTTCGGGCATATCGCCGGGCACGCGGATGACTCGCGTGGCGGACGGAATATGCGCTTTGGGCCCCGTGATTGCCACCACTTCGGCGTGCAGTTTACGCAGCCGGAGGGTCAGCTCGCGCATGCTGTGGAAGGTCTTGCCGGGCGGCATGAAGACAAACGCCGGGAAGTCGTGCTCGATGAGGGCGATAGGGCCATGCAGGAAGTCCGCCGCCGAAAAGCGTTCGGCGATCACATAGCAGGTTTCCATGAGCTTCAGGGAGAACTCAAACGCGTTGCCGTAGTTGATGCCGCGCCCCACCACCACGCAATGATTCATGTAGCGGTAACGCTCCACCAGTTCGCGCAATTCGGGGATGAGCTTCAGGGTTTCCTTGACGCGGTCGGGGATCTCACTGACGGAATCCATGCTCAGGGTGGTGCCCAGCGCTGCGGCGAGCAGATAGAAAATCATGAGCTGGCCCGTATAAGTCTTGGTGGCGGCGACGGAGTGCTGCCGCCCCGCGTGCACCAGGAAGACCTCGTCCACCAGCCCGGCCATGGTCGACTTCTTCTCGTTGGTAATGCCAATTGTGTAGCCGCCCTGGCGCCGCGCGGCCTCCAGGACCCGGTTGATGTCCGTGCCCTCGCCCGATTGCGAAATGCCCACCACCAGCGCCTGGCGATAATCCACCTTGACCCGGTAAAGGGTGTGGACGGAAGGCGCCGCCAGCGAGGCGGGAATGCCCGTGGTAATCTCCGTCAGGTAGCGGGCAAAGCGCGCCGCATTGTCGGAAGTTCCCCGCGCCACCAGCACCACCAGGCGGAAATTCTGCTGGCGCGCGAACTTCATGAATTCCAGGGCATGCGCGCGCTCCGCTCGAAACGTCGCCCGCAAAGCCTGCGGCTGCTCCAGAATTTCCTTCAACATCAAAGACATGAAATCTCCCGGCAAAGGCGATTATACCTCGCTTTGATGGAGGGCCACTCCGCGTCATAAATTCAGTCTATAGGAGCAAAACTGACAAGCCCACGCATTTCGCTCCCTGAGCCTTGATGGGGCGCCTCATGGTAGGGATTGAATCCCCCACGGATCGTTCAGTGTAGTCAACCCCGCATGCCCGCTTGCAGACGCGAGCCTTGCGGAGTATAAGACTTGGTCTGCGGATGCGGTCCATGGGCCGGGCAGGAAGTGACCACCAAGGGGGAGCGATGAACTCAAAGGAAAAATCGACTTCGCGAATGACGCGCCAATCCTTTCTGAAAGCCACGGCACTGCTGCCGCTGGCCACGTTGCGTTCCGGTCAGGTTACGGCCGCACCACAGAAGGGTACGGCCCCAGGCCTTCGTGCGGCGTCCAAATTGTTCCAGGTGGGAAACGCGAACTTTGAGTTGAACCTTACCGCGGGCCAAGGTCTGAAAGTGGAATTGCTCCACACGCCGTCCAGCATTGCTTTGGCCGGCGGAGACTATAGCTTCTCTTTTGGTCAACCGTCCTTTGTCGTTGCCTCCTCATTTGAAGAAAACCACGGCACGCGGGTGAATTTGGTGGGCGACCTCGGCAACGGCCTCGAGTTGGACCACCAGTATTCCGTGCCTCGCGAACAGCCCTGGGTGGAAGAGGAGATCACGCTTACGAACCGCAGTCACCACCGCATCGCCTTGCCGGAAGGGCGCTGCGGATTCGTGCTTCCCGTGAAGGTGATGGGCGACGCCGTCGAGTCCGGGCTGAAGGATTTCAAGTTCATCGCCGTTCCTTATCGGCGTGAGCCCACCGGCAACCGCTCCCAGTACGCTGATTACACCCTCCAGCAAGTGCTCTGCGAAGCGCGTAGTTCGCGGCTGCGCGCGCAGTCCACCATCGGGCACTCTGACCAAGTCGTGCTGTCGAATGTTTACGGGATGGGGATCATCCAAACACTTTACCCGCAATATGCCTCGGAAGGCTGGATCCTCACCGATGGCCGCCGGGGATTTCTGGTCACCAAATACAGCCAGGAAGGCATGGAGTGGGCTTTGCTCGACCGCGTTCCTTTGAGCGCGGAGCAAATCGGACTGCGCTGGGGAGGATACGGCATTTTTCAAGGCGATCCGGAAGCCGGCGCGTGGATTGCTCCCCAGGCGTCGCACCGATTCGGAGTCACCCGCGTCACGGCTTTCGAAGGCGGGATCGACGAAGGGTTCTACGCCTTTCGCGCCGAGATGGAATCCCGGGGACACGGCTGCCCGAAAGGCTTTGATCCGCCCGTGCATTGGAACGAGCTTTACGACAACAAGCTCTGGTGGCTGTCCGGCGCGGGCATGGACAAGCCCGAAAATCGGAAGAAATACTACACGCTCGACGATATGAAGGACGCGGCGGGGAAAGCTCGCGATATCGGTTGCGAGGCGCTCTACCTCGATCCCGGCTGGGACACGCTTTTCGCCTCCAAGATTTGGGATGAATCACGCTTGGGTAAATTGCAGGATTTCACGGCGATGCTCCGGCAGGATTACGGCCTGAAGTTGTCGCTGCACACGCCCCTTTCGGGTTGGTGCGACCCTTCCAGCTACGCGCGCGATATCGACAGGATGAATCGCGATGGCAGCCGCATCGAAAGGTCGTTGTGCGGCGCCTCGCAGCAGTACACAGAAGAATCGCTGCGCCGACTGGAAGCGCTGGCGCAAGGTGGCGCCACGTTCTTTATGTTCGATGGCACGATGGATAACGGCGAATGCTGGGACCCTCGCCACGGCCACCCCGTCCCCTCCGGACGCGAGGACCATGTCGCGGCCACCAATCGGCTGGCCTGCCTCGTGCACGCGAAATATCCCGACGTGCAGATCGAAATGCACGACCAGATGCTGGGCGGCACCAGCCTGCGCTACGTCCCCACGTATTACGGTCACGGCAAGCGGCCGCTGGAAGCAAACGTGCACGACACCCACGGTTTTGACACGGTTTGGGCGTTCGAGCTGATGTGGGATCCCATGACCGACCTGGTGGGCGGGCACAGCGTGGCGCTCTACTATTACAATCTCGCTTATTCCCTGCCGCTCTACCTGCACATCGACCTGCGAAAGGACAACGGCCAGTGCCTGATGTTCTGGTGGAACGCCTCCACGTGCCGGCATCTGGGGATCGGCGGAACCCACGCCGACCCTGCAGTCTGCATGGCTCAGAAGGAGGCCATGGCCACGTACCGGAGACTCGAACCCTTCTTCAAGGCGGGCAAGTTTTACGGCTTGGGCGAAATGGTGCACGTGCACGTTCACCCCACGGAATCCGCCGCCGTCATCAACTGTTTCAACCTCGAGAGCCAGCCCGCCACCCGTCGCATGGAATTTGCGCCCTCGCGCTTCGGACTGGATCGCACCAGGGAGTACAAAGCGCTCGGCGCCACGGCCACTCGTCATGGCGAACTGTATCTGTTGGATGTGGTTGTTCCCCCGTACGGCCATTCGCTTGTGGAGTTGCGCTGACTGGGGAACATCAGCCTTTATTCCTTATTTGGAAATGAGTGAGGTAAACTCACCGCGACGGCTTGTGATGCCGCATTAGAGGTCTGCGCATGAACATTCCCAACGGGTTTGATAATGGTGGTCCGGGAGAGCGATTGATCCACGGCAAGTTACTTGCCGCCGTGGTTGCCGCCGTGGTGCTGCTCACGATCTCACTGACGCCTGTGGCGCTCGCGGCAGCTCCCGCCGGCGCTGCATCCTGTGAAAGCCTGGCGACGCTGTCTTTGCCGCACACCACCATCACGCTCGCCCAGTCCGTGCCGGCCGGGGACTTCACCCCTCCGCCCCCTTCCAACGCGCCTCCCGGTCATACCGAAACGCCCATCAAAGACCTTCCCGGCTTCTGCCGCGTCGCCGCCACGGCCAGCCCGACCTCCGATTCTGTCATCAAATTCGAAGTCTGGCTGCCCACCGCCAACTGGAATGGCAAATTTCAAGCCGTGGGCAACGGCGGATGGGCGGGAAGAATTTCCTACGGCGCGTTGGGCGCGGCGGCGCAGCACAACTACGCCACCGCCTCCACGGACACCGGGCATGAAGGCGGGGATGGAAAGTTTACGATCGGCCATCCGGAGAAGTTGATCGACTATGGCTACCGGGCCATCCACGAGATGACCGTGCAGGCCAAGGCGATTATCGCCGCCTACTACGGAGAGGGGCCGCGCTGGTCCTACTGGAACGGTTGCTCCACGGGCGGGCGGCAGGGGCTGATGGAGGCGCAGCGCTTTCCGCGCGATTTCAACGGCATCGCGGCGGGCGCCCCGGCGGGCTATCGCACGCATCTTCAGTTCGCCAGTATGTGGGTGGCCAAAGCCACCCTGGAGGATCCGACGAGCTACATTCCGCCCAGCAAATATCCCCTGATTCACGCCGCGGCCCTCCAAGCCTGCGACGCTCTGGACGGCGTCAAGGACGGCATCATTGATGACCCCACGCGCTGCCATTTCGATCCCGCCGTGCTGACCTGCAAGGGTTCGGACTCCTCCGATTGCCTGACTCCCGCCCAGGTGGAAGCGGCCCGGCTGATTTACTCCGGCCCCGTCAACCCGCGCACCCGTCAACAGATCTTCCCTCCCTTCGAACCGGGCAGCGAACTCGGCTGGGGCGTGACCGCCAAGGGACCGCTGCCGCGGGATATCAGCATGAGTTACTTCCGCGACGTGCTTTTCAAAAACCCGCAGTGGGACTTTCGCACCCTCAACTTTGACAGTGACGTGAGTTTCGCGGACTCCGAGGATCGAGGCGTCGTCAACGCCATCAACCCCGACCTCGGACCTTTCCAGGCGGCGGGCGGCAAGCTCCTTCTCTATCACGGCTGGGCGGACAATCAGATTCCACCGCTGGGGACGGTGAATTATTACCACGACGTGGTGGCCACCATGGGCGGTGCGGAGCAAACGGGACCTTTCGCGCGCCTTTTTATGGTGCCGGGAATGGGACATTGCAGCGGCGGCCCCGGCACGGACGTCTTCGACCGAGTCGGCGTGCTTGAGCAGTGGGTGGAACACGGCGTCGCGCCCGAGAAGATCATCGCCGCGCATCGCACGAAGGGTGTGGAGGACATGACCCGCCCGCTGTGTCCATATCCGGAAGTTGCCAAGTGGAAGCGGTCCGGAAGCACCAACGACGCCGCCAACTTTGCGTGCGTGCGCCCGTAGGGGCGCCCCTCCAGGATAATTCCTGCCGGCTTCAAAAAATCCTTGACAAGCTTTTGCCGACATGCTATTTTTTTAGCAGGTTGCTGGTTTTTCAGCAGTAGGGGAGCGATATGCCGCGGGAACTACATCTTCACCTCAGTCGCCGTGAGCGCCAGATCATGGACATCCTTTACCGCCGCGGCCGCCTGACGGCAGCCGAGGTTCGCGAGGGTCTGCCCAACCGGCCGAGCTATTCGGCGGTCCGGGCCATGCTCCGGGTGCTCGAGGAAAAGGGCCACGTCAAACACCAGGAACACGACCTGCGTTACGTTTATCTGCCCACCGTGCCGCGCGAGAGGGCGCGGCGGTCGGCTCTACGCCACCTCATCGAGACTTTTTTTGACGGTTCGCGCGAGCAAGCCGTGGCGGGGCTCCTCGATAGTTCCTCCGCCCGGCTGACCCACGAAGAACTGGAGCGCTTATCGCAATTGATTGATAAAGCCAAGAAGGAGGGAGCGTCATGACCAGTTGGCTGATGCGAGATTTGGTGGTTGCGGCGGCGGGGGCCGATTCGGCGGCGGGATGGCGGAGTTTTGTGTGGAGCCTTGCCGTCCGGTCCACCCTGGTTCTGTTGCTTGCCTTTGGGTTGAATGGCCTTTGGCGCCGCGCCTCGGCGGCGGTGCGGCATCGGATCTGGGTTTCGCTGTTTTGTGGATTGCTCGCCTTGCCCCCGTTGTCGTTGGTCATGCCAGCGTGGCGGGTTCCCCCCTCGGTGGGATCGCAAAGCCACGCGCCCGTGGTCTTCCCGGCAGCCAAGATGTCTACGGTCAAGGCGGGGGCGCAGGGGAATCATCCCACCGTGTCTCCCGTCAAAGAACCGCAACGCGAATCCTCCAGTGTGCCCGTGGACATTTCCCAGCTTGCGCTATTGGTTTGGGCCGCGGGGTGCGCGCTGGTGATCCTCCGGCTGATGATGGGCAGCATACGCGTTGGCCGGATGGCGAAGGGCGCTAAACCCGTCACCAATCTGGAGTGGACAGGAATGCTCCGCGTTCTCACCGGACAACTCCGCCTGAAGCGCGCGCCGGGACTCGCGCAGTGCGAGGAGGCCACCATGCCGATGGCCTGGGGTGTGTCGCGGCCGATCATCTTATTACCGAACGACGTCGACCGGTGGTCAAGGGAGCGAATGCAAATCGTGCTTTGCCACGAGTTGGCCCACATCCAGCGGCGCGATTGCCTGACCCAACTCCTCGGGGAGGTGGCTTGCGCGGTGTACTGGTTCAATCCCCTCGTGTGGATGGCGGCCCGCCGGCTGCGGCGGGAATCGGAGCGCGCTTGCGACGACCGCGTGCTCAGCCTGGGAACGGGAGCGTGTGATTACGCCGGGCACTTGCTCGACTTGGCGCGCACCCTCCGCGCCCCGGCGGCGTCATGGGCGGCGGCCGTGGCCATGGCACGCCCCTCGCAACTGGAAAGTCGCATGGTGTCCATCCTGGATGTGAATCGCGATCGGCGCGGCATCACCCGCCGAAAGGGATGGACAATCACCCTCATTTTCGCCGGCCTCATCCTGCCCATGGCTGCCTTGCGCGGCGCGGCCAACGCCGACACCGGCAAAATCTCCGGGCGCATTTTTGATCCCAGCGGTGCCGTGGTTCCCGCTGCCATGGTGACCGCCACCAACCTCGACACCCATACCCGGCAGGCCATTACCGCCAGCGAGGCGGGCGAATTTGAATTTCCGGCCATCGCTCCCGGAAAATATCAAATGGAAATCAGCAAGCCCGGGTTCGGCTTCTTTCGCCGGGAAAACGTGGTTGTGAAACCACACGAGGACGCTCGATTCGACGTGGTTCTGCAAGTCGGCCTGGTGGTGCAAAACATTGACGTCGTCGCCAAGGGCCGGCGAAAGAATGCCACGGAGCCGCGCCCGGCGCCGAAGCGAATTCGCGTGGGTGGAAACCTGCAGGCTGCCCATGTGCTCACCCAGGTAAAGCCGGTCTATCCCGAAGAGGCTCTCGCCCAGGGGATTGAAGGCACGGTGCTGCTCGATGCCGTCATCAGCATGGAGGGCAATGTGCTTTCCGGGGAAGTCATCAATAACCCCGACCCGCGCCTTGCCAAGGCCGCGCTGGACGCCGTCAAGCAGTGGCATTACCAGCCCACGCTCCTGAACGGCCAGCCCATCGAGGTGGTGACCACCATTACCGTGAGGTTTCACCTGGAGGATTGATCGGCAATCGCCTTTCTTACGCCTCCGCCAGCAATGCCGGCACCTCTTGGGCAAGGGCTCGCCACTTGGGGAGCAATTCCGCGACCCCCAATGTGGTTAATTCCTCCCGGTAGTTTTCCAGGTTGTACATTTCCTGCTCCCCGTTGGAGGACTCTTCCAGCTCATGGGCCAGGAGGTTGGCGGCATAGACCGCCGAAATGGCGTCAAAGTTCTGGTGCGGGACGCGGTGGGGGCCGTGGTGAAGGGCGACGGCCTCCACCACCGAGTAGGGCAGTCCCCACAGTCCCAGAAGATAGGCGCCAATTTCGGCATGGCTGAATCCGTTGGCGCGTTCTTCCACTTTATATGACGGGCAGTGCTCCTCCTGCGCTTCCGCCAGCATCTTTTCGAAGTGCGCGGAGAGCTTCCAGGCCAGGACAAGTTTGCCCACGTCGTGGAGCATGGCTGCCACCACCGCAATGTCCGCAAGGTGCTTGGGTACGGGCAGTCGGGCGGCAATGTGGGCGGTAAGCTGCGCATGATGCTGGAGCTTCTCCAGCGAAAACCCCGGCAAATTTCTTTCCGGTTTGAATGCCCGGAAGATCTCCACGGACAGCACCAGGTTCTTAAGCGTATTGATGCCCAGGTAGCTCACCGCACCCTGGATGTTGGTCATGGTGTGGGAAATGCCGAAGAAGGCGGAATTCACCAGTTGCAGGACTTTAGCGGAAATCCCCACGTCCTGCTCGATGATTCTGGAGACTTTCTGAATGGTCACGTCCGGGTCCACGACTGCCTGCATGAGAGCTTCATAGGTGCGGGGGAGCGAGGGCAGGTCCCCCAGGGCGGTCACCGTACGCCGGATCGAGTCGTCGCTCAGCAGCGCCTTGAGGTGGCAGGCACGTTCGATGGCGACGCGCAGCATTTCGGCATCACAGGGCTTGGCCAGGAATTGATGCGCCACGGGAACGACTTGCAGCGCCGTCGAGAATTCCGTGTGGCCCGAAAGCACGATGCGCACCACGTGGGGATATTGTTCGCGCACGCGGCAGAGCAGGGCGGCGCCATCAATGCCCGGCATCCGCATGTCGGAGACGATGACGTCAAAGGGCAAAGTCTCCAGCATCGCCAAGGCCGCCTCACCCCCGGGGGCAAAAGCCATCTCCCAATCGTGGCGCTGGGAACGCAGCATGCGCCGCAGCCCCTCCAGGATCCTGGGTTCGTCGTCCACAAAAAGTACTCGTCTCATGATGCCCTCACTTCCTTGCAACATTCCCCAGGATCGATGGGTAAGCGGACATGGAAGGTCGTTCCCTTTCCCACTTCACTCTCAAAGGTCAGGGCCCCCTTGTGCCGGTCCACCACCACCGTCCGGGCAATCGCCAACCCCTGTCCCGTTCCGCGTCCCACTTCCTTGGTGGTGAAGAAGGGATCGAAAACCTTGGAGCGGTTGGCTTCCGCAATACCACAACCCGTGTCGCTGATCGTTACCAGAACGGTGCTCCCCTCCGCCTGGGTACGAACCTGGATCTTGCCTTTCGCAAAGGTGCCTTTCACGACATCGCCGATGGCGTGCGCGGCGTTCACCAAGAGGTTCAGGAAAACCTGGTTCAAATCCCCCACGTTGCAAATCACCATCGGCAAGTCACCGAATTCGGTTTCGACGTCGGCCACATACTTCAGCTCATTGCGCGCCACCGTGAGCGTACTGAGCAGCGCCTTGTTGAGGTCGGCAGCGGCCATTTCCTTGCCTTCCGGGTGGGCGAACTCCTTCATGGCGCGCACGATGGTGGCCACCCGCTCCACTCCCTCCAGCGTTTGATTAATGGCGCGGGGAACCTCCTCCAGCAAAAAGGCGCAATCGGATGCTTCCTCCACGCGTTGCACTTCGGCCAGGAGCTCGGGGTTCGCTGAGCCGGAGGCGAGGGCGGAGCGGAGTTCCTGGTACTTGCCCAAAAGGGATTGGAAGGACTCGAAAGACTCCTGGAGAAAGCGCGTGTTGTCACCCACGAACTGAATGGGGGTATTAATTTCGTGGGCAATTCCCGATGCCAGCCGGCCCACGGATTCCAACTTCTGGGCGTGGCGCAGCTCCATTTCCGCCACGTCGCGGCCGGTAATGTCTCGGGCAATGCCCTGCACCCCCACCGGCTTTCCACCCCTATAGATCAGGCGCGGTTTCACTTCCAGCGTCATCGGGCGGCCATCCTTGCGTGTCACCTCCACCTCAAACGTGAGGCCAGAGTCGCCTGCCCATAGCCGCTTACGCGATCGCTCGACAATCTCCCAATGCTTGGGGACAACCAACTGCCTTAGGTCTAGCTGCGTAGCTTCCTCCACCGAGTACCCGAGGATGCTCTGCCCCACGCGGTTGAGGGACGTCAATCGTGTGTCCAGACCCGTGGTATAGACGATGTCGCTGGCATTCTCGAAGAGCTCGCGGTAGCGCTCTTCCGAGGCGCGCATTTCCTCCTCGGCTCGCTTGCGGCCAGTGATGTCCTCCTTGATGGCAATGAAGTGACTGACGACACCCAGGGGGTCGCGTACGGGAGTTATCGTCATTCCTTCCGCAATTTCGGTACCGTCCTTGCGGCGGTTGACAATTTCTCCCTGCCAGACGTCGCCGGAGAGGACGGTTTTCCAGAGCCGCTGATAAAACGCCTCGTCCTGTGCCCCCGACTTCCAAATCCGCGGGGTTTGACCGATCACCTCCTGTGCGGAGTAGCCACTCAGGCGCGTGAAGGCGGGGTTTACCCAGATGATGCGGCCTTCGCGGTTGGAGATCATGATGCCGTTGGCGGCGGATTCGAGCGCCGTGGTCAAGAGGTGGGCTTGCTGTTCCGCGCGCTTGCGCTCTGTGATGTCGCGGACGGTGGCCTGGAGAAGGGGCTGTCCCCGGTAGATCATCCGGGTTAGCGACACGGTGGCAAAGAACTCCTCGCCGCTGAATTTCTTGTGGGTCCACTCGAAGAAATGTGATCCCGTCTTCATGGCCGCCTCGATCATTTGAGGGGCCTTGACGGAGGAAAGCTCGCCATCCGGCTGATGTTCCGGCGATAAACGCCAGGGGGCAGCAGTCACGAACTCTTGCTCATCTTTCGCCCCGAACAGGGCAATGGCGGCAGGATTCCCGGTAGTAAACTTCCACTCCGGCGGGGCGAGCATCATAATGGCATCGCGCGACGATTCATAAAGAACCCGAAACTTCTCTTCGCTGTCCCGTAACGCCTCCTCGGCACGCTTATGCTGGGTGATGTCGCGGGTGATCCCCACCAGACCCATGACGCGCCCTTGGTGGTCCCGAATGGGCACCTTGGTGGTGGAACACCAGCGGAGTTCCCCGTCGGGTTGGCGGACGCTTTCCACCCGGCCGGTGAGCGGCCGGCCGGTCTGGAAAACTTGCTTTTCGTCTTCGAAGTAGTTCTTCGCATCTTCCAGGGGGAAGAAGTCGAAATCGGTTTTGCCGGCCGCTTGGGCGGGATCGCATAACCCCAGGGTTTTGGCATGCGCCCTATTGGTGCGAAGGAAGCGGCTCTCCGGATCCTTGAAAAAGATATAGTCGGGTGAGTTATCCATGAGGGCGCGGAGCAGGTCACGCTCTTGCGCCAGAGCTTGCTCGGCCTGTTTACGCTCCGTGATGTCGACGAGCGTGCCCTCGATGACCGGAGAACTGCCGGCGGAGGGGGAGATGAGACCTATGTTGGCGATCATCCAGACCGGGTTGCCGTCCTTGCGCCGCAGACGCATCTCAAAGTTGGTGAGATGCCCTTCCGCTTTGAGCCGGGCGAGGAACAAGGCTCGATCCTCGGACGAGTAGTAAAAGTCCAGGACGCTGTGAGCCAGAACTTCCTGGGGGGAGTCGAACCCGGCCATTTTGGCCAACGCCTGGTTGCAGCTCAAAATGTGCCCCTCCGGGGTGCTCCGCAACACGCCGGCGAGATTATTCTCGAAGAGCAGGCGGTAGCGCCCTTCCGACTCACGCAGGGCCTCCTCCGCCCGCTTGCGCTTGATAAACTGCGCAAGGTTGTCCGCCACGGAGGCAAAGGCCTGAAGGGTGGCTTCCGTCAGGGGTTTACGCGCGAAGGCCGCCACCACCCCCATGACGCGCTCCTCCACCTTCAAGGGATAGCCCGCAAACGCTACCATGCCTTCCCGCCGCGCCCATTCCGGGTCTCCCACCCAGGAATCTTCCTGCACGGAGTTGGTCAAGTGCGGCTCGCCGCTCTCCGCAATGCGCCCGATTTTGAACTTCCCGATGGGAACGCGGGCGTGGCCACCGTCAATGTGGGTGTAGATTCCCGCGCTGGCCTGGAGTTCGAGGACCTTTTCCTCCTCGTTGACGGTCCAGACGCGGGCGAAAGCAGCATCGATATCGCGCACCAGGATTTCCGCACAGCACTGCAAGCCCTGCCGCAGGCTCTCGGCTCCGGTAAGCGCCACCCCCACATCCGCCACCAGCGTCGCCAAACGATGACGTTCGGCCATCGTGGCTTCCGCAGCCTTGCGCGCGGTAATGTCTTGGTAGAGGGCCAAAATCCCACGCGTCTCGCCGTCCATCACCAAAGGCACACCGAAAATTTCCACGTCCGCAAGGGTGCCGTCCTTGCGGCGCCGGCGGCTCGCGGTGTGTACGCTCCCCACACTCAGGCATTGCCGGGCTAAACTCTCCCCTTCCGACATCAACTCCTGGGGGACAATCAGTTCATTAAGATTGACGCCTTGCATCTCCTGGCGGGAGTAGAGAAAGAGTTTCTCAAACGCCGGGTTGGACATCTGGACGCGTTCCTGGGTGTCCAGAACCACGATGCCTAAAGGGCTGATCTGAATGAGGGTATTGAGGTAAGCGGTGCGCTCTTCCAGGGCCTTTTCCGCCTGGATGCGTTCCGTGACATCCTGGCTCGTCCAGCGGACGATGGGTTCAACCGGATCCTGCCGGCGCAAGGTATTCCGGTACTCGACAATCTTAGTCTTGCCACTCGGGGTCGCGAGCACCATCAGACCTTCGGCGTGACCTTCATTAAGAATGGTTTTGAGGTACTCGTTGAACTGCGGCAGGAGGTGGGGAGGGACATAGTCCGTGAGCGGGCGCCCCGCCAATTCCTCCGCGTGGGTGGCTTCCAAAAGGCGGGCCGCGGCGCGGTTGACGCTCAAGATCCGGCCTTTCGCGTCGTGAGTGCCGATCAAGACGAAGCTGTTTTCCACCAAATCGCGATAGCGGTCTTCACTCTCGCGCAGCGCCGACTCCGCCTGCTTGCGCGCGGTGACGTCCTGGGAAACGGAGAGGACCGCTCTCCGTCCCCGAAAATCCAAAATGCACAGGTCGCTTTCCACATCAGCGAGTCGTCCGTCCTTAAGTCGATACCGCCCCTCGCTGCGCACCCGGGACTGAGGGTGTAGCGCCTGGATTTGGGAGACAATGCCTGCCTGGCTTTCCAGCGGCGACAGGTCCAGGACCCGCATCTGAAGAAGTTCGTCGCGTGAGTAGCCGCTGCTGGAGGCGGCGGCGGCATTCACCTCAAGGTACTGCAAGGTCTCCGCATCAAACAATAAGGTGGGGAGGGGAATCGAGGCAAAGAGCGAGTGGAACTGTTCCTCCGCCTCGCTTAGGGCCTGTTCGGCCTGTTTGCGGGCGGTGATGTCAACAAAGCTTTCCAGCAAAAGCTTGCGTCCGCCGATGTCCACGGACCGGACCGTCTTGATGATGGCGCGCTTCTCACCCGTGGCGGTCAGCAGCGTCCGTTCGGATTCGTCCACCGCCTGTCTAAGATCGGTAACCGGACAGCGCCCCTGAGCTGCCGGGCAAATGAACTGGTGGCACTTGGCCCCCACGACCGCTTCGTGTGGGGCCCCGACCAACTCCAGGGCCAGCGGGTTGGCATCCACAATCCGGTGCGTTTCCGGATCGATGACCAGGATTCCCACCTTGACCCCATTGAAAATCGCCTGGAGCTTGGTTTCGCTTTGCTGTGCCGTTTTTTGTGCCTGCCGACGTTCGGTGATGTCGCGGATGCCGCAGGAAAACAGGCCTCCCTCAATCTCCTTCACGGGGCTAAGCCTGACTTCGGAGGGAAATTCCCTGCCCCCCTTGCGCAAGCCACACATCTCAATCGTCTTTCCCGCGTGGCGAGCGACCACCTTGGAGAAATCGTACGGACCGCCTCCGCCGGAGCGCTCCGGCGCCCACTCCGGGAACAGCATTCCCAGCGGCTGGCCGATCAGTTCTCTGCGCTCGAAGCCGAAGAGGATTTCCGCTTGGGCGTTGACTAGGACGATGCGGCCCTCGCCATCCGTAATCGCCATCGCATCCGGCGCCGACTCCAGAAGCGCCCGGAACTCCCCCTCTTTCTGCTTCAATGCCCGCATCAGGGTGGTTCGGCGGTGATACGCCAGGAGGCCACCCAGGAAGACGATCAAGAGGCCCGCCGCCAACTCCTCGGCGGCGGCCATGTGGCGGACGTTTTCATAGGCTTCCGCACTGTCGATTTTGTTGACCAATCCCCAACCCGTCGGCTTGATATACCGGGTCGCCGCCAGCACCGGAACGCCCCGGTAGTCTTTGAACTCCAAAAAGGTTTCGTGGCCTTCCACCGCCGTGCGTGCGGGGAGGGGAGCGGTGGGGAGAGGAAACCGCAGGTTCGGGGAGCCTGCCGGATGGTTTCGCAAGGGAGAGAAAAAGACGATGTCATCACCTTCGCGACGCACCAGAAGCGCTTCCCCGGTCCGGGTCGGCATGCTCTCATGGGTCAGAATTGGAAACAGGGTTTGCGACGCATCCACGACCAGTACCACAGCGCCTCGAGCCTGGTCGGTAGAATTGCCTCCTGCGGTGACACCCTGTCGGGAAAAAACCGGGGCACTGAAACTCACCTGTGTCCTCCCCAACGCGTTGCTGAGTACGTCGGGGCGCAAGGCGCCCGTGCGGGCTACGGTGCGGGAGATTTCGGCGAGCCGGGGGCTCAAGGGCTCCGAGTATTGGGACTGGGCCACGAGGTGGGCATCCGAATCCAGAAGGTAGACCCCATTGTAGTAATACACGCCGGCCAATTCGTCCAAGGCAGCCGTCAACTCCGCGGGCCTATACGCAGGGCGCTGCGGAAGTTGGTCCGCCGCGTGGTACGCCTGCAAGGCCGCCAGGACGGTAGGGTGGTTGGAGATGATTTCGGCATCCGCTTGGCGTTCCATTAACCAGTCCACGACCCTCTGCGCTCGATCCTCGGCAATGCTGGATTGGCGCGCCTGCCATTGGGCCGTCTCTTCCTGGTCCAAATGTCCGATGTGGAAATGTAAGAAGCCCCCCGCAATCACTACGGCCAAGGCAAGCGCCAGCGTGTATGCCCAAGCCTCTCCATGGCGGATCCTCCCGGGACCTTTGACCTTCGGAATGAAAGACTTAGGTGCCGGCCGGAGGTGGAGGGGAACATTCCGCTTGCGCCTTTCCAGCGCTGCCTTCACGGCGGTGCAGAGTTGCGTCATGGTGAGGGGCTTCAGGAGGTAATCGCAGGCCCCTTGCTTGAGCGCCTCGACCGCGGAATCCATTCCCCCATGTCCCGTCAGGACCATGACTTCTAGGTCGGGATCGACGACCTTCAGCGCGGCCATGGTCTGGAGGCCGTCCATCTCCGGCATCATGAGGTCGGTAAGGGCTAAATCGAAATGGCGGCGACGCGAGTGCTCCACCGCCTCCTTGCCGCTTCCGGCGGTGACCACCACAAAACCATCCGCTTGCAGCATCGCGCCCAGCGCTCTGCGCACCGGCGCTTCGTCGTCAATCACCAAAATGCTGGCGCGCGGGGAGGGCGCGGCGGCAACCGGGGGGGCGCCGGGCTCAACTGCGACATTTGACAGAATGTCCATTTTGCTTCCTTAGCGTAGGGCACAATTAAAGACAAACCGGCCTCAGCGGAGATTTCTCTCCGAAGTCGGCGGAACCCACGGCACCTGCTTTTACCTCCAATCGCTTCTATCGGCAGATGCCCGATAAGGCATGAGGCCCTCCGCGCAGTCTGGCGGTTTCTTCGACGCCCTACCGCGAGGGGGGCGGCGCCGGGAACCGAAATGCGGCGAACATGGGACAACCGGATTCTCCCTCCGTGGGCGCGCAAAACGACGAGATGACCGATTTGTTGTGGCTTATGCTGGCGCAACCCAGCGCGGCCTCTGGCCGCAACCAAATCACGCTGTGGGGGTGTTGCGAGCCGACCGGATTGCGCAGAGCAAAGTTCTGCGAATCGATGGCCGCGAATCGACGGCGAAGCCACGACCGCAGAGCTGCGCTCTGCG
>Ga0326727_10010399_pt1 | contig 22185 bp, 16 predicted proteins | sample MB2enrmetagenome_FD_207643 | JGI IMG/M metagenome (GOLD analysis project Ga0326727, IMG submission 207643) | Lab enriched peat soil microbial communities from McLean, Ithaca, NY, United States - MB29MY | ecosystem: Environmental > Terrestrial > Soil > Wetlands > Peat | place: USA: New York...
TGTCAAAAACGTAGACGGCCCGAAACCCGTAAAGCGTCCGCTGACCATCGGTTGTTGCGTCTTGACTGGCCTCGTCAGTCGCTACATCTTTCGTGCTTCGTCTTCCGACCATCGGGGCGAGAATGAAAATGCCTTTTTCTCCCCGTTTAACGAAGCGGCCAAGCGAGTTCCATGTCCGAAGTCCGGCAACGTTGGTAGCATCGGGCTTCTGGCGTGCGATGAGCATGATGTTGCCGAAGCTGTAGGTGTGAAACTTCGCCATTGCTCCGAGGTATGCGGTGAGGACTTCACTGTGACCGGACTCCAGTGCTGCAACGAGGAAATCCACGGCCTCTTTGGTTCGTGTGTTGACTTCTTCTAATTTCATGTTTTTTCCCTTTCTGCCGTTTCCGGCTTGTTTCTTTCTTCACTTGAGCGGCAGCGGGAAGAAACAAGGCGGAACGGTGAAAGGGACAGAACGGAGCCGAAGGAGGGTGGCAGGGCGTGAGTGAAAGCGCGGTGAGTGCCAAACGCGGTTGGGTTTAGTTTGGCGCGAAACCGGCGCAGTCCGAAACGCCCGTCCGAGCCGCGGCCAAGCGGCGGCCCACCCGAAAGAGGGCGCAGTGAGAGAAAGACGCGAAGCCTACCGCCCGGCTTTGCTTACCACGATTCGGCTATGACGGAGTGGAACGCTTCATCTTTGGCAACCATGAAATGGCGTCCGGCAGCATCCGAGAATTCGCTATTGACGGTGACAACGATGAGTTGGCAATCGAGCAGATCGTTGAAGAGGCCCTTAAGTTTTAGGCAGTTGGAAGGGTCCATGTGACGGGTTGGTTCATCGAGAATGAAAAAGCTGATGCCCCCGGCGGCAACACGTAGCAGGCCATATCTAAGGGCAAGTGCAAGGATGTCCTTTGCTGCTCCGCTCAAATTGAAAATGGGCACTTCACGGCCATGGAGTTCAACCGCGATATTAAGTTCTTCATCAATCTTGACGATGGAGTCGTTGTCTCCGTCGTGAAAGCGCGCCAATAGATCATTTGTGCCGATCATCAACTGTTTGACAAGGCGTTTACGCAGAAGTCGGCGAAAATCCTGAATGGCATTCTCTAGTCGCTCAAGGAAGGCTATTTCTGCCTTGGTGCGATCCACTTGTTGCGGCTTCTTGCCGAATGTCTTTGCTTGCAGCCGGAGTTTTTTCAAGCGGTCTTCGTCCTTAGTCAGCTGCTTCCGCGCCGCTTCATACGTAGCTTTCGCTTCTCGCAGGTCAGCAACGTCTTCGTAGGATTGGTCGAAGTCTGCGTTGGAAAACTGGGTCTCTAGTTTCTGCAATGCTCGTCCAATCTTCGTGAGTTCTGCACGGAAAGCGCGAATTGTCTGGCTCAAAGCCTTAAGCCGCGAGATTCGAAGCGGGCGGGGTATCAGTTGGGTACAGGTTGGACATCTTCCTTTACTCACGCCAAGCTTCAGGTGTTCCTCGATAGCGAGCTTGGTTTTCAATTCGAGCTCGTTGTGTTGAAGGCGGGCGATGGCCACCTCAGATTTCCTTTCGGCTGTACGCAGTGCGGCCATGTCGTGAGGCGAAGTGCGCCCAAGTTCTCTGGTGGATTGCTGTAGGTCCAGTAACGCTGCTTTTTGTTTCTCGACGTCATAGTCCAGTTCTTCGACATGGCTCAAAAACGCTCCGAGACGGCCCGCTGTTAAATCCTCAAGAAAGGAATCCAACGATCGCCTTGCCGAACGCAGCAAGTCAATCCGCTCTTTCCATTCCTGAACTCCAAGGAGCCGCTCGATGAAGACACGGCGTTCCTCCGGCGAAAACTCCAGGCTCTTTCTGAGTTCGTCTTGGTCAGAGTAAAAGATGTTCTGAAACAGCTTCACGTCAACGCCGAGGAGCGAATTTAGCTTCTCGGTGACGGTTTTTGTGCCTGTGGCAGCTACCTCATCGCCGTTTTTGAAAGTTACTTGTCGGCCTGGGAGAATGCGCTCGATGCTGTACGACTCGTCATTGAAAACAAAATCCAGTTGAACCCTGGCTTTGCGAGAATCCTCATTGACTAGGTGATCGGCGCTGACCGCCGTACCGGCAACTTTCTTTGGAAATACGTCTAGTCCAAAGAGTGCAAAGCCGATCGCGTCAACAATACTGCTCTTGCCTTGCCAGTTTTGGCCAAAAATATAGTTTTGGCCTGGAAGAAAATCCAAGCGGGCGTTTGAGAACGACCGAAAACCATCCAGGCTTAGAGTCTTAATTATCAGAGAGTATCCTCTCCCGAATGTCGGCGAAGAGCTTTTCACCTTCATCGTAAGCAAGATACTGTTTTGCCTTTGCAAGCTCTTTCCCAGGAAAGGCGCGATGCAGAATCTGCTCGATGGAGGCTCCCCGCCGCGACTCACTCGCCGATTTGGATTGAGTCGAGTAGTGGAGGTCGATGCAGTAGTCAAAAAGATCGCGTTCCCGAAGAACCGCAGTCAGTTCGGCCTTGCTGATGACCTGATTCGCAAGGATCGTACCGCGCACTTCCACATAAACAAATGGTTGTTTGCAGTCCTTGTTGGAATCGAGATCTCGGGACAATGCAGCAACCACATCCTGCGGTAAGAGACTGGAAAGGTCGTATCTGAAAATCAGCACGTCATGCGTTTTGGGCAGCAGGTGTCGAGAGACGGTGTCGGAGTCAGAGTCATACAACACGACGCATTTGTCCGATTTGTCGATCATGTTTTGAGTCTCGGTCGAGCCCGGAATGGTGCAACGGCCGACCACCTCGTAAACGTGATGGTGGCCGACAAAGATACGGTCGAAGCCGTGGAGTTCTGTCGGGTCTATCTCACAATATTCGCTCGGCATGTATTGTCCCCCGACAATGAAGTTGTGGAGCAGCAGAATTTGGCGCTTCTGATTGCTAGACTTTTGCCGGAGTTTATCGACAAACATAGGAATCCGCGCGGGTGTGTTTTGCCAAGGGATTCCGCACACTCTGACGGAACCAAGATCGATTTCAGTTCCGCGTAAGATGTGGGCGAAACCGAGATGTTCCAAAACGGCAAGTTCGCCTCCTTCGCGTCCCCGTCCGTATTCATGATTTCCGGGAATGGCGATTAGCGGAATCTTCGTCCGTTTTAGCTCGGTAAGATGGCCGGAAATGTCGCGGAGAAGTTCGGCAAACGTATCTACATTGCGGCGGGTCGCTGCCGAGTCAAAAACGTCGCCTAACAAGCAGATGGCTTGCGCGCCCTGATCGCGACACAATTGAATGGCGTTACAAAACGCTGCCGAAAAATCCGCGCGGCGCTTGCGGGAGTAATCCGTACATCCGAGATGTGTGTCACCAATGATCCCGATGAGCACGAGTGTAAGGAATTATATCCCGGTTCTCAGAGGGTAATCGATGGTCAGATGGATTCACGTGGGGCTGTATCGAGAGAGCGTCTAGCTGCAGAATCCACCGTTTACAGGAACGCACCAGTATCGGTCAGCACATCGTTCTGAACATCGCAACTCTTTGGAGCAAAACGGCGAACAGCCATTGCTTTCCATCTCAGCAATCAGATGCGAGAAATCATGCTTGTGGCCGAACCTAATTTATCCACTCCACACAACTACCAGTGGAAACGCGAGATCGGCTACATGCTAGCTTACTGGCTCCCGAATAGATGCGGTTTTCCTCCCAATACGGAGCCAGACTGAAACGGGATGAGCACCTGGTTTTTCACCAAGTGTTCTGCGCCTCATCATCGACGGTCGAACCCCAGTATGGTTTTGCTGGCGAGCTTCGAGGCAGAGCTAAGATGCCAGGACCGAATTTCAGGTGAAAGCGGTACTATTTCTGGATGCTGCGGTCCTTCACTTGGACCAACAACATCCGAAACGGAGTCTTCGCTCTCACGGCATGTGGGAGAAGCGGTTCCATGCGAATGAAGGAACCGGATTTGACCTGGACTGTCTCACTGCCCAGGTCGAACTCGCCTTCTCCTTCGACTACGAAGATCAGGGTCGGGATGGGAACTGAATGGGTTTTCAACTCGTGCCCTGCGGCAAAACCAAATAGGGTGATGTTGAATCGCTCGTCTTTATGCAACACACAGCTTGTCATTCCCGTGTCCGGTGGCGCGACCTCTTGAAGCAAGTCAGGTACAAACGTGTAGTCTTTATCGGGCATGAATCCTTCCTTTTCCCGCTGGTTCAGTTGTTTGAATTAGTCATCTGGGTCACTAGATCCGAAGCTCTGATGGGCACAGTCTTAAAGTGACTAGTCCCCAGACTGGGTGGCAAGTTTGCGTGCCGGGTCCGCCAGTTTGATGGACTCTCGTTTTTCAAAAGAGTGCCCGGTCACAAGTCCAAGGACGAACCATCCCAGCACCATCGCCCCTAACGCAAACAAAGAGTCACCGAACATCCTCATCCAGCGCAGATGAGTCAGCAGAGGTGTCTGAAGAAATTCTGCTGATCGTGCGTACCAGGTACCGAATTCAACCGAAGCCCAGGCTTGCATGAGTCCCACAGGCAACATGCTTAACAGGACCATCGCAGCCAAGCCCAAGTTAATCGACCAGAAAGCAATAGCGAGTGGACGCTCCTTCCACTGCCGCCCCGGTTTTAGCGCACGCAGGCAGAACAACATCAGCCCCAGACCGAGCATGCCATACACTCCGAACAGGGCCGTGTGGGCGTGTACGGGAGTGAGGTTCAGTCCCTGCACGTAGTACAAAGCGATTGGAGGATTGATCATGAATCCGAAGAGTCCAGCTCCGACAAAGTTCCAGAATGCGACTGCGACAAAGAAGTAGATTGGCCATCTGTACGCGCTGACCCAAGGGCTGTCCGCTGTGCCGCGGGAGAGTCGAATATTCTCCCAAGCCTCGAACCCAACGAGAACGAGTGGGACTACTTCCAGTGCACTGAACACCGATCCCAGCGCTAGCACGGCACTCGGTACTCCCGTGAAATACAAATGGTGGAATGTTCCAATAATGCCGCCCGACAGAAACACAACCGTAGAGAAAAGAACCGCGCGGGTTGCCGACGAGACCGACAGCAATTTCAGACGCGTGAACAGAAACGCGATTACGACGGTCGCAAAGACCTCAAAGAAACCTTCTACCCAGAGGTGAACCACCCACCAGCGCCAGTATTCAGCCTGTATAAGCGGGCTCCGCTGGCCGTACATCAACCCAGCCCCATAGAACAAAGGAATGGCAATGCTTGCTGCCAGGAACAACATGAGCAACGAGAGATTCTCGTCGCGCCGCGCGAGTGCCGGCTTAATGCCGCGCCACATAAGCCAGAGCCAGAACGTGAGGCCGGCGAAGAGTAGAATCTGCCACACACGACCGAGGTCAACGTATTCATAGCCCTGCGATCCGAACCAGAACCAGAGGTTCCCGAGTTTCTGCTCAATTCCCATCCACTCGCCGGCGAGCGAACCAACAACCACTGCGACTAGCGCCACGAATAAAGCATTAACACCGAATCGTTGGCCCTTCGGCTCGATGCCACTCACGGCAGGCACGATGTACAAGCCCGTGGCAAGCCAAGAAGTGGCAATCCAGAAGAGGCCGATCTGCAAGTGCCAGGTTCGTGCCACGGAATACGGCAACCACTTCGCGAGCGGGATTCCGTAGAATCCTCCTCCTTCGACGCCGTAATGGGCGACAATTGCGCCCAATGCAACCTGCACTACCCAGAGCGCTGCCACCACGAAGAAATACTTCACAGTCGCTTTTTGTGAGGGAGTGGGCTTCAGCCCCAGGAGAGGATCGCTATGAGGCATGGCTCCCGAGGAAGCATTGTGCTGCTGAGATCCGAAATACCACACCATCCCACCGACACCGGCGAGGAGAAGCACGAAACTGATTACACTCCAAACAATGATCTCTCCCGTGGGGCGATTGCCGATGAGTTCTTCATGTGGCCAATTCTGGGTGTAGCTGACTTCCTCACCCGGCCGATTCGTGCTGGCGGCCCACGCGGTCCACCAGAAAAATGCTGCCATCTGATGTTGTTTAGCGGGATCGGTCAGTGCGCCGGCAGGAATGGCGTACTCGTTTCGTCCTTGTCCATAGACGTCAGCGTAATACTTTGCCAATTCGTCGAATGCCTTCGCACGTTCTGTGTCGAGCACAATCGTGTCCGTTCGAGGATCGTAGGTGTTGTGCCGAGTCAGTTCGGTCAAGCGCCCTTGAAGCGCCGCACGGGACTCCGCAGGCAGAGCGGCATAATTCGCCGCGCCCTGTTCGCGCGCCCAATCGTTGAGAACGATCACCGATTGCCGATGCAGATAGTCTGCACTCCAATCGGGAGCGACATAGGCCCCATGCCCCCAGATTGTGCCGATTTCCTGGCCACCTGTGGACTGCCAGACATTTTGCCCATCACGGATTGTTTCCCCTGTGAACAACACTTGACCATCGGCAGTCGTGACCTTCGATGGGATCGGTGGTCCAGCGTTGATCGCTTTGTATCCAACACCACCAAGTACGGCAAATGACGCGAGCATGACCACGCCCAGCGTGATCCAAAGCTTCTTGTAGGCCATTGATCAATCCTCGATTTGATTCCCACTCAGTTTTTACGGCCCGCACGGCCGCCCGTCTGAATTCCCCGTCTACCAACTCCGCCCCACTCTGGAGCTTGCGATTGATATGCGCTGCCGGGCTAACTTTTATCGCGCCCCAATCGCGATTAGCGCGGCTGTTCCATGCCTATTTGCAATTCCCTTGCCAGCTGGGACACCTCTAGGGTCACGACAATGGCTGTGCAGCTGGAGAAATCAGCCCAGAGGCGGGCACTCCGTAGCCGGTGTGACCGTATATGGGCTTTCGATCATGCACCGAGTAGCGTAAGGGCTAATTCATCGTTGAAGTAGGCTGGATGCGACGAATTCCTCACCTGCGCGCATCATGTGTTTCCACATCTCGTACGCGCACCCTTCCTGGTTGAGAAATGCGGCAGCTTCGACTGAGCCTCATAGAAAAAATTGCTCAATTGTTCTTTTCGCAATTGTTGTGCCATTCTGGTCCGGATCGAACACCGCTTGCGCCGGGTCGAGAATCCGCAGTGGCCGCCGGATTTGAGAGAGAACCTTGTCGCCAATAAAGTTGAATCTGGATTTGCAGGCGGTACTATCAGCGAATCTAGCGTTAGAAGAGCTTGGAGTCTTTTGGCCTCACTGTTTTTGCAGCCTAGCAATGCGGTCCTGGAGACCCAGGGTTTTCAATACCCCAGGAGACGCTTCTTCAATGGCGAGCGGCTCGTGGCACACGTTGCAATCCTGCACAATAGTTAGCTTCTTATCCGACGTGGAGTGCGATCCGTCATGACAGCGAAAGCACCCCGGGAAGTCGGTATGGCCGAGATTGTTGGGATACGTGCCCCAGGTGACCTTCAGGTCCGGAAATACATTCCGGTTATAGATTGCGGCGATCTGGCTGCCGGCATTTGCGATGTCCTGGGAACGCTGGGATGAGAGGGCCGGATAGTTTTGCTGATAGTAGCGAGCTAACGCGTCCGGAATAGCATGCGAGGCCTCTTCGTTGCTCGAATAATTCGCTTTGAGCAGCTCGACCGCTTTTTTCTCGATGAAGGGTAGGGTAGTGGAAATTCGCCCCAGGCCCATGGCCTTATCCACCGCGCGTTCCGGAAGCTCGAACGTGTGGGTCGGACGGTTGTGACAGTCCACACATTGCATCTCATGGCGACGCAGACTGGCAACCGATTGCGCGGTCGAGCCATCCGCTAAGAAGGTTCGCGTCTCGCCGGTACTCCGATTTCGGTATTCCACCCATGGGATGGTCTGACGTTTGGGATCGGCGGCCGCGTACTGGATCTCGACTCCAGGGCCCATATGTTTGCCGTGAATGCCGCCAAGATTTCCGCCTCCCGTGAGCATCATCAGGACGGTCTGCGTCTGCGTGTTAGCCTCGTCGTCCTTAAAATGAAAAATTACGCGCAGCTTTACGGCGTCGAACATTTGGGGCCAGTGGCACCCTTCGCAAGTTTCGCGAGCTGGAACCAGGCGGTTGCTTTCCATGGCCGATTCAATCGGGTAATGAACGCGTCTGAAAACCGTGTCAATCAACTGCCGGGTACCGGCCTTCTTACTCTCCACCCAACCGGTTGCACCCGGCGCAACGTGGCAATCCACGCATCGGACTCTCGCATGGGGAGAGTTCTCATGGGTGGTGAATTCCGGTTTCATGACGTGACAACTCTGGCCGCAGAATTGTGGCGTTTCCATGTGCTCAACAGCGCGGTAGGTGCCTTGTGTCCCGATGACGATGTTTGCGGCCGTAGTTACGGCGAAGAAGATGGCAAGCTTCCGAATATAGGTTTGGCGGTCTCCCGCTGTAAACAAATCCTGTTCGGCGCGGAGGATGCGCCGACGGGCAAGGAACATCCCGAGCGCGATCAAGACCAGTCCGAGGACGAAGATAACCGGGATCAGAATAAAGACGAGGATTCCGATGTAGGGATTGCTGGTGTGGCCTCGAAGCTCAGTTGGCAGAACGAACAGCCAGGAGAATCCAGCCGTGGTTACCAGCGCGACGCCCAGCCTGCTCACCCAGTGGCTGGTGAGCAGCACAAGTATGGGAGCACGCTGTGGTGCCGGCAGAGGAAGCTTGTCATCGTTCATTCTGGATCTTTCCCGATCTGCTCTTCGCCGGATTTGTCGTTAGCTCGTCGTTTCATCTGAATTCACACACTCGTCCGCATGACAGAATGACCAGAAGCACGTGCCCTTCCAAAAGCATGGCAACTGGGCGAACGAAGAGCGGAGTCGTGCCGTCAGCGGCAAAAAGGCCGCCGTTTCGGCACTTCAGGGGGCAGGCAATCGCCGAATGTGGGCACCCGTTGTGGAGAAGCCCGCGGGCTGACGCTCGCTACTCCGGTTGCGCCGGGCTCTATCTCACCGCCGGTTTCAGTGTGGCTCCTTGCCTTTCGCGCCGCATCTGCACCGCCAGTTCCTTAATCTCCGTCAGGTCCCGCTGCATCTCGCTCCAGCCATACCACAGCGCGTAATCTGGGCTCGCGTGAAACGTTCCCTGAAACGTCCGCATCCGGTGTTCGAGATACATGACGAACAACTTCTGCTCGATTACCGTGGGCGCGTCGTGGAACGTCAGCAGGTTAGGAAACGGGTAGGCGTAGTTCGCCGGCTTGGCCAACACACCGTCCTTATAAAGATCGGCAACGATCCTGATCGCTTCGGCCATCAGATGATCGGCATTCTTGATCATGTCGTCGCCCTGCTCCAGTTGCTGTTTGGCGAAGTTTACCGAATGGCACTGATTGCAGGTCTTGATCATCTTGTCGCGCTCGCGCTGCCAGTCTTCCTGGGTGAGGCGGGCAAGGTCGGCGGCCTTCACCGTGGCGACCAGCGCCGTCGGCTGCCCCTGCGGATCGAGAACGCCCAGCGCCTCAAGAATCGTCGCCCGGTCAGCCGCCCAAGTCTTGTCTTCCGGCAGGGGCAGGCGAACAGCTAGGAATCCCCAGGCCGTGCGCACCTCGTGATTGCCGTCCTGCATGTGGCAGGTTTGGCACGTCGGCGCCGCTGCGTCGGCAGGCAACACGTGTTTCTGCTTCAGATCGTTCCTGACTCCATGCTTCGACGCCGAGTACATTTCCCACTGGGGATGGTCGAATCCCATGTGGCAGGTCTCGCAGGCCTGCGGAGAGCGGGCTTCTTCGGCGGAGAAAGTGTGACGGGTATGGCACGCATCGCACTGCGCCGCTCCGAATTCGGCGCCTGCGCCGTTTTGGCGGAGTTCGGCCACCTCCGCCAGAGTCTTATCCCCGATCTTGTGGCATCCGCCGCAACCCTTCTCGCCCTGAGTCATGGCCATGGGCTGCCAGTGAATGGTCGGCATGGCCTTCATCGACGCCCACGCCATGGCGTGTTTGCCCTTCCGGAATTGTGTGACCTGCGTCTCGTGGCACTGGGCGCAAGTTTCCGGCGTGGGGATCTTCACTTTCGCCACGTCGCTTGCAGATGTGTGTTGGTCGCCGTGACAAGTCACGCACGTAACCTCGACTCCGCTGTGCTTGCTGAGCTTCCAATCGGAGACGATGTTGGGCGTGACTTTGCTGTGGCAGTCGACGCACTGCGCCGCAGTAGCGGTCTGCGCGGAGATGGTGCGAGCCGCCAGAACCGGAAAAAGAAGGCTCACACTAAGTAGAATCCGAATAGCCCAGAAAAAATTCGATCCCATAAGCAGCTCCTTCGGCCCGTAATTATACCCGCTGCGGCGGCGACCGGCTGTGACCGTTGTTACAGCCCCCCGAAATCCTTCTCTGTACAAAGCCGCTTTGTTCGAGACCGACGCGAGCAAGGCAGGTTTCTAAAATCCGCGACAGCTTTGGAGGGCCTTAGGCGTTCTCATCGAATGGCAAGTTGTGCCTACCCTCCTGACCCTGCGAAGTCATTTTGCCCGGGAGTGAGCAGGGATAACCTGAACCTGGCTGCTCCGCAGCGCATCACGATTCGCGAGCTCGCCAGCTACGACATGGTCACTCCAGTGGTAAGCCTCTGTCTTGATCCACCCCGCAATAAGCTCGACGCGATGAACTCTTCACTAGCTTGCATCATGCGCTTCCCACATCTCGTACGCATGCCCTTCCTGGTTGAGAAATGCGGCAGCTTGTTGCTGGCTTACAGAGCAGCAATGCTCGTTGGCTAGTCGCAACAGATAGCGTCGCTGTAGAGACATGGTAACGGCGTGTGCCGATCGTTCGCACCTAACTTGAAAGTCTCTCGGAAAGGTGCTTCTTGACCGTCCTCAAACTTTCGTGAGCGAGGCCGCCGAAGTTGTGGTCTTGGCGTTGACGAAATCACCTCTCGGTGAGCCTCTTAGAAGGGAGTGAGCCTGCGTGAGTGGTGTTCTATGCAGCGGCAGCCTTCGCTTCCTTCTGAGTCACCTCCGATTCTGCTCGCAACCAGTCCTCCAAATCGTGTCCATCTTCTCTTCCGCGTTGCTCGTAGAGTTCGTAAGCACGGCAGCGGATTCGGTCGTTAACCTCAGCGCTGCATTCAGTGGTTTGGTTGATCGTCGTTGTCCGACTAGGAATTGTGGGGGGACGCTTCATGGTGATGTTTACTCCTTCCGGGTCATTCTCGATAGCCATCGTCAATCTCTTTATGCCGCCTACTGCTGTGCCGCCTCAACATCAGCAAAGAGCCACTGTGTGGGCACGGACCGAAAAACCAAATCGTCTTTTGGCACGATAAACTCAATTCCACAGCGGGAGCAAGTGAACTCCCACTGGGCGGTGTCGTCATACTGCAGGTCGTCTGCTGATCTGTAAGCAATCGTCAACGCACCGCAGTTGGGCATCGGACAGCTTGTTCCTGCTGCCACTACATCCTCGCGTCTCTTCCAGTCATGAGGCATGATGTGCTTCTTTCGGCCGGTCTGCCATCCGATCCTCGTTCGGTTCGCGCGAACGACAGCGAACATTACGCAGTAACAATCCCTCTTGACGAACCAACATCGGTTCAACATCAGGGCAACGGCCCTGAATCCCCGCCGGAAGTGGCGCTGTCACCACTGTTCTCTGTGCGTTGATATGCAGTGTCATAGCTGTCGAGCAGGTAGGGCACAACCAGTAATACTCTGGAGTTTGGGGAGTGGACGATCTGAGAGCCGGGTCAGGCTCCAGTCGAAAGAGCATCCCCTCTCCCAGATAGCGAAAGGAAGCCGCACACGAAGGATTGGCGCACTTGCCGAGCATCTTAAGTGCCCACCACGCTCGGATATTGACCAAATGAATCTGATCCTCTGCTGATCCCGACGCTGTGATCCCCGTCACGCCTCGATGTGATCGGACGCTCTGAGACCTTGAGTGTCCTGAGCCGGGGCTGCATTTCGTCACTTGCCTGAATCTGTCCACGAGCACCTGCAGGAACTGGTCGCGGATTGCGAGAAGGATCGTGAATGCTGCCTACTAAAGCAGGAATCGCAGGCGGGCCCGTGCGCGGCCATCGATAGGCTGCCGCCAGAGTATCACTCGGGGGTAAGGCATCAGCTCCCCATAAGCTCCGTGCAATGAAGTCCTCGCCCGCCTGCATCATGTGCTTCCACATCTCGTACGCGCGTCCGCGTTGATTTAGAAATGCGAGAGCTTGCTCCCGGCTCACAGGGCATCCATGTTCGTTGGCCAGTCGGAACAGGTGAGGAAGTGTGATTTCGGCCATCACTCGGTCTCTATCCTTTTTGTGCGTCATGAGATCTACCCCAGAAGAGCATCAAAAACGCTCGATTTAATGCCACTCATCCGTAGTGCACGCTGAGTCAACTGCTAGGTCTGATATTGTGCTTTTGCGATCCCGAGGCGGCGAATCTTGTTCTGCAGAGTCGTACGCTTCAATCCGAGCCGCTCGGCGGCTCCTCCTCGCCCCGCGATTCGCCCCGCCGCAGCTCGCAATGCGTCGATGATCACGCTGGATTCCGCCTGTCTGAAACTAGAAGGTGAGCTGACAGCGACAACCGTCTCAGAAGCAGTGGGAAGCATTGCAGCTGGGACTTCAAGCTCATCGCCGCGTGTCACGATGACGGCGCGTTCGATAAGGTTCGCCAGCTCCCGAACATTCCCTCTCCACGAATGGTTCGTCAGAACGTCCATGGTCTGCCTTGATACAGATGTGATCTGTTTTCGCATGCGTTGCGACAGCTTCGAAACAAAATAGCTCACCAGCAGGGGAATGTCTTCGCGCCGCTCGCGCAGGGGTGGGATCTCGATCGGAAAAACATTGAAACGGTAGAACAGATCCTCGCGAAACTTCTCCTCCTGAATCATGGCCCGGAGATCACGATGGGTCGCCGCGATCATCCGAACATTCACTTGGATCGTCGCGGCACTTCCCAAGCGCTCGAACTCCTGCTCCTGAACGGCGCGCAACAATTTCGGCTGCAGCTCCAGGCTGATGTCGCCAATCTCATCCAGAAAGAGCGTGCCTCTGTCTGCCAGCTCGAATCGCCCTTTTCTTTGCATCAGAGCCCCCGTGAAAGCTCCCCGCTCGTGCCCGAATAGTTCGCTTTCCAGGAGTCCCGAGGGGATGGCGGCGCAGTTCATGCGCACATAGGGACGATCGCGGCGGGAGCTCAAATTGTGAATGGCGCGTGCGACCAGCTCTTTCCCCGTCCCCGTCTCACCATGAAGCAGCACAGTGGAATCCGTCGGCGCAACGATCGCGACATGTTCGAGAACTTTTCGCAGCGCGGGGCTCTTTCCAACAATGCCTTCGAAGCAGTCCTCAGAGCTGACCTCTGGTTCGAAATAGAACTGATCGGCATCGAACCTGCTCGCGCTGGAGAAACTTGTCGCTGCGAACCGACCGAGGTCTGTAAAAGCAACTGTCGCTGCCGCCATAACCCGCCTCCTTGGTTCTGATCGTGAGCCATTGTGCAACTCGGTGCGATTTTGCGAAACCCCATTTCGGGGAAGCTGGAAACTCTTTTGGAGGCAAAGCAGATCCTACTTTTGAGCTAAAGAAACCTACTTCTTTGGACTGTTTTTGAGTTCAGAATTCTTTTTGCGGGGTGTGGGTTCGAAGCGCTTCCAGCCATAAAGGCGAGCATCGACGGACCAAAGCCCCGGTCCTAACATTGCCAGGGCGGCGCCGGCGGTTCCCAGCATGAGCCAAAGCGACTTGTCGCCGGGTAGCATGAGCATCTTCCAGACTTCAATGAGGGCTACCGAGGCTCCGGCGACGGGTGTCCATAAGCCTGCGATTAACAGTATTCCCGCTCCCAACAAGAGGATAGCGGGAATCGTGACATTCATGGGTGGCGGATCGCTCCGCAGCGTGAAGCCGGCACGCACGAGCAGGGCGGAGCCCGCAACCACACGCATCAGGAGCAACCCTGTCCCGGGCCAACCGCCAGCGAAAGTTGAATAAAGGCGTCGCAAAAGAACGCACTTTCCACACTACATAACCATTCTCGGCTGTTCTGCAAGCGCGGCGGAAGCCCAAAAAGGGGCAGATTATTACTCTTTAGAGCTTTGGGATTGGGACTGCCAGGTTACTTGGTGGGTCAGCTACAGCTCGATAATGCCTCGTTTCAAGCCAATCATCGCCGCCTGCGTTCGGTCGCTGGCGCCCAATTTTGAAAGGATGTTCTTGACTCGACCCTTGACGGTCTCCTCGGTGATAGAAAGTTGATCGGCGATCTGCTTGTTGGCATTTCCGGCCGCGATCAAGCGGAGCACGGTGATTTCGGCTGGTGTTAGGGCATCATCGGTTGCATGCTCGGCGATTTCGTACGACGCTTCGGGAGAAAGCGCCTTTTTCCCCGCGTGAACCGCTCTGATCGTGTCTACCAGTTCTTTGTGAATCGTATTCTTCAGCAGATAACCTTGCGCTCCCGCTTTGAGCGCCCGAAGAATCTGTACATCGCCTTTGTAGGTCGTCAGCACAATGATCTTCGCGTCCCGAAATTCTCCCCGAATCGCGGTGATCGCATCGAGGCCGTTCATCTCCGGCATTTGCAGGTCCATAATCGTGACATCCGGTCGATGCGTGCGGAATTGCTGGATCGCCTCGCGCCCATTCGAAGCTTCCGCGACCAAAGTCATATCTGGTTCGTCGCCGAGCAGGACAGCTATGCCTTCCCTGATGAGAACATGATCGTCAACTGCAAGAACCCGGATTCGAGCTGAGCCATCACTCACGTTCTACGGTCTCCTTCTCATCCGTTTCTGCCGAGGAGCGCTTCCCAAAATACCAGAAAGGCCGCGCCGATTTCACATACGCTTTCGCTCCTGGAATCACAAGCTCGATTTCCGTGCCGCTATCCACTTCCGTCCAGATAGTCAGCTTGCCGCCTACAAGTTTGGCGCGCTCCCTCATCCCCGGCAAACCGTAGTGCCCTTCGCGACCGTCTTGGCTGAGCACGTCGGAGGGAATCCCTTTTCCGTCGTCGCGAACGCGCAACCGGAAATACTTTTCGTCATAACGAATTTCCACTTCCACGTTCTTCGCGTCCGCGTGCCGAAAGATATTGCGCAGCGCCTCCGTCGCAAGCCGGTAAATTTCATCCCGCAAGATAGGATGCAGCTCTCGTGGCGTGCCTTCCACCAGTAGCTGAAATGAGATGGAATTTTGCCCGTTTTCACCAGCTGCGAATTCTTCGCCAATCGTCCGAATGGCCATCGCAAGGTCATTTTTCTCGATGGTGGACATGCGCAGCCCTTTTATTGCGTCCCTCCCTTCACCGATCGCTTCGGATGCCCGATCGAGTGCTAATTGCAGTGTCTTGCGAGAGTCGACCGCACCGTCGGGCAACTTCTTAATCCCAACTTGAAAAAGTGGCAAGAGTGCCTGGAAACTCTGCAGCAAAGTGTCGTGCAGTTCGCGGGCAATACGTGTGCGCTCGGCTACTCGCGCGTCCAAGGCCAGATCGAATTGACGCGCCAGCTGACGGACACGCCATTGGTAAGCTGTCCACAACAAAACCAAGAGGAGGGCTGCACAGAAGACGCGAAACCAGTTCGTTTGGTAGTAGGCCGGGGCTACAAAGAATTCAAGCGTGGCTGGAGTATCGTTGCAGACGCCGTCATTGTTACATGCGACCACCTGAAAGGAATATTTGCGAGGCGGCAAATCCGTGTAGAAAGCCTGCCGGCGCGTACCGGCGTCGCGCCATTCCCGGTCATACCCCTCGAGACGATAGCGAAACTTCACCTTCTGCGGAACTGCAAGGTTGGGAGACGTGTAATCGATTTGTAAGTCTCTTGGATTCGGCGGGAGTCTGAGGCCGGAGGTTGCTTCGAATCGCTTTCGGTCAGCGGCCAGTGATTCGACATAGGTCTGCGCCGGACCCGCTTTCTGCGATAGCATCGACGGGTCTACCAGCTGCACGACATTTCCCGTGGCAAACCAGACCCGCCCATCGGAAGACAAAGTCGCCGCGTTGTTGAAAGCCGCATGGGGTCCCGTACGGACGCCGTCGAGTGCATCGTAGACCCGAGCCTGGACCATCGTTTGCGGATTAGCCCACCAGCGCTCAAGCTCCGAATTTGGCATCTCGACGATACCGCAATCCATGAAGAGCCACCAACGGTTGTCTTTGTCCTCAACGGCAGAGATCACAGCATCACACGGTAGTCCATTCTTCGATGACATCAACTCCAGCTTATCCTGCCGCAATACCCGCAACCCGTCCGGCGTGGATACCAGAACGGACCCGTCTGCTCGGGTAACAACTTGATCGATGGTCGTGCCGCTGACGTTTAGGGCATGCTTCTGCAGAGCGCCATGGCGAAAAAGCATAAGATCCCCCGCAGAACTCACCAACCAAATTCCGTCGTGTGGATCCGCCGCGATCTTACGAAGCCGCGGAAATGGCGGTACAAGAAACTCTTCCCGCACCCGAAAGTCTCGGATGCGCACAAGCTTGGCGCTGCACACCGCCCATATATTTCCCTCGTGATCTTCGGCGAGGCCAAACACCATTCCAAGCGACTTGTGGCCAGGACCAGGGATCCGCTGAAAATGCCCGTTCTTTAACAAATAGAGGTCGTCATCCACTCCCACCCAGAAATTGCCGGCGGAATCTTCGAGCACGGCAGTGGCCTGTTCACCCGGCAGACCATGCCCCTGGCGAATCGACGTGACTGTTTCGCCTGCGATGTGATCGAGCGAATTCCCATTGGCGACCCAGATCGTGCCATCCCTGCTGGCAAGGACGCCCATGGCTAGGTCCATCCCCAAGCCTTCCAAACTCGAAAAGGTAGTGACGGGTGGATTGCGAAAGCTGTCAATTCCACTCGGAGTGGCGGCCCAAAGAATTCCTTCTTTGTCTTCAAAAAGTGCATCAACATTGTCGTTGGACAAGCCGTCCGCCCGGCCATAATGTTCCACTCGATCTCCTCGTATGCGAAAGAGGCCTTGGCCCACACTGCCAACCCAAAGATTGCCATCGCGGTCAACGAGCATGGTTGTGACCGGGATTTTGCTCCCGTCGAAACTGCGGGTCACAAATGATTTCAGTTCGCCTTCGGTGAGCCTCGCCAGCCCGGGCGGAGTTTCCAAGGCACCCGCCCAGAGGGAACCATCGGGCGTTCGCGCCAACGCCATCAATGGTGTTCCTCCGGTAATATTTTTCAACGCTTCGATCGAGTACACCTCCGAAATCCCGTCATGCCAATGCGCAAGCGCTCGCGGCCCCCCAATCCAGAAACCTCCGTCTCGGTCGCGTAGAAAAGAAGCTGCCACCGGGATCGGTTGCCCTTCAGCTTCCCCGAAACATTTGACGCCCTGGCGCGAAACATGACAAAGTGGCCCGTTCATAGCGGTTCCAGGGCCCCTGATTAACCACAAAGAACCGTCAGGATCTTCGCTGACATTGCGGTCCGTGAGAATGTCGAAGTCGAAATGTGAGACCACCTTCCCGACTTCAAGGCGGACAAGGTCATGCATTCCGAACACCCATAGCCCGCCGGAGCGGTCGCCATAGACCCGCGTGACAGAGCTAATCGTTTTCCCATTCACTGAAATCGTGCGCGGAAGAAACCGAACACCGTCAAATCTATAGATTTCCGAAGTGGAGGCGGAGAGCCAGAGGAAGCCATCCGCTGTTTGGGTGATCGAATGCATGCCCTTCGGAATAGAACCATCCTGTATTCGCCAAGAAGTGTGTAGATACTGGGTGACGCGCTTGTTGGGATCGAGGGCGTGAGCTGGATTTGCCCCTAATGATAGGTAGGAGAGAACGATGCACAACATTACCTTTCTGGTCGCGCGGCAACAGTCAGTACAGCAGTGTTGGTGCGAGCCTTTTGCCATGTTCATCGAGTCGTCAGGAGCAGGCCCATTCTAATCCTCAAGGACTCTGTACGCCAAAGATGACGCAGCAAATGTGAACTACAACACTTCTGTACTATTTACGAAATGTAGCTCTGCTGCGGGCTTCGGTTCTTGCTGAACTGTCACAGGGGCGCAGCACATCTCATAAGCGACACTGAAGCACGGAAATAAACAGAACTCGCTGTTTACGCATATTGCCTAATAACATACGCATTATGCGTGGGCGCATCCAAGCACTCGCTAGCGTATTCTCGGGCCGTAGCCCGACGGCGATGCGTTCAATCTCTCCGCCGACCCGCCCGAGGTGCCGCTCGAACTGCATGGCTCGCAGTATCCTGGTGGCAAGAGCTTCAATAGAATCGTTTTCACGACACCGCCGAAAGGTACCCAGGGTAACTTCCCGCGCAACTACCTTCGCTGCTTCGGCGCATCCCAAGTCGTTTTGCCCTGCAGCGACATTTCAAAGTGACCGAGAAATTAAACCTCCGCTTTTTCGGCGAGTTCTTTGACCTCTTCAACCATCCTAATTTCGGCTCTCCCAACAATTCTGTAAGTAGTCCGCTTTTTGGATATTCGACGCAAACGCTGGCGAACAGCCTCGGAACAGGCGACGCGAACGGAGGCCTCAATCCGCTGCACCAGATCGGCGGCCCGCGCTCGATCCAACTCGCGCTCAAGCTGCAGTTCTAGCGACTTGATGAAGTGGATCGCACTCTTACTCAGAAGCGAAGATTTGCGTGCCAGGACGGCTATTCCCCTGACTTGCCCGTTGCCGTTATGTGATTTCGCCTCATTTCGGCAGCCAGTTCTCGAATTTCCGTAAGGTCGCGCTGCATCTCGCTCCAGCCATACCACATCGCATCGTCCGGACTGGCATGGAACGTATCCTGGAAGGTTCGCATCCGATGTTCCAGGTACATGACGAAAAGCTTCTGCTCGACCACGGTGGGCGCATCGTGGAAGGTCAGAAGGTTTGGAAAGGCGTAGCTGTAGTTTTTCGGCTTCTCAAGCACTCCGTCCTTATAGAGACCGGCGACCACGCGAATCGCTTCTGCCATGAGGTGATCGGCGTTGCGGATCATATCGTCGCCTTGCTGTAGTTGCTCTTTGGCGAAGTTGCCCGCAAGGTGTTCCGCAGATTCCCCTTCAGCGCCACAATGGCTTCCTGGCGAATGAGCGAAGTGTCGAGTTCCTAACCGACTTGTGCGCCGGTAGGCAAGAGCGTGACAACAGGGCATCCGAAGCGATCGGGATCCCTTGAGGGCCTCCCACTGAGTTTCGGTCAGGAGCGCTGCGTTTATCGAATTCCCGTCAAGTTGTGCACGCAGAGGCATTTTGGGTAGGCCACGCGATCATTTGATGTTCGCGTAGTGTTAACCTAGACCTGATGCTCAGTTAAACGCTTCATAGTAAATGAGTTAACCGCGTTCCTGAGGTAACATTAACCTGCAAATTGGGCTGCTCGATATGGTATACTCATTGCGTAAATGTCTACTGCTGCGGCACCCAGAGCCATCACGGTTTCCGAAGGTCTTCTCCGGCGCGAGGCCGTTGAGAACGCAATGGCCGATCTTCGCTTGGAAGGTCTTGCTGCCACTACCGATGTGCGGCTCCTCCTGGAACAATTCGTTCAGGGTGAGCTCAGCGAAGAGCAACTGGTGAGAACCGTCCTCGCTCGATGAGCGATCCCTACCTCGACCCTCTTTCTGGGGTTCTCCGGAACAAGTTTGGTTTGACCAATCAACAGGCGCTTGACCGGGCAGAAGCTAATTCCGTTTTGGTTCGCTCAACCTTACTCCAGCTTAACCCCCTGGGCGGAAATTTCGATTCAGAACATCTTAAGCAGATTCATTGGCATCTTTTTCGGGACGTGTACGACTGGGCTGGTCAATTCCGGACCGTCCCGCTGGCGAAAGCTGATTACGTTCACGGTAGCCAATTAACCAGATTTACGCTGCCAGAGTTGATCGACGAGGAATTGGAGAAGGTATTTCGTCAATTGGCCGAGGAACATTATTTCGCAGGGCTGCAACGAAAAGAATTCGCGCGCAAAGTCGCTGCCCTGCTGTCTGAGATAAATCGCATCCATCCATTCAGGGAAGGAAATGGGCGAGCGCAACGGCAGTTTGTGCGACAGCTAGCCGAGAGCCTGGGCCACAAACTGCATTTTGGGGTAGTGAGTAAAGAGCGATTCATCCAAGCCAGCATTGTTTCGTCCAAAGGGGACATAACCTTGATGGAGCGTTTGCTAGACGAGATCACGGATACGGAGCGCATCCAACCGTTGGCAAAGGTGATCAGCCATTTTGATAAGAACGGATTCAACTGGAACGATATCTATCTTGCCACGACGACCCCGGGACAGACGTATGCTGGAATATTCGCTGGCAGTGACGGAGCCAACTTTTTCTTTCGTGATCAGGAAAACCGCATCTTCGTCGGAAATCTCCGAGATTTGAAGGGGCCGGTCGAATCGGGCGAGAAAATCAGCTTTACAGCATCGTGAAACTGAGACGTTTTGTCACGGCAAATGTCTCAAAACGTCATTACTCATAGATAACTAGTGACGTTTTGCAACAAACTACAGACATACCTCAAATACCCTGCCCCAGGCTGAGATCGGTCATCGGGTTAGCTGTCGAGTGAGAAATCTCTACAGCAGAAGTCTTGGAAACTTCGCCATTCAACTTTTGCTGAAGATCGGTAGCGTCATTGGTGTAAATCTGAGCCTCGTGGCTTGCGCGCGAGATCGAGACGTAGCCGAAGCGGGAGTTGAGCAGGTCTGGGTGGACACTGGTATCGGCGTGAACGAGGACGCGTTCGGCGGTGAGACCCTGGGAACTGTGACTGGTGACGGCGTAGCCGTGGTCGAGATGAGGATGCTCGGTGGGGTTGAATTCGATTTGGCGGTTGTTGTCGAGGCGGACGGACAAGCGACCATCGGGGTGGATTGCCTTGATCGCGGCCATGTCGCGATTTGCAACGGCGAGTGACTTGTCGGGGGCAGTAAACTGGATGCGGTCGCCTACGGAAAGCTCGCGTTCGATCTCTTGGTAGACGCTGACGCCGGTGAGGCGGCGAGGATCGTAGGTCGCAAGTTCTCCGTTCGCCTTCTCGACCGTGAGTTGGTTCGCGCCGGGATTGATCGCTACGACCGACGCGTAGGCGGAGGCCTCGATTCCGATGGCTTTGCTGCCACGTGTATAGCGAACTATGTCTCCGATCTCGTAGTGGCTTGCCCAGGATCGTTCGGCCCCGGTCATGTCCTGACGCTGAACCAAGACCCGAAAAGCATGATCTTCCGGAGCAAGGACCCCGTTGGCCTTCAACTCCTGGCGAACAGCGACGTTCAGCTCGCGGCGGGAAGCATTGTCCGGTGAGACGATGAGGGTGTTTTCCGGGGATTCGACGTAACTCTTTGCGATGGTGCGGACACGTTCTTCCGCATTGGGAATCTCCTTCACACGGCCCTGCTGCTGGAGTGCGTCTAATGCGGCGGAGACTTGGCCCGTCGCCAGCAGTTCCACCGTAGATTTCAGAGCCGGGTCTTTCTGCCGAACGATCTCGTCCAGTGTCGCTACGCGCATTCCCGCCTCCTGCAGTTGCTCGAAGGGTCGGCCTGCTTCCACGCCCTGATGCTGGCGGACATCGCCAATCAGAAGCACGCGGTCATCGGGAGGAAGTCGTTCAAGAAACTCGCGCATCTGATTGGTACTGGCAAGGCTGGATTCATCGACAAGGTAGAAGTGCTTTCGCTCTCCTGCGTCTGGATCTACGGTGCGGGCGAGGAAGCTTTGCAAAGTTCGGGCTTCAATTCCGGCCTCATTCAGTTGTCGCGCGGCGCGGGAGGTCGGGGCGAAGCCCTCAACGTGATAGCCCCGGCTTTCCGCGGCACTGCGGATGGCTGTCAGGGTCGTCGTCTTGCCGGAGCCGGCAAACCCTTGGATACCTTGAATCCGGTCCGGCGAGCTGAGCACGTCCTCCACGACGGTCTTTTGGGCTGGGTTGAGGTGCCGGTGCTGATCGGCAAAGGCTATGGCCTGCGGCCGCGGAAGAACCGGCTCGATATCGTTCTGTCCCTCACGAACCCTACGGATAATCTCATGTTCGGCCTCGATAGTTTTAGCGGTGGTGAGCTGGCGGCCAGGAATGCTATGAGAGCGCTCGACGATTTGAAATTCTCCGGAGGCCAATCGGGCGTCAAGGTTGGCGCGGACCTGGGCGTGAGTGATCTCCCCCATGCCGCGACGGAGCCCGTCGCGGATCAGCGCGCGTTCATCCACAACCGCCTCGCGCTCGAAGTTTTTGTCACGGGAAAAGGTGAGAGATTCTCGAACTCGCTCAAGCGAGTTGACGGGCTTCTGCTGATGGTGAGACCGTTCAAGCGCTGCGCGTA
>Ga0326727_10010400_pt1 | contig 22184 bp, 19 predicted proteins | sample MB2enrmetagenome_FD_207643 | JGI IMG/M metagenome (GOLD analysis project Ga0326727, IMG submission 207643) | Lab enriched peat soil microbial communities from McLean, Ithaca, NY, United States - MB29MY | ecosystem: Environmental > Terrestrial > Soil > Wetlands > Peat | place: USA: New York...
TTCAGAATCTCCACCACCCGTCGCTCCGCGCCAAGAAGTACGACGATAGCCGGAACCTTTGGCAGGCCCGCGTCAACAAAGATTGGCGCTTAGTATTCAGCGCTGTTCCTCACCGTAGTCCAGCTTCCGGACGTCCCGGCGATTCGCGAGATCTGCCGGCCGCCTTTGTACGTCCTCGCGGCAGAGCACCGGGGCGGATTCCCCGCCAAAATCGACAACCACCTTCCGCTCCCAGGCCTGAGCAAAGACCAACCCTGTCACCGATGTCATGATGTCAATGCGTACCGGGTCAATTCCGATCTGGAAGAATATCTCCGGCTCGGTAAAATCGCTTGGGCGGATACCCTGGGTCGGGGCGCCAAAATGGGAAAGGGCAACGAACAAGTTCTCTGCGTTCGGCTCGGTCGGTTCAACCCAGAGGTCGAGGTCCTTCGTGTAGCGGGGATCCGCGTACACCATCACCGCGTATCCTCCGACGATCAGATACCGGACACCGGCCGCGTTTAAGTCGTGTAACAGATCTTTGAAGTCGGAGTTGATCTTCATGCACGCCCCTTACCGCGGCGACAGTTACCACTAGGTCCCACGCAGCCTCAAAGATCCGGCTCGCGCCAAGCGCCTGCCAGAAAGCGATATCGAACTCGCGTCCAGGTGCTTGGCTGCGAACCAACCGGGTCATGATCACACGTTCGGCCATTCTGGTCTATTATCCGATATCCTTCAACCGCGTTCACGCCCGGGTATCCGGCTCCCCCTCCCCAGTTGATGCCGCAAGTACTCGCTCACTTGAGCTGTTTGATTTCGAAATTCGAAATCCTCGGGGCTGGATCCCCCTCCGGGGCCCAGTCTGGTGGTGGCATCGGATGTTATAGCCAGAATTTATGGCCACAATAGAAAGGTATGGGCGTCAGCATTGCCAACGCCAAGAACCGCCTTCCCGAACTGATCCGCGCCGTCGAGGATGAGGATGTGGCGATCATGCTGGTTGACCCGGAGAATGACGTCACGCATTCGAGCCTCCAACGAGCGGCGGCGATGGTCGGGCGCCGTGTCAGCATAGAGCTGGTGTAGAGATCGAGCCTCCGTTTACTGTCGATTGGTTTTGACAAAGGAGGCCGCATAGGCCTCTTCAGCCGCCGCTACTTCCCCTTCTGCCATCTGGGCAAACTCCCCTTCTCGTGCGCGCTTTGAGAGGCGTCCCGCGTTCTGATGAAGAAGTCGGAACAACAGATCGATGGTGCGATCCGGCATATCGACCATGGCTTCGATGCGGGAGCGAAACCGGTCATACCGCTCCAGGAACTCAGTCTCGCGCGGCAGGTCGTCTTCGATCGTCTGCCGGACACAAGCATAGAGGAACTCGGCATGCGGTGTGGCATCGAAATATCGGTAGAAGTCAGCCGTGTCGTTCAAAACCTTGACGTTGCCGTCCGCCGTGGATTCCCAATCGATCATGGGCAACAGACGTCCCGAATGGTCCTCCAGAGCAGCGCGGTACTCGTCGATCCGCGCTAGTATTGCCGCCGAAACCGGAAACACTACGCCTGCCGGGTTGAATCCGCGTTGAGCTAGAACGTGATGGATCAGATAGCGGTGAATGCGCCCATTGCCGTCCGCAAACGGATGGATATAAACAAAACCGAAGGCCAGCACGGCGGCGGTGATGACCGCGTCGAGATGAAGCGCTGATCTGCGATCGAAAGCGACCATGCCACTTATCAGCGACCGCAGATCGTCCGGGCGAGCGCTGATATGGTCCGGGATCGGAAGGCGGGTGTCACGATCATGTTCACCAACGAATCCCCCCTCTTCCCGAAGGCCCAGCCTGACGAACCGTGCATCGCCGATGACGACGGCCTGCAGGCGCAGAAGTTCGTCCAGCTCGATGGACCGTCTTCCCGCTTCGCCTATGGCGCGTGCCCAACGCCGGATTCGGTCTTGAGGCGGCCGCTCTCCTTCGATGGCATAGCTCGCTCTGGAGTCTTTCAGCAACAAGAAGGCCGCAGCTCGCGCAAGAACGTCCTTCGGCACGTCAGCCACAACTTCCAGTGCGCGGCGGCCGAGATCCATGGCGGCGAATTCTTCAAGCGCCTTGGTTCGGAACACCAGCGGGCAGAATTCGGCAGTGCCAGGCAAATTATTTCGGACGCGATGTCGTGGCGAGTTTTCGCCCGGTATCGACCATTGCTGTTCAGGATCGACCACCGGCGCATACGCGCCCCTGTTCGCGTCTGCGAGCTCGAGCCGCCTGCCGATGAGCCACTCGTAGAGAAACCAGATTCGCCTGGAATAGCTCCCGGTCGGCTTCGCCCGCACGATGGCCTCTATTTCGGCAGGCCGGACAGCGGCGAACAGCTGCTTGAGAACGGCGAGATCGAGGCCCTCGTATTTCAGGGCAAAGGTCAGATGCCCCTCCAGGTCGGGCGATGGAGCATGGCGGGGGGTCAGGATGCGCCACCCCGCTTCGTTCCTGGTGCGATGGTGCTCGCCTGTAGCGGAGAGCGTTAGTGGCAGAGGCGCCCGCAGGCCATAGGCATCAATGAGGGCAGAGTACCCCGCTGGTGTCGCCCTTTCCGGCAACGCCCGCTCGTGAAAAATCGTTACCGGGCCTGAAAAATGATGCTTATCTGCCATGCTTGGGAAACCGCGTTGATGCCGTGAATTATCGCTCCAATATCGCTAATCCATGAAAAACAATTATACAACTTGAAAAACGATTAAATGAATACGATAGTCATGAAACCTGATTACAAGAAGGGATCTGGGCAGGGTTACCGGATCCGCTTAGTGGCGTATGCCGCGAGAGCCACGACCGGCATCCCGTCTCTGTAGGTTCCGGGAAATCTTGCCGTAATCGGTGCCTTCCCGCATCAGCTTCTTGGTGCATCCACGATCGCCTGGCGTCGTTCCAGTGCCTGGTCAATGGACATGACCGGCATGAAGCGCCACTGCCCGAGTTCTTTGCCGGCCGAGAGAATCACCTCGGTGGCTGGTTTTGCTGTGCGATTCCGGGATTAGGTTCGTTTGGCAATTCCGGGGGTGTTAGCGGCCCTCCTATGTTTCTCACAACAGCCTCGCCGGCTCGGCCCGATATGGGTATCGCAACCAGCGTTCCTCGCCGGCCGGTGGATGGGGGTGGATCTTATGGGCGCTCCAGCAGGCCAAGGCCACGGCGAACACGAGGTCGTCGTGGGTTCCCTGGCGCCAAGCGCCATACTGTTCGTGGCCCGCGGGAGTAATCTTCACCTGCATTTCAGCCATCTCGGCGACAAGGGCGGGAGCGTGCGCCAGGCCCGCGGCAATCTGCAATGCTTCGCGCTGGAGGACGACCTGGAGGCCTATGATGAGGTCGCGTTTGGGGACTCGATGGCAGCCGTTCTCGTGGGTTTCCCTTTCGCCTCCGGTAACGATCACCGGCATCAGGATCGATGGCGGCCGGGATCTTCGGAGCATATCCAGCACGGGCCTGCCGACTCCGGTGGCATCGACGGCCAGATGGGACTGCCCGGCCAGTTCGGGAGAGCAGGCAACTTCGACCACGCGCTCGACGATCTGGGGGTACGGAGTTCCCAACCGGATGCGCTCGAGAAGGCGCAAGCGTAATACCACGAGATCCCGCCGGGCGAACATCGCCGGGTCCCATTCTCCTCTTAAGTCGACGCGCTCCACGACGGCGATGGTGGTGAAGTCCTGGCTCTGGCCGAGGTCTACACCTATGAAATAGCGACCCATGGGGACCCTGGCGGTTAGATCTTCAGGGGCTCGACGGCTTCGGTGATGGCCCGCTCCACCAAATCCCGATCGAAGACGCCGCTGACGGAATCTTCGAACTCGCAGAGGTACTCCTGGCGGAACCAGCGGTCGCTCATGGCCGCGCGCTCCTCTTCCAGGAACTCCGGCGAGATGCGCGGGCAGACGGCGGCGGGCGCCCGGATGCGTTCCCATTCGGGACCACCGCGGGACCAGGTTTCATAGAAGAAGCCGCGCTTCCCGAAGGGCGTACTCATGAGCCAGAGGGCCCCGCCGCTCACGGCGAGCATGGGCCGGACGGCGAGGTACAGGTCATCGGCGACGCGGGCGGCCTCATCCACCAGCAGCAGGGACACCGCCGAGAAGCCGCGGATGGTGGCTTCGCTCCCCGGCAGTCCAACGATGCGGGAGCCGTTGGGGAGCTGGAGAGAGATTTCGTTGTCGCCATCGCCTTTGGGGCGGATGCCGAGCTTCCGGGAGAAGGCGGCGGCCTTGCGGAGGAACTCACCGCTCTGCCGTGAACTGGGACTCACGACGAGGGTGAGGGTCTCAGCGGCGCAGTGGGCCTGGTGGACCGCCTTGGCTGCCGTGACGGTGGATTTTCCCCACTGCCGGGCACAGTTCAGGATGCCGCGCCGGCTCACGGAATTGAGAACGCGCGCCTGCAGGGCATCCGCGACCCAGCCGAGCTTCCGCCGGACCCATCCGGCGGCATCCTCATCCGCCGCGCGCTCCGGCTGGCCCGGCTTTCCGGGCGGCGCCTTACCGGATTCGTCCCTCCCCTTGAGATCCCACATGCCCAGTATCAGGGTACGACGGGGCAGGCGGATTTCAGGGGCGGGGATGCGATGAAGCGGGCGCGGCGAAGGCGGGAAGAGGTTTGGTTTCAACGAGGAGGCGAGGAGCGGGAAGGAAATGGATGGGGTGTGACCGGGTGCGCGGGACCGGAGGGCACGGGGAGGGCGCAAGCGTCCGCCCCACGTGGATCCGGTCACAGCGGTTCATTCCGGCAGCATAAGGGGTTAGGCGTTTTGCGCGGCCGGGGCATTCTATGTTGAAGAGGGGATCAACGTGTCTTCACTCAGACGGATTCTCGCTTCCCGGGCCAACGGGCGGCGGTCGCGAGGGCCGGCGACGGCAGCGGGAAAAGAGAGTTCTTCACAAAACGCCCTGCGCCACGGATTGCTGGCCCGGTGCGTGGTGCTGGAGAGTGAATCGCGCGAGGGGTTTGCGGCCCTGCTCCAGCAGCACCTGGAGCGGCTGCAGCCCACCGATGGCGTGGAACTGGGGATGATTGAGGAGATGGTGGCTGCGGCCTGGCGGCTGCGGCGCGCCTGGGCCGTGGAAGCGCGCACGCTCGATAACGAGATGGCCGCGCAGGCCGCGGACGATCCACTGGACCGCCTGGCGGCGGCATTTTCGGGGCTGGCCGGTTCGCAGCCGCTGGAGCTGATGCACCGGTACGAGACGCGTCTGCACCGGTGCTACCAGAGGGCGCTGTATAACCTGCTGCTGTTGCGGGCGGTAGAGGGGGTGGGGAGACGGGAGCCGGTGGGCGGAGAGGCGGAGGGGGCGGTGGAGGTGGCGGCGCTGCCGGCGGGGGAGGGGGAGCCGAGGTCAGCTTCGGAAAGTGAGGTTGCCGGACTCGTGTGAAGGCGGCCAGAAGTCGGGGGGGGGGCGGATGGTATTGTCTTTGTCTGAAAGGAGCAACCCGGCTTCGTCCGAGGCCGTTGAGATGTTGGGATTCGATTTAAGTGTGCATGGGAAAAGGGTTAACTATATTCATCTCGACGTGACCTGCCCCCGAATGCTCTACCAGCGATAGTTGAGGATTCTCCGAAAATCGAGAACCCGAACTCGCGATGGGATAATCGAGAATGTGCGACTCTCCAATTTATTGAGCGCTCACCTTCCCTTCAGGGGAATGGTGCAAGCGATTGAGGCCCATTTTGAGAAAACCAGAGCCGTGGCCGAGGACCTGTCGGCCTTGCGAGCAGCCCTTCAAGTCGAGACCCGGGAAAGTTCATCCATCCGCGGCACGATCTCGCAGGCATTTGCCTCGCTAATCGCGCTCACGCAGCACCATGAGGCCGCGCTTGAATACCTGGTGACGGCCCATTCAAATGACGCCGATGTCTTGGCATCCGTGGCCAAAAAGCTAGAAAAGCACAATGACGCCTTAGGACAACTTGAGAATCTCTTCAAAGTCATGGCCGACGAATTGTCTGCCTTGCGAGCAAGCCATGAAGCCGCAATTCGGGAGAGTTCATCCAGTCACGGCGCGATCTCGCAGGCATTGGCCTCAATAATGGCGTCCACACAAAACCATGAGTCGGCGCTCGAACACCTTATGACGACCCATTCAAATGACGCCGACGTCTTGGCCTCCGTCACCAGAAAGCTGGAAGAGCAAAACGACGTCCTACAACGACTTGAGAATGCGGCCGTCGTGCTCAATGAGACCCGTAGAGCCGTCGTTGATATCCAGACGGCCCAGTTAGATGGTGCTGAAGCAATTCGAGCCATTACCCAGCGCCTCGGCCAACAGAACACGGCCTTAGCGCGACCTGACTCTGCATACTGCAGCACTCCCGCAGATCGTGCGTCCATGGCCGAAAACAGTGAGCGGCACTGCGCGGCGTTTACTAGCTTGGAATGTGAGTTGGCACTCCCAGGGGGAATCGGTATTTCAAATACTGGTCGAAACCTGATCTTCTTGGTATCTCAACCACGAGCTGGTTCAACGATGCTTCAGAGGGTTCTCGCCTCGCATTCGGATATCCATTCTGTATCAGAACCTTGGCTTGCATTACCTCTAATCTTCAGTCTACGAGAGCGCGGCACGACGACGGACTTTGACGCCGCATTGGCTCACCAAGCCCTACGGGAGTTCTTGCAGCACCTCCCCGAAGGCGAGAACCATTATTGGGAGGCACTACGGCGTATGCTGGGGTACCTGTATGCCTGCGCGTTGAAAGCGAGTGGGAAAAGGCTCTTCCTCGATAAAACCCCACGATACTATTTTGTCATTAAAGAGCTCAGTCGCGTATTTCCTGATGCACGTGTTATCTTCTTGGTACGTAATCCAGTTGCTGTGCTAGCTTCCATTCTGGACACATGGGTCAAGAGTGACGATGTCGCACAATTGTACCCCTTTCGACACGATTTACTGACCGCTCCGCGCCTGATTTTAGAGGGGATACGCGGCTCTGGATCGACAGGGATCACTGTCCGGTATGAGGAACTCGTTGCCGAACCGGAGAATGGAATTCGGCGCCTCTGTGACCAGCTCGGCTTACACTTCCACCCTGAGATGATCGAGTACAGCCGCGCCGGAGCAACGCTTCCACGTTGGATGTTTGGCGATCAAGGCACCGTTTATCTAAAAGGCCGCCCTAGTTCATGCTCACTGGATCGATGGAAGCAGGTTTTGGCGCGCTCGTGTACATGGCGAATTTGGGCTGCCGCCTATCTCTCGGTGCTAGGAGCAGATGTCCTTGCCGAAATGGGGTACTCGTGGGAACAGTTAAGATCCGAGGTCGGCGCGCCAGAGCAGGACATTGCTGAGGTGACCGAGATAATGACAGCTTGGGTGCGAGAAGGCAACTAAGGTTTGCGAATCTGTTTTGCGACCTCTGGCGGCCGCCACTAGGTGGCTTGGTAATGGCAGACTTACCCCATAGCTATGCGGGCAAGAGACGACGCCAATGTTCGCGTCAAGATGGCGTAGTGTACATGATGCCGCTGCATCGGAGTGCTGCGCGGCGTCTTCCACCCGGCGGCTGCGCGGCAGTTGCGCGACCAAGAGACCCGACTGAAGACGGCTAGTGACGGATCTGTCGCTGGACTCGCAGATGCGGTCCAGGATATCCTGACAAAAGCAGTTGTAGAGCCTCAGCGCCGGCGCGAGCTGATCTGCCGGGTGTGACAGGTCTACAGAGTCAGCGAGCGGCGGGCATCGAGACTCATCCCAGGTCTCGGTCCGCGGTGCACTGCCAGCGCAACACAGACGGTTTCAGGCGGTGATCTTTGCCGGTCACCGTCCTCTCCCAAGCCGCGCGCCCCGGAATTGGCTAGAATGGAGGATGCTGCATGACCTCAACTGATTGGGAAAGGAAAGCTCTGGGACACCTCGCCCAGAAGGGCCTCAAACCTCGGGTCATCGTTGACATCGGGGCGGCTTACGGCGAGTGGGGCGTTCAGGCTTCCAACACATTCTGGGGTGCAGAGTTCCATCTTATTGATGCTTTGCAGGAGAATTTGCCCCACCTGGACTACATATGCTCTAAGCAGCCTACCGTCAGCTGCCACCTCGCCGCTTTGGGGCCGCAAGCCGGACATGGTGTGTTGAATCTGTCAGACAACCTTGCGGACGTGCGGGTGCTCGATCTGAAGGCTCGTTCTCCGGCGTGCCGGGACATCGAAATTACTTGTTTGGACGACATGATTGGCTCTGCTGTGCTGCCTCGGCCAGACTTCCTCCGCATAGACGTTCCAGGGTCGGAGCTAAGCATCCTTCGGGGGGCCGCGCGGTCCCTGCCCGCAGTCGAGGTGGTCTGGACGGCTACAACCCTGTACAGATTTATGCCGTGGTACAACGTAGCGCATGAAACAATCCAGTTTCTTGCGGAGCGCGGATTTCAGCTATTTGATGTCGGTCGTACCATCCAGAGACCCTTTGATGCTGACTTAGCCCAACTTGATTTCATTTTTTTTGCAGGAACATCGCCTCTCATAGTAGACAATCGTTGGTACTGAAGCTCAATGCCACAAGTTAGCCTTTCAGAACCGGGTACGTCGATGCGCAGCCGTACTGCTCCTCCTACTGGAACAACGATGAGCCAACTAGATCCCTTGAAGAGTACAATTGGTGGGTTCGCCGTACATCAGGCATGTACTCGACCGGACGACGTGTTTTGCATATTCTTGGCATTGGGTGGCGCTGTCAAAGAAATAACTTACGATGAACTCCTTAGCGGCGCACTGCGTTATGCCAGGACGTACGATGAACTGCAGGTCCCGTCTGGCGGCGTCATAATTATCATCCTCAAACATTCACTTGACCTGTATTTCGCATTCTTGGGAGCTATTCTAAGCCAGAGAATTCCATCAATCCTGGCGTTTCCCTCCATCAAGCAGGACCCTGCTTTGTACTGGCGCGATCATCAGCAGCTATTTTGCAGGATTGGTGCCTCGGTGTTGGTGACATATGCAGAAAACCTTCCGATTATTTCTAGGAAGGTAGGGACCCTGGACTTGGCGGTGGTCACTCCGGAGCAAGTTCTTAGCGCAGAACCCCGGCAACCAGATCAAGGCTGCATAGACCAGATTGCATTTCTGCAACACAGTTCGGGAACGACAGGCCTCAAAAAGGGCGTCGCTCTGTCACACGGAGCTGTGTTGCGGCAAGTCGCTGCTTACAACGAGGTGATCCGTTTAGGGGATGGCGATCGAATTGTCTCCTGGTTGCCCCTCTACCACGATATGGGTCTTATTGCCTGCTTTATCAGCCCGTTGGTGCTTGGTGTGCCGATCGTGGTCATGGACCCTTTTGAGTGGTCCGTGGATCCCTTGATGCTTCTAGACGCTATGGAGCGATATAGGGGCACTCACGCGTGGCTGCCAAACTTTGCGTTTATGCATCTCGCGAGGGCAGCGTCGGCTACGGACCGCAGGTATCGGCTTGAACATGTGCGGGCGTTTATCAACTGTTCTGAGCCCTGTAAGCCCGAGAGCTTTGACGAATTCTTGCGGGCGTTTGGTGAGGCGGGCATCACGGCTGACAAGCTTCAGGTTTGCTATGCCATGGCCGAAACTGTCTTTGGGGTCTCGCAGACGGCGCTTTCGGAGCCCGCAAGGAGCGTGGTCGCGGATCGTGGCTCTCTAGCGGACGGCCGGTTTGTGCCGTGCCCGCCCAGCAAAAGCGGCCGCCGGTTGCTCTCAGCCGGCGCTCCGATTCCGGGAGTGGAGGTGCGGGTGGTCTCCGATGACGGTCGGGTTCTTGGGGAGGACGAGGTTGGGGAAGTGGCGGTGCGCGGACCGTTCCTGTTTTCGGGGTATTTTCGGCAGCCCGAAGAGACCGCGAAAAAGCTCCGTGATGGATGGTATTATACGGGCGATCTCGGATTCTCACATAGCAGCGAGTGTTATGTTCTCGGCCGCAAAGACGATGTGCTCATCCTCAACGGCCGAAATTATTACGCGCATGACATCGAGTTCTTTGCCGCTCAAGTGGCGGGCGTCAAGGCGGGGCGCGTCGCGGCCATTGATCTCTTCAACCGGGCCCAGGGCAGCCAGGAGATTGTGGTCTTGGCCGAGACGCTCCTGTCAGACCCGTCTTGTTGCGATCCAATTATCGGGGCGGTGCGACGACATCTGATGTCAGCATTGGGTACCTCGGTGCGGGTCGTGCTAGTGCCGAGCGGGTGGATTGTGAAGACGACGAGTGGGAAGATGAGCCGGAAAGAGAACGCTCGAAAGTATTTGGAATCGACTTTGCCTGGTATGTATGAGGTTTTGTAGTTAAGATGTCAAATGAGGTAGTCGTTACCCGTCTTGCCGAAATCATCCGAGATGTGTTCGCGGTTCCGGAAGTGGCGATCTCCGATACTACTACGGCAGAGGACATAAATGGTTGGGATTCGCTCTCGCATGTCATGCTGATTGTCGCGATTGAGAAGCAGTTCGGCATTCGTCTGCGTCGGGCTATGCTCTACGAATTATCCAATGTCGGTGCTCTTGCTGAGTTGATTGAGGAGGTCAGCGGCGGTCGGCAGCACGAAGGTGAGTCGCCTGAGGCAAGCTGATCGCCCCAGTGGGCGGTGCGATCGGTTGGGGTTTACGCCTCAAGCAGAAACGGCTTAAACTCGTCCACGTCAAAAAACCCGCCTTAACTTTCGGCTCGTGAGAAGAATTCATGGGTAAGCTGAGGCGCGGGCAACTTGCCAAGTTGCCAAGCCAGTGGTAGAGCATCTAACTAACAACGCTGACTGCCAAACAGCCCCAATTGTCCGAAGGGTCAACGCGTGCACATATGGATCCGGTGAGGCATTCACTTTATCCGGTCACTCCCATAGAATATACCGTTGCATGTATTCTTCAAATGTCAGCCAAGTGTCATCGTGGTAGTGATAGCGAGTAGTCGGGTCAACAACTGTTAAGCCGAAATGTTCGATGACCTGGGGGTGAATTGGTTGGTGAAAGTTGTCGAATATGTCGGAAACAAGCTGTGCGGTTTTACCGGGTGGGCACGGCACACCTAATGCACTTATGGCGCGGTCGACGAGCGGAGCGGCTAAGAAGCGCGTTGGATGATCTGAAGCCCAAAATAGCCGAACATCCAGAAAGTGCTTCTCGATAAAAGGGCCAACCTGGATGTCGCACTCACTGTCCATAGCCGACACTCTGTTCATAACGAGCTCATGCAAGCGATCCAGATCAACGATGGTATTCAGATCCGTTTGGCGGTACTCTTTCCAGATATCCTCTGTTTTTACGCCCTTTCCACGCAGCCTAAGCACAAGCCGGTCGCCGTAAGGATATTTGCCATATGGAAACTCGGGTGGAGCGGGCGTGTTGCGGGCATCCTCTGCTTCTAGGGGCCAGAAAGTTTGAAAAGCAAGTACCGGTAAGGAGATCCGTTGACATGACGGAGGTAGCCGCTCGAGGTAAGGAAAACGGCGCCACCGAGTACGCTGGTCTACTAGAAAGACGCACCTCTTAAGTGTCTCATCGTCGATCTTAACCGCGGTGCGGCGCATTGGATCCGGGTGATCGAGCATGTGGATGATGTCGTACTCATGATGAGGCAAGAGCTGGAGCAGGGCATCTCGGACGAAGTAGGTCACGCAGTTACCGAACACAATCACGGCGGCTTTCATAAGGAGTTGCCAGTGATCATAGCACGTCGACGGTTCGGAGGTCCCGCGGAGGCGTCGATGCGGCATTTGGTTTCGGCGGGATCTAACCACCTACAGAATCGGTCAAACTCGTCGTCGGCTTTGATGTTCGCGACGGCAGTCCATAACTCGGGGTCGTTGTTAAAGAGTGGAGATTCGCGTGAGCAACAGGATGCGAATAGGGCGGCGTAGCGGGCGGGCGCGCTGTGAATGTTGGCCAGTACGGAGCCGGCTCTACGACCCGGCGAGGCTGCGGCATTTTTGAAGTAGCATTTCATCAGATAGGAAAAGCCCCTGTCAGCGGTGTTCCACTCATAGAACTGAAACGGCCGATCGATGGCAGGTGTGCGGGAGGCGGCCGGTCTAATCTGAGCGGTGGCCGCGAGTACGCGGTCCCAAGCATCGGCATACACGTTGGGAGCGATGTGGGGCCAGGCGAACGCCCAACCAGCCGCGGCGCGTTTCCGGCGCGCTTCGGAATTTCCGAGAAGAGTGAGAATGTCCTGTGTTAAGGCCATTGGGGTATGAGCGAGGGGAAACCGGGCGTCTTCGAGCGGGAGACCCCGGAAGGCACCCCGGTTTCCAGCAAAGCACTTCCCCAGAGACAGCGTTTCTATGGTCTTGATAGGTAGTCCGGTACCGTCCACAACGACCACGACGATGCACTTGGCCGCGGCATACAAGGGCGCCATATCGATAACTTCGCCAAGGAGCCTTACAGATGCCTTATGCCAGAAGCCGAACGCTTTGTTTATGGTACCGGCAACAACGAGATTGATACCCCGAGATGTTAGGTGTGGGAAGAATACTCGGTCCAAGAACCAACGGAGCGACTCAACATTGGAAGGGTGATTGCTCCCGACAAAGAGGAGATCTATCTTCTGCGGAATGTTTCCAATTCCCATTGCCTCCCACGCGCCCGCGGCAACGAGAATATCGCGGCAAGAGAAGCAACCGGCCACGGCGGCTGGAAGGTCCTGGGCTGACTGCTTCGCCGGAGGGTAAATCGTGTGAACGCGCTCTCCTGGGTAATGGCGGGCCATTGTCTCGGCCTCGGTGCGGTTGATCGCAATTAGCGCAGAGGTGTGCTGCCAAAGGGCAGCTTCGGCCGCAAGCTCCCGTTGCACATCCAACCCTGAGTTGGTAATCCGCAGCTGGTTAGTTTGGATATCGTGAGTTTCTAAAATAGTAGGCACGTCCTTCAGACCCAGCATTGCGACGAGCGGTACATTGTAGATATAATTGACGATGACTGCATCGACAGTAGTGTGTTTCAGTGCCCGACGCAGAGTAGCCGGGATCTGGAGCAGGCGCCGGCGGGAAGTTGCATGATCGATGCCCCGTTTCTCTCGTAACCTATGCAGTCGCCACAGCACCGGGAGTTTCGTGAGTGAGAACTCCGCATTGAGAACCCAGCGATACGTGCAGGGCACGTCCGCTAGCTGCCGAAGGGTGGTGTGGCTGAAGCGCATGGTGCGTCCCCGTATGGAGTCGTTGTTGATGTACACGGAAAGTACGTTTACGTCTGTGCTTCGAAGATAGGCTAACTGTGCATTAAACACAAACGTGCTGCCCTGCTTCAGCCACATCGGAGCGATGTGCACGACCGTGGGACGTCGGGCGAGCCGAGCACGTCCGTCCGCCGTTGCTGCGAGAATGCGCCGGATCACCTCTTCCGAAGAGTGACGGGTCTGCCAGCGAAGACGACCCGCCGCGGCTCGGTTACGTAGATCGGCGAGGTTACGGATGGCCTTTAGCAGCACCGAAGCGATTTCGCTCTCGTGCTCATACGTGAGCCCGTGTGCGTCCTCGGCCTGGTGCCCGATCCATGTGTTCTTGGGAGCGATTACTATTTTTCCGGCAACAAGGGCGTCAACGAGAACGCCGGAGCCGCGGCGGGAATAGGCAGTGACGGAGTACGGCAGAAGGATGATATCGGAGGTGAGGACTAGGTCCTCATATTCGGCTGTGCCCAAGGGGCCTTCGAATATGGAAAGGGATCCGGATCCGAAAGCTCGGAGGTCGGCAGCCGCCCGGATAAGCCGAGGCGTGACGTTGCGGGCGTTCCAGTATATCTGTATTGAAAAGAATGGCTGGGGATCTGACCGCACCGCGGTGTTTGCAAGTACCGTGTCAATGATCCCCGGGAGAAGATGAAATCCCTTCTCTTCGCGGCCATCACCGAGATATGAGATCTGCACGCGTGTGGTGTTTTGTGCGACGGAGTGATCGGCGCGGTCCGGTAACGAAAGACCGCTGTTGTGATGCAGAGTATTCACTTCCGCTCCGGAGTGCGTTGTATAGTGGGAAGCGAGTGCTTCGGTCTCCGCCCAAAGAAACAGCTTGCGTCCCATCTGCCCACTTTGCAGGGCGCGCTTCAAGGGCTCGAAAGGACCAAGGGGGAGTTCTTCTGGCATAGCGTCGGAATCGTATCGCAGAAGGGCATGAATGGCCGGGCTGGTCTCGGCTCCGTTGAGAACCAAGAACTCCAAAATCTGAGCGATTGTATGCGGCGTAGCTGTAGGTAAAAAGATGGTATCAGCTGATTTGAGACAAAGATCATGGCATATCCGGTCAAGGTCAAGGGATAATGGGCCTTGTTGCGGGCCGGAAACTGTATCGGCTCGCAGCGAGAGCATTATCAACCTCCAGAGGGCGCTGGCGAACTTCGGCGGGAGCTTGGGCGATTTGGAAATACAGCGGCAGGTAAATGCAATGCGGCGAGGTATGTCTACGGTTCGACGCAGAAATTGCCAAAGGGGCCACAGCGTGGCGGCACTAGCCTCATCCAGATAGCTGAACAGGTCTAGCAGGAACTGATCTAGGGGGGAAGGCTTGAAAACGGGTTGGGCGGGCGGAGCGTCGCTGGGAGTGCTTGGGTCTACGTAAAGTCCTGATTGGCAGAGGGGGCGAATATTGATATTGGTTGGGCGGAGGTTGGCCTGTAGGAGTTTACTCGCTGCCACGACAACCCTTTGACCGTGAGTAAGCGCAGCCTTGGCAAGGGCCGTACAGCACTCATAGTGGTGCCCTTGCCGGTCGGCGAGCGACGGATCGACTATAACAAACATAGGCGTGCGCATAGGGGAACGCATATTGTCAGCTCACTGCACAGTAAAAGTCAAGCACGCAGTGGCTCTGAGTTCGAGTGGCATCGAAGTTGAGGCACCGTTTTCGGAAGAAGAACGACCTTGAGCTTCTCGAAGACCGTATTCTAGCGCCCGGCTTGCACCAAATCGCGGTACCAGTCAATGGTGACGCGGAGGCCCGTATCCAGTTTGGTGTGCGCGCGGAAGCCGAATTCCCGCTCCGCTCGGCTTACGTCGAGGCAGCGGCGAGGCTGGCCGTTAGGCTTGGTCGTATCCCATTCAATCCGGCCCGGAAACCCGGTCAGCGCCGCGATTTTCTCGGCCAGAGCTCGGATGGATATCTCTTCTCCGCTGCCGATATTCACAGGCTGGGAACCGCTGTAGCATTCCGCTGCGGTTACAATCGCCAGTGCGGCGTCCTCAACATACAGAAACTCACGGGTGGGTGAACCATCGCCCCACAGCACGATCGCGTCAGCCCCCCGTTCCCGGGCTTCGATGCACTTCCTAATTAAAGCCGGGATCACGTGGGACGAATCCAGATTGAAATTGTCGCGCGGGCCATACAGATTCACGGGGAGCAGAAACACGGCGCTGAGCCCGTATTGCTCGCGGTATGCCTGGCACTGCACCAGCAGGGCCTTCTTGGCGATGCCGTAGGGGGCATTGGTCTCTTCCGGGTAGCCATCCCAGAGTAACTCCTCCCGAAAGGGTACCGGGGTGAACTTGGGGTAGGCGCAGATGGTTCCGAGCACGACCGTTTTCTCGACGCCATAGCGGCGGCAGGCCTCTATGACCTGGATACCCATGATGGCGTTTTCATAGAAGAACCGGCCGGGGTTGTCGCGGTTCGCCCCGATGCCACCGACGGACGCCGCGGCGTGGATAACGACTTCCGGGCGGCACTGTTCAAAGAGGCGTTCGATGGCCTCGGCCCGGGTCAGGTCGAATTCGCTTACCAGCGGCACGGTGATCCGCGTGCATCCGATCCGGCGCAACCGTTCGACCATGAAAGAACCGAGGAAGCCAGCACCCCCCGTTACCATGATGCGCTTCGATTTCAGATCTAACGGCATTTGATTTTTGGGGTGATCCATACTAAAATCTCCCCAAAGCAGCACCGAGGGCCGACGTGCCACCGCCGAGCTTGCGGTTCAACACCGCGAGATCCGCGTCGACCATCATGCTCACCAAATCCCGAAATCCGACGCGCGGCTCCCAACCGAGCACGCGGCGCGCCTTGGAAGTATCGGCCCGAAGGTCGTCCACCTCCGCCGGGCGATAGTATCGCGGATCGATCTTGACATAATCCCGCCAGTCCAGGTTGGCGTGACCAAAAGCAGCTTCGACAAATTCGCGGACTGTGTGGGATTCGCCCGTGCCAATCACATAATCGCCGGGAGCGTCCTGCTGAAGCATGGTCCACATGGCTTCGACATAGTCGCCGGCAAATCCCCAGTCTCGCCGTGCATTGAGATTGCCAAGGTACAACTCGCGGTCGATGCCTAGACGAATTCGCGCCACCGCCTGGGTAATCTTGCGCGTCACAAAAGTCTCCCCCCGCCGGGGCGATTCGTGATTGAACAGAATTCCACAGGACGCATGCTCGCCATAACTCTCGCGGTAATTTACGGTGACCTGGTGAGCGAAGACCTTCGCGCAGGCGTAAGGGCTCCGGGGGTGGAATAAGGAGATCTCACTTTGCGGAGGAGGCGTGCTGCCAAACATTTCACTCGACGAGGCCTGATAAAAGCGGCAGGGAAGGCTAGTTCGACGGATGGCCTCCAGGAGTCGGACGGTGCCAAGCGCCACCACGTCGGAGGTGTATACCGGGGTTTCGAAACTCACTTTGACATGGCTTTGCGCGCCAAGATTATAGATCTCATCTGGGCGAATATCCGTTAGGCACCATGCCAGGGAGCTGGCATCGTTCAAGTCCGCATAGTGAAGAAAGAACTTCGTGCCAGACTGGTGGAAATCCGTGTAGAGGTGATCCACGCGTTCGGTGTTGAGCGAAGATGACCGCCGTTTCAGACCATGGATCTCATAGCCTTTCGCGTTCAGAAACTCGGCCAGATAAGAGCCATCCTGTCCGGTGATCCCGGTAATCAGGGCTTTCGGCATTCTTTCCCTTCTCCTAGACTCAACGTATTCCGCTGAAGAACCCTGTATTGTAGCATTTAACCCGCGCCCCCTCAGCATATTTCAACTTGCGCGGTCTGAACACCTGCCCCTGATCCGTGCGTAGGGTTAAAATCGAAGTCAAGGCCGGCGCCGGGGCCAAGCGCAGGTGAGGAGCCGCACATTTTGGCGCGGGATTGCTGGGTCGGCGCGATGGGTGTTCCCCATAAGTAGGAGCCGTCGCCCGCCGAAGGTAAGCTTCTGTTTCAGCGCCGTGCAGTCGCTCGATGTGCCAGGCCAAACAGCGGCAGCCAGGCTTGGACGAGGCCGGGTAATGGAGAGTTTCTTGGTGTTGAAGGCGCTGGGTGGGGATTGAGTGCTGGGGAATGGAACCACGTGTTGTCGGCCGCGGGGCCAATATTATGGCACCGACGAGATCACGCTGCACCGTGCCCGCGCTCAGCAACGAGTTGTGATTCTGTCAGTCCGGAGACTTTGGGCGACAGTGACCCCTCATGGTTGCAGCAAAAGCAAGAACGAACTCGCGGGTTCGCGCGTACACGTTCCGCACCATTTCGTGCGAGATGCGGTGGTTCCATCGCAGGGCGGCGTAAAGCGCGATCACTGATTGTGCCAGCAGGAAGCGGTCTCGATCAGCGCAAGGGATGCCCATCTTGTCCAAGACAAACTCGGCGGCATATCTGAATAAGTGCGCGTCGGGCACGCATCCGAGATTCGCGCGCGCCACGTCGTTAATCTCGGCATGGACGCGGACGCGCGCGCTGAGAGTTTTGGTTTCCTTATAGAGCCGCGATCCGGCCAACTTCTTACGCAACCAGAGAAACTTTGCACCGCCGGCCGCGAGCCGGAGCCAATAGTCGTAATCCATGCAAAACTGGAGTTCCCGGCGTAGTGGCCCAAAGCGGTCCACTACGCGCCTTCGAAAGAACACGGCGGGCTGGCATAGATAGCAGATCTCCGATAACCGCGCGGAGTCCCACGCCTCCGTCGGGTAGGGCTCAATGACGGCGTCGAGCCTGTCGATGTGGTCCGCGTCTCCATAAACAATGTCTACCTCGGGCTGTGAGTCCAGCGCTTCGCAAGCGGCCGCTATGGCGCCCGGATAATAGATATCATCGGAATTGAGCCACCCGATAAGATCTCCCGTGGCGCGCGCCAGTCCTTTGTTCACGGCGTCGGCCTGGCCGCGGTCTTTCTCAGAGACCCACTGGAGGCGGTCGCCATAGTGCTTCAAAATGTCAACGGTCTCGTCGGTGCTCCCCCCATCCATCACCAGGTATTCAAGGCTCCCGGGGAAGCGCTGCGAAAGAACGCTTGAGATGGTGCGATCAATGAACCGGCCCTGGTTGTAAGAGGGCGTGATTACAGAAACCCGATGGGGCATGGCGGTCTAGTTCACTCCAGACTGGTGTAGCTTACGTAGAGGGGCGTTGAGTGAAGACGAAAGGATTGTAAATCCCAGGGTTCCGATCCCTGGGATTAGGGCGGATTCCCCACTTTGAAATCCGCTGTTTAATCTCCGCCCCCACGACTTTGCGACTGAATTGACGGAGAATCGCCTTACGCGCATTTTGGCCCCGCCGATTCGCTTCCGACGGACATTCCACAACAGTGCGCATGAGGGTTGCAAGGTGATCGTCTGAAGGATCGGCCCATGCATAGTTTGTCTTGTAGGCGTCACACTCACCCTGCACGGACATGCGGTCGCATTCCAATAGGAAACTGTTCTCTTCGTTCGTGAAATCAAGATTGCCCGAAAAAGCGGTGGCGATTACCGGCTTGCCATAGTACATGGCGGCGGCCAGATTCAGCCCGAAACCCTCGCTCCGGTGGGGCGAAACAAAAGAGTCGCAGGCGCGCAGAAGCCCGTATATGGAGCTCTCGGCGAGGCTCGTACTCATGATTTGAATATTACTCGCGGACCGTGCTGCTCGTTCCAGCAGCGCTGCGCCGGTGGGATTGTGGTCGGCGTGGTGGTACTTCAAGACAAGCCGTACATCCGCGCGATTGCCGAACGCTTTCCGGAACGCGCGAATAGCCGCGAGGGGATTCTTGCGGTCTATGGAGCTGGCGATGTCAAAGATATAGAGAAATATGAACGCATTCTCGTCCCAGCCGAAATCGGCACGCCCGGGACCGTCCTCGGGAAGGCGGTCGATCACAGGTGGAATTACATGTGTAGGAACAGCAGAAACTGTGGCGATGGAAGCAGCGGAAAAAGCACTGAGCGTCCAGATTTCGTGAAAGATACGACTTAGGCTATGCCATGCCGGATAGCCGGCGTGGAGCTCCCAGACCCAGGCTGCCACGTTGAACCGGCCCGGCAGTACAACTTCTCCATAGTGGCGGAGAAAAATGGGCAGCGCATCCGGGTTCAGATGGATGAGGTTGATGGCGTATGGCGGCGCTGTAGGTGTGGCCTGCTCCAACTGCTCCAGTTTCCAGGGGATTGGCATCTCGGCCACGGGCAGCAATTGCCGCAACGCTTCGGCGTAGCCCCTGGCCGCAGTTCCCAATCCGATGTCCGTGGTGCTGAATCCGAAGACATTGATACCCGCCGGAGCTTGCCGAAGCGCGTCCTGGAGGGAGGTGCGGGAGTATGGTTGAGGGGCGCCGGGGCGAGCTTCATACCGGCCGATGCTTTGCCAGTGCTGGTAGCCGGAGGCGAATGCTCCGTGGTTGATGGCTAGCGGAACGTCGGGATTCAGACGAAGGTAGCGGGCCTCGTCCCAGTCTGGCGGCAGCCCAGCTGGTTGCCGCAAGATGCGTCCCTCAGCGATACCATACTTCAACCAATGTTCCAATCCGGAACGGATTTCCCCGCGCAGAACGGCCGCTTCAACATCGTGGTTGAGGTGGAGATATTCCAACTCGTCAAATCCCGCTTCGACAGCGGCGGCCGGGTAGACAGCCAGGCGCCCTTCCGCTCTACCGACAGCTTGCCAATGCTCCAACCCACTGGCCCACCCGCCCGAGGCAACAACAGTTGCGACATCGGGATTCAAGTCAAGGTAGGTGGCTTCGTCGAATTCAGATGGAGAAGGGCCGGCGGATGAGTCAGTTTCCATTCTCTGGCCTCAGGACGGCCGCCGCCCGGCGACATAGCAGTGGAGCGCCTCCCGCCATGCCGGCATTTCGGCGAAGCCGTTGTTCCGCAGCCGAAGATTATCCAACACCGAGTAGTTCGGCCGCTTGGCCCTCATCGGGAAGGCCCCCGACGTAACTGGTGTCAGATCCGGGCTCAGCCCAGCAAACTCGAAAATGGCCTTCGTGAACTCGTACCAACTGCACTGGCCTGCATTAGTCAGGTGATACAGGCCATAAGCGTCGCTTGCAACCACCTGACGGACGGCGCTGGCCACATCCATCGTTGAGGTCGGCGTCAGCACCTGATCATTGACCACCTGGATCGGCTTTCCCTGCCGCGCGAGCTTGAGCATGATCTCGACGAAGTTGGTCCCTTTCTCCCGGCTGCCGGCGTAGCCGTATAACCCGCTGACCCGAAAGATGAAGTGCTTCGGCCAGATGGACTGGAGCATCATCTCGCCGGACGCCTTGGAAACGGCATACACGCACTTCGGGCACGGCACATCGGTCTCGACATAAGGGTGGCGCTGGGGGCCATCGAAAACGTAGTCCGTGCTGAAGTGAACCAGGACGGCGTTGGCCTTGCGCGCGGCCAGGGCGAGATTGCGGACGCCGAACACGTTCACGTCGAATGCCAGGCCGGCCCCCGGCTGGTCTTCGCAGTCGTCAACGCGATGAAAGGCCGAGCAGTTCAGGATGAGGTCCGGTTTTTCCCCCTCGACAAGGGTGTCGACCTGCTCGGCATTCTGCACAAGGAGATCCTCTTTGTCTTTGAGGACCAGATCCTCGCCGGCGAAGGTTTTTTTCAGGTCCGCGCCTAACTGGCCCAGATACCCGATCAGAAGGACTTTCATGGTTCGGTTACGCGTGCGCCCGGCGCGCGGGAATCTCTGTCACGGCCTTCAGAGTGGGCATCTCGAAAATCGTACCCGTGATATCGATGGTTTCTTTGACCTGCTCCAGCAGCTTCATCCAGCGAATATTGTAATAGCGGTCGTTGTCGAAATCCGAGTAGCCATACTCCCGGATCTTTTCAACCAGATCCTTCACGGAGTCTTCGACCGAAATTACCGGCTTGAAGTTGAGGCGGCTGAAGGCCTTTTTGCCGGAGACGCGATAGTTGCGGATGCCGGCGTACTGGAAGGTCGTTTGGATCTCCGCCTCGATCGCTTTCTGCCGCAGGCCTTCCCTTACGCGGAGCGCCAGCTCGGAAATGCGGTAGTTTTCATTGATGATGTTGTAGATTTGCCCGGCCACAATCTCTTCGGGTGCTTCGAGCGCCAGCAGATAAGCTCGCGCGGCGTCCCGCACATCCACCAGGGGGCGCCACATCTGCCCGCCATAGTGCAAGTTCATGTGGCCTTTGAGAAGCGAATCCTTGACAAAGGTATTGACCACCAGGTCGTATCGCATGCGAGGGGAAAAGCCGAAGAGCGTTCCCATGCGCAGGGCGACCGGCGAGAAGTTAGCATCGAGCAGAGAAAACAACTCCCGCTCGCCGGCCAACTTGGATGTGGCATACGCGGCGCGCGGCGCGACATCGGATTCTTCGTTCAGCAGCACATCGCGCTCTTCATCCACCACGCCGATGTCGTAAATGGAGCAAGAGGACGCTAAGATGTACCGCTTGACGCCCTGCTTCTTGGCCATCTCGGCCAAAGTGCGGGTAGCCACCGTGTTCATCTGGTGGTTGGCCTCGGGGTTGTACTCGGCCGTGGGGTCGTTGGAGAGACCGCCCAGGTTGATGACGGCGCCGACGTTTTCGAGGATGGCCGGAGAGGTGCAGCGGATATCGCCGGTCAACAGCCGGATGCGGTCCCGGAACTTCTGGATTCCAATGGCGCCGAAGAAGAGCCGGTCGAAAACGGTGACATCGTAACCTCGCTCGAGGAGTTCCTCGACCAGAACGCATCCAAGATAGCCGGCGCCCCCAACCACGAGAACCGTCTTCGATTTACTCATAAGCGAATCGGAAGAGTTCAGTTTAGCGCAACTGGGACCGCCAATGAATGCGGTGCGGCCGAAATCCTATGGTTTGACACGCCTTCCGGCGGCTCCGGATGGCGATGAGATACAATCGTCCTTAACCAAACAACTTTCAACCATGACGGTGCAGAGCGCGGCTCCAGCCTCGACAGTAGAGAAATCCATCCGCAACACGTTGGTTAGGATCTTCACACCCCAGTTCCGGTGGGTGGTCCTCGGCTTCAAGATTCTC
>Ga0326727_10010401_pt1 | contig 22183 bp, 12 predicted proteins | sample MB2enrmetagenome_FD_207643 | JGI IMG/M metagenome (GOLD analysis project Ga0326727, IMG submission 207643) | Lab enriched peat soil microbial communities from McLean, Ithaca, NY, United States - MB29MY | ecosystem: Environmental > Terrestrial > Soil > Wetlands > Peat | place: USA: New York...
TGCGGCTCTGCACAAAGCGCGCGTACTCTTGCCCGGACACGACTTCAATAATGCGGCCGACCGTGGCGATGCCCATATTGCTGTATATGTACTTTCGCCCCGGTTCTGTCAGCAGGTGTTCGCCAGCAAAGCCGCGGACCACCTCCTCCAGCGTGGCGTTCAGATTAAAATTGATGCGATGGAAGGGCCCACTGGATGGCAGAAAGGGTAGGCCTGCTGTGTGACACATCAATTGCCAAACCGTCATGGGATGTTCGGGCGGGTGGGTGGAAATGGAGCCGTCGGGCTGTTTTTCCTCGATAAGCTGGCCCTTAAACTCCGGCAGGTAATCCTGCACGGGGCGCGTTAGATCGAGTTTGCCTTCCTCAACCAGCATCATGGCGGCTACGCCGGTGAACGACTTGGTCTGCGACATGATCTGCACAATGGTGTCGGTGCGCATGGGCTTGTGGTTCTCGATGTCGCTGGACCCGACCGCTCCGAAGGCCAGTACCCTGCCACGATATGCGACGAGGTAGACCGCTCCCGAGATGGAGCCATCGGCAACGAATTCCTGCATCCGCGCGGGAATCAGTTTCAGGCGTTCGGCATCGATGGAGTCGGTTCCAGCGAATGCCGGCAGCAAGGTGAGCACGATCCAGGCAAAGCTGACGCGTCGCAGAACCAGGCCTAGTGATCTGAGCATTTTTCAACTTCTCCCCCCGAAGGCGCAACGGCGGCTCGATCGCCCTCCTTGAAGACATAGCTTAACGTGCGGCACTCCAACATGGGTGAGCCTTCATGTTGCCCGCATGCATGTCGTGCGAACGCCCTCACCTGCCGGCAATTCCTCGGACCTCTTCGCGCCGCCCCAGATGGCGTCCAGGGCGCAGTCGCACTGTGGCGGGCCACTGCGCCCCCGGAGAGTATTATCCGGCCTCGATCTTGCGTGCGCCATCATTCCACACGGCCTGGCATTTGTTAAAGTAGGAGTAATTCGCCATGTGGGCGGCGATGGCGGTGTTTTTCCCGTATACCGCATCCTCCACGGAAGGCTGCCGTGTACGCACCGACTCCATGAAGTTATTCATGTGGTCGAGCTGGAAGTCGTAACTGGGTGGGGCCACAAAGCTTTCCGATGATTCCATCAGTGTGTAATTGCCAGGCAAAAGCGCAGGATTATCCTTGCGCCATTGTTGCAGGTACTCCGTTCTCAGTTTTAATGGCCAACCCAGAATCGAATAGCTTTCCGGTCGTGGTTCAGTGTCTTGCGGCGTAAAGGTGAGGACGCCATTCTTGATTTCCATCGTCCCCTTCGTGCCGTAACAACGCGCCACGGACGGCGATTCATTATTCAGGTTGCAGCGCAGCGAGAGGCGGAAGTTAGGATATTCAAACAGGGTCCAGATCAGGTCAGGTACCTCACGGTTTTCGGTCCAGCGAAAGATGCCTCCCATGCTCGCGGCGCGCAGCGGCGGTGCGGTAATCCCAGTGATGTAGTGGATCCCGGTCAGCAAGTGTACGTAGAGGTCGCCGGGCAAGCCTTCCCCGTAATCCCGGAAGCAGCGCCAGCGGAAGAAACGGATGGGATCGAAGGGGCGTTTGGGTGCGTCTCCCAGGAACTGTTTCCAATCGATAGTCTGCTCGCTGGCATCCGGCGGGATGGGATAAACCCATGCGCCGCTGGCGTCATTGCGATCGAGGTAGGCCTCGACCGCATTCACCTGCCCCAGTGCACCGCTATCGAAAATCTCCTTGGCCTTGGCAAAGACAATTGAGCTGCGATACTGGCTGCCCACCTGGACGATGCGGTTGTGCTTCTGCATGGCCTCGACCATCGTGAAGGCTTGCTCCACAGTGTGCGACATGGGCTTTTCGCAGTAGACGTCCTTGCCCGCGGCGCAGGCGTCCTCGGTAATCCTGGCGTGCCAATGGTCCGGCGTGGCCACCAGCACGGCATCCACATCGTTGCGATCCAAAATGGCACGGTAGTCCTTGGTGGTGAAAATTTCTTTCTTCGCGTATTCCTTGGCGGCGATGAGCCGGCCGTCGTAAAGGTCGCAGGCGGCAACGATCTCGGTGCCAGGGCAACGGAGCGCCGCCTCCATGATGGTGCAGCCCTCCACCCCCGTGCCTATGCAAGCAAAACGCACCCGGTCACTTGGCGGCACGGCGCCGGGCGCGGCCTGGAGAGGATGGGGTGACAGGAGTGTGGTGTTCGACGCTGCACCCAGGGCCGCAAAGCCTGCGCTGGCGCCCATAAATTCTCGACGATTTATTTGATGGCTATTCATGATAGCGAATCCTCCTTGAAAATTCCTTTTGACGAACAGAAGAAAGGCAAATAACCCTGAAGCTTGCCAGAAAATGCGCTGGCGCGTAAGCTCCTTCCCGAAATGGACCGCGGCCAGTTACAGGTACTTGAGCAACTCATCCAAGGTCTTTTGTACCCCCACGTAGGGGTCGCCAGGGCCCTCGTATTCAATCGAGTAGATTCCCTTAAAGCCTGCTCTTTTCGAGGCCTGAATGGCTTTCGGGAAGTCGTAGCGCTTCTCCTCGCCATCCGGCCCGATGTCGAGCCCTTTGGCGTGGCAGACCACGTGCGCGAAGGGGAAAAGCATAGGCAGTCCCTTTTCCCGCGTGTCTTCGTTGGGGAAGTTGCCAAAGTCCGGCAGCACGCCAAAATTCGCTCCCACCAGCTTGGCAAGCTTGATGAGATCCTCAGGGTGCTCGGAACCCACGCCGCCGTGATTTTCGACGATCACCATGATTCCCTTCGTCTTCCCGTGGGCGGCGAGCTCCCGGTAGGACTGTGCCGTGGGCGCAAGGTTCCTGGCATCCATCTTTCCCGGATCGCAGCGCACGGACTTGGCACCCAGCGTGGCCGCGACATCGACCCACTTCTTGCAGGCATTTACTACGGTGTCGCGCACTTCCTTCCGGGGATCGGAGAGGCCGCCCCCGATTCCCAATTCCTTGATATCGACGGGAATATTGACGAGCCGGGAGCGCGTGCGCACGAGCGCACTCTTAAGCTCCTGCAAGTAGTCCGCTTCGCGTGAAGCGAAGTGCGGCGCGCAGAATTCAAAATGATGCACTTTGTATCGGTCGACGATCATTTCCGGGAAAGCGAGCAGCTCCAGCAGGGGGCCGGGCAGGGTGAAGTTTTTCCCGCGGGTGGACTGGAAGTAGTTATGAAGACTCCACGTCGAGATGGAAATCCGGTTGAGCTTTCTCGGGGGACTCGAGGGCGCGGGATTTTCATGCGCAGGAGGTGTGAGTACAGTTCCTTCCCGTGCTGCCAGGGTGGGGGGACCGCCGAGCCATTGGCGCGCCCCAGGAGCACCCACTGCAAACCACACCAAAAACTCGCGACGAACCATACTTTCTCCTTTCCGGCGAGGGCAAGTCGTGAAAACAAAAAATGCCCCCCAGAGAATCATCCTCGTTCTTCGATTCTTACGTACTCCGATCTTGACCGAGACTCATGCTGCTCCGCGCGTGCCAAGCACCTTGTTCTTTGTACCGGCGTCGGGGTCATTGCAAGTGCCATCAAACTTGGCACCCGTTGCTTTCCCGGCGAACTCATAGATGCCATAAATGGTCGGAACTTTGAATGAGACATTCTCGCCCTCAACCCGAATGTCCGTGAGTTCGCAGTCCAGGTTGTAGTCGGGTACGACCATTCGTCCGGCCCACTTGTCCTCCTTGCGCTCCAGCTTCAGGACCATCTTGACCTGGGAGGAGTCCGGACGGGTCATAATGAGATCCCAGGAACCGGCGACACTAGCGGAAGATTTATCCTGCATGGCGGCAACGGCACGAACGCCCAGTATCTCACCGGCAGATCCGGTGTCGGTTTCGTAGCTGCCCTTGAGCTTATCGCCATCCACCGTGAACTTTAGGGACACGGGCGTGCCGCCATAAGTCCACCGGCAGGTCAGGATGCCATCCATGAATTTGGCCTCTTGGATTGGCCGCGCGCCTTCCGAGTCGCTGATAGTTCCGGTGATTTTACCGCCATCGGCGTTGATGATCATCTCAAGCTTGATTCCATCCCCACCGTCGTCGGCAGTGAGATTCCATTTACCGGTCACGTCTCCGCCGAATGCCAAAGATGCAAATGCTAAGGCAAGACCGACGAGTAGAATGACTTTACGCATAGGTAATCCTCCTTCACAGAATTTCGAATCGTGGGGGAACCCGAAGTCAGGGCCGTTCCTCTGTAATTCGGCGCAGCTCAGAACAAGAGCTTCGGCCCAACCGTCTCGTTGGGTGTTTCGCTGGCCACACCCGCTTCATGGTTCAATCGTGCTGTAGATCAAGACGCCGCCGGCGGGAATCGAGTCCCGCATGTTGCCGTGGAATCTGGCCGGAACTGCCGGTGCTCTCCCTTCTTCGTCTGCGGCGATGTTTCCCGGATCGTACAAATGGCGGTAGAGGGGCCGTGTGCTTCGGAAATTCACCAATTCGATGGCGAACTCCTGAGGTGAATCCGAGGTGTTCACCACCAGCACGCTGATCTCACCCGGGCCTCGCGATGTCGCGGCGACTTTCAGTGTGACGCTGCTCTCACACTCAAGCGTCTTGGTCCCCCTCCGCCCGCCGAGGTACTTCGACAAGAGGCTCACGGCACCCCACTGCGGATAGCACGATGACGGATCTTCGATGTCGTCATGCGGCCACTTGCAGGCGCCCGACCGTTGTACGCCGTGATGAAAGCTGTCGTTATTAGTCGTGTTGTCCCCTGGCGCAACGTACAGCTGATCGAACAGCAGCCACTGGAGTGAGGTCTGCAAACTTGCGTTGATGGAAGCGGCAATGATCTGCGCGAGGTAGGTGCCGTACGCCCCTGTCCTCCGATACGCCTCCCCAGACTTGCCCATTGACATGCCCATCTCATCGAGCCACAGCGGCTTGCCGGTGGGCGCCACCGTATCGGCCATTTTGCGGCAGAAAGCAAACCATTCATCGTAGCCGGGTTTGTTGTAGGTATGGCCACTATAGATGTCGATGACGTCGTTCAAATCGGCGACCGCATCCTTTAGATGGAATCCGCCCGCCGCATTCGGGCCCACCAATTTCACCAGCCCGCGCCGGCCATCGGCCCGGAGCCGATGGTCAATCGCCCGAGCCATCTTCTCGTAGTAGGACCACTGCGTCTCGCCGGCCGGAATGAGGCCGCTTTTGTATACTGTCGGCTCGGTGAAGAGCAGCAGGTATCTTACGTTGCGAAATCCGCGCACTTCGACGATCTCGTGGACGGAATCGCTGACCCATCGCGGGTACCGGTCGAAGTCTCGCGCCGGATCCGGCGAGGGCGATCCGAGGTAGGTGTCACGCGTGAACCACCAGCCTCCCTGCAACGCCACATCCACATTGCGCTCGCGCATCGCTGCCAGCCAGCGATAGAACGCTCGCATCCTTGGCGATTCCCAATCCGGCGCGTTCGCCAGTGATCCGCCGCTGGTCCAATCGGGGCGGTACCAAGTACGGGCGATATTCAATCCCATGCGCGCCACCCGGTCGAACTCGCGGGCACGATCCTGATCGTTCATTCCCCGCAACTCCTGCTCGGGCATAAAGGCAAAGCCATGGTATACCGCATTGGCGCCGAGGTACTCGGGCTGAATCACATGGTCCCCGTGAACTTTGAGAACCCCTCGCCCAAGGGGAGAAGCAGCCCCGCTAGCCGGCCGACGCGTCGTTTGAGCGGTAACAGTAGTCTGCGAAGATGCTGGGGCCTGGTTGCCGCCAGTGTCCGGGTCGGGGAGCAGGCAACAAGCCGCGCCCTTGGGGAAGGGTTCGAATGTCCCTGAGACTTTGCTTTGGGTTCGGGTGTCAGGTTCTTCGCAAGTACCTTCAAATTTGCCACTGGCTACCCTCCCGGAGAATACGTAGGTCCCGAAATCGGTCGGCGCATTAAACGAGAGCTTTTCACCCTCGACCCGGATGTCCGTCAAAGGGTAATCCATGTCGTACTCGGGCACGACGATGCGCCCGGCCCACCGGTTACCGTGGAGTTCAAGCGTCACGCGCAGCTTGAGCCGGGAAGGGGTCATAATGAGGTTCCAATAGCCGGCGACTTTACCGGCCTCGCCTTGGATGCTCAGCCCAAGATTGATCCGATTAGCGCAGTCCGCAGCAATGAGTTTCCATCGGCCACCCACGCCGGCGGCCAACACCCAAGCGACAATAACGAAGCGTAACAGCACAACGTCGAAACGCATTGACATCTTCACGCCCGCACAGTACATTATTTTGTACTGAAAGACAACATAATTGATTTTGTCCTTTAAAATGCGCGCTCGGAGTCGGATGTAGGACGTTTTTCAGAAGATTGGCCCACGCAGGAATGAACATGGCAGATAACGGCAAACGGCGGGACGGGTTACGGCATGGAGCAAAGCGATTGAGATGCCTGACTTGACGCGTGGGAATTACCAGAGTACCCCGCAGGTGAGGCTGGTTTGAATAGTTCCGCCGCAGCAACTGGGAGGTCAGAGTGATCAGGCAGATGAGCAACGCAATCAGATGGCACGCGGCCATGGCGCTTACCCTGGCTTTGTTCGGGCTGGGGGTACCGCTACCGGTTGCCGCCCAGTTGAAGATCGTGGTGCGGGCCGACCACCCGATGGGACCGGTCAACCCGAATATCTTCGGCAACAACATTAGTTGGGTACAAAACGCCGATAACATGTGGGATGCCAAGCAACACGCGTTCTATCCCGAGGATGCCAAGGCCCTCAGGGATCTCCATGCCCCGCTGATTCGCTATCCCGGCGGGCTCTACGGCAACCAGTTTCATTGGGCCACCAGCCTTCCCCACAACCGCCGGGCCCAAGGGCGAGCCGATTCGGACACGTGGGAGATGCCGGACTTCGGTACGATGGAGTTTTACCAAGCTTCGGAACAGTTCGGCTTCGTTCCGATGTTTATCTTCAATCTGTCAAATGGAACGCCCGAGGAGGCCGCCGCTTTGGTTGCCTACTTGAACGGACAGCTGGAAGACGATCGCCCCATCGGTAAGGACGCCCACGGCGAGGACTGGCGCACGGTGGGGGAATGGGCCCGCCAACGCGCCGCCGACGGGCATCCGGCATCGTTCCATGCGCGCTATTTCGAGCTCGGAAACGAGAATTGGAATACCGCCCGCGAGGGCGGGCAGACGGTCGCAACTTACATTAAGGCCGCTGTGGCAACCGATATCGCCGTCAAACGAATCGACCCAACGGTGCGAACCGCTGCCGTCGCCTACCACCAGAACAAGCCCGGAACCTTGGACGGCGCGGCCGGCGCCACCCAACCGTGGAACGAGTCCCTGCTTGACGGCCTGCAGAACTCGCCCGGCCATACCATCAACGCCATCGTCAACCACTATTACACCTCGACGCAGGGCATGACTCCGCCGGACAGGTACGCCGCGGAAGTGCTGACGGAGTATGTGCTCATCGAAGCCGGCCTCGACGCCTTCATTCACCAAGTACATGAGCGCTACACGCGTCAGCCGACGGAAATCTGGTGGACCGAGTGGGCGCGCTCGGCCATTCACATCAACGACCACAATTTGCAGGATGCTCTGTACACTGCGGACATCGGCCTCAACACCTATGGCACACGCCCCGAGATCACCATAGGGAATTACTTTGATATAGGGGACGGCGGTCGTGGCATGTTTTTCGCGGGCAACGGAATTCACCGGCCCTATGGAACCGTGGTGAGATTCCCCGAGTTTGAAGCCGCCTCCTTAATTCTGAAAACGTTGAAGGGTGTCCGGGTCGCCACCGAAACTCAGGCCCCGACTTTCGCCCGGCCTGACCGGGGCAACCCTCCACAGGTGCGCGTCCTGGCGGCACTCGATGGCGGCGAGCGGATGCTGCGGCTGTTCATCGTCAACAAGGCCAACTACGCGCTGGCCGGGCTGATCACTCTCGAGGGATGCACAGTCGGCGGCCCGATCCGCATGCATCAAGTCGGCGGCTCGGGGCTGGACTACGGCGCCAACAACTTCGATCCCCAGGCGCCCCGCCGTGTGGCGGAGGTCGAACATACTCTTCCCCAAATGTCATCACCGCTCCGCCTGGAGATTCCTGGACCGGCGTTCGTCGTCCTGGAAATCCCCATCGGTACGAAAGGCAACTAAATGAAGTTTCGTCGCACGAGCAAGTGCCCTTGATTTGACGCACAAACCTAATCTGGAGGTGAAATATGGATTTATCCAAAATGACGCGCCGGGATTTCCATAAATCCACGACGCTGGGTGTTACGAGCCTGGCCCTTTCGGCGGGGCCCGCCATTCGCAACGTGATCGGCGCCAACGACCGCATCCGCGTCGGCCTGATCGGCGCTGGCAAGCAGGGAGGGTACGATTGCAGCGCCATGATGCGGACGGGCCAGGTGGATGCGGTCGCCTTAGCGGATGTTTACAAACTGGCCCTCGACACAACGCTCGATGCTGCCGGAGCACTGCCGGGTAAGATCGCAACTTACGGCGACTTTCGCCAGCTCCTGGACCGCAAGGATATTGACGCCGTCATCGTGGCTACACCGGAACACTGGCACGGCATTCCCATGATCATGGCGTGTCAGGCAGGTAAAGACGTATATGTGGAGAAGCCCATTTCGCACACCGTTTACGAGGGCCGGAAGATGGTGGAAGCGGCCACGAAGTACAACCGCGTGGTCACGTGCGGCACGCAGCAGCGCTCCGGCGAACATTACCAGAAAGTGGTGGAGATGATTCGCGGCGGCAGGATTGGCAAAGTCACCTTTGTCGAGGCATGGCTCCACGGCGGGGGATTTACGCGCGAGAACCGGAGGCAAACTCCTCCGCCCGACAGCGATCCTCCGCCGGGATTCGATTGGAATTTCTGGCTCGGACCCGCGCCTTACCATCATTACAATCGTAGCCGCCGGGGATTCACGGGCTTTTGGGATACCGGTGGGGGTGAAACCACCAATTGGGGACCGCACTTGATGGACGTCGTCCACTGGGCGATGCAGGTGGACGCCCCGCTCACGGTTTCATGTTCAGGAGGAAGATACGCCAGCCAGGGTATTTACGAGACTCCCGACACACTGGAGGCCGTTTACGAATACCCGCCCTGCCCGCTCAATTCCGCCGGCTTTATGGCCCGCTTCTGCTTCCACCTGGGACGCGGCCCGGACGATCATGGGTATGGAACGCAGTTCTACGGAACGGATGGCACGCTGTTCATCAACCGCGAAGGCTACACCCTCTGGCCACCCGCCACGTCTTCCGATGTGTGGGAAACCTTTGGCCGGACGAACATTGAAAGGGGCGATGGCACTCCCCAACACCAGCCTCACGTGGTCAATTTCGTGGACTGCGTGAGATCGCGGAAGAAACCGAACTCCGATATCGAAACCACCCACCGCACCACCAGCGCCTGCATCGTTGCCAATATTTCAATGCGCCTTGGGCGGAAGTTGCGCTGGGATCGGGAGAAGGAAGAGTTCCTCGACGACGCCGACGCCAATAAGATGTTGAATGAAGAGCGCCGGAAACCGTGGGATGTGATCTAAACGCGATGCCATAAATAAACTCGCATCCAAATCGATTGCGATAGCCATTTATGCGGCTACGCGATTTGAACATGCGCAAGAATTTATGACGCTGCGTTTAGATCCTTACAAAGGTCTTATTGCGGTAGAGGTAGTAGAGGCCGGCCCAAAGGACGCCCAGGGCTCCGCCGGCGATCAGGAAGTTGCCGAACATCCCCAGGTGCCTGGCTAAGCCGGCAAACAGCGTGCGGCTGATTTGCATGAAGGGGATGATATCTGGAGCCATATAAGCAACAATGGCATTCATGCCAATGACGATAAAGAAGAATGTCCAGCGCCGGTAGCCGAGCACGTCAATGACCCAGTAGAACAGGGCCAGCAGCAGCAAGCACCAGCCCCCTGACCAAAGCACCATGGAACTGGTCCAGATGTGCTTGATAATCGGGAATACGAAGCCCCATAGCCAGCCAGCGAGCAGACAGGCCACCCCCGCGCCTGCTAGCAGCAGCGCCTTGCGTGTCTCGGCGAGCTTCGACCGCAGCAGGTGGCCCGCCAACACTCCCATCAGCACCGTCGCGCCGAAGCCCAGGCTGCTCAGAATCCAGGTGTAGTTCCCGCCGTCTTGGAAGCGGCCGAGCAACACTTTGTCTATGTACATGGCCAAGTTGCCGGCAGGCGTAAAGACGCCGGCGCCGTATCCGGGCACGGGAACGAACCTCATCAGTGCCCAATAGACAACCAACAGCGCTCCGCACAGGGCACCCTGCCATCGCACGGGCAGTTCGACCAGGGCGATCGAGGCGATTAAATACCCGGCGGCGATGGACTGCAGCGTATTGCTGTAGAGCTTCAGGGTATTCAGGTCGAAGGCCAGCAGGTGCCCTTGCGCAATCATGCCCAGAATCCATAGCACCACCATGCGATAGATTACCTTGCGATAGATGCGCCCGCGGCTGTCGCCGCGCTCTACACGTTTGCCAATCGAAAAGGGCATCGCCGCGCCCACGATGAACAAGAACAAAGGCATGATTAGATCCCAGCCCACGAAGCCGACCCAGGGGACGTGATCGAACTGCCGCTCCAGCCACCTCGGCAGAGGGTTGGAAAACAGGCGGCAGAATTCCATCACAAACGATCCGCCGCCCGCGATCCAGAACATATCAAACCCCCGCAACGCGTCGATCGACACCAGACGCTCGGAAGGTCGGACAGCGTGCAATACAGACTTCTCGGGTTTGCTCTCATCCATCGGCGTGCTCTCCAGAGTTTCAGAATCAGGTTGTACGTCCGGCCTCTCCCCCGGCATCGAACCAAGCGAAAATGCACTCTGTGTAGTCCTGAGAGCGTTAGACGGACGATCCCGGAATGATCAGCTAGCTCCGCTCGGCCGGAATTTCCGTTTTCACATTGCGACCGGCCGGTACCATACGCCCCGCCGCCTCAGAATGCAAGTTAATGTCGAGTTTGCCGGGCTGGATCCGTATGCGAACCACCCCAGAGGGTCAGTTTCACCTGTGGACTGCTAAAACTCGATCGATTTGAAGAATCGCAATCTCATACATGGCCTTCCTTCCTGCCAGTCACGGGATGGTGTGCTTACCAAAGCTCCGCTCGGGTAGAATTTATTGATATTGGTTCGCACACGCCGCTAACTTTCACGGGGGTAACACGGATTGAAATCCCGTCGGGGGCGATTTCTTAGGATTCCGCCTGATAAACGCCCCTTCCCTTCTAGAATCCGAGTACACTTGGGATGATGGGCAGTTGACAGTTAAATGATGCTTAGCCTCCAATTACGGGATTTGATAAGGGTGAAAATCTATTTTGCCACAAGCGCTGCATGTCTTCGACGAGACATGGGCAAAATATTTCCGTAACGGAACTGTATTGACAATCCCGCGATCAAGTTCCCGCACGCCAGCAGTGCGAACGCCGATTTGAGTTTTGCTACTACAGCGCGCCCTGAGGGCTATTTTGCTACGTTTATCTGTTTCCTCGACTCCGAAGCTTTCTAGGTCCCTGGATTAAACAGCGATGGCTCATAAGGTTTCGCTAAATGGCGCGTACACGTCCCGCTGCGACCAACTGATTTTCGATCAGTTGCTTCCCCCATCAGGTAAGTTATTTATTTTCAGTCGGTGGGTTCCACGAAAACAGAAAAATGCATGCAGAGGGGAGTGATGAAATCGGGTCATTGTATAATGCTAACTGCTTATTTCCCAATGAGCTGGTGAGCCGTGAGGGAATCGAACCCCCAACCTACTGATTAAGAGTCAGTTGCTCTACCAATTGAGCTAACGGCCCATCTGACTCGGATGCACGGATGATTCTAGCACAGTTCCCAAATGGCGTGGGAGGCTTCGCGCGCGGCATAGCCATCGCGCCTCTCGTCTTAACCCCAACGCTGGTGTTATTCTAGACGGGCGCGCCGCGATGAGTGGGTGCGCTAACGAGAACCGACTGGGAGGGGCGTGATGAAACTTCTGAATCTCGAATTTACTCGCATCGCTCATGACACCTTTAAAATCAAAGGATCGAAAGTCATCTACACCGACCCTTTTAAAGTAACGGGCCGTGATGAAGCCGACATCGTCTTGCTCAGCCACGAGCACTTCGACCACCTCAGCCTGGAGGATCTCAACAAGGTGATCTTTCCTGGCACCACCATAATCGCCAGCCCACTTTGCAAGGACGGGCTGAAAGGCGTGCAGGTGAAGCAGACCCGCTTCCTCGATCCCGGTGGAAAGATCACCGTCGGCAAGGTGGAGATCGAAGCCGTCGCCGCGTACAACGTGAATAAGTTTCGCGAGCCGGGCAAGGCCTTTCATCCGAAAGATGAAAAGCGCCTGGGGTTTGTGATCACCATGGACGGCACGCGCATATATTTCGCCGGCGATACGGATTTCATCCCGGAGATGAACGACATCGCCGTCGATATCGCGCTGCTGCCGATTTCGGGAACTTACGTGATGACGCCGGAAGAAGCTGTGGAAGCGGCTTTGGCCATCCATCCCAAGATTGCCGTCCCCATGCACTACGCAGCGATTGTGGGAAGCGACGCCGACGCCATCAAGTTCAAGAGCCTCGTGAAACACTGCCAAGTCGAGATCATCTAGGGATTGGGCCATCGAGCCATCGGGTCATCTGATCATTTGAGGCATTGCATCATTGCTTCATCGAATCATCGGGTCATTCAAAAAAATATCGATCGATCACATGCACCTTTTCAATGACTCAATGAACAAATGAACCGATGACCCGATCAGTAAATGACCCGATGACCCGATGCTTCAATGAATCAATGCCCTTGGGCCCACGCTAAGCCATCGGCATTGCGCCCGGCGTCAATCAGTTGCACGTTCCAGTTTTGAAGATTGATCGCCGCCACCTTCTTGCTTTCATGGCAGGAGACATAAGCCACCTGATCGTCGGGCCGCACCAGGACTTCCTGCGGCGACTTGGGCACATCCACCGAGCGCACCACACTCATGGAGCTGAGTTCCACCACGGCGACCTTGCCCTGTTTGGGCAACGTGACGAGCAGCCATTTGCCATCCAGCGTCGCGCCCGTGCCGTATGCGAGACCTTCGAGAGGAATCCATTTCGTAACCTCGTTGGTCGCCGTGTCGATGACGGCGAGTTGCGGTTGGGTCTGGTCAGCGGTAAACACCCAGCGGTCGTCAATGGAAAGGGCAATGCGCTGGGCGTGCGGCGAGACGTGAATCACCGCGATATTCTGGCGCGTATCGAGATCCAGCACGCTGATGGTGCCCACGTGAACGTTTGACGTGTAACCGCGCTTGCCGTCGTGGGTGATGGCCAGCATGTGGGACTCCTTCTGGCCGGTGGGCACCGAGCCCAGAATACGCAGGTTGCTCGGATCGATGATGGTGACGGAGTCGGCGAGTTCGGTGGTGACGTAAAGCAGGCCGTTTTCAGGTCCAAAAACCGCACAGTGCGGGCGCAGCGGCTTTCCCAGGTTGATCGTATCAATCAGTTTGTGCGTGGCGACGTCAATCACCGCGATGGTGCGGCCGTCGGTGCCCGGCGAGCCCACGCCGGAATTGCCGTAGATGGGAACGAAGGCGCGACGGCCGTCGGGCGACGCCGCCACCTCATGCCCGGTAACCCCGCCTTCATCCACCGTGGCGATTTGCCTGCCCGCCACCGGATCGATAATACCCAGTGTATGATCACCTTTGTTCGCAACCAGCAGAAGCCCGCGCGACGGCGCGGGATCACCTGCCGCGGCCGCGCACAGAGCCACCATCAGGAATGCCGCTGCGGCAAGCAGCAAGCGTAAAATCCAGCTCTCCATATACCCCTCCGAAAATTTAGGTGCGTTGGCGCCCTTGAGCCCTCGGCAGGACAGCATTTTATTCCATAGGCGAGACAACTTCAATCGCTTGATTCCACCGCCTTAACGGTTGATGGGGTGCCGGCCTTCGGGCCGGCACGTGCCGGGCTAAAGCCCGGCGCTACGGGCCGCTACGGGCGGAGGCACACTCCGGGCAAGGGCAAAGGCTGCGCAGGTACGGGAATGCGTAGATGCCGCTCGAGTGGCCGTCGCTCCAGTAGATTTGCAGGGCATAGCGGCCCACCAACTCAGCGCGCTCCGGGTGCAACGGCTTCTGCCCCAGGATCGGAAGACCGCCGACGGCCTGCTCCGCCACCGGAGCCGCTTCATCGCAGGTCGCGCAAGGGCACTTGCTGCGCAGGTAGCGATACGGATACGCGCTCTCGTGGCCATCCGACCAATGAATCGCCAGGGTGTTGTTGCCGGCCGCGAGTTTTATCTTCGTCGGGGTCAGGGGCATGGGGTGAAGAGCGATTCAACATTCAAAATTCAAGATTCAAGATCTAGCTATCAGCTTTCAGCGGTCGGCTATCAGCCAACGTGTTCATTGACAGCCAGCAACTTCCTTGCTCGGCCATCAGCATTCAGAATTCAGCACTCCGTTCTAGCTGATAGCTGAAAGCCGACCGCTGACAGCTATTCGATACGAATGTCCTCGGGCGCTTGATAACTCCCGATACTGATTTGCGCCGCCAACTCTCCGGCGACTTCCTGGAAAGCGATGCCGTAAATCGTCGAGTCGTCGAGCGCCACCGGCTTGCCGGAATCGCTTTGCTCACGGATCGACAAGTCGAGTGGAATCTCTCCCAGGAACGCGAAGTTGAGCTTCTTCGCGGCTTCGCGCGCGCCGCCGTGGCCGAAGATTTCTTCCCGATTGCCACACTGCGGGCACACGTAGTAGCTCATGTTCTCCACAATGCCAAGGATCGGCACGTTCAACTTCTGAAACATGGCGATGGCTTTGGACGCCACGCTCAGCGCCAGGTCCTGCGGCGTGGAGACAATCACCGCCCCCGTGAGCGGAATGCTTTGGGAAAGACTCAACTGAATGTCCCCCGTGCCCGGCGGCATATCGATGATGAGATAGTCGAGCTCTCCCCAGCGCACGTCGCCGAGAAATTGCTGGATGGTTTTGTGCAGCATGGGCCCGCGCCAGATAACGGCTTCGTCCTTGGGCAGGAAATACGCCATGGACATAATCTTGATGCCGTATGCAACGGGCGGCTCGATTTTACCCTCCACCACGTAGGGCGCATCGTTCCCGCCCATCAGGATGGGCACGCTGGGGCCGTAGACGTCGGTGTCCAACAAGCCCACTTTGGCCCCCATGCGTTGCAACGCCACCGCCAGGTTTGCCGCCACGGTGGATTTCCCCACGCCGCCCTTGCCGCTCGCCACCGCGATGGTGTGCTTCACCTGGGGAATCAGCGTGCGCCCGGGCGCGCGCGCCGGAGCCGGCGCCACCAGGCGGACTTCCACGTTGGCAACGCCCAGCGCCATCACCGCCGCGCGCGCCTGCGCCACCAGTTGGTCACGCACCGGGCAGGCCGGCGTGGTGAGTTGCAGCGCAAACGAAACGCGGCTGTCGCCAACTTCCAATTCCTTGATAAAGCCCAGCGTCACGATGTCGCGCCCCAGGTCGGGGTCCATTACGGTGCGGAGGGCGTTCAAGACATCTTGCGGGCTGATTCGGCTGCTCATGCAGGTTCTCCGTAAGAGTTCTGGAAATATTCGGAACAATCATTCTGGATTGCACCGCCGGGTTTGTCAAACATAGCTTGTGAGCCTCGCTTTCAATTTGATATCCGCCATTGGCGATTTGCAGGCCTCGATTTTCGATCTGCAATTTGAGATTTTCAATTTACGCCGCCAGCAGTTTGGCTCATCCTCTCACCTCAAACTGCCGATAACCGATGGGGGGGAGTGTGGGCGGACGGGTTGATTGTGAACGTGTGGGCTTGCCCGCCTTTCCGCCCTTGGCCCGCCGCCCCTTGCCCCTTTGCCCTCGGACCGCCGACCGCCGGTCCCGGCCTTCGGCCTCTCTATCTCGTCACTCATCACTCGCCACTCGTCACTGTTCCGATGTCGGCAAATTGGTTCATCCTCTCACCCGAAACTGTCGATAACCGAAGCGGGGTAGTGTGGGCGGTCGGGTTGATCGTGAACGTGCAGCTTCGGCCGCTTTTCCGCCCTCCCCCTTAGGCCTCCGGCCCTCGGCCTTCGTACCTCGGGCACCGCCCCCCGGACTGCGGACTCTGTTTCGTATCACTCGTCGCTGTCCTTCACAGCCTTTCCGGTTCGCCATGACCACGAGCCACTCGCCATTATTCTTCAATAACTCCATTTCTTTTCATCAACATAATGGAGAAACGACCATAACTTACTTATTTTTCAATAATATAATGGAGAGCCCGATTTCGGATACTTTGTCTACATTTGTTTTCAACAACATAATGGAGATTACCTGCATAATTTCCCCCCGCGTTTTTTTGCCACTTGGCCACCCGAATTAAATTAACTATCTTGTTTTCAATTGTATAGATCATCGAAGAATTTGTGCTATTCATGGATAACCCATTTGATTTCTGACACATAATGGAGAGGTTCGACATATAGTAGCGCGGGCGTCCCCTCCGCTGGCGCGGGAGCATCCCGCTCCTGCCAATCGTAGCATGGCCATCTTGGCCATGACGGGACGCGGGCAGGCTGCCCGTGCCACGCCGCACTATTCTCGCCCCTGCGTGTTGCTCAGCGCCGGGCCTAAGCGGCGATGCTGCCATCTTTCTCATCATCCTGTCCCTGAGCTTTCATCTTCCGTTCATGCCGCTTAAGCTTCAGCAGCAGGTTGATAATCCGCCGGGCTTCTCGAAAGTTGGAGTCTTGCATCCTGCGCATGATCCGCGCGTTGGGATGGATGGGAGCGATCTCCGTGGCGCGTTCGTAGGGCGAGGGACCTTTCACGGACTCCTTCAGGACAGCCTGGCGCTGCTCCTCGCAAATCTCCACTTGCCGCTTCAGAATATTCTCCAGAAGCTGGCGCGGCCGCTGCCGCGCCTCCCATTCCGCCGCCGTGATGCTGGGATATCGCGCATCGTGCTCTTCTTCGACAGCCTCGGCATCGTCCTGCTCTTCCTCGACCGGGCTGGAACCCGGCGGCGCGTTCGACGGCGGCGCGTAGGGAGGGTGCAAACCGATCCCAAAAATCTCCTTGGCCTGGGCGACCATCCTGCGACCCACCTCGTAGGGATCAAGTCCGTCCTCGCCCGCACCCGGCGGCTGAAGTTGGTAGAAGAGGACGAGAGCGATTTCCGCCATTTCCTTCACCACCCCCTCCTGGTGCAGGTTTTTCATCTTCTCCAGGTCTTCCGGAGTGGTGACGTAATGCTCGCGCGCGACCGCTTGAACGAACAACCCCAAACTCTCCGCCGTTAACTTCAGCCGCATCATCCGGGCGTGCAGGCGGTCCAGCCGCCCGCGATTCATCTCCTGCGCCTGCTGCACGGCGCAGCCTTCCAGCATGCGGTCGGCGCGGTTGGTCAGCCACATGCACCGCCGCAGCCGGATCACCAGTCCCTCCTGCATGGCGCCGACGGGCTGCGAGGTCCTCCAGCGGTTGCTGATACTGGGCCGGGTCTTCGCCCAGGGCGCGCAGCGCCGCCTCCTCCGCCTGCGAATAGAAGCCATGACGGAGGTGGGCGGCGCGGATGCGCTCCCGGCCCTCCGCCGTCACCGCACCATTGCACAGTTTCTGGTTCCGCCGATTCGCGGCCAGATGCTTCTCAGTCATTGTGTGTTTCTTAATGAGTGCCATGGAAAACCTCCAAAGGCAGTGGTTAGTGGCGAGTCAGCATGCGGGAGTCAGGAGTCAGAAGTCAGGAGCCAGCATGCTGCCTACTGCCTTGTGCCTACTGCCTACTGTTCTATGGATTACGCCGACCCTTGGATAGGGCCGCGGTCGTGCAAGTCAGCCAGAGGGGCCAGCCTGTCAGGAAGTGTATCACGCGGTATCGTGTATGTAAAGGAAATAATTGAACCGTACCCATATTAATTGACTACGACAAAATGACCGACATGGTTCTTGCCGGGAAGATGAAGTTTCCATGGACTTGGACCCCACCACGATCCGCCCCTGCCCGAAGCCTGCGTCCCCTCCCCCGCGCGCCATAAAAGCCAAAGGCTCTGGCTTCTTAGCGCCGGGGGGAGATGTGTAGCGCGTCCCGCCCGCTTTCGCGAGAGCGTCCCGCTCCCGTCGTTTGTGGCATGGCCATCCTGGCCATGACCGCGCACGGGCAGGATGCCCGTGCTACGTCTCGGCGCACGGGCGGGACGCCCCTGCCACTGCGGGCAAGATGCCCGCGCTACGGCCCCCGCCCGCGCCTGTTTCGCGCGTCGCCTGGCGTACCGCTCGGCAAGGGATGACGCGATGGATCAAGAGGAACTTCACTTGCAGCTTCTCCGTTGGGCGCCCGTGTTTCGCGTTCGACTTGACCGTGAGCGTACCCCTCCAATATAATGTTGATTCTTCATCAGGAAATAAAACAATCTGCCGCATTCATATGTGGGGTGATTACCTTGCTGCCGTGCCCTTTTGACGACCACAGATTTGAATGAGACACGGCCCGATGATTTCAACCAAGATGACCAACTGCCCAGGGCAAAGGAGCCTTTACGATGCGCAACCTCGCTGATCCCATCCTTGATCAGGAAACTCTTTTGCCTCTGGGGCAAGGCCATGCCGGCTTGCGGGCGGGATCCCGATTGATCGGGACAGGCTCTCCGTGCCACGGGCCGCGTTTGACCGCAGCAGACCGTCGGGGTTTGGTTGTAGGGGCACGCCATGGCGTTGTACGGGCACGCCATGGCGTGCCCCTGCTGTGCATGGTGCTGGGCCTGCTCTTGCTCGGGGCAGCCCCAGCGGCCGGGAACATTCTGCCGGTAACATTTAGCAGTGCGGCCTCGGTCCTCAGCACCGGCAGTCTGACTCTCAGCGAACCTCAAAGTGTGGTTGTCGATCCTTCCGGCAACGTTTACATTGCAGATGCCAATAACGCTCGAATCGTGAAAGTGAATCCCCAAGGTGTTGCGTCCGTCCTCAGCCTCAGCGGTTTGAGTCCCCAACTGGGCGCCTCATACGGCCTTGCTGTAGACTCGGCAGGGACCCTCTACATCGCGGACCCAGGACACAACCGCATCGTGGAAGTTAGCTCCTCGGGAAGCGTGTCGGTCTTGAATGCCGGGGGCCTGCTATACGATCCGTCGGGCGTAGCGGTAGACGCTACCGGCAATATCTTCATATCGCAAACAGTACCAGGGCCCCCAATTACCGGCGAGATTGTGGAAGTGCCTTCTGGCGGTACGGCTAAAGTCCTCAACATTACCGGTTTGACCACCGCTCTAAGTGGTGCCCACGGCTTGGCGGTGGATACCTCGGGGAACCTCTACATCGCCGATACCGACAACTTTCGTATCGTAAAAGTGACCCCAGCAGGCGCGGGCTCAGTCCTTAGTATCACCGGTCTGAGCACGGGTCTTTACGCTCCCCAAGGTGTGGCCGTGGATGGCTTGGGGAATATCTATATCGCTGACACGAATAATAAACGCATCGTCAAGGTGACGCCAGCAGGGGCGGGTTCGGTATTGAGCACGGGCGCGGTGACGCTCAGTTACCCCGAGGGGGTTGGGGTGGACGTCCACGGAACGGTCTATATCGCGAATACTGACAATTCCACTATTTCAGATGTTGTGAAAGTTCAAACCGCCTCGGTCAACTTCGCGGGCGTCAACATTGGCTCCAACAGCACGCTCACGCTGAATTACAGCATCAACACCACCACCACGTTCGGCACGAGCCCGAAGGTCCTCACCCAAGGGGCACCCAGCCTGGACTTCACCCTGAGCAGCAGCACCTGCACGGGCACGATCACGCCCCCGGCCTCCTGCACGGTCACCGCACAGTTTGCTCCCCTCGCGCCCGGGTTGCGCATGGGTGCCGTCCAGCTTACCAACTCCACAGGCACCCTGCTGGTGACTACCTTGATTTACGGTATAGGCCAGGGGCCCGCCATGGCTTACGGCCCCGGCGCCCAGAGCACCCTGAGTGTTTCGGTAGGGGGCAGCGGACTAAATCAACCCTACGGTTTGGCGGTGGATGCAGCGGGGGATGTTTTCATCGCGGATGGCCTCAACAGCCGGGTAGTAGAGGTTCCGGCCGGCGGCGCCCAGACCACGGTGGGCACCGGCGTGAATAAGCCGACCGGTGTGGCGGTGGATGGAGCGGGCGATGTTTTCATCCTGAATTATGGCAACAGTCTTGTGCTTGAGATTCCGGCCGGGGGCGGCGCCCAGACCACGGTGGGCACCGGACTGGATAGCCCATTCAGCGTAGCGGTGGATGGAGCGGGCGATGTCTTCATCGCGGATGGTCACAACAACCGGGTAGTGGAGGTTCCGGCCGGGGGTGGCGCCCAGATCACAGTGGGCAGCGGGCTGAATCAACCCCAAGGTGTGGCGGTGGACGGAGCGGGCGACGTCTTCATCGCGGATTACCTCAACAGTCGGGTGGTGGAGGTTCCGGCCGGTGGCGGCGCCCAGACCACTGTGGGCAGCGGACTGAATTTCCCGTCCGGTGTGGCGGTGGATGGAGCGGGCGATGTCTTCATCGCGGATACTTACAACGGCCGGGTGGTGGAGGTTCCGGCCGGTGGCGGCGCCCAGACCACAGTGGAAAACGGACTGAATTACCCGTTCGGAGTGGCGGTGGATGGAGCGGGCGATGTCTTCATCGCGAATACCGTCAACGACCAGGTGTTGGAGGTCCAGCGCTCCACGCCGCCGTCGTTCAGTTTTGCCTCGACCGCCGTGGGCAGCACCAGTAGCGATAGCCCGCAGTCGGTCACGGTGCAAAACATCGGCAACCAATCGCTCAATGCCATCGCGCCCGGCCTGAGTTTCGGGGTGACCTCCTTCGAGCAGGCGGCCGGCCCGGGCACGCCCCCCGATTGCACCACCACCTTCTCGCTCTCGCCCGGCGCGAGCTGCAACCTGAGCGTTATGTTTGTTCCGCAAACGACCGGCAGCATCGTGAGTGACGCGACGTTCACGGACAACGCCCTGAATGGCAATCCCGCCACTCAAAATATTGGCCTGAGCGGAACGGGCCTGGTGGCGCCCACATCAACCGCCGTGACGTCCTCGCCGACGTCGTCGTCGGTTTACGGGCAGTCGGTGACCTTTATCGCGACGGTCACCGCCAACGGCCTGCCGGTGACCGCCGGAAGCGTGACCTTTAACGACACCACCACCAGCGCGACGCTGCAGAGCAATGTGGCGCTCAACTCGAGCGGACAGGCCAGCGTGTCGCTGAGCACGCTCACCGTGGGCAATCACACCATCGAGGGGATTTACAATCCCGACGCCAATCACTCCACCAGCAACGGTTCGGAATCCTTCGCCGTTAACCAGGCCAACAGCACCACGAACGTGGCGTCGTCTCCCAATCCCTCGATTTTCGGCCAGTCCGTGACCTTGACGGCCACAGTTTCCGCGGTGGCGCCGGGAGCGGGCACGCCCACGGGCAGCGTGACGTTCCTGGATGGCGGCAACTCGATTGGCAGCGGGACGCTCAGCGGCGGCGTGGCCACGATCACTACCTCGGCGCTGGCCGTCGGCAGTCACACGATTACCACCAGCTATGCCGGCGATGGCAACTTCAATGGCAGCACCGGCTCCCTGACCGGCAATCCGCAGATCGTCAACAAGGCCAGCAGCAGCACGGGCGTGACGTCGTCTTTGAATGCCTCGGTTTACGGTCAATCGGTGATCTTGACGGCCACGCTCACCGCGGCGGCGCCGGGAGCGGGCACACCCACGGGCAGCGTGACGTTCCTGGATGGCGCCAGTTCGCTCGGCAGCGGGACGCTGAGCGGCGGCGTGGCCACGATCACCACCTCGGCGCTGGCCGTCGGCAGTCACACGATTACCACCAGCTATGCCGGCGATGGCAACTTCAACGGCAGCACCGGCTCCCTGACCGGCAATCCGCAGGTCGTTACCAAGGCCAACAGCACTACCGGCGTGGCGTCTTCTGTGAATGCCTCGGTGTTCGGTCAATCGGTGATCTTGACGGCCACGCTCACCGCGGCGGCGCCGGGAGCGGGCACGCCCACGGGCAGCGTGACGTTCCTGGATGGCAGCAGCTCGCTCGGCAGCGGGACGCTGAGCGGCGGCGTGGCCACGCTCACCACCTCGGCTCTGCTCGCAGGCAATCACACGATTACCACCAGCTATGCCGGCGATGGCAACTTCAACGGCAGCGCCGGCTCC
>Ga0326727_10010402_pt1 | contig 22181 bp, 20 predicted proteins | sample MB2enrmetagenome_FD_207643 | JGI IMG/M metagenome (GOLD analysis project Ga0326727, IMG submission 207643) | Lab enriched peat soil microbial communities from McLean, Ithaca, NY, United States - MB29MY | ecosystem: Environmental > Terrestrial > Soil > Wetlands > Peat | place: USA: New York...
CGCCGACTGGCTCGCGACTACGAAAGACTCGCGTCAACCCTCGGAGCCTTCCACTTCCTCGCATTTGCTTGCCTCATGATCGCTAACCTCTTCAGGTTGCTCGCATGAAGTTAATAACAGGCTCTAAGTGCGAAATCGACTCTATCATAGGCTCCGCTTCGGAATTCCCCATCACGAAAGAATTCCTCGAACGCATGCACGCGCATTGGTTTGATTCGGTGCTTTAATTCGATTCTTGGGTACACGCAGCTTAGCCTGTCGCCGGCGATTCAGAAATTCCCGATCTCTCGACTACGCCGCCTTGATCAGTTCGTGGTTCTTCACAACCACGCGGCGGCTGCAGGCGTGGCAGCTGAACTCGTGCGAATGCTTGAGACTGGAGATATGCGCGCCGCACCACGGGCATTTGCCGCCGATGGAGCCCGAGCCGAAGAACGGGCCGGCAAGGGGCGCAAAGACGCCGGCGACGATCATGGGAACGCCGGCAATGGCGCCCAGGCCGGTAAGACAGAGCATAACACCGACAATGATGAGCACTGGCGCGGCGATGAAGCCGAGCAGGAGCCCGCTGAACGCGCCTGTAACCGGGGCATTCTCGCGGTCGCGCGGGACGGGCGGGGCCGGCGGCTCATTCCCTGCCCCGCAATGAGGGCAAAAGCTCCACTCGGCCTCAAGGTTGGTTCCGCATTTCAAGCAGGATGGGTTCATGCCGGTCACCTCGCTGGATTTTCTGGGCAGAAGTATGGGCGCGATCGAGGGTCGTTGCCCGTGATACCCATCACGCGAAGGGCGGGGACGAAAAGCCGCGCTATGTTGATCTATGATTGTCCCTTGAATGCGCGCAAGCCCTTGGCTATTGCCTTTTGCCGGCAACCGCGGATTGCAGGAAAGCAGGAGGATCGCGAGTGATGTTTTGCCGTGCCTTGAATCAAACGAAGTTCTTCTTTGCCGTTGCAGCTCTGGTCTCTTTGGCGGCGCCTGGCCCGGCCAAATCGGCTGCGCAGATGGTCTCACCCTCGATCGACGAGCCGATCAAGCCTTTCACCTACTTTGCCAGGCCCACCGACGAGATAGGCGTGATGGGCGCCGAAGGGGCAACCGAGATTACGCCCGAAGGCTACCTGAGGACCGGCTACGGCGAGCTGATGTTCTTCTCGGGCCCGGATCTGGCGCCAACCAGCGTGCGCATCCGTACGCTCGAAAAGAACCATCTGCCCATCGTGCATTACGAGTTCGAGCGGGAAGGCATTATCTATCGCTTTACCCTGTTTGAGGCAGGACTGAACCCTGACCAGAGCAGGCCGCTGGTGAACTTTGTTCGCGTAACGATGAGGAATGCGACGACCCAGCCAACGCGCGCGTTTTTTTCGACTGGAATACGCTACGACGCGCTGAGCACCACCGGCGAACCGATGGGCGACAACCGATACTACCGGCCGGCCGAGGGGAATTTCCCGGGCGACTACCGGCAGATTGGCGAGAAGTTCAGCGCCGATTGGAAGAACTCGTTTGACGGCGGCCATTTTTATCGCGACGCCCGGCTGCTTTACACCTTCCCTTCAGGCTATTCGTCGCGGGGGTTTGTGCTGAGAGATCGTTTCAGCGCGTTGAATCCACTGGAGCTGGAGAAGCCGGTACGGCTGAACGTTGAGCCGGAGACACCAGTGGGTATCGTAACGTATTCGAGCATGTTGCAGCCGGGCGAGGAATGGAGCCTCGATTTCAAAATGCCGCTGGTTCCCACGGCCGATGCTGAGGTGGTCAAGTCGATCGATCTTGAAGGATTTGACGCGGCGAAGCAGCAGGTGACGGCTTACTGGACCCGGTTGCTGGCCAGCGGAATGCAGATTGAGCTGCCGGAGGCAAAGCCGGTGGACACCTTCTACACCAACCTGGTTTACGACCTGATTGCCATCGATCACATCGGTCCCGATTACATTCAGACGGTGAACAAGCTGCACTACCATGCGTTCTTTTTGCGTGACGGCGCCGACATTATGCACAGCTACGACGTGACCGGGTATCCGGAGATCGCGAAGGAGTGCCTGGAGTTTTTTGCCAAGTCGCAGAAGCCGGATGGAAATTTTCTTTCGCAATCGGAGCAGTATGACGGCTGGGGCGAAGCGGTGTGGGGCTACGCGCAACACTATCGCATCACGCACGACAAGGATTTTGCCGAGTGGGCGTTGCCGCAGATTCAGCGTGCAGTCGAGTGGCTGCACAAGGCGCGGGCTGCCGACCCGCTGCACATTGTTCCGGCCAGCGACGTGCGCGACAACGAGTTTGTTCCAGGGCATCTGACCGGATACAACTTTCTGGCCCTGAATGGGCTGCGGGTTGCCATCCAGATGGCTGCGGAAACGGGACACGCCGACCTGGCGCAGAGCTGGCAGGCGGAGTACGACAGCTTGCACGAGGCGTTCTTCAAAGTGCTTGATGCGCAGGCGGCGGCGCACAACGGGTACATTCCGCCGGCGCTGGACGGGCAGGCGGGCGGATATGACTGGGGCAACCTGCTGAGCGTGGTTCCCGAGCCGACGCTCGACCCGCACGACGCGCGGGTGACTGCGACGCTGAAGGTGACGCAGGCGAAATATGCCGAGGGGCTGATGACCTACGCCGAGGGCGAGTATCTGCACCACTACCTGACAATGAAAAACACGATGACCGAGACGATTCGCGGCGACCAGCAACAGGCGCTGAGCGAGTTCTATGCCATCCTGGCGCACACCAGCGCAACCAATGCGGGCTTTGAGTTCAACATCAGGCCGTGGGGCGACCGCGACTTTGGGCATAACTTGACGCCGCATGGGTGGTTCGCGGCCGAGTATCGCACCTTGCTGCGGACGATGCTGGTGCGCGAGGAAGGACGGCAGTTGCATTTGTTGTCGGTGGTGTCGCCGGAATGGATTGGCAAGGGTAAGACGATTGCGGTAAGCCAGGCGCCGACGTACTTCGGCACGGTCGCCTTCACGGTGGAGCAGCCGCAGGAGGGTCAGGCAACGCTGAAGCTGGATACGCACTTCGTGGCGGCGCCGGAGTCGATTGTGATTCACCTGCCATGGTTCGTGGATGTGCATTCGGCCGCAGCGGATGGGAAGGCCTTGGAGGCGAAGAACGGAACGCTGACGGTGGCGGCGGGAACGAAAGAGATCGATCTGCGCTGGACGGCGAAGGCAAACGCTCCGCACATGAGCTACGAGAACTCCCTTGCGGCCTACAAGGCCGAATACGCGCGGCGGTACCAGGTGCTGATGCACGGCGAGGCAAAGGCAAAGCGCTGAGACAGAGAACAGAGAATGGAAGGGATGCGCATCGATAAGTGGCTGTGGGCGGCGCGGTTTTTCAAGACGCGGGCGCTGGCATCGCGGTCGTGTGAGCTGGGGCGGATCCAGTCGAATGGAATCACGGCCAAGCCGGCTCGCGAGGTACGCGTGGGCGACCGGCTGCGCATTGAGAACGAGGGCGGGGTCTTCGAGGTGAATGTGAAGGGACTGAGCGCGATGCGCGGTCCGGCGGCCGTGGCACAGGCACTCTACGAGGAGACTTCGAAGAGCCGGGAAGCTCGGCAGCGAGTGGCTGAGCAGAAGAAGGCGATGGATGCTTTCATCCAACTGCCGGAGCGGCGACCGACCAAGCGGGACCGGAGGAGGATTATTCAGTTCCGGGGACGCGTGTCGTGAGCCGTGGACCGTGGACCGTGATTCGTGCGTCGTGGGTCGTGATTCGACGTCCAGACACACGAAGGCCCGGCGCTTGGCCGGGCCTGAAAATAACCTGTGCTCAGGCAGTAACGCTTGAGGCGACCAGCTTCTGCACCTTCTCTTCGATAACCGACTGAGGGTTATACCCCAGAAGCGAATCCACCGGCTTGCCATCCTTGAAGAAGATGAGCGTCGGGATCGCCTGAACCCGATAACGCATCGGCGTGGAGGTGTTCTTATCCACGTCCATCTTGGCAATCTTCACTTTGCCCGCATAGGTGGCGGCCACGTTTTCGATGATGGGCGCGATCGCCTTGCAGGGACCGCACCAGACTGCCCAAAAATCCACCAGCACCGGCACTTCGCTCTTAAGCACTTCCTGGTCAAAGTTCGAATCGTTTACTTCTACTACACCTAACCCGGCCATGATCCTCCCTCATTTTCCCTGTATGAATTCTTAGTCAGTGTACAGGAACGAACTGTTTATAAGATGCTCCTAACCCCGGAAAGTCGCATAAGCGGAGTTGAGGTGACGGCCTGAATAGAGGGTTGAGGAGGGCTCGCGGAAGGCCGGCTGAGAGGCTGGCAGGAGGCAGAATCTTCCGCTTCCTGCAATTAGAAGCGCCCGGATCCACAAGGATCACGGGCGCTAGAGCAGCCCTCCCCCAGAACTGCTCACGCAGCGAATTTATGTGTTCATCCGATGAAAGGCAAGCAAACTTAGGTAACATCAAGGTAATCAGGCGTTTGGTGATTATCGAGAAAGATATCAGTTCATTTCGACTAGATTACCGAAAGATAACGGTTTCAGTACGAATTAATGGTCACTTTTCGCTCAAGAAACGGTCCGGGCGAGAAAGGTCTTTTGCGCCCTGTGAAATAAACCGCGAGGGAAGCAATTCGACGTCTTCGACTCCGCCGAGGGCCTGCCTGATCGCCGCTTCAGCTCCAGGCAAGCTTGACTCGTTATCGACGATCACCAGGACGGAGGGGCCGGCTCCGCTAAGCGAAGCGCCGAGGATTCCGTGCTCGCCGGCTAGAGGCAGCAGGAGGGGCAAAAGCGGGCAGATGGCAGCGCGATAGGGCTGGTGCACCTTGTCCTGCATGGCCAGGCGAAGCAAGTCCCCGCGGCCGCGTGTAAAAGCCAGGCCAAGGAGCGAGACCGACTGCAGGTTCTGCACAACGTCCTGGAGCCAGTAGCTGGCCGGAAGCACGGAACGAGCCACGCTGGTGGGCAATGGCTCGGCCGGGATGGCCACGATGGCCCGCCAGTCTCCGGGAGGCGAGACATGGATCGGATAAACCTGGCGGCCTTCACAGACCGATGCGACGAATCCGCCCAGCCAGCATGCGGCGACGTTGTCCGGGTGGCCCTCGAGCATGTAGGCCTCGTCGAGCACGGCCTCAGGGGTGAGGCCAAGCTGACCGAAGTGATCGGCCAGGGCGATTGCAGCCAGCCGCCCGGCAGCCGAAGATCCGCAGCCCATCCCGAGGGGGATCTGGTTCTGCATCTTGATGCCGAGGGGAACGACTTCGCGCTGATGGGCGCGGAGAAGGCGCTTGTAGGCTTCGAGAATCAGGTTGTCTTCGAGCCGGGCGCAGCGCTCGGCGTTGCGGCCCGTGGCAGCAATTGAAAACCCGGCAGCCGGCTCAGCCTCGATCTCAAGATAGAAATCGAGGGCGACGGCCACGGCGTCAAAACCCGGGCCGAGATTGGCCGAGGTAGCCGGAAGGCGCAGGCGGATTCTGCCAGGCGCTGGGCTTGCCGTAGAGCTCATGCCTTGGCGCCCTTCATGGCCGAAAGCACCGCCTCCGGCGTGGCGTCGGTGACAATGGCGTTGCGGCGCAAGGCCTCAATCTCGGCTTCGACGCCCACCTTCTCCTCATCTTTGAGCAGGGTTCCGCGATGGAAGTCGATGGTGTAGTCGGCATCCTTGAGGGTATGGCCGGTGAGGACGAGGACCACGGTGTCGCCGGAGTTGATGAGCTTTTGCGCACGAAGTTTCTTGAAACCGGCAAGCGTGACTGCCGACGCCGGCTCGCAGCCGAGGCCTTCAGCGCCCAACTCGGCCTTGGCGATGGCGATTTCGGCCTCAGTGACATCAAGGCACCAGCCGCCGGTCTCCTGTATGACGCGGGCCGCCTTGCGCCACGATGCCGGATTGCCGATGCGTATGGCCGTGGCGCGGGTGTGCGCCTCGACGGGCTCGATGGATGCGCCCTTGGTCTCGGCGAGGCTGCGCACCAGAGGATTGGCGCCGACAGCCTGAATCACCGAGATGCGCGGTACGCGCGCGACGAGGCCCAGTTCCTTGAGCTCGCGGAAGCCTTTACCGAGGGCGGAACTGTTGCCGAGATTGCCGCCGGGAACGATAAGGTGGTCGGGGACGTTCCAGTCGAAGGACTCGGCTATTTCGAGTGCGGGGGTTTTCTGCCCCTCGAGACGGTAGGGGTTGACCGAGTTGAGCAGGTGAATGGGCGAGCGCTTCACGATCTCAGTCAGAACGCGGACGCAGCCGTCGAAGTCGGTCTTGAGCTGGCAGGTAAGGGCGCCGTAGTCCATGGCCTGCGAGAGCTTGCCCCAGGCGATTTTGCCGTCGGGGATGAGGACCAGGCTCTTGAGGCCCGCGCGCGCCGCGTATGCCGCCATGGAGGCCGAGGTGTTGCCGGTAGACGCGCAGGCAACCCATTCAAAGCGGCGTTCGCGGGCAACGCTCATCGCCGCGGTCATTCCGGTGTCTTTGAACGAGCCGGTAGGGTTCATGCCCTGGTGCTTGGCATAGAGCTGATCGACGCCCAGGGCCCTGGCCATGCGAGGCAACCGGTAGAGCGGCGTATCGCCCTCGCGCAGGGTCACGGCGTTGCCAAAGCTGTCGAGGATGGGCAGCAATTCGCGAAAACGCCAGACACCCGATTGATCGAGCGCCTCGGACGAGCAGCGGCGTTCGCGCCACAGCCATTTGAGAGCGCCGGGATTGGGACGGTCGGGGCCCTTCTTCTGAATCCAGCCAGGGTAATCGACTTCGAACAGGTCTCCGCAGAGAGCGCAGCGAAAATCAGGCTGGGCTTCGGCTCCCGCAATGCGAGTCCCGCAACCGAAACAGCGCAACTGGTGTAGGTTGTCGTTCATAACCTTAAGATTTAGCCTACCAGCGTACGGCGGTCTTGTGCCGCGGCTACCGTAAGGCCAAGCGATGATGAAGCGAATCTTCCCCGCCCTTTTCGTATTTCATTTCGTGTTTGCGGCGCACGCGCAAACGACGCTGCTCATTGCCGCAGGGAACGGTTTGGCCGCAGAATCGGCGCCGTCGCGACCGTCTCAATTTGCAGCGAATCCGACTTTTTCGGGCTCCATCTCAAGCAGCACGCAGAACTCCGCAGCGACGGCTGCACGGATTTGATCGGCAAGGGCGAGAACCTCGGCAGCGGTAGCGCCGCCGCGATTGATGAGCGCGAGCGTGTGTTTGGATGAGATGCCTGCGTTGCCTAGCGCATACCCCTTGGCAAAGCCGGCGTGTTCGATGAGCCAGGCGGCGGGGATCTTGACGCGGCTGGCGTCTTCGACGCCGGAGCCAGATGGAAATCGCGGAGGCGCTGAAGCACTGCGTGCGGCGACTTCTTGGAATAGTTCTTCGGAGATTACGGGATTTTTGAAGAAGCTGCCGGCGCTGCGGCAGTCGGGGTCGCCGTCGACGAGAAGCATTCCCTTGCTTTTGCGGACGCGGCGGACGGCGGCGGCGACTTCTTCAAGCGTGGGTTCGACGCCTTGGGGATGCGATGACGCAATCGCGCGCTCGAGGTCGGCGTAGAGAATGGTCGGCGCGCCGTCAAGGGTGAGGCGGTAATCGACGCGGGTGACGATGAAACGGTTGCGATCCTCGTTATTGAAGCGGCTGCGGCGGTAACTGAATCTGCAGTCGGACGCTTTGAACTCGACAAAGGCGCGCTCATGCCGGTCGAATGCACGGACGCGATCGATGACGGTTGACACCTCCTGTCCATAAGCGCCAACGTTCTGCACCGGCGTTCCGCCGACGGTGCCCGGGATGCCCGCGAGACACTCGATGCCGGCGCAGTTGGTGGCGATGGCGCGATTGACACAGTCTTCCCAGGCAACACCGGCGCCTGCGCGCAGGGTTTGGATCTGGCCTTCGGCAGGGCTCAGATCGATACCGGGCAAAGCGATTTTGAGGACGAGGCCGTCGAATCCGGCGTCGGAGACGAGCAGGTTGCTGCCGCCGCCGAGGACGAAGAGATCGATGCCGCGCTCGCCGGACCAGGCAACGGCTTCTTCGATTTCGGGCTCGGTCGCCGCCTCGACAAACCAGCGCGCAAGGCCGCCGATGCCGAAGGTGGTCAGCGGACCCAGGGGCTGGTTTTCAATGAGGAGCATCGGTTTAAGAGTATCGCGTCGGGGCTGGATTGGTTGGTAGCTGCGCGCTGCCGGGCCGGTCTAAGACGCCGAGTGCGCGACTGACGATAGAATGAATGCAGGCAATCCCCTTGCCGGAGGTATCCATGTATCCAGAACTGATGTTGATTCCCATGCGCGAGGAGCTTACGCGCGCTGGCATCAAGGAAGTGCGCACGGCCGAAGAGGTTGACGCGGCACTGTCCGAGCCCGGCACGACGATGGTGGTGGTGAACTCAGTGTGCGGCTGCGCGGCGGGCAAGATGCGGCCGGGCGTAAGGCTGGCGCTGGCGCACTCTGCCCACCAGCCCGACCACAAGATCGCCGTTTTTGCCGGCCAGGACCGCGAGGCGACCGAGCGCGCACGGAGCTACTTTGAGGGCAATCCGCCAAGCTCGCCTGCGGTTGCGATTCTGCGCGACGGCAAGCTGGTGTACCTGATGCAGCGGTACATCATCGAGCAGGCGACGGCGCAGCAGATCGCCGGCGAACTGGTGCGGGCGTTTGACGAGTTGTGCGTAAAGACAGTGGTCAGCGGACAGTGATCAATTGTTCCTTGGTGAATCGCGAGTCGGGGATTCAGCGCGGATTTGAGTGATTAAGCAGCGACGGCCTCCCGTGAGGGAGGCCGTCGGGTTTTGGCTTGGGAAATGAGCAGCGATCAATCTCCTTCTGCTGCGTTTGCCAGCTTCTGCACTTTGCTGTGCTTGATGGAATAGCCGAAGTAGATCACGAGCCCCAGGATCAGCCAGCCAACCATCACCTCCCATGTGATGAGAGCAAGCCGCGACATGAGAAAGACGGCCGAGACGATTCCAAGGAGCGGAACGGCCGGAACAAACGGGGTTTTGAACGGACGATGCAGCTGAGGGTGACGAACCCGGAGAACCCAGACGCCGGCGCAGACGATGGTGAATGCGAGCAGGGTTCCGATGTTGACCAGGTCGGCGAGTCGCGAGATGGGGAGAAGGGCCGGAAAGATCGCGGCAAACACCCCGAAGACGATGGTGGTGATCCACGGTGTGCGGAATTTCGGATGAATCGCTGAAGCCCACTTCCATAGCAAGCCGTCTTTCGACATGGAATAGAAGACACGGGTCTGGCCGAGGAGCATGACCAGCATGACGGTGGCCAGGCCGAAAACGGCGCCGATCTTGACCAGCAGCGATCCCCAACTGACGCCGGTTGCATCGATGCCCAGGGCCACCGGCGCGCCGACGTTGAGAGTCTTATAGCTCACAAGGCCGGTAAGGACCAGCGAGACGAGGATGTAGAGAATGGTGCAGATGGTGAGAGAACCAAGAATGCCGATGGGCATGTCTCGCTGCGGCTTCTTGGCCTCCTGCGCTGCCGTGGAGACCGCGTCAAAGCCGATGTAGGCAAAGAAGATGCGCGACGCGCCCTTCGAAATGCCGCCCCAGCCGAAGTTGCCTGCCGCGTCTTTCGGCGGGATGAAGGGATGCCAGTTCGTCCGGGCAACGTCGGGATGGCGAAGGAGGAAATAGCCGCCGACAGCGAGGAAGATGAAGACGACCGTGAGCTTGATGAAAACGATCACGGAGTTGAAGTTGGCCGATTCCTTGATGCCGATAACCAGGATGGTGGTGATTCCCATGACTGCGAGTGCCGCAATCAGGTTGAAGAAACCGGTGGCATGAGGAAGACCCGCGTCGCTCACCCCAGGGGGCAGCGACATCAGCGGCATCCAAACACCCTGGTACTGCACCAGCACCGTGCCGGGAATGGCTGTGAGCTGTGGTGGAATCCAGATCCCGATCTGCTGCAGAAGGCTGTAGAAGTAACCCGACCAGCCGGAAGCAACCGTTGCAGCGCCGAAGGCGTACTCGAGGACCAGGTCCCAGCCGATAATCCAGGCCACCAATTCGCCCAGCGTAGCGTAGCCGTAGGTGTAGGCCGAGCCGGCGATGGGAATGATGGAGGCGAACTCGGCGTAGCAGAGGCCGGCAAAGGCGCAGGTGATGCCTGCCAGCACAAAGCTGAGGGCGACGGCGGGCCCAGCATAAAGCGCGGCTGCCTGGCCGGTGAGTACAAAGATGCCGGCCCCGATGACGGCGCCTATACCGAGGGTAATTAGGTTGACAGCGCCAAGTGAGCGCTTGAGTGTGTGTTCGCCCTGCTCGCCCGCCTCGGCAGAGAGCATCGACATGGGTTTAATACGAAGCAGCCTCGACATTGATGAGCAGGGTCCTTCCTGGGGTTGAATTGGTTACGCTTCGCCGGCGCGCGCACGGGTCGACCGCGACCAGAAGAGATAGACGGGAATTCCGAGCAGGACAAGCACCAGGCCCGGCCAAGTGTATTGCGGCTTGTATCGCAATAATACGATACAGATCCAGACGGCCATGACGATATAAAGCGCCGGAAGCACCGGGTAGCCGAGGGCCTTGTAGGGCCGCGGCGCGTCGGGTTGCTTGACGCGGAGGACGAATAGCCCGGCGATGGTAAGAATGTAAAAGACCAGCTCGGCAAAGATGATGTAGTCAAGCAGTTGGCTGTAAGAACCCGATACGCATAGAACCACTGTCCACGCGCCCTGGATGAGAAGGCCTGCGACGGGGGTTTTGTATTTGGGATGCAGCTTACCGACGCCTTTGAAGAAGAGGCCGTCCTGGCTCATGGCGTAGAAGACGCGCGCGCCGGCAAGAGTCATTCCGTTGGCGCAGCCAAAGGTTGAGATGAGGATGGCGGCAGCCATGAGCATAGCGCCGCCGGAGTGGAAGACCTGGCCGAGCGCCGCCGTGGCCACGCGGTCCTCAGCCGCGTACTGGATTCCGCGGGCCATGGCGGTTGCGCCGTTGGGATCGCCGTGGAGAGGCAGGACGACAAGATAGGCCAGCGAGACCAGGAAATAGACAGTAAGCACGAAGCCTGTGCCGAGAATGAGAGAGAGCGGCAGATTTCGTTTGGGGTTTTTGACCTCGCCCGCGGTGAAGGTGACGTTGTTCCAGGCGTCGGCAGAAAAGAGCGAGCCAACTTGGACGACGGCAAGGATCACAAACAAATTGACGAGGGCGATGGGCCCGCCGACCCCCACCTGCACGGGGTGAAGCGAGTGCCAGCCGGCGTTGCGCCAGAACTGGCTTAAACCCGCGCCGAAGTTTGCCTGCCAGGCGGTTGCATTGACGCCGACGGTGAATGCCAGCAGGATGAGAGCGGCGAGCGAGAGGGCTTTGGCCGAGGTGAAGATGTTCTGGATGAGCGCGCCGAGCCGCACTCCGAAGATGTTGGCGATGGCGAGAAAGATAACGATCGCGATGCCGGTGACGTTGGCGGTGTTGACGCCGATCTCCATGTTGCCGAGGACCATGGACCCCACGCGCCAGGCCGGCACGTGGGCGATGTGCCAGATCCAATTGGTGGTGGAGACGGAGGGGAAGAAGACGCCCAGGAATTTACCGAAGGCGACGCATACTGCGGCGATGGTTCCGGTCTGGATAACGAGGAAGAGCGTCCAGCCGAAGAGAAAGCCCCAGAGTGGGCCGAGAGACTCGCGCAGATAGACATATTGACCGCCAGCCTTGGGCATCATGGCGGCTAGTTCCCCGTAGCTGAGGGCGCCGATGAGGGTCATGATGGCGGTGACCAGCCAGGCGCCGAGGAAGAGGGCGGGCGAGTCGGTTCCGCGGGCGATATCGGCGTCGACCAGGAAGATGCCGGAGCCAACCATCGAGCCGACGACGATGGCCGTGGCGCTGAAAAGGCCCAGGCTTTGCACCAGCCTGGCGGGCTGGCTGGTCGCGTTCGATTCGTGGGCGGGGGTTTGATCCGGGGTGAGCACTTGAAGAGTGTTTTACCTGATTCTACGTCGTTTTGGGAAATATAGTTGGGCCTTCGCAGCTTTGCTGGGCAGGTGCTCCCCGTTTGGTCGCGCCGGCTTTGCTTCAGTGCCTTCGTCTGACCGCGCTTTCTAAAACGCTCAACAAGGGTCTGTCTTGGGATTTCTCATTTTGTGTCTCGTTTTGAGACGGTCGTGACTCGTTCTGAGACAGTCGAGGATTCAATCAACCCAGCTCTCAGCCCAGCTCTTTGAGCCAGCGGCGAAATTCGCCGGCCGGATCGGGTGTGCGAAAGATGGCGGCGGAGACGGCAACGGCGCTGGCCCCGGCGGCTAGGATGGCTGGCGCAGATGCTAGGGTTACGCCCCCGGCGGCGGTGAGGACGCGCGCGGGACCGGCCAGCGAGCGCAGCCGCCGGACGCCTTCAGGGCCGATGGGCGGAGTCGAGGTCTGCTTGGTAGTGGTGGCGAAGACCGGTCCGATGGCGAGGTAGTCGGCCGGGCCATCGAGAGCACCGGGCAAAAACTCGATGCTGCCGCCGAAGGTTCCGATGATTTTGGCCGGGCCGAGGAACTGGCGGGCTTCGGCGGCCGGGATGTCGCCGGCATCTACGTGGACGCCGTCAAATCCAGTTTGGTCAACCAGATCGGCGCGATCATCGAGAAGCAACTTTAAGTTTGGGACGGGCAGCGCGGCGCGGAGAATGGCGGCGTCAGAGAGGATTTCGGCATCGCCACCGGTTTTGTTGCGGTACTCGAGCAGAGTGACGCCGGCGGCGGCGAGCTCAGAGCCAAGGCGGTGCAGAAAATCAGCGCGGTTCTGGGATGGTATTACGGACGAGTCGAGAATTGGGTAGATCTTCGGGAATGAGAACGCCATGCTTCAAGGGTAGGCGGCGGTGGCCTCGCCTGTCAGCCCCACTCTTCACACATTTGCCGCAAAGGCTCGGCCTGGGCGCTATTTTGCGGCCGGGTCGGCTTGCATCGCGCCGAAGATGTGACCCTCCGTGTCCTTGAAGTAGGCGAGCCAGCCCACTCCGGGAACCGGCATTTTCGGGACAATACAGATGCCACCCGCTTGCTCGATGGTTTGTGTTGCCGCATCGAGGTCAGGCACATCGATAGTATTCACACATGGTTGCGCAGGGTCGCGGCGTGGCATCAGGCCGCCGTCAATACCAGGCGCTCCTTCCCCGGTAGTGATGAGCCAGTACTCTATTGGGCCGTCCCATTTCTGGAACTTCCACCCGAAGACGGTCCGATAGAAATTGATCGCGCGTTCGGGATTCTCCGTAGGGATTTCGAAGTGAATCGGTCGGTTCATGGCCTGGCTCCAGTGACACAGAGTATCGAAACTGCGCTCAGAGGTACGAGAATAATGTGATGAAGTAATCTGCCAGAGTAATGGGCTCGGCCCGAGGATGGATTCCCGGGCCGTGATTTCAAACATCCTGCTCTTCTGGCATACACGTCTACATCTCGTCGGCCGATGGGCCGTACATGCCTGGGATCTTTGCGCCTAGGATGCGGAGATAGACGCCCAACTGGGCGCGATGATGAATCATGTGGCTGATGACGAGTTCGCGGAAGACCTGATGGCGGGGCTGGTCGATCCAGACGCGGTCGCCAAAGATGAACTGCCAATGCTGGTCCCACTTCTCGCCGGTGGTCGCTGCCAGGGCGGCCTTTGCCTCGGGCAGCTTCTCGTCGAACTTCTTGAGCAGCTCTTCCTTGCTTGCGGGGATGTAGGGCTCCCATTTGTGATCGGCGGCGAACTCCAGCTTGTCGAGGGTGAGCGAGTGCACAGCCCAGTCGCTGGTCATGTCCGTCAAGTGGCCTGCCAGGCGGCCGAGGGGCATCGATCTTTCGTGGGGCTTGAATTTCCAGTCGACATCTGCCGGAATAGCTTCAAGCATTTTGCGGGTGCGTTCAACTTCGCGGTCGTACTCGGCAATGAGATCTTTTTGAAAGTCCATTGAGCAACCTCCTCATGTTGCAGAGACAGCATAGCGCGAAAAACTGCGAAAGGCGAATAAAATACGAAAATATTCTGTGAAAATTCTCAATGGGATAGAGTGAAGGCCACGTACTCCCCGCCGACAGGGCCCTTGGGATCGCGGCCGCCGCTGGCCGCAATCACGACAAATTGTTTTCCGCCAACCATATACGTTGACGGCGTGGCGATGCCGGCATAGCCAAGATCTGTTTCCCAGAGCAGCTTGCCGTTGCGCGTGTCGAAGGCGCGGAACTTGTGGTCGTAGACGGTTGCCCCGATGAAGAGCACACCTCCGGCGGTGACAATGGGCCCGCCGTAGAGCTCGGAACCGGTGTTCTTCATCCCCTTCGCGGCCAGTTCCGGGTACTCGCCAAGGGGAATCTTCCAGAGATATTTGCCGGATTTCAGATCGATGGCGTTCAGAGTTCCCCAAGGAGGCGCGATGGCGGGGTAACCATTGGGATCGAGGAACTTCCTGTAGCCGGTGAAAGTGTAGTCGGGCGGAGCCTCAGCAGCTGGAGCGGCCTGAGCGCCGACGCCGAGAAAGCGCAGCAGAGAGGCGATGTCGGAATCCGGGATGTCGGTCATCGAAGGCATGCGCCCCTTGCCGTCGCGGATGAGCGCCTTCAACTGCGCCTCAGTCATGCGGCTGCCGATGCCGGTGAGCATTGGGAAGTCGGGCGGGATTCCCTCCTCGCGATCGCCGTGGCAGATCGCGCAGCGGTCGGCATAGACCTGGGCTCCGGCAGTGTCTGCGGGCGCTTGTGCCGGAGCAGGCGCGGCAGGCATCTCTTTGGACCTGGCGGCGTCGACGGGAGCGCGAAGGTAGTCGAGGAGGGCCGTGACTTTGGGGTCGTCGAGGTTGGGAAACGAGGGCATGCGGCCAGTCCCGTTGTGGATGTTGGCGGTGACCTTCTGCGTGCCCAGCCGCTTTTCGACATCGACGAGCGAGGGAAACGTAGGCGGCGAGCCCGCGCGGTTGATGCCGTGGCAGATGGCGCATTGCTGGCGATAAATCCGTTCGCCAGGGCTGCCGCCGGCGGTGACGGGCTCGAGACCGCCGGTATAGGCCATCTCAGTCGAGCCGACGAAGAGCGTGTCGCTGACGGGATCAATGGCCGGACCGTTCCATTCGCCGCCACCGTCGAAGCCGGGGAAGATGACTGTCTGCTGGCCGAACGTGAAGGGGACGAACTGGCCGTTGCTGCGGAGCTTGCTGAACTCCTTCACAGCCCATTCGTGCACCTCGGGCGTGCGGTTGGTGAGCATGCCGGCGGTGAGTTGCTGGCGGCCGAACGGTTCAGGCGCATCGGGGACGGGCTGGGTGGGTGAGGCTTTCTCCCCGGGGACGTTACTGGCCGGGAACGGCTGCTCGTGAATGGGGAAGAGGGACTCGCCGGTGACGCGATTGAAGAGATAGAGGTAAGCCTGCTTGGTGATCTGGGCCAGGGCGGGGATGGATTGGCCGTTCTTCCTGACGTTGTAAAGCGCCGGAGCGGCCGGGAAATCACGGTCCCAAAGATCGTGATGGACGCCCTGGAAGTGCCAGAGCAGTTTGCCTGTGTTGGCATCGAGGGCAAGGATGGTGTTGGCGTAGAGATCGTCGCCGATGCGATCGCCGCCGTAGAAGTCCATGACGGCCGAGCCGGTGGGCCCATAAACGATTCCTCGCTCTGTGTCGATTGTCATGCCGGCCCAGTTGTTGGCTGCGCCCGCGGTCTTCCAGGCATCGGGCGGCCAGGTTTCGTATCCAGGCTCGCCGGGGCGGGGAATGGTATGAAAGACCCAGCGAAGTGCGCCGGTATGCACGTCGAATGCGCGCACGTCGCCGGGCGGCGCGGGATGAGCCTCGGGATTGCGGCCGCCGACGATGATGAGGTCCTTGTAGATTGAGCCCGGCGTGGTGAGCACGACGGATTGCTCCTGCCATGGCTCGCGCAGGCCCTTGCGCAGATCGATACGGCCGTTCTCACCGAAGGAGGGAATCGGTTTGCCGGTTTTGGCGTCTAGGCAATAGAGGTAATTCATCACGCCGGCGAAGATGCGCTGGTCTTTGTCGTCGGTCCAGTAAGCGACGCCACGCGCAGGCTGGCTGGAATTAATGCCGGCATCAAACTTCCATTTAAGCTTGCCGGTGGCCGCGTCGAGGGCGATGACTTTCTGGGTCGGCGTGTAGGCGTAGAGGGTGGGGCCGATGATGAGCGGGTTGGTCTCGATGTTTCCCTTCTCGCCGGTGTCAAAAGTCCAGGCCTTATGCAGACTGTGAACGTTGGCGCGATTGATCTGGGCGAGGCGGGAGTAATGATCGCCGTTTTCGCCGCCGTAAGCGGGCCAGCTAACGTTCTGCGCGGAGGCTGAGACGGCGCAGAGCGCGGCGTAGATAAGTGCCGATGCCAGAGCGTATTCGCGGCGCGTCAGAATTCTGATTCTCTGCTCGATCAATTCCCTGCTCCGTGCTTTTCTGGTCTGGTTATCAAATGTACTTGAGGATGGTCATGAAGCCGAAGTCCATGTGCAGTTGCTGATGGCAGTGGAAGAGTGTGTCGCCAGGGTTGTCGGCGGTGAAGTCGACGTTCACGGTCTGGAGCGGCATGATGTTGATGACGTCTTTGCGCAGGCCGCTCAGCTGGGTCTGAGCGATCTTTGTGACTTCAAAGGTGTGGCGATGAAGGTGGACGGGATGCTGGTCGCCGCTGCCGTTGCGGAGCACCATGCGGTAGCGCTTGCCCTGGTGAAGGTGGATGGGGGCGACGTTCGGCCATGACTGGTTGTTGATGGTCCAGGTGTCGAACTGAGAGCCGTTCTTTGGTCCAACGTCGTGGAAGGTGAGGGTGATGGTTTCGTCGGGATTGGGTGTGTTGGAAGCGGGAGGCGCGGCAAACTGCGCGTAGTCGGCGGCGAATGCTGTTGGATCGGTCCAGGCGGGCGCGCCTGTCTGGCCGGCGTATTCCACCACGATGCCGAGGCCCATCTTACGCGCCGGTTCGAGGGTTGAGCCGAGGATCCAGACGCCGGGCGAGTCCATCTCGACGATGGCGTCTATGCGCTCGGCGACTCCGAGAGAGATCACGGGAACTGCGGTTGGAGCCGGCACCGGGTTGCCGTCCATGGCAATCACTTTGAAGGTGTGATTGGGCAGGGCGAGCTCGACGTTTTCAGTGGCGCTGGCGTTGAGCAGGCGCAGGAGCACGCGCTGGCCCTGCTTGACGCGGATGGGCTCGCCCGAGCCCAGCATGTGCTGGTTGACGGTGGCGTATTTGTAGCCGACGTCGGAACCGGTGGTGAGCGGATGGTTTGCCGACTCAGCGCGCATGGTCTCGGCCATCGGCACAAAACCCGGCTCCCAGTTATGAATAGCGAGAAAGATCTCCTGGTCGAAGCTGCCGGGGTTTTCTTTGCCCTCGACGATGAGAAAGCCGAACTGGCCGCTGTAGGTGCCGCGAGTGAGATCGGAACCGGCGCCCGAATGGGTGTGGTACCAGCGCGTGCCCGTGGGGCGGGGCGTAAAGGTGTAGCGCAGATGGCCGCCGGCGGGAATCATGGGCGAGCCTTCTTCCATGGCGCCGTCGTTGAGCGAGTCGATGGCCAGGCCATGCCAATGGACGATGTCTTCGTTGGGGCTCGAGTTGGCGACGTCGATTGTGGCCGCGACGCCTTCGCGCAGGCGCAGAATCGGGCCGGGAACCTGGCCGTTGTAGGCCATGGTCTTGACGGTGATGCCTGGGGCGATCTCAAGATTGGTTGGCTTGATATCCAGCGTGTAGTCGGGTTTGCCGGTTGCGGACTCGGCGAAAGCGGCGACACCGAGGTTCCGCAAAGCCGAGGTAGCGGCGACGCCCGATGCTGCGACGAGAGCGCCATTGCGAAGGAATGTCCTGCGGGTTCTGAATGTCTCGGGGTGCACGAGAAGCTAAGGCCTCCATCGCCTGATTGAAGCATTGTTTCACGCCGGACGCGGGCGGGAAAGTGCTTTGACGGCGGTGCAAGTGTGCGGCGGACGAGCGAGGGAGTGCTATTTCTGGCTTGTGCCAGTTGCCGGAGCCTTGGGAACCTGGAGCGCATCAGCAACCGCAGCCACGGCGCTCGAAACGTCTTTTGCGATTGGCGCCAGCGGGACCGCGAGCAAGCCTACCAGCAATGCGCAGACAACATGATCCAATTCCCAGAATTTACATCCCAGAAGCACCCAGCCGCCCACAAACGCCAGGAAAAGAGCGACACACGCCGCCAGCGATCGCGTTCCATTGCGATAGCGTTGGTCAGCGCGCTGGTACGCCTCATCGATGAGCGTGTTCAGAATCAAGTCGAATCGCGTCTGCACGGCCGCTTCCTGGGGGCTTAGAGCCACTCCCGACAATGTATTTCCTGCAATCGACTGGAGCGTTGTGGCATCGACATTTGTGCTCTGGGCAAGACCCGTGGCATTGGTTGCGATCATGTGGCCCTGGATGAGCGAAATTGCAGTGCATTTCTGCCGGTTCAGATCAGCCCCGTTGATCCAATTGGCTTCGACGGTGTCAAGGACTTGCTTTCGTCCCAGCGAGTTCACGCCTGCGGGGCCGGGCGTGAGTGACTCAATGGTCTTTCTGATGTGCGAAAGACCGATGTGGTTGATAAAGGGGAAACCCGACTTGGAGGCGTCAACGATGCCAAATGCCGCCGTGCCGAGAGCGCCAATCGCCGCGATTGTCTGCGTAACCGGAATTTCATTGATGGGAGGGAGCATTGACGTGACCTTTCTTGTACAGCAGAACTTATAACGCGGGATCGAGTGGGGGAAAAGAGAAATCCTTTGAAGCGGTATTACTTCCCTGTTCGCCGGGCCAGGAAACGCTCCATGAAGCCAGTGTCGAATTGGCCGGCCAGGAACTCTTCGTCGGCGAAGATTTCCTGGTGCATAGAGATCGATGTGTCGATTCCCTGCACTACGAATTGGCTGAGAGCGCGGCGCATGCGCGCGACAGCTTCAGCGCGATCGGCGCCGTGGACGATGAGCTTGGCAATGAGCGAGTCGTAGTAGGGAGGGATGATGCCTTCGGCGTACTGCGCGGTATCGACGCGCACGCCGTTGCCGCCGGGGACATTGAAGACCGTGATCTGGCCGGCGGAGGGGGTGAACTTGACCGGATGCTCGGCGTTGATGCGGCACTCGATGGCGTGGCCGCGAATCTCCAGGCTGGGCGGAAGAATCGCATCGAGCTCTTCGCCTGAAGCGATGCGCAGCTGCGCCTTGACGAGATCGACGCCCGTAATGGCCTCGGTGACCGGATGCTCCACCTGGATGCGCGTGTTCATCTCGATGAAGTAAAGATGGCCGGCAGAGTCCATCAGGAACTCGACGGTGCCTGCGTTTTGGTAGCCGATCTCGGTAAGGCAGCGGCATAGGGTTTTGCCGATCTCCAGGCGCATCTGCGGCGTGACCATTAACGAGGGCGCTTCTTCGATGAGCTTTTGATGGCGGCGCTGGATGGAGCACTCGCGCTCAAAGAGTGTGGCTACATTGCCGTGCTCGTCGGCGAGAACCTGAAACTCGATGTGGCGCGGATTCTCAATGAACTTTTCCATGTAGAGCTCGCCGTTGCCAAAGGCGTTGGCCGCTTCGGCGTGAGCTGCATGGAAAAGGTTTGGGAGTTCCTCGGCGCTGCGGGCAATGCGCATGCCGCGGCCGCCACCGCCGGCCTTGGCCTTGAGGATGACCGGATAGCCAACCTTGGCAGCCCACGATTCGGCCTCGGGAACGGTGGCAATGATGCCGTCGGAGCCGGGGAGGATGGGCACTTTGGCCTTCTTCATCGCCTGGCGGGCTTTTTCTTTCTCGCCCATGAGGCGCGTGACTTCAGGCGGAGGGCCGATGAACTTGATGTTCGACGCGCGGCAGACCTCTGCGAAGTTGGCGTTCTCGCTCAGCAGGCCATAGCCCGGATGGATGGCGTCGACGTCGGCAATCTCGGCAGCGGAGATAACGGCGGGGACGTTGAGATAGCTGTCGGCCGGGCGGGGAGGGCCGATGCAGATGGCCTCGTCGGCAAAACGGACGTGAAGGGAGTTGCGGTCAGCCTCGCTGTAAACGGCGACCGTGCGCACGCCGAGTTCACGGCAGGCGTTGATAACCCGGAGTGCGATTTCGCCACGATTGGCGATGAGGACTTTGTTGAACATAGTTAGCGAGTCAGCAAGTCAGCGAGTTAGCGGGAACGTGGGAGAACCAGCTGTATCGGCTCCAGCGAGCTGTGGTTAGAGTTGGCCGAAGTGGCGTTGCGCGTTCTCACGCCAGGCGGACGGTGAACAGCGGCTGGCCGAACTCGATTGGCTGGCCGTTGGAGACAAGGCACTTGACGATCTCGCCGGCCGCGTCGGACTCAATCTCGTTCATCAGCTTCATGGCTTCGACGATGCAGATGACCTGGCCCTTTTCAACCATGTCGCCGGGAGAAACAAACGGCGCGGCGCCCGGTGAAGGCGAGCCGTAGAAAGTGCCCACCATGGGAGACTTCAGAATGTGCAAGCCCTCATCTTCGTTTTCTTTTGCTGCGGCATCAGGCTGGGCCGCCGAGTTAGCCCCAGGCGTCGCCTGGCTGGCCGGCGAGGCCGACTGAATCAGACGGGCCAGGTCGCCCAGACCGGCAGAGGGCGCGCTATCCTGCGCGAACTTGAGCCTGATCTTCAGGTCGCCGCGGTCCAGGTCAAATTCGGCAACTTGATACTGCTTCAGGAATTCGATCAGTTGTTTCAGGTCTTCAATGTCCTGTTGTTTCATTCGATCCTTTAACTCTCCCGCATCCGGCGGGGGGCTGAGCGGTTCCGCAGTCTCTGCGCCCCGAAACCATTGTCGTGAAGTGGCATTTTCCTTACCGGGGTCCCCGCGGATAGGTCTTCGTCCGTGGGGTGGAAGTAAATGCCACCTTATGATACTCAAGCAGCGCTACCAAAACTGCGGAACCGATCTACAGTTGAATCAGAGCCTTCGGCGCCGGGGTGAGAATCTCGCCTCCGGCGCGGCTTACGGCCACCATATCCTCGATGCGCACCCCGAACTCGCCGGGCAGGTAAATGCCGGGCTCGATCGTAATCACCATGCCGGCCTGCAGCCGGGATTTCTGGTTCGCGCCAATACGCGGCGCCTCGTGAATCTCAAGGCCGACGCCGTGCCCGGTGGAATGGGAAAACGCCTCTGCCAACCCCTCCCGGCGCAACACGCTGCGGGCTGCCTCGTCCACATCGCCTGCGCTCACGCCCGACGATACAGCAGCCACTCCGGCCTCCTGCGCCTCGAGCACCGCGTGGTACGCATTGCGCTCGCGCGCGGTCGGAGAACCGAGGTGCACTGTCCGTGTCATGTCGGAACAGTAACCCTTGTGGATTATACCGAAGTCGAGGGTCACAAAGCCCTTGCGCGGCAGCGGCTGGGTAGTAGCGTGGCCGTGGGGCAGGACCGAACGGGGTCCTGAGGCGACGATCGTATCGAACGACATGCCTTCGGCGCCCATGAGGCGAGCCCGGTGCTCGAGCTCGGCGGCAACCTCAACTTCTTTAAGGCCAGGGCGGATGAAGGTGAGGATGTGGTCGAAGAGCCTGCAACCCATGAGCGCGGCTTCGCGCATGATGGCCAGCTCGTCATCGTCTTTAACCAGGCGCAGGGTCTCGACGAGCGGGGCGGGCAACCCGGAAAGGAAAGCCTTGCGGTGACGATAAGGAAGGCCCTCCCTGAGGCGGGCCAGTTCGGCTACGGTCGTGTGATTTGGATCGAAGCCGGCCGTTTCGATGCCCGGTTGCGCGGCCAGCCATTGCACGGCTCCGACGGCTGGAGGGCCGGAGGCGATGTCGACGCGGGCGCCCTGAACCTCTTCGGCGGCCTGCGTTGTGTAGCGGCCGTCGGTAAACATACGGGCGGAGCGGCGGGTGATGGCCAGAGCGGCGCTGGAGCCGGTAAATCCGCACAGATAACGTACGTCGGGGAGGTGGGTAACGAGGAGGCCCGGAAGACCGGTGCGGGTGAGCTTGCGGCGAAGAGCGCCGATGCGTCGCAGATGATCCACGGGGGTAAGGATAACAGGGGGCAGGAGGAAAAGGCAGCTTCCAGGTTCTAGCCGATAGCTCATGGCTGCCGGCAGGGCGCCGCCAACCCCGCTCTCTCCGTGTATGCTGTCATGCAGGTTTTTTCATAGGGATGAATGGGGCCTGTAAACGATGGAACTCATATCGCATTTTCCGCCTGAGGCGTTCCAGATTCTCCTCGTCCTGTTCCTGTCGTTTTTGATCGGCCTGGAACGCGAA
>Ga0326727_10010403_pt1 | contig 22181 bp, 15 predicted proteins | sample MB2enrmetagenome_FD_207643 | JGI IMG/M metagenome (GOLD analysis project Ga0326727, IMG submission 207643) | Lab enriched peat soil microbial communities from McLean, Ithaca, NY, United States - MB29MY | ecosystem: Environmental > Terrestrial > Soil > Wetlands > Peat | place: USA: New York...
TTTCGCCTGCAGCATCGACACAAACGCGCCCCGCAAGCTGAAGAGCAGAGTTCGCTCCAGGTCGGCATGGCTTGACTCGGCGATTAGCGTCGCTTTTCTTGCGCTCTCCAGACGCAACTCCCGCTTGTGCCGCCGTTCGTGCAGATAGCTCAGGCCGGGCGACTCAAAAGTGCCGGCGAAGGGCCGCCAGACGTTGTCACGAGGAGCGATTTGGGTCCCATCCGCCAGCAGAGTGAACTGTGGGTTGGGACGCAGGAACGCCGTGATCTCCTCCGCCTTGGATTCGTCGATACTGAGCTTGTCGGCCAGCAGCGTCGGGTTGTTCTGCTCAAAACGTTCGCGTACCTGCTCCCAGGTCAGGGGGGTCTGGGTCTGTGCCAGGACACGCATGCTGCACACCATCAGGGCACAGCACCATTGCACCTTTCGCATCCATGACTCCGTTCTCACACTGAACTGACTGCTAAGCGTGCGGCAGCCTCTTCTCGTTCCGCGATCTGCGGGCGGCACTCAGATTTCTGGAACTCTTCTTGCCCGTGCGCGCCTTTGGTAGGCGAGACACCAGTTCGGTGAAGCCCGCGGCGATCATGGCGATGTACAAGCAGATAGCAAAAATAACGATCGCCACTAAAACGTAGCCGTTTAGTAGCTCCAGATTCACAGGGCACTCCGAACAGGTGGTTGGGAACCCGAGACGTCTCTCCATCTCTTTGGAGAGACACCACCGCGGGGCCCTCGCACGGGGTCTAAACCTTGTGTATCCTTAAACTCCGATTCAGGGGAGACACTCAAACGGTGTGGCTAGAAGTATTTCGGTTTCGGAAGCATGTGCATTTGGCCAATCGGTTGATTGCCTGGGATCAACGATCAGAACCACTATGCAATTTTCGCCACGAGCATTAATCTCTCGATTGCCACAACGCTAATCTTTCTGTTAATCGTTTGATTGGGTTGGGAAACACAACCAATGGTAGGATAATCACCGGTTCAATCGAGATTTATGTTGAGCTTGGAGTGGATCTGGGATCGGCGGAACCGGACGGCAGTTCTGCTCGCCAGTGTAGCCATCGTTCTGGTGATCGCGGTAGTGGACTGGTGGACAAAGCCGTATGTCTCGCTCGGTTTTCTCTATTTGTTTCCCATCATGCTCGCGGCCGGTTTTTTGCCGCGGGGGGCAATCGTTCTCATGGGCATCGCCTGTGCGCTACTTAGCGAGCGTTTCAGCAACCTGGACCCAACAGACGCTCCCATCCGTACCAGTTTTGAAGCCTTAGCATTGGTCGGCTCTGGACTGTTCATCTCTGAAGTTCTACGCAACCGGCGGCTGAGATTGGCATCCCAAGAGCGGTTGCGCATCCTCGTGGAAACGAGTCCAGCGGCAATTGTTACGGTTGATGATCATGGCTTCATCGAACTCGCCAACCAGGCGGCAACTGAACTGATGGCCCCACGGGACGGACATTTGATCGGACAACCGATAGCAGCGTACCTGCCCGAGTTACATCACGCTTTGCGCTGGGAAGAGGGACCACAGTTCAGGACGTCAATGCAATGCCGCGGACATCGGGGCAACGGAGAGTCGTTTCTAGCAGACGTCTGGTTCTCCAGCTATAAAGAAGGACCAACCCCGAAGTTGGCTGCGATTATCGCCGATGTCACCGAGGAACGAAACACCGCCGAAGATTCAACCTCGACTGGGTCCGATCACCTGGAAAGAACGCCCTTGAACAATCGTGAATCTGACGTGCTCCGACTGCTTGTTCAGGGTTTAGCCAACAAAGAAATAGCATCACGTCTCAACGTCTCCGAGAGCGTAGTCAAGAACACGATTCAACAACTTTTTGCGAAAACCGAAGTACGCACTCGGAGTCAACTGGTTCGGGTCGCGTTGGAATGTTATCGGGATCTTCTCTGAAAGCACCCCTCACTCCGACCGGCCTTCTCATGGAAGGCGATTACACTCAGAACCCTTTTTTAAGACACTGCCGACATGTTGCTATTTGTGATCGTGCTTTTTGGATTGCTTGGCGGCTCTGGATACGGTTAGGGAGTCGGGGTAATCGGTCACCGATCCGTCAGCATCGACTGGCAAGACGACGATCCTAGAGCCGAGGCCAACCAAAGCTGGTTCAACTTCTGTCTCAATATCGATCCAAGCTCGGATCAACTGAACCGCGTGATTGGGAGGGAGTTGTTGCCCAGTACTCCACTCTTTGAATGCCGTGGGGGCAAGAACGAGTATCCTTTTGTGGGCGTAGCTCTCAGGCCGTCCGACTCCGGAGCACGCACAAATGTTCCCGTAGTAGGTGAAGCCAAAAGTTTTGTCCCATTCTGGAACCTGAACCTCGCGCTTTGGGCCGATCAAACGATTCTTATCCCAATCGAGTTTGTAATAGGTTTGGATAATAGTGGGGATTCGATTTTCAAAGCCAGCGACAACATAACGGACAAAACTGTTCTGATCATCAAGGGAAGCGGTGTGTTTCGGTGCTCCACTTTCCATCTGTTTGTCGATATTCAACCCCTCTACTCCGAATGTCCGGGAGCTTTCTTTTTCTACGATACCCGTGACCTGCCCCCCGAAAAGTAGTCCAGCGGAAATGTGACTTCTCCATTTACGATGGCCCGCTCAGGGCCAGAGAGGAGGAGTCGTGCGCAAGAGTCGATTCAACGAAGAACAGATCATCGCCATCCTGAAGGAGGCGGAGGCTGGGACAGCACCCGACGAGCTGTGCCGGCGGCACGGGATCACACGCGGGAGCCTGTACCGCTGGAAGGCGAAGTATGGCGGGATGGAAGTGAGCGAGGCGCGGCGATTGCGGCAACTGGAGGAGGAGAACCGGCAACTGAAGCACGCCGTGGCCGAGCTGTTGCTGGACAAACGAGCGTTGCAGGCGGTGGTCACAAAAAAGTGGTAGGCCCGCAGATGCAGAGACAGGCGGTGGAAGTGATGCGCTCGGAAGCAACGGTTTCGGAGCGCCGCGCCTGCGGGCTGGTGAAGGCACATCGGGCGACATGCCGGTATCGGCGGCGAAGGGTCGAAGATCCGCGTTTGCGGGAACGGCTCCGCGAGCTGGCTGCGACCCGGCGACGGTTCGGTTATCGACGGCTGAAGATCCTGCTGCAACGCGAGGGCTTCGCGGTGAACCATAAACGGGTGTACCGACTGTACGTGGAGGAGAAGCTGGGGCTGCGACGGAAGCGAGGACGGCGGAGGATGCCGACGACCGCCGCACGCGTGCCCCTGCAGCTACCGGTGCGCCCCGACGAGGTCTGGACCATGGACTTCACGCAGGATGCATTCGCCAGTGGGCGCAAGTTCCGTACTCTAAACCTGATGGACGGCTTCACGCGCTACGCGCCGCGCATCGAGGTCGACACCTCGTTGCCGGGTCAGCGGGTGGTGCGGGTGCTGGAAGAACTGAAACGAAGAGGCCGCAAGCCGGAAGCGATCGTGATCGACAACGGAACCGAGTTTACCAGTCAGGTGGTAGATCAATGGGCTTACGAGAACCAGGTGCAACTGCACTTCATCACCCCCGGACGGCCCATGGAAAACGGCTTCATCGAGAGCTTCAACGGCAAGTTCCGCGACGAGTGCCTCAACGAGAACTGGTTCCTCGATCTGGCCGACGCGCGGGAGAAGATCGAAACCTGGCGGTGCGACTACAACCAGGTGCGGCCGCACTCGGCACTCGGCTATCTTACCCCGGAGGAGTTCGCAAAATCGTGGGCGGCGACGGGCTGTGGAAAAGACGCGGGCGGGGCCCGCTTGGAAAACGCTCCGCGTTTCCCACTTTCCCACAGCCTCGACGGCGGCGAGAAGATAGTTACGACGGCGGTGTTAGAGAACTCAAACCCGGAGAAAGTCTCATTATCCCTGGACTAAGAATGGGGGGCAGGTCAGCTAGTAGGACGCGATTTCGGGCCCGTTCAATCTCGGACGAGGCATACTTGTAACTTAACTCCAATGTCTCAACAGAAGTTCCAAGGTCGTCGCGTGCTGCAGCAGAGAGAGCAACGTCCAAATAGGACACATACAATACCGATTTGCTCTCACCTGCCGGATCGTAGATAACTGCCTGCCATGGCAGTCCCGGCTTATCGCTCGACTTCTGTAGAAAATAAATGATCGGCACGCACGTAAACCCAAAACCAACCTTGATATTCCTGGTGGGATCGTGTGTGCCAACTTGTAGTGTTGGACCGACGTAGGCAAGCCAGATTTCCTCGGCCGATCTAGCGTCGCCAGTGCCGGAAACCTGATGCACAACTGCGTCTGTCATCGGAATAAGAATCGCGTGTTGTCCGTTCTCCTCGCGACCTTCAATAAAGATGATCTGCGGAGATAGTGTCTGAGCCGTCCTTCTGATTATGGTTGATTTTCGAACAGGATCTGTAATGTAGAAAACGTTGCCGAGGGGCTTTCCCGCGTCAACTCGGAATACTTCGCCCTTAACTAAACTTGTTGTGTCCGACGAATAACAATAAAGAGGTTTTTGCAGGACTACAAATAGGCCGAGCGTCGCCCAGGCAATCCCCGCTAGCAGAGTCACGACACTCGCAGCGAAGAAAAGGCGGCGACCGTTGCGGAATCCAATCCAACCCAAGCCTAGGGCTGTTCCTATCGCAATGGCTGCGGGCACTGATGTGAGTAAGTTAAAGGGGAAGAAAACGAACCTCACAATTACGCCTAGAATTCCGGCGACGGAAACAGGCCCGAGTACCCATTTCAAGATGGTTAGAACCCCTGCCCCCGGTGCTCTCTCCGCCTGGACCTGGTCTATCCCGAAACCAGAAATTCTGTATGTTCTAATCTCTGGGTTGTCTGCCGTCCCTGGGATAATAACAATCCGACGATGCTCGACAACTTCCGTTACCAAACCCTTTGCTACAAGCCGGTCCAAAGTGCTCTCTACTTCGCCGTGCTTGTATCCCTTCTTCTTCAGCGCTGCTGACAGCTGATCGAGCCGAAGTGCACCGTTCGTCGCGGTTGCCTCTTGCTGACGGACGTCATACAAATGCCGCAGTATCGCAACCCTGATCGCTTCGTTATTGCCCGCCATACGACGAGAATTATCTCACCCATTTGTCGGTTCTTCGTTCAGTGAAGCAACCCCACAGATCCCCCACCAAGCAACAGCGCTCCGGTCGATCTACCGCTCTTCCCCACCTGCCCACTCTCATATTTCTTCGTACCTCGCTCATCCCCGCATTTGACGCGGGTGAAACGCATGTCATAGCGCTCGGAGCCTCATGAATACTGGCGATTTCGCAACGGAGAGAAGAGGGGTGTGTACATACCAGCATGCACCACACACACTCCCCAAACTTGGTTGACCCGACCGCGCTGACAGCCTACCATTACGCCTTCGCGGGCAGCGCCGTCAGCCCTGCAGGTAGAATCAAGGGCGACAGCGGCGGACAGGCGTGTCCGCCCCACAGAAGCTATGGAGTTGGTTGGGCAGACGGTGTCCCACTACCGCGTGCTGTCAAAGCTGGGCGGCGGCGGAATGGGAGTGGTTTACGAGGCGGAGGACATCCGCCTGGGGCGCCATGTCGCGCTGAAATTCATTCCCGAACACCTGGCAAAGGATCATCGCTCGCTGGAGCGGTTTACACGGGAGGCGCGCGCCGCATCGCAACTCAACCACCCCAACATCTGCACCATCCACGACATTGACGACAACGCCGGGCATCCGTTCATCGTCATGGAGAAACTGGAAGGCGAGAGCCTGAAGCAACGGATCCATGGCAAGGCTCTCGACCTCGAAGACCTGCTGGACATTGCGGTGCAGATAGCGGACGCGCTGGCGGCGTCGCATGCCAAGGGAATTGTGCATCGCGACATCAAGCCGGCGAATATTTTCCTGACCCCGAATGGGCAGGTGAAGATTCTGGATTTTGGTCTGGCGAAGCTGGCCAAAGATCAGAGTGTGGGAACGACCACGGACTCATCTGTCGAAGAATCGCTGACCCAGGTGGGAGTGATTCCGGGGACGGCGGTGTATATGTCGCCGGAGCAGGCGCGCTCGGAAGATCTGGACGTGCGCAGCGACATATTTTCGTTTGGCGTGGTGCTGTTCGAGATGGCCACCGGCAAAAAGCCGTTCACCGGAACGAATGTGGTGATGACGCTGCATGCGGTGATGAATTCGAAGCCGGCATCGCCGCGGTCAATCAATCCGGCGGTGCCGGCGGAACTCGAAGCCATCATTGGAAAAGCAATGGAGAAGGACCGTAACCAGCGCTACAAGAACGCGACGGAGATGAAGGCCGACCTGGCGAAGCTAAGGGTCAAGAAAGCGACGGAACCGACTCTGCGGAGCGGGCTTCGTCAGGTGACCGGGCCGCACGTGGTGACACACACGTTTCAGAAGTCGAGCTCGAAGCTGAACTGGATCGTCGCTGGATTGGCGGCTTTGCTGCTGACCGTGGTAACAGCGGCGGGAGTGTGGATGCTCAAACACAGGACGGCCACCGTGCAGGCGAACAACCGGACGATCGCGGTACTACCTTTGCAGAATATCAATAACGACGCGGAGAGCGAGTTTCTGCGGTTTGCGCTGGCGGACGAGATTGCCAATGCGCTGACGTATGCGCATTCGCTGGAAGTCCGGCCCTCAGCGTCGACTCAGAAATACGCCAATGGGGAAACGGATCCGGCAAAAGCCGGGCGCGAGTTGGGGGTGGGCACGGTAGTAGCGGGGCACTTTCTGCGTCAGAACAACACGGTGCAGGTAACCCTGGAAGCAGTGGAAGTAAAGGACAACCGTCTGATCTGGACGGGCACGCTCAGCTCGCCGGCAGATAATCTGATCGCATTGCAGAATCAGATGGCGAAAAAAGTGCGGCAAGAGCTGGTTCCCGAGCTGGGCATTGTGCGCGGAGCGGTTGAAACCAGCAGCACCCCGGCAAATCGCGAAGCGTATGACGCATATCTACGCAGCAAAGCGTTGTCGCACGATGGCGGAGCGAACAAGGACGCGATCGCGATGCTCGAGCGGTCGGTGGCGCTTGATCCGAAATATGCGCCGGCGTGGGAAGCGCTGGGACGGCGCTATTACTTCGACGCGATCTATTCCGGCGGCGGGGCAGCGGGATATCAGCACTCGAATGCGGCGTACCAGCGGACGCTTTCGCTCGAACCGGGCCGGGTGAGCGCGGCTGGATTCCTGGCGACGAATGAAGTCGAGACTGGGAATCTGGACAAAGCCTACACTGACGCGCGGGCGCTGGTGCAGAGGCGGCCGGATAATGCCTTCGCCCATTATTCACTGGCATATGTGTCGCGCTATGCCGGACTGCTGGAGGAGGCGCAGAGTGAGTGCGACCAGGCGTTGGCGATCGATCCGAAGAATTACAACTGGCGTTCGTGCTCGTTTGCTTTCTTTGAGCAGGGGAAGCCGGCGCGGGCGATCGAGTACTTGAATGTGGATGCGGGCTCGGAATGGTCGAACGCAGTGCGAGTTTCGGTGCTGATGCGCGAAGGGAAGACGACGGAAGCCCGGCAGGCGGCGCAGCAGATGACGGACAATTCAATGTGGATGCGGGGGCTGCTGCTGGCTTGCCTGAATAAGGCTCCAGGGATGGAGGTCCATCGACTGGCGGAGGTGGCGCAGAACGAATTATTGCCCGAGCAGGATTCGGAGTTGAAGTACTACCAGGGTACGGTGTTGGCGGCTTGTGGCGAAAAACAGATCGCATTCACGTTTCTGCGTAAGGCAGTGGCCGAGAATTATTGCGCGCAACAGGCACTGCAATCGGATCCATTGCTAGCGGACGTGCGCGCGGATGCGGAGTTCCGGCAGATTGTGCAGGCGGCAAGCGAATGCCAGCAGAAATTCGCGGTCGCGCAGGGGATGAAGAAGTAAGGGTCGCACAGAAGATTGCGAAAGTTCGCGGATAGGAGTGTCCGCTCTACACGAATATATTTGATGCTTTCTTTGAGGAAAATCCATCAGATGGACATGTTTCGAATGTTGAAGAAGATCGAGCGGGGGTCGGTGTGCAACTGGCTCGCGACTGCGATGCTGCTCGTCCTACTCGCGGTTTCCGGCGCGACATTCACGACTGCTGAAACGGTCGAAAAGACTGCGGCCGATCACTATTATGAGCCGCTCCCGCAGGAAACCGGCGCGGCGGGGTTGAAGCTGATGCTACGACGCTTGCAGACGACGGGGAGGCTGATGCAGGTGGATGCGCATCCCGATGACGAAGACGGCGGCATGTTGACGCTGGAGGCGCGCGGAAAAGGCGTCTCGACCGTGCTGATGACGCTGACTCGCGGCGAGGGCGGACAGAACAAGCTGGGCAGCAATTTGTTCGATGTGCTCGGCGTGGTGCGCACTCTGGAGGTGCTGGCAGCCGACCGCTACTACGGCGTGGAGCAACGGTTCTCTCGAGTCGCGGATTTCGGGTATTCGAAAACTCCAGAAGAAACTTTCCAGAAATGGCAAGGGCATGACATCGCGCTCGCCGACATCGTGCGCGTGGTCCGCACGTTTCGTCCGGATGTGCTGATTGCGCGCTTCTCAGGAACGGAGCGCGATGGGCACGGGCACCACCAGGCGTCGGCGATCCTGACCAAAGAAGCGTTTCGCGCAGCCGCCGACCCTAATCGTTTTCCAGAGCAGATCAGGGAAGGATTGCAGCCCTGGCAACCGAAGAAGCTGTATATCGGGAACGTGTGCGGCTTCGGTGCCTCCAGTTGCGACCCGGCAAATTACACGGTCAAGCTCAACACCGGCAAGGAAGATCCGGTGCTGGGCGAGTCCTACGTGCAGTTTGCGATCGAGGGATTGCGCCATCAGCAATCGCAAGCGCTGGGTGGCATCTCGATTCCCAAGGGCGACCGATTCGCCTATTACAAGCTGGTGGATTCGGTGGTGGAGTCGCCAAAAGATAAAGACGGTCACGAGCAAGATTTCTTTGACGGAATTGATACGACGCTGCCGGGGCTGGCGTCGAGGCTGGGTGACGAAGAGAAAAAGGCGCCGTGGCTGCGAGCGAAGTTAATTGAAATCAAGACCAACATTGACGAGGCTGCCGCAATCACTGACAAAACGCCAGCCTCGACCGAGGCGCCGTTGGCCAGAGCGAGTAGTCTGACCGTACGGCTCTATAACCAGATTCTGGGATCGCAACTGTCGCCAGAAGCAAAGAAGGATTTTCAGGTCGAGCTGCTGCAACGATTGTGGCGAGACATTGAGAAAGCGCGGGCCCTGGCAGTAGGCGCCGAACTCAACGCTGTGGTGGACGCCGAGGTCGGCACAAGCCCAGACAATGCTTTCATGGTGGTGCCCGGCAAATCATTTGAAGTCACAGCGAAGCTTTCGGCTGCAAGTACATCCACGGAAAAAGCGCATATAAGTCTGCAGCTTCCTCCGGACTGGAAGTCAGACGTTCTGAGTACGACACCATCGGAGAACGGATTGACAGTTCATTTTAGAGTGCATGTCCCCTCATCGGCGCAGATTACGCGGCCGTACTGGCACCGCCACGATCCAGAGAGAGAGACGCTCAACGTCATCGATGAACCGGCATTCCAAACCCTTCCATTTCCTCCTCCACCTGTCGAAGTAGTCGCAAGGTTTGAGCAGGGGCCGCTAGCGCTTGCGAACTGCATGGTGCGTTACAAGAGCGCATCGGGAGTGGCGAAACGTCCTCTGGCAGTGGCGCCGGAATTTTCCATTGCATTGGCGCCTTCCAGCGACGTGGTTCCCACCGACCTGGGCGGCAGCAGAAGCGTCAAGAGTACGGCTCGCGATCAGAGCACCGGCTCCCACGCGCAGATTGTACTGCAAGTTCCCGAGGGCTGGCGCGCGGAGCCGGCGCATGAATCCGTTGAGATTCCCAAAGATGAGTCAAAGGACGCTTCATTCCAGGTTTTCCCTCCCGAGTTAAAGGAAAGCCAGACTCATATTCGAGCGGAACTCACGAGCGGGGCACAAGCCTACGGCGAGGGATATACGGTCGTCACGCGCGAAGATCTCGGCACCTTCTATTACTACCAGCCGGCCGTGCAGCGCGTGTCGATCGTGGATGTAAAGGTTCCGAAAGATCTGAAGGTTGGCTACATCATGGGCGCGGGCGATGACATTCCGACGGTGCTCGAACAGATCGGGATGAATGTCACAATGATTCCGGCTGACAAGTTGGCAAGCGAGGACCTGAGCAAGTATCAGACCATCGTGCTGGGCATTCGCGCTTACGACACCCAGAAAGATGTGATTGCGAACAACAAGCGGTTGCTTGATTTTGTGCAGGCGGGTGGGCGTCTCGTGGTGCAGTACAACACGCTGGGATCTTTTGGGGTGCCGATCGATTTCAATTCCGGCAAGTACACGCCTTACCCGGCAACGCTCAGCCGGGCGCGGGTTTCGGTGGAAGAGGCTCCGGTTGCGATTCTCGATCCGGCGAACCCGATCTTTCATTTTCCCAACGAAATTACGCAGAAAGATTTCGAGGGATGGGTGCAGGAGCGTGGACTGTACTTCATGTCGCAATGGGACTCGAACTTTACGCCGCTATTGGAATCGCATGATCCGGGCGAAGGCGAGCAGAAGGGCGGGCTGCTGGTGGCGCACTACGGCAAGGGGACGTATATCTATACGGGATATGCGTTTTTCCGGCAATTACCGGCTGGTGTGCCGGGGGCGGTGCGGTTGTTTGTGAATTTGCTGAGCGGTCGATAGTCGTTGGTCGTTAGTCGTTAGTCGTTAGTCGTTCGGAAAGTAGTGCAAGGTTTCAGGTCGCATTATTTGCACGAAAGAAGCAGGTCCTTCGCTTCGCTCAGGATGACAAATTTAACTAGATTGCGTCTCGAACAGTAAATGCTGATGGGTGTTCGCCAACGACCATCGACCAGTGACCAACGACTCTTTTCATGACAATTCCACGCGAAGGTGAATCCGCCGCCAAGCCGCAGCTTGTCCGCGGCATTGGCCTGGGCTCGGCTACCGCGCTGAACATGATTGACATGATCGGCGTGGGGCCGTTCATCACCATCCCGCTGATCGTGTCGGCGATGGGCGGCCCGCAGGCGATGCTGGGCTGGGTGCTGGGCGCGGGGCTGGCGATTTGCGACGGGCTGGTGTGGGCGGAACTGGGCGCTGCCATGCCGGGGTCGGGCGGCTCGTATCGCTACTTACTGCAGATTTACGGCCCGCAGAAACTGGGGCGGCTGGTTTCGTTTCTCTTTATCTGGCAATTGTCCTTCAGTGCTCCGCTTTCGATTGCGTCGGGCGCGATTGGCCTCTCGCAGTATGCGGCTTTCTTCTGGCCTCATCTGGAACTGGTCTGGTCAACCCATACCTGGGCACTGCATCTTCCTATTGTCGGAACTCTGCAACTGACCTGGGTCGCGATGCCCGCTACCTTTCTGGCGATTGGCGTCTGCGCGCTGACCGCGTTTCTTCTCTATCGGCGCATCACCGCCATCGCGCGCCTTACCAAGGTGCTGTGGGTGGGGGTGATGGGCACCATCGGATGGATCATCTTCGCCGGGTTGACGCACTTCAACGCGCATCGGGCATTCGATTTGCCCCCAGGGGCGTTTTCCTTTTCGCGGGACTTCTTTCACGGACTGGGCGGAGCGATGCTGATTGCCGCTTATGACATTGGGGGATACTACAACGTCTGTTTCCTTGGGGACGAAGTCAAAGAACCTGGCAAGAACATTCCCCGGGCGCTTTTGCTATCCATTCTGGCGGTCGCGTGTCTATATGTAGTAATGAACGTCAGCATTCTCGGCGTCATTCCGTGGCGCGAACTGGCGCAGGCGGGGGCGTCGAACAGCAAGCTGTATGTGGTTTCGACGCTGATGCAGCGTGTGTATGGGCACGGCGCCGCTTCCATGATTTCGGTGCTGGTCATGTGGACGGCATTCGCATCGGTATTTTCGCTGACGCTGGGGTATTCTCGCGTGCCCTACGCGGCGGCGCTGGATGGGAACTATTTTCGGGCGTTTGCGAAGGTTCATCCGGTTTACAAGTTTCCCTACGTTTCGCTGCTGGCTCTGACTGGTGTTGCGGCGCTATTTTGTTTCCTGCGGCTGGCGGATTTGATCGCCTCGTTGATTGTGATTCGCATCGTGCTGCAATTTCTTATGCAGACCATCGGAGTCATTGTGCTTCGGGTGCGGCAACCGGATATGCCGCGACCGTTCCGGATGTGGCTTTATCCGCTGCCCGCGCTGGTGGCGGCGGCAAGTTTTCTCTTTATTTTGATCTCGCGCAAAGATTTTCTACGCGAGGTTCGGTACGCGGTAGTGATTCTGGTGGTTGGGGTTGTGATTTACAGCGTGCGGGCGTGGCGACGGCGAGAGTGGCCATTTGGGGATGGGTCGTTGGTCGTTGGTCGTTAGTCGTTCGTGGGGCGTCGTTCGCTATTCGCTGTTCGCGGGAAATCTAAGAACTTTCATGGCGGAAATGATCAAAACGCCGGTAGTGGAGCCGATCCCGGGGAGGCGTTCGGTTTCGGCTTGGGCTCCGCTCGGGGAGCCGTTGTTTCGATCGCTTTGGATTGCATCGGTTATTTCCTACACTGGCACCTGGATGCAGAACGTGGGCGCGGGCTGGCTGATGACGCAGCTGACCCTGAATCCGCTGATGGTCGGATTGGTGCAGGCGGCCGCAGCGCTGCCGGTGTTTCTGGTCATCCTGCCGGCGGGGGCGCTGGCGGACATGGTGGATCGGCGGCGATTTTTGTTGGTGACGCAGGGATGGATGGTGCTGGCCTCTGGAACGCTCGGCATCCTCACGCTGATCAGTTGCGTGGGGCCGTGGGTGCTGCTGCTGTTTACGTTTCTGCTGGGACTGGGCGCGGTGATGAATGATCCGGCGTGGCAGGCTATTACTCCAGAGTTGGTTCCGGCGGAGCAACATGCCTCGGCAGTGGCTCTGAACTCAGCCGGGTTTAATGTCGCGCGGGCGGTAGGACCGGCGTTGGGTGGCATCATTGTGGCAGCGATCGGTTGCGGCACAACCTTTCTGCTGAACGCATTTTCCTTCCTGGGCGTGATCCTGTTTCTCTATCATTGGAAACGTCCGATTGCGGTTCGACCGAAGACGCAGCGCATGGGGTCGGCAATCGGCGACGGGTTCCGCTACGTGAAGGAGAGCGGACTGGCGAAGTCGGTGCTGCTGCGGACGGGAACGTTCAGCGTGGCGGCCGTGGCCATGCTGGCGCTGCTGCCGATCATCGCCCGCCCGTATGGGGCGCGGGGATATGGCGTGCTGCTCGGCTGCTTCGGGCTGGGTGCGCTGCTGGGAGCACTGGTGCTGCCGCGGTTGCGAGAAAAGCTTTCGGTGGATGGCGTGGTGGGCGCCGCTGTCCTGATTTTTGCCAGCATGACTTTTGCCGCCGGACGGGTGGAAACTTTTGCGCTGATGTGTGCGGTGATGCTGGTGGCGGGCGGGTCCTGGATCGGGATTCTGGCGTGTTTGAACGTGGCGGCGCAGACCATGTGTCCAGCCTACGTTCGCGCTCGGGCGCTGTCATTTTACCTGCTGGTGTTGCAGGGAGGCATGGCGGTGGGAGCGACGCTGTGGGGCGCGCTGGCGAAAAGAGTCGGCATCCCCGATGCGCTGGGCGTAGCAGCGGTGGCCTTGGCGCTAGGCGTATTCGCGCTGCGTGGGCATCGCATCACGGCGAATGAACTGGACTTGACGCCCGCAGTAGTGAGAGATTAATCGGGCACTCAACTTTACCTGGAGGCAAGATGAAGACAATCAGCGCAGTTCTGGGGTCGGTCTTGGTGCTGTGCAGTATTAGCCTGGCGCAAGCGCAAACGCAAACGCCGACCAAAGATGAAAAGAAAACTATCAGCCAGGTGCTCGACGGTGGGATCAAAATTATAGAAGGTGAGTTTGTTTCCGCGGCGGAAGCGATGCCCGAAGAGAAGTACGGCTTTGCGCCAACGAATGGTGAATTCAAGGGTGTTCGTACCTTTGCGCAACAGATCAAGCACGTTGCCGCAGTCAACTACATCGTAGGGGCATCCATTCTCGGCGAAAAGCCGCCCGTGGACACCAACGAGGAAAAAGGTTCGGAGAGTTTGAAGTCGAAGGCTGACATCCTCAAGTTCCTGAAAGACTCATTCGCCTATGCCCACAAGGCAACAGCAAGCATCACCGACGCCAACGCCCTTGAACCGATTCCCGTACCTTTCAGTAAGGACAAAGGCACGCGTGCCGGTATGGCTACGGTGTTCGCCTGGCATGGTTTTGACCACTACGGGCAGATGGTGGAGTACCTGCGCATGAACGGCATCGTGCCGCCGGCTAGCCGACAGTAGGGAACCTATTTTCTTCCCGAAGGATGATGCTTGCGCCAGTCGGCTCCATCGCGTCCGCCGTGTTGGGCGATCTGGGTGAGGATGAGTTCGGCGGTAAGCCGACGCTTGGTGAGATGGGCAGCGATTCTCTGCTTCGCCTTTTTCGCTGGAACCTTCGGATCGAGGAATACCAGCACGGACGGGCCGGCTCCGCTGAGGGCCGCGCCGAGGATGCCCGAATCTCCAGTGAGTTCCTTGAGCGCGGGAAGCAGCGGGCAGAGCGGCGCGCGATAAGGCTGGTGGATACGGTCTTCGAGCGCTGAAGGCAGCAGGTCAGGACGGTCCTGCGTGAAGGCCGAGAGCAGCAGCATCGAGTTCTGAATGTTGGTGACGGCGTCCGCCCGTGAGTATTGGAAGGGCAGCACGCGGCGGGCTTGCTCGGTCGAGAGCAGAGCATCGGGGACCGCCAGCAGCAGTGGCCACTTCCCTTTCGGCTTCACTTCCACCACCTGCGCCTGAACCTGGTTGGCCATGCGAGCCACCGTGAGCGCTCCCATCCAGCATGCAGAGGCGTTATCGGGGTGGTGCTCGCGCATGGAAGCTTCGCCGACGATGCGGTCGTTTTTCCAGCGCAGATGTCCGAAATGCACGGCCAGCGCGATGCCAGCCAGGCGGGCGGCAGCGGACGATCCGCAACCTCGGCCGATGGGAATCTCGTTTTCGATGTGGATGCGCAAGGGCGCGATCTTGCGGTTCTCCGATTCAAGCACCTCGCAATAGGTGGTGACGATGAGGTGGTTCTCCATGCGGGCGCAGATGGCAGCGTCGCGGCCTTCAGCGGTGACGAAGAAGTCCGGGGCGCGCTCGGCACGCACGCGCAGATGGAAATCCAGGGCGAGGGCAGCCGCATCAAAGGCCGGGCCCAGATTGGCGGCGGTCGCCGGGAGCACCAGTCGCAGCGAGCGATCTAACGAAGTAGGACGTGAAGGCATAGATGATTAAGAAGCAAACTCCTCGGCGGCTTAAATGGGCCGAAACGATAGAAATGAAAGATTTTAGCCCGGCCCGGCCTTAGCAGAATCCCGAACAATCGGCAATGACATTGAACTGAGTTTTATACACGAGATTGCGGCGAACTGCTACGAATTTCTCTCGGCCGCGTCGAGGGCGGCAATGACGGCCCCTAGATTGGCATCGAGGACAACCGGGGCACGCTGCAGAGATTCTGTCTGGGCAGACGCGGTCTCAGCGGGGGTTTCGGCAATAGGGGTTCCCGAAAAAAGTTCGCCGCGATGGAACTTGATGGTGAAATCGGGATCCTTGAGCAAATGTCCGGTCAGGATCAGGACTACCGCATCGCCCGCTTTGACGAATCCCCTCTGACGCAGCTTCTTGAGCCCCGCCAGCGTGACGGCGGACGCCGGTTCGCAGCCGACGCCATCGGCGCCGATTTCGGCCTTAGCCGCGGCGATTTCGACTTCTGTGACCTGTTCGACCTCACCGCCGGTTGCCTGAAGCACTCGTAGCGCTTTTTTCCACGATGCCGGATTGCCGATGCGTATGGCAGTGGCCAGCGTGTCGGCGGCCATGGGTTCGAGCTTCTTCCCGCCGAATTCCCGCACGCAGCGGTAGAACGGATTCGCGCCTTGCGCCTGAATGATCGAAAGTTTCGGCAGGCGCGAGATCAGTTTGAGTTCGCGCATTTCGACGAGCGCCTTGCCGATCGCCGAACTGTTCCCGAGATTGCCTCCGGGGACGATGATGTGGTCGGGCGGCTCCCATGCGAGTTGCTCCATCAGTTCGATGGCGGCGGTTTTCTGGCCTTCGATGCGATACGGGTTCACCGAATTCAGCAAATAGACCGGTTTCTGACGGACAAGTTCGTTGAGGATGCGAACGCAGCCGTCGAAATCGGTGCGGAGCTGGCAGGTGAGGGCTCCATAGTCGAGCGCTTGCGAGAGCTTGCCCCAGGAAATTTTGCCTTCCGGGATCAGCACCAGGCTGTGCATGCTGCCGCGCGCGGCATAGGCGGCCATGGAGGCGGAGGTGTTGCCGGTCGAGGCGCAGGCTACCCAGCGGAATCCGCCCTGGTGTGCGGAGGAAGCGGCGAAAGTCATGCCCGTGTCTTTGAACGATGCAGTCGGGTTCATGCCTTGGTGCTTGGCATGGAGATTCTCGACGCGGGCCGCGAGCGCGCATCTTGGCAGATGGTAGAGCGGCGTGTTGCCTTCGTCGAGCGTGATGGCATGCTCTTCGAGAGTGGGAATGTGCGGAAGAAGCTCGCGAAAGCGCCAGACTCCGCTCTGGTCGAGGGCTTCGCGCGACATGCGGCGGTTGAGCCATAGAGATTTCAGCGCCGCCGGATCGGCCGGTGCGCCGGAAGTCCATCCGGGGAAAAAGAATTCCAAGAGGTCGCCGCACGCGGTGCAGCGGAAATCCTGGCTGGCGGAATCGGGGGTGGCGCCGCAGGCGATGCAGCGCAGTTTACCAGTGGTTTCCGTATTTTGAGCGATTGACACTTCCCCTTATCACCAGAGCAGAAAGACAACTACATCATACGGGCTAACCGCAGAGATCGCAGAATGCGCAGAGATTTTGTTGGTTTTTTCCTTTGAATTTCTCTGCGGTCTCTGCGGTTAGATCTCTTTACCGCAAATAGACGTCGGTTTTGTTCATCCAGTCAGCGCGGGGCGGGTGGAAGATGTCGAGATCGACCGTATCGGCGAGCGCCTCGGCCCAGTGGGGCATGTTGGGCGGAATCGTCAGGACTTCGCCCGCATTCACCACAATCTCTTTGCCGTCGATCCCGAATTTCAGCGCGCCTTCCAGAATGTAGGTGATCTGCTCGTTGTGATGGCTGTGTTTGGGAACAAGGCATCCCTTCTTGAGCAGGACGCGAGCCACCATGACGTTCTGCCCGACCACAAAGTGGCGGCCCAGCAAGGGATTCAGGGTCTCGACTTCGACTGAACTCCACGGGATGTGGCGCAACCCCGCCTTCGGTGGCTTGCCTTTCAGAACGGTGGCTTTGAGGGCAACTTTATTGCTTGGGCGCGCTCTTTTTGTCTTTTTCCTGGTCGCAGATGTTTTTCGCGTGGTCGTTTTCAGCTTCTTCTTTTTCATAGGAATGGACCGATGAAGCATATTATCAGCGCCTTGCCGCAGCCTGGTAGCGCGGGTAATCTTAGGTGGTCACGTCTTCGGAAGCACGGCCAAGAGGCGGCAAGCAGCGTCTCTTTAGGAGATTTGAAATGAAAAAGCATGAATTTCGCCAGGAAACCGAGGCAGTTCGCGGCGGCACCAGCCTTCATAAAAAGAGCGGGCCACTCTCCACACCCATCTATCAAACTTCGACCTTCGAAGTCATCGACATGCAGGAGCAGGTGCGCGTCACTCCTACCGACAGCTTCTACACGCGCTATGGCAATCCCACGCATACGGTCGCCGAGAACGCCATCGCTGAACTCGAAGGCACGGATGCGGCGCTGCTGTTCTCTTCCGGCATGGCCGCGATCACCACTTCGATTCTTTCGCTGGTGAAGGCGGGAGACCATATCGTGGCGCAGCGCGATATTTATGGCGGCGTGATCAAGTTTCTTTCGCAGTGGCTGCCGAAGCTAGGGATCGAAACCACGTTCGTCGATACCAACGACATCGAGCAGCACGAGCGCGCGATTCGGCCTAACACAAAGATTCTTCACATTGAGTCGCCGACGAATCCAAATGTACGGGTCGTCGATCTGGAAAAGATTGCGGCGCTGGCGCGCAAGCACGGCTTGATCTCAACCATTGATTCGACCTTTGCCACGCCGATTAATTGCCGTCCAGCGGAGTGGGGCATCGATCTGGTGCTGCATTCTGGAACAAAATATTTTGGCGGACATTCCGACATCATTTGTGGCATCGCCACCGGACGACGCGATTTGATCGAGCAGGTCCATCACACGCGCACCACGCTCGGCTGCTGCATGGATCCGCACGCGGCGTTTCTGCTGCTGCGTGGGATCAAGACGCTGGCCGTCCGGGTCGAGCGCCAGAACGCTAGTGCGCTGCGAGTTGCCGAGTTTCTGAGCCAGCATCCGAAGGTTGCGCGGGTGCACTATCCGATGCTGAAGGGGCATCCGGACTACGTGATCGCGAAGAAACAGATGGCGGGAGCGGGCGGCGTCCTGAGCTTCGAGGTGGAAGGCAGCGGCGCCGACGCTTGCCACGTGGCCGAGGCGCTGAATCTGTTTACCCTGGCGCCGAGCCTCGGCGGAGTCGATTCGCTGGTGACCATCCCGGTGCTGACCTCGCATGCCATGATCGCTCCGGAGTTGCGGAAGAAGATGGGAGTGACTGAGCAGATGATCCGACTATCAGTAGGCCTTGAGCATGTCGAGGATCTGATCGCGGATTTGGAGAAGGGGCTGGCCGTGCTGTCCCGTGCGCGGAAAGAGGCAGTGGTGGCGGATTGAGGGGCGGGTCGGTCGGTCGTCGTACCCCGTACCTGAGTTTCAAATGAAAAATCCTGGCTTTTGGCGAGCCAGGATTTTTGTTTGCGCGATGCTCTTAACTAGAAGATAAACTTCGCCCCCAGTTGCAGGATGCGCGGGTTATGCGCCCCAAGGAACTGGAATAAGTCGGAAGCGCCATATTGGTAGCTGCCGGAGCTATTAGCGTTCGCTCCGGAACCTGCATCGCCGTAAATGGGCAGCCATTCCGTGTGGTTAAACACGTTAAAGGCTTCGGCCCGGAATTCGAAATGCTTGCTTTCCGTCACGGCGAAACTTTTGAAGAGCGCCATGTCGAAGTTAGTGCGGCTCGGATTGCGCAGGGAGTTCCTTCCCGAGTTGCCGAAGGTCAGCCCCTGGGGAGCCGCGTAAGCGTTGGGGTTGTAGAGAAAACCGGCAGTCTGCGGCATCCCGGGCGCCGGTGGGATACCGGTGTTGGGGTCGCCGATCTTGTCCGCGTACGAACCGGCAGCCAAGGTGCCATTGCCGACGCCGGCATTGTCGGTGTAGGGCGTGTTGACGACGCTGAATGGAGTTCCAGTGGAATAATTCGTAATGCCGGACCACTGCCAACCGCCAAGGAACGTGTGGCTGAGGCCGGGTTTCCTGAAGAACGGCAAATCATAGACGTAGCCGACAGTCAGTTCCTGCCGGACATCGAAACTCGAGCTGGCGCGATTGGCGGCAAAGTCATAAGCGTTTACGAAACCGGCGTCGTATCGATCCGAAGAATCGTCGATGGAATGGCTCCAGGTATAGGCGACATCCAGAGTGAGTCCACCGAGCGTCCTGACGGCCGAAGTTTCCAAGCCGTTGTAGCTGGAAGATGCTGCGGACTGGATGGCGGTAACGGTGCTAATACCGAGGTACGGCCGGAAATAATCCGCGTCGCCGCCACAAGCGACGAACATGTTTACGCCCGGCGTGCCCGGAGTTTGATCGCCTGCTATGAGGTCAGGATTGAAGCCCGGAATGGCGGGGCCGCCCGCTCCGACCGTTCCTGATACGCAATCGCCGGCGTAAGTGGGGTTGCTGGGGGGGTTGGCGACGGTGATGGCTTGGCCGACCGGATACGGGTTATTCGCTGCCGAAACTGGATAAACCTGGTTCGAATCGCTCTGACGCGTAAGATGCGTGCCCTTGCTGCCCACATAAGAGATCGTAAACACTATGTGTTGAGGCAGTTCTTGCTGTACGTCAAGGTGCCATTGTTGCATGTAGGGCCAAGTCGTCTTTTCGGGAATCGAAATGAAGCTAAACGGGGGCAGCGCAGCACCGCCGCCTACCCCAACGTTCGAATAACCGGAAACGTTGTACTGGGTTGCAGTCTGCAATAGCGGCGAGGATTGGCCTTCCAGGGCCTCGGTGTTGGCCTCGTTCCCGTTGGTGTGCTCAAAGAAGATTCCGTAACCGCCGCGGATGGCTGTTTTGCCGTTCCCAAACGGATCGAAAGCAAAGCCGATACGCGGGGCGGGGTTGAACAAGTGTCCCTTGGAGCAACCGACGGGAACGCCGCCTGCGCCGCATTGCACGAGTCCATCGTACGGATTACCGACGCCGGGAACCAGGTTACCTGAACCACCGGGATCGAGTTCAGGTGCGTTTGCGACGCTATAAGCCGCCGGATCCCAGTTATAAGCGTGCCCATACTTTTCGCGATATGTCCCGAACAAGCTAAAGCGCAGACCGACATTCAGAGTCAGGCGCGGGGTGACGCGCCAGTCGTCCTGCAAAAAGGGCTCCACAATCTTGTAGCGGTTATAGAACTTGAGCTGGCCACTGCCTTGAGAAAAGCTCGCAACGCTCCCGATGAGCATGTCGGCGAAGGGATTGCCCGTGCTGTAATTGCTTACGCCGTACCCAAGCTGGCCGTTGGGAAAGAGACTGCTGAGCTCATTTTTTTGCGCCGCGACGAAGTAAGCGCCGAACTGCAGGCTATGCTTCCCCAGAATTTTGGTCATGTTGTCGCGATATGTGTAAGTTGGATTCGAGTTGTAAGGCCCCTCCGGCCACTCGCTGTCTGGATCCATGTAGAACCCGCCGCCGTACGCATTTCCGCCCGTGAGTGTGATCATGGGCAATTTGCCCAGGTAACTGCTGTTAGGGAAGAGATAGCCCATAGGCAGACCACCCTGAGGACTCTGCCAGTTGTTGCCCGTGGAATGCATAGTGAGGTGGTCGGTAGTGTAGCTGGCAACAAACTCGTTGAGCAGGGTCGGCGTAATCGTGCTGGTGAGGCGCGCCAACATGCTGACCGCGGGACCGTTGAAGTCCGTCTGCACGGTGGGGAAAGAGCTGCCCGTCCATAGGGTTGAGGCTTGCAGTTGATCCCATGAATCGTGGACGTAGTGGAAAGAGACCCGATTGTGTTCGTTAATGTTGTGATCGATGCGGAACAGTTCCTCACGCCAAGTCGTGGGCAAGCTGAGCGCAGAAATGTAGAATGCCGCTCCCGGAGCATCATTCGCCCCGGTCGCAGTCGGAATCAGTGGAAGCAGGGCTGTTCCTGCGGGTTCGATGAACGACGCCACACTATTGTTAATAAATGGCTGGCCCACGTCCCCCGGATTGGTCCCCACGGGCTGGGCGACCCCATTGATAAACGTGGGAACCGTTGGGCAATCCACATTTGAGCCTGTCGTGGGGTTGGGGCACACATCGCTGAAGTCGCCGGTGCGTTCAGCGCTGTAGGGCACGGGAGTGTTGTAGTTTGCGGGGTTGCGTTCTTTCCGCCATTCCTCGGAATAGAAAAAGAAGGTCTTCTGCTTGTTTGTGTTGTAAACGCCAGGGATGTAAAACGGGCCGCCGATAGTACCGCCGAAATCATTCTTCTTGTACGGCGTCACCGAAGAGGTGAAATAGTTCTTGGCATTGAAGTCGTCGTTGCGCACGAACTCGTACAGGTCGCCGTGGAAGCTGCTGGTCCCGGATTTGAGTTCGGTTTCGACCGTGCCCGAGCCGTTGCGTCCGTATTGCGCCCCGTAGTTCGAGGTCAGCACCTTGAATTCCGCGATCGCGTCGATACTGGGAAAAACGTTCAAGCTACCGTTGCTGCCGTTGTCCATGTTGTCGCCGCCATCGAGCTCCCAGTTGTTGTACTCGATGCGGCCGCCATTCATGCTATAGGCAACGCTGCCCGTGATACCGACTTGGCCCTCATCCTGTCCGGTCTGATTACTGATGCCGGGGACCAGGGTCACCAGTTGCGTGAAGTTGCGTCCGTTCAACTGCAACTGGGAGATTTCCTTGCCCGTGACGGTGCCAGCAAGTTCGGAAGACTGCGTCTCGACCTGGGCCACGACTGTGCCCTCGACCGTCACTTCCGTGCTGGCGGCGCCCACCTGGAGAGTCACGTCGACGCGAGACTTCTGGGCGACGTTCAGAACCACGCCCCTGGCCTCGAACTTCTT
>Ga0326727_10010404_pt1 | contig 22181 bp, 19 predicted proteins | sample MB2enrmetagenome_FD_207643 | JGI IMG/M metagenome (GOLD analysis project Ga0326727, IMG submission 207643) | Lab enriched peat soil microbial communities from McLean, Ithaca, NY, United States - MB29MY | ecosystem: Environmental > Terrestrial > Soil > Wetlands > Peat | place: USA: New York...
TATCCCTATCTTGGAAATGTCCCGCACAGCAGATGGGAAAACACCTATTGCCCGGCGTGCGGTGCGATGCTTATAGAACGCCGGGGATTTTCAAGCCGTATAACCGGCCTCGACGACCGGCAGTGCACATCCTGCGGTGAAACCATCGAGATTGTGCGCCATGCCGCCTGAAACCCGGTTTGTTGCAGACCGTATGCTAGGTACACTCACCCGGTATCTCCGGTTTATGGGGTACGACACGATCAGTGCAAACGGGTTCCGGTCCGGGAATGCCAATGAAGACACCCAGCTGCTTACACTTACACTCAGTGAGCACCGTATTCTCCTGACCCGGGACCACGAACTTGCCCGGCGAGGGCAGGACCAAGCAGTGCTGGTCACTGACGGGGATATACTTGCGCAGATACAGCAGCTTGTCAATCTCGGCCTTATCGAACGGCGCCTTCCCATGAGCAGGTGCTCTCTCTGCAACACGATACTCCGGCAAGCTACCGAAGCAGAGATCCAGTCTGCCGGGTATGCGCCTCGTGACCGAACGGATTATTCATTTTTCTGGTGTGAGCACTGTGGGAAACTCTACTGGAACGGTTCACACGGAAAAAATCTCCAGAAGAAAATTGATGCCGGGCTCAATGCCTGATACATTCCGTTCGATCTTTCGTGCCGGATTAAAAGCGATTTATTCAATATCATGAACTTATGAGTTAAGGACATCCCCTTTTCTGTGCATAATTCACTGCCCTTGATGCTGTCAATATATCTGCTCCGTTCTGCATGAAACTACGCGTAATCTCTCTAACGAGGAGTCTTATCCAAGTACTGGCACGGTGAATGCAGGAGTGTTCTCACGGCTTTTGCACATACCCCAGTAACAGACTCCCCCTCATGATACACAGTCAGGAAATTGCGATACCAATGGAGAAACCATGAAGTTAAAATGGAGTATTTTCAGTTGTATTCTGCTCCTGATGATGGTATCAGCGGCATATGCTGATGACACATCGAGCGATACAACCAGTTCTACGAGCAGTTCAACAAGTTCAACCTCGACATCAAGTACAGCGATCGATGAAGCTGCGCTGGTCTATGTCTCAAACGTGACTATGGACACACCGGCATATTTCCCCGGAGATTATGGGACACTTACTGTGACCCTCACGAACGGCGCGACAACAGCTATCGGTCTTTCCCATCCGGATCTTATCAGCAGCCATCTCATCGTTCAGGAGAATGATTGGGAGGGGATGAGTTATGTCGGTGCCGGATCGACTGTCTCGTACTCAATCCGTTTCCAGGTAAAACCGCCGGATGGATGTTATTATGCACTTTTTACCATTAATACGCAGAACGGTAACCCTATAGATTATCCCGTAAAAATTGACATAAGTTCTAACAGCCTCACAGGAGCGATAACGTCAAAACCGACATCATTTGCACCTGAGGCCGAACAGAACGTAACACTTACCTTAATGAACACCAGGGACGGGGAAATAGATAATGTCATGATTACCCCTGTGGGATCGTCTAGTATTGATGCCGATCCATCTACCGAACTTGTTCCCTCAATTGGTGGCCGCAGTTCGACTGCCGTTACGTTCGGCATTACACCCCATGAGGCGTCAAACCTTACCTTCAACATCAGTTACCAGAATAGCGAAAACATTCATTATACGGATGTCGTACTGCCAATAAACATCGGCCAGGACAAAACAGCAGCGGTTCCTGTACTCAATGATGTAGCCCTTACCACATCAAGTGCAGATTACGACATCACCGGGGATATCACGAATGCCGGCATTACAGATGCCTACGGTGTAATCGTAACTGTCGGGTCTCCTGCAACCGCCATGGGGACCTATCCCGAGTATGCCATTGGCAGCATCGCTTCTGATGACTCCGGGAGTTTTGAGCTAACCTTTACTGCGAATGATCTCTCAGCGATTCCGGTCATTATCAGCTGGAAGGATGCTGATGGTAATGATTACAGTCTCACTAAAACACTTGATCTCTCCACGAACGTCGGAACCGGTAGCGGAACCACCAGCAGATCTACCAAGACTTCAGCCAGCTCTACGGATTCCATGGGAGTACCCGGTGGGATGAGTGGCGGACCCGGAGGCGATATAAGAGGCCCGGGGGGCAGCAGTTCCAGTAGCGTCACGTCGCTGTTCACCGGGGGCAGTGGTGCCGGAATCAGTTCGTTTTACCCGATCATTGGCGCAGCGATTGCACTCATTGTCGGTATTGTCCTGTGGAAAAAGCGGAAATGGATCACAAGCAAGCTGAAAAAACAACAGTGAGGGATCGGATATGACCGATACCCCCCTTATCCAGCTTGTCGACGTGACAAAAACTTATCATCTGGAGAGCGGTGACTTTACCGCTCTTGATCATGTCTTCCTTGATATAAAAGAGAATGATTTTGTCGCAATCATGGGACCATCCGGTTCCGGCAAATCGACCATGATGAACCAGCTGGGGATTCTCGATGTCCCGACCTCAGGGAAACTGTTTATTTCCGGAAGGGAGGTGGCTACCATGTCAAACCTCGAACGGACACACATGCGCAGGGATACCATCGGGTATATATTCCAGAAGTTCTACCTGATTCCACTCCTTTCGGCATACGAGAATGTGGAGTACCCGCTCATCCTGAAATACAAAAAAAGGGATACCTCCGGCAAAGCATCGGTACTGCTCGAACAGGTGGGTATTGACAAGGACATGAGTGAACACCGTCCGACACAGCTCTCTGGTGGCCAGCAGCAGCGTGTAGCTATAGCCCGGGCACTCGTGAATGATCCTAAAATCCTCCTTTGTGACGAACCAACCGGAAACCTCGACAGCAGGACCGGATACCAGATTATGGATATTGTCTGCGGCCTGCACAAAGAGGGAAAGACAGTTATCTTGGTCACCCACGACCCGAAGATAGCCGAGTATGCCCATCGCACTATCCGGCTTGTCGACGGGAGGATTGCAGCATCATGATGAAAGGGGATATATTCTTCAACCTCTCGCTCCGGAGCGTCCGGTTAAACTTCCTGCGATCGATGCTTGCGGCAATTGGTATTGTTATCGGTGTGGTTGCCATCGCGTCGATGGGAATGCTCGGCACCAATATGCAACTCGAAGTAAAAGAACAGCTTTCGGCGACCGCAAACACGATCGTGATATCATCGGATACAGTCAGGATGGGGCCGCCCGGGTTTACGCCATCTTCATCGACAGCTTCAGGAGTAACAAAAAGTGAACTCACAAAGATCGTATCTGTCGTGGGATCCAACGGGACGGTGATTCCCATCTATTCCACAGACGGTGAATTTACTATCAATTCCTTGGCCGGCAGGGGCTCGATCTACGGCATCGATCCCGGAGATATTGGGAAATTCCTCACACTGAACCAGACCTATGGCAACGGGACGATTGATATCGGGGCAGGTGAGGTTCTGGTCGGGGCAGACCTTGCAGACGATTTCAACCTCAAGGTAGGGACCCGCATCAGGATTGGATCGTTCACATCCTCATCCCGACCCGAACTTCGCATTGCCGGTGTCCTTCAGCCACGGGGGACCGTTGCAGATGGCATCTCGACAGATAACGGAATCGTAGTAAACAGCCAATGGTACACCGACCAGTTCGGGGGCAAGGATGAATGGACCCAGGTCAACGTGATTGTCAAGAATGTTGACGATATCAGTGATATCGAAAGTGCCCTTGATGCAAAGATCAACATCAATGCAAAGACTCCTTCGGTAAGGATTACGGACGCCTCCTCGCAACTGGCAACAGAGACATCTACCCTGAGCACGGTTACCACCTTTATTATGGCCATCGGCGGGATCTCACTCCTTGTTGCTGCGGTGAGTATCTTTAACGTGATGATGATGTCGGTGAGCGAAAGGATACAGGAAATAGGTATCCTGCTGTCTATCGGGACCGAAAAGGGCGAGGTGCGCCGGATGTTTTTGTACGAGGCGTTCATCCTAGGGCTCCTCGGAGCCGGGATCGGGGGGGTGAGCAGCCTTCTCATAGGATACACGGTGGTGGATGCGATGATTGGGACGACGGCGTACCTCTTCCAACCGGCAAGTATCCTGTATGTTCCGGCAGCCATGGCGGTTGGCGTGGTGGTCTGTGTTATCTCCGGGATGTACCCTGCTTGGAGAGCATCGAATATGGACCCGATCGATGCACTGAGGAGTGAGTAACCCGATGACGTCAGAAGAGGATGATGAAGATACCAAGCCCGTCCTGCTGAAATATTATATCCGGCGGGTCGTCTCAAAGATAGTCGTGCCAAAACTTGCACGTATAAAACAGGAAAACGAGAGAAAAGAGCACAAATCCCGGTAATTTTTTTGCCTTCAGGTAGTTCCCTTTTTTTATTATTGACCGTTTTCCGGGCCGATATCTTATACCTAGCAGTTGAAACAATGCCATCAAGTGAGGGATAATTGCACTCCGCTCATGAAACGAATATAATATGATCCGTGCGGTAAAGGCAAACAAGTGAGGGCTAGAAAGGGTCCTCGTAAAAGGAGGTGAGATTAAGACAACTGCAAGGATACAAAGGAACACGACACGATACACCCCGGCGCGAGGACTAAAACCCCGAAGCACATCTCGCGTCCGGCACTGCAGCTGATCCACGGTTAACGAGAGGATTACCCATCTTTCGTTAGGATGAATGATGTGAGAAGCATACAATCAGATGAGGCAGAAGAAACCGATTCAGTAATACCATATAACCCGGGGGAGATACCAGACCCGCTCATCTACCGGGAGAGTAACCAGACACAATAACCGGTCGTTAATCCGATGGGTAGAAAACCTGCAGTGCCATCGGGTTTTCAGACCGAAGATAACGAAGATTTCTTTTTAAGAGGCATTGTTTTTGAACTGCCGGATTACACACCAGTCCGATATCCTTAACTATCCGGTTCAATTAATCGCCGCACAATGAAGGATATCACTTCCTCCATGCAGCAAATATAAGATACACTGTGTCGATACGAGAAGCGATGGATCGCCCTTCCAAAAGGAGGGGATCGTCAAACAAAATCCAGGGAAATAGTCCTTTATACTTGGTGTAGCGAACAAGAGTGCACCAAAACCCGATGAAACGGGAAAACGCACCAGGTAATTCACGATTTCAAAAGGATTCCCTGTCTCTGCGGACACAGGTCAGCAGGAAAACATACGTGCACAATAAGCGGTTACCCTGATAACGAAAAGGGTCGCCCGTAGTTTAAGGTGATTTAATCCATGAAAAAAAGCAGTATCCTTATGCTGATTGCATCAGCACTCCTCGTCTCGGGGATCCTGATTGCCGGCTGTACACAGAACTCGACAAGTTCGACTCAGCAGTCTTCAACACCTGCGGTTTCGTCGTCGACACCAGCAGTTGCGGCTACCGCTCAGGCGGGAAGTCAGACAAACAGCACCATGCCTTCAGGTACACAACCGGCTGGCATGTCAAACGGTACAGCACCCTCCGGCACCATGCCCTCGGGAACCATGCCTTCCGGTACACCACCGGGCGGAATGATGAATGACACAGCGCCATCCGGCGGAACCCCACCATCAGGATCAATGCCTTCCGGTACACCACCGGAATCAAAATAACCGGGAGCTAAGGTGGTGTAAAGGCAGGCCGGATCTATCTACCCTTTTTGCTTTGAGCCTGCTAATTATTCTTCCGATTTAAGACGTTGAAGATCATCAATGAGGGCCTTGACAGAGATGTAACGGTCCTGTGGACGTTTCCGGAGACATTTTGTAATGATAGCGTTTATAGCACCTGCATTTTTACCACCAGCTAAAGCTGGAGCAGGTTCGTCATGCAGGATCGCATGGGTAACCTCGCCCATACCATCGCCCGAGAAGGGTACATAACCGGTCAGCATCTCATAGAAAAGGACGCCCATCTGGTAAATATCAGTCCATGGCCCCGGCGCACCGTAGAGGTTAGGCGCCAGCTGCTCGGGTGCTGCATATTCCAGGGAAAAGCCGATAAGGCCCGATTGTTTTTTGCCCTGTTCCCTCGATAATCCCCAATCGGTTATTTTTGGCGTACCGTCCGGGGTGAGGAGGATGTTTCCCGGCTTAATGTCCCGGTGGACGATGCCCTGCTCGTGGGCGTACTTGAGACCCTGAGCAATCCCGGTCAAGATCGCAGATGCTTTGTGCTCGTCAACGGGAAAATGCATCTCCGCTAAAGACGACGGGACATATTCCATCTCGATATAGGGTAACGGAAATATGTTTGCCCCGTAAAGTTCGACGATATTGTTGTGATGGAGCCCTTCCCAGACCGTGAGTTCCTTCGTAAACTGGGTCCCGGTCACTTCATCGAACCGGATTGGGATCTTCACCGCTGCATCACGGTTGTTCTTTTCGTCACGAACCCGGAAGACCCGCGAGACCCCACCTTCGGCGATATATTCCGCGTCCGGGTATTTTTTCTCGAGGGCTGCGGGAAGACGAACTGCATAGCCGTGTCCGGGCTGCTCCGGTAATGTAGTTCCTCCAGGTTTCTGAACAACCGTCGCATTCCTTGAGTCCCGTGAAGTAACAGGGGCCGACAAGGACTCTCTTCGCTGCCTGCGGGACTGTTCAAACCAGATACCACAGGCAGCAGACACCACAAGTGCCACCGGGATCAGCCACCAGAATTGGATGAAAAAACCGATCACCGGATTAGGAGGCTGGCCCTGCGGGATTATTTCTGATGGGAGGAGACCGGTAAACCGCGACGGTGATGACCCGGAGGTGACTTCAGGCTGAGCATTGCCTGGCTGCTGGAAAAAACCTCCCGGTTGGGTTAATCCACCCACACCAGAGAAGTTAGTGATCGATGCAGATTTGGTGACGGTGTATGCGGAAAGAGGACTTGCAAGCGGCGCTGAATCGACGATCATAACAGCACCGGGATAATCCGTTCCGACAGGCGCAAGCGTGTAGGGCGTGTCCCCGATCCCATGACCGCTGCTGTCGGTCACACTGGCACCCTGCCAGAAGTTCCCCAGCGGACCGGAAAAATTCTTTCCCTGGTACAAGTAATCTTGGCCGGCCGAAAACCATACATTATCACCGGACTGGCTCACGGCATCGAATGTGTTGTTGAAGCTGTTGAAAAAAAACAAATTGGAACCTGACATGCGATCCACGTCAATACCAAGGCTGTTACCCCAGAGGGAATTTTCCGAAAGGACATTATTTGATGCCGATTTGAGGACAATACCTGTATCATGGCCCGTTATTGATGAAGAACTGATCCGGTTGTTGCTTGAGAGCACCAACAGGCCGGTGGAAGCATTCCCAAGGATGGCCACGCCGTTAAGGGTAATACCATCTGCGGAAAGCGTTACACCTGCACCGGAACCGCTCGTGATTATACGCGGCGGATCCGCGGAATCGAGCGCTCCGAATTCAAGGGACCGGTCGATGACGATATTTTCGGCGTATGTCCCCCCGGCAAGAAAGATACTGTCGCCACTGCTTGCGTTATCGATTACGTCCTGGATTGTTCCGGTTGTACTGTTTCCGCCGTAGGTAACAACTTTTGCCGAGACCGGCGCGGCGATCACTAGAAAGGAAAAGACAATAATGAGGAGTAAACCGCAAAAAATGACGTTTCGTTGAACTCCTGGCATATTTCAGCTCCTCATTTCTCCGGACGGGAAATTCCGATCTCCTTTATTTTTCCGCAATAAACAGGAACCGGGCCGCGTTTTCCCCCAGCGCACAGTCGATGATATCCCCATCCTTGAGTGCGGTCTTATGCAGGGGGGCACAAAGCTCTGTGTTGACGTAGGTGCCCCCGGAGCTGCCGCGGTCCTCTACCTGCCAGATGCTTCCTGACCGGGATATTACCGCGTGAGGTTTTGTAATCCGGGTGACCATGACATAGTCCTCGGGAAGAACAATATCGGTCTCACTAATCTTTGAAGGGTTATCCGGGTCAGCCCGGCCGACGGCAATATGATCTTTTTTAAGCAGGAACGTCTGGCCAGATTTACTTCCACTTAGGAGATGAAGTGCCGGGCTTGTTGTGCCGGCCTCTTTCAGAACCGCAGCCCGCACCGATTCGATCTTTTTCTGGATCTCACCAAATCCAATCGGGACATTTATCCGGGAAAAAACTCCGAGATTTTTAATCAGCATCTCAAGGCTGCCTTCGGCGAGGGAGAATTTCCAGACCGGGTGAATTCCTTTTACGGTCTCTCTGCCAAAGCCGGCCTCCTTTTTAACAATCCCGATATGTACCAGCTGGTCGATGTGTTTTTTTGTATTTGCATAGCTGGTATCGATACGGTTAGCGATCTCGGTTATTTCCTTGGGTTCCCGTTCAATCACCTTAAGGATCTTGAGCCGTACCGGGTTTGAAAGGACTTCGAGATATTCGGATAATTCCTGGATGAACTCCGGATCTGTTGAGACACTAACCGTTTTTTTGTCTGTTACCATCAAAAGACCCCCGATCGTTCGGGCACACCAGTGAGTGTCCGGTATGCTTTACCATACTATCATTGCAGGGGAATAAAATAGGTTGGCATTTCTGTTAGTATCAGAAGGTTTTGTGCGAAAACGTGTAACGGATCCGGTGAGAAACGGTTACCATGGAGTATATGATCCTGAGCAGTTCAATATATCCGGTCCGTGTGCATGTTTTCCCGGGAACCATGCCATCAATATATCCATTATCCCTGTGTGTATCCTCCAGAAAGGAAGGAGATAGTGGCGATGTTGACAGCTATGGAATCCAGACAGAAATGGTTTATCATTACATCAGAGGAGATTGGGAGGATTCGCGAGCTGCTCTTTGAAGTAGAACAAGATACAGCTGGACCCCGTAGAGAGAATGTTCGAGAGATTGCCAGCATGATTACGTTAATCGAGCGACGGCTGGTATGAATTTTTACTCGTTCCTGAGCCGGTACCAGGCCGAGTGCCTGATCTGCATGATTATCATTCTCTCTGCATTCCTCAATCTCTGGAATATCTGGAATCAGGGATTTTCGAATACCTTCTATGGAGCTGCTGTTAAAAGCATGCTCGTGAACCCGGGTATCGGATTTTTCGGCTCATTCGATCCAGCCGGTTTTATAACGGTTGACAAGCCGCCGGTCGGCATTTGGATCCAGGCGGCATTTGCTGCAGTGCTGGGATTTAGCGGATGGGTTCTTGTCCTCCCCCAGGCACTCGCTGGTATCGGTTCTGTAGTGCTCATCTATTTTATTATCTCCCGCCCGTTTGGAAAGCCTGCAGGGCTTGTAGCAGCCCTTGCCTTAGCTGTGACCCCGATTTTTGTGGCGATCTCCCGTAACGGGACCATGGATACCCAGCTGATATTTGTTCTCCTTCTTGCGATCTGGGTCGTACTCAAAGCAGCACGGGAAAAATCACTTCCCTGGTTCCTTGTATCGGTCACCCTTATCGGCATTGGGTTCAATATCAAGATGATTCAGGCATTTATCGTAGTACCTGCCGTTTTTGCGGTTTATTTCTGGGGCACTACCGATTTTACCTGGAAGAAACGGTTTCTTCATGGAGGACTTGCTGTCGTTATCCTTCTCGCAGTTTCACTTTCCTGGGCTGTTGCAGTCGATATGGTTCCTACAGACCAACGCCCCTATATCGGGGGCAGCGGGGATAACACAGTCCTTGGTCTCATCATTGACTATAACGGCCTCAATCGTCTTGGGATAAGCAGTATAAGTGGAGGTCTTGGTACTGGGGGACCCGGAATTTCCATGAATGGACAGCCGGGGATGTGGCAGAATAGCAGCGTTATAACTGCTACAGGTCCAGCCCAATCCTCATTCCCGGGACCGGGGGATGGTCAGAGCACATCTGACACTACTATCGGAGTGCCGCCGGGCGCTCCGGATGGGTTCCAAAACGGTATGGCACCTGCAGGGCAGGGAGCACAGCAGGCACCATCCGGGATGCAGCAGCCGGGATCATCAGGATTTACAGGTGGTGCACCTTCGGGCGCCGGTATGGGCGGTGGCATGAACAGCGGCGGAAACCCAAGTATTTTCCGTGTCTTCAGGGAAGGTCTTGCAGGAGATATCTCATGGTTCCTCGTATTCGCCTTTATCGGTGTCATAGCCTGGATCCGGAGACCAAGAACCATCTCCCTCGGTGGATTTGACGAGGCTGGGTATATGAGCGAGAAAGCGCTCACTCTCATTGCGATGCTACTCTGGCTTATTCCCGGTCTCCTGTACTTCAGTTTCACTACCGGGTTCTGGCACGATTACTACATTGCAACAATAGCACCTCCACTTGCAGGGCTCGTAGGAATTGGAGCAGCCGGCCTATATCAGAAATATATCACCGGTAACCAGACAAGATGGCTCCTGATAATAGCAGTTTTTATGACCGGGCTCGTCCAAACCCTCTTTCTATCCTATGATGCAGACTTCTCAGGTCCCTTGGTTCCCCTTGTTCTTCTCGGGACTATTGTCTGTACCGGGCTTCTTGTCTTGGCACAGGCACATAAGAGTGAATTTCTGGCAAACCACAGGTTGCATATTATCGCGATCGCGATTGGTATCCTTTTTATCGCCCCATTAGTCTGGTCCTGTACACCTATTATGAATGGGAATGGTGGTACGATCCCAACCGCAGGGCCGCAGAGCAGAGGGCAACAGGGCGCCGGGGGCTTGACTCTGACAGGAGATGATGCGTCAACCAGCCAGCTTGCAGAATACCTGCTTGCCCATACTACAAATGAGACATGGATACTCGCCGTCCCGAATTCTCAGGCCGCGGCGGACCTGATCATTGAGACAGGTAAACCAGTTATGTCCCTTGGTGGCTTTGCGGGCAGCGATCAGGTCCTGAATGTGACTGCTCTCCAGAGCTACATCCGGGAAGGTAAAGTCCGCTATTTCGAGACCGGCGGTGCCGGTGGAGGAGGAATGGGCGGTGGAAACAGCGAAATATTCTCCTGGGTGAGCACTCACTGCACGGCAGTCCCCGCATCTGCCTGGGACGGTTCAACCGGCAACCAAACCGGAACAAATATCCCCTCCGGGCAGAACCTGCCGGGAGTCGCAGGTATGCAGGAGAACGGGATGTCACCTTCAGGGTATTCCCGCAACCTCACCATGACCGGCGCCGGCCTCCTTTTCGAGCAGGGTAATCCCTTCAACAAAGGAAATGCGGGTTCCCTGCCGGGGATGACCGTGAGCCCGGGTGAAGAAAACAACACATTGTATGACTGTGCCGGAACAGCCTGAAAAATATGGACATGCAGATCGCAGGATACACTCATTCACGTATCATCCCGTTCTTTTTTATCGGGATCCTGTCATCCCTCGTGGATATCGGGCTGATGACCTGTTGCATTACCTATCTTGGGGTTTGGTACCTGTACGCCGCTGCATGCTCATACTGCTGCGGGATCGTTGTCAGTTATACCGCAAACAGGTACATCACTTTCCAAGATGCAACCCGGACTAATGCAATCCAGTTTGCAACATTTGCTGCGATCTCAGTCTCATGCTTGATAGTCAACCTCGGGATTGTCTGGCTCGTCGTTACTTATCTTGCCCTTACGCCCATTATGGCGAAGATTTTTGCAACCAGTTGTGCTTTTCTCTGGAACTACCACGGGCAGAGCAGGTTCACGTTCAGAACAGCGGGATAAATGGGTGAACGTTTACCTGTTTAGTGATCAAAAAAGGTTGTTGCTTTTTAGAGATCTATTGAAGCCATGTTTGGACCAATATCCTAAAAATTGAACCGATCCTTCACTTCCCGCCCAGAACTTTTTCGATCTCTTTTTTGAGCAGCTCGCTTACGACTTTCCCGTCCACTGAACCCCGGACTTCCTGCATCACGACACCCATGAGAGGGCCAAGCGCCGCCTTCTGTTTCCGGGTAACAAAGTCCGCACGATCGACGACAATCTTTTTGATCACCGCTTCGAGTTCATCGCGGGAAACAGTCGGGGCTAGTTTCGCCATCGCATCCTCCGCTGTGCTTCCTCCGGCAATCGCCGTGAGAATTTCCGGGATCGCTTCTTTTGCCACCCTGCCTTTTTCAACTGCCTGAAGAACGACAAGAACGGCATTATCAGAAATCCCATCGGTATTCACGCCATCACGACGGAGCTCTTTGAGGGTAGCGAGCAGGGTTCTGGACGCAAGGTTTGCCTTAACCCCGACTGTAAGAGCCCGTTCGAACAGGGGACGGTGCTCGGAGAATGCCATCTGCCGCGCAACAGTCGGATCGAGACCTAGCTCCTTTGCGAACCGTTCGGCTTTTACGGTCAGGAGTTCCGGCACGGCAACTGCATGCCACGTAGCATCATCAATCCGGACCGGAAGGACATCGGTTTCCGGGTACATCCGTTCTGCCCCGGGAAGAGGACGCATATACGAGGTACTGCCCTCCTCTAGCATCTTGCGGGTCTCTTCGGGAACGGGCTTTTCTGAGAGTGCCATATGAGCCCGATTGTGTACTTGGTTCCAGGCACAGACAGCCTGCTTCGCATTTGCACCAGCGATGAGGATCACACAATCCTGTTCCTGTGCTTTAACGAACGTGCGAAGTGTTGCAACCTCATCTGCTGTAACACCATATGCCGGAAGTTCATCAGTATGGAAGATCCCGCCGACACCACACTTCTTCGCGTAATCAGACATCTCGCTCCCCAGACGACGGTCGGGCTGGATCTCGCGGCCCACTAATTCTGAGAAACCCGGTAAGACAAGGGCATAAATCTTCTTTGCCTTTTTGAGAATCGCGGATTTTGTTTCTTTAAAGATGTCGGTGATATCGATCTGCTCGGCCCCGACACTTGCGTGGCGCTTTACCAGTTCCGCGTGAATGGCAAGCAGGCTTTCCTGGCGCTGCACTTCCCTGCGGACAACTTCTGCAATGAGATCGAGGTCCTGCACACCTTTGATCTCGACCCGGGCACCGTCTTTAATGGAGATGTTGACATCCTGCCGTATTGTCCCGAGGCCCCGCTTTACTGCGCCGGTCGAACGAAGCACCATACCGATATATTCTGCAACCTGCTGGACATCCTCCGGGGTGTGCATGCAGGGCGATGTCGTGATTTCGATCAGCGGGATGCCGAGACGGTCGAGCGAGAAAATATCATCCTTGACCCGTTGTGCTGCCTCTTCCTCGATACAAAGAGTTTCGATGATCCCACCATTCGGGAGAGCGCCATTGATAGCCACAAGGGCTGTACGCTGGAATCCGCTGGTGTTTGAGCCGTCGATAACCAGCTTGCGCATGGTGTGGATCTGCGGGATCGGCGTCATGCCAAAGGTCTTTGCAATGGTAAGGCCGATCGTAAGTGCTTCGTCGTTAATCGGGGCAGGCGGCTCCTCATCGTTCTCGACGAGACACGTCGTCTTATACGTGAAGTACTGGAACTTACGCACCCGTTTCATCTCTTCTTGTGCCGCCCGATCAATTTCACCCATCTCGCTTTCGGTCGCCCGCAGGTACCGGAAGAACTCGCCGGTATGTTGGGTATTGTCAAGAAGCGTTGTCGGGCAGTGGCAGAACAGTTTCTCTTTGGTATCGAGCTGCTGGTGGATCTCGATACCTGCGGTGAGTCCCAAAGCCTTATAATCCATGGGCACTCCTCCGCATGCACTCGCCTTTGAGATCGGTTTTCATCAGCGCCGCCGCTTTTTCCGGGTCTTTTTCGTTTGCAAGAACCCACATCTGCTTGACGAGCGCTACCTCGGGAAGCATATCGCCACCTTCAATGACACCGGCAGCCAGAAGGTCACGGCCCGTGTCATAGACGCGGTCGCAGACCCGGCCGTTCATGCACTGCGAGGTCATGACTACCTGTGTGCCATTAGCAATCAGGAATTTTATCTGCGGTATAAGTACGGTACTCACATGCCCCAGACCGGTACCCGAGAGAATAAGGCCCTTGTATCCTTCATAGATCTTCAGGAGATCCGGGGACATACCCGGGTAGAACTGGATAAGACCACAATGCGGCTCGAGGTTATTGTGTAGGGCTAGTTTATGCACTCCCCGGCGAACTGCATCATCAGTCAACGTTACAGTACGGGTAGCATAATCGACTGTACCAACTGGGGGAATACCGATACTTTTAAATGCATCCCGCCTGGATGCGTGCATCTTTCTCACCCGGGTGCCCCGGTGGATGGAACAGCTGTCATCGTTTGTTGTCCCGTGCATGACAATAGCAACTTCACCAAGTTCGCTTTCAGCCGTACATGCCGAACAAACCGCATTCATTGCATTGTCACTCGAGGGCCGGTCTGCCGAACGCTGGGATCCCACAAAGACGATCGGGACGGGAGTATCTATCATGAAACTAACAGCAGCCGCACTGTATGCCATCGTATCTGTACCGTGCGTCACGATAACACCTGCAACACCGTGCTTTATTTCATCAAAAATCGCTTTTGCGAGCTCCTGCCATATCGCCGGGGTCATGTTTTCTGAGAGGATAGTATAGAGCTGTTTTGTGCGGTACCTTCCGATCTCGGCAAGGGCCGGGATCGCGGTCAGGATATCGTCTGCATCAAACTGGCTGGTAACAGCCCCGGTCCGGTAATCGATCCTGCTTGCGATAGTGCCGCCCGTCGAGATGATAGCGAGCTCGGGAAGGTGCGGATCCTGCCTGACCGGCGCCGGTCGGGATGACGGGGTTTTCGCCGGGGACACGAGCGTGCAACAGGTTTTTTCTACGCCAATATTATATCCGCTGGAGAGTTTTACGACCGCCATACCGTCGCGGTCAGTAATATATGTCCCGGAAAGGGCCTTGTTGCCATACGTGCAGGTAACAATATCCCCGGCAGAAAACGACGCGGTTATGCTACCAGCCTCCGGGCATCGGCGATCAGGTCCTCTTTTGTTTTTGAGATCTTTGCAAGCCGGTCATCAATAAAAGCTGAGTCTGTGTCAAGCTGTTTTTTCCGGTCTGCAATCGCTATCTTGGTCGCAAATGGTGCCGGTCCACCGGTTGCTTTCCGGATGCTGACCGAATTATTCACATCAAGGGCAGCATCGATCTGATCCTGGGTGAGCCCCTTACTGGAAAGTGAGATCCCCAGGTCGAGTTCCTTTGTCGCAGATTCGAGGTTTTCAAGGGTAAGATTTCCTTTCTGGACAGCCCTACCGACAATATTGTGAGCCGTACGGAAGGGAAGACCATAATCCCGTACAAGGGTATCGGCAAGATCCGTCGCAGTCGAGAAGCCCTTGCCGGCCTCTTCTTTCATACGCACTGTATCGAATGTGGCACTTGAGAGCATATCGATCAGAAGGCGCAGGCTTTCCTTTGCATCCCGTATCCCCCGCCATATATTGGGGGTGAGCTCCTGGAGGTCGCGGTTGTAGCTCATCGGCAGACCTTTGATGGTCATGAGAGCTCCGGTGTATGCACCAAAGACAGAGCCCGTTTTTGCCCGCATAATTTCTGCCGTGTCGGGGTTCTTCTTCTGCGGCATAATGGATGAAGTGGAGCAGAAGGCATCATCAAGGGAAACAAACTTCACAAAAGACGTGCTCCAGATAACCAGTTCCTCGCAAAGCCGACTAACGTTTGCCATCAGGAGGGAAAGGTCACCTAAAGTTTCAAGGGCAAAGTCCCGGGTCGCCACAGCGTCCATAGTGTTGACGACAAGACCATCGAATCCGAGCAGTTTTGCTGTGAATTCACGATCGATGGGATACCCGGTAGATGCAAACGCAGCAGCACCGAGCGGGCAGAGGTTGACCCGACCGTATGCATCCCGCAGCCGGTCAAAATCACGGGAGAACTGCTGCTCGTAGGCAAGGAGGTGATGGGCAAGGGTTGTGGGCTGGGCATGCTGAAGGTGGGTAAAACCGGGCATGACCGACTCACGATGCTGCTCAGCAAGTGCGACAAGCACTTCGCGGACTTTTAAAAGTGCGGCCATCTGTTTGAGCATATCTTCCCGGAGTTTGAGCCGAATGCAGGTAGCCACTTCATCGTTACGTGACCGGCCCATATGCATGCGGCCGCCAACATCAACACCAACGGCTTCGATTAAGAGCGACTCGATCCCTGCATGGACATCCTCGAACCTGTCATCGAAGACTTCCTCAGGGACACCCTCGCTGTTGAGCTCAATGAGCGCCGGCAGGAGCTGCTTTGCGATATCGGTGCCGATAATTCTCTGCCGTTCAAGCATCAGCACGTGGGCGATATCCACCAGCACATCAGCATCGGCAATGCAGCGGTCGGATCGCATCGAAGAGAGAAAACGCATCATTTCTCCCGTCCTTTCTCCTGAAAGACGTCCCAGTCTTACAACATCGGTCCGCATCAGTTTTCCCTCGCCATAATAATCCACATTCATGTGTGCGCGCGGATCGATTAAATCCACGCCTTCCGGGCTGCAAGTTCTATTGCCTGCTGGACAGATTCACGGGGGATAATCGTTGCCACCGGCACGTGAACCAGCTGCTCGATAATGCTTGAGACGATCGGGGCGCAGACGATCGCAATAGCTCCTTCCCGTTCGGCACGAACCGCAGCGACAATAGCATCCTCCATGGTATGGACAGGATACTCCCGGACCCGCATACGATGGCCGTCAACTTCAGCAAGACGCTCCTCAACGCTCTCGAGTACCGGCCGGGCAGCTATGAGACCGATAAAGTTCTCATCTCCTGTATGGTAAAACTGGCGCAGGGCCCGGACAATTTCCCTCAAAGTCGAGAGGTTTGGCGAGCGTTTCCCATGGAGGATTTTATACAGTGAACTTTGGGCGATCCCACAGTGTTCGGCAAGGTCCCGGACGCTGATGCGCAGATCATTTTTCAAAAGATCATTTAAAGTTGTCACAAATACTTCATCAGAAATAAGAGCAGCGCGCAAAAGTCGGTCGACCGGGTCCATGGAGAGCATAATAAAACTACAATTGGGTCAAATTAAGATAAGTATTTCCACTGCTGTCTCAAAATCAGGGGAAGATATATGTTGGGCTTGTGGACAAATTGGCCACAAAAATTATCTAATTGTAGAATTTATTGAAATTTTTTATTTAATCGGATAAAAATTATGCCCGAATGGAACACTTTATTATTATCGCCCGGATAACCCGTGTGCGTATGAAAGCCATGAAAATTACGGCAACTGCATTACTTGCGATTGCCCTTGTCCTTGTACTGCTCGTTGCCGGATGCACACAGTCTTCGAGTTCCTCAAGCACTGCCCCGGCAACATCTGCGTCGACACCGAATGGCACGGTCGGCATCCTGGAAACAGCGGGCGTAGGTCCGATGCCCCCACTCCTTGCTACTAACCAGGTCGACGGTTATATTGCCTGGCAGCCAGTAGTCGAAGCCGGTATGGAAAGCAATATCGGTCAGATCGCGGTCTATTCAAAGGATTTACCCCCGGCCGGTGAGTGGAGCAACCACCCGCAGAACGTCTTTGTCGTCAGAAAAGACTTCTATGCCCAGAACCCTGATTTTGTCAACGATTTCTCTGCGCTCAATCTCGCAGCCACCCAGTATATCAATGACCACCCCCAGGAGTCAGCCGGGATTGCTGCTGACTGGCTTGCCGGTAAACAGAATTTCACCTACGGAAATGTGAGTGTATCTTCGGTCACCGTAGTCAGCAATGCATTACCCACCATTGAGTTCACCAACGATCCTTCTGACTCATGGAAGGCGAGTACTGCGGATTTCGTGCAGGCCCTTGAGGACACCGGAACCGTGAAAGGTTTTGTCGCGAACAGCTCTGATCCCAATGCCGTTCTCTATAACTTCCAGCCGTACCAGAGTGCACAGGCTATTATTGAAGCTAAGAATATGACTACACCCGCACCTTTGCAAAACACGGTTAGTGTCGGGTACTTGATGGCATTGGATCATTCCGCATTGTTTGTTGCGGTGAAAGACTGGCAATACTTTAATGACACCTACGGCATCGCCCTTAAGCCAGAGGACCTGACTGCCGCAAAACCGTCAGTTGCTGACTTCCTTGTAAACGGCCAGAAAGTGGCAACGGTCAACCTTGTCCCGGCAAATGCAGGGCCAAACCTGATGCAACTTGCCGCAACAAATTCAATCCAGATGTCCTATGTGGGTGTCCCACCGGCTATCAGTGCTATCGATATCGGCACACCGATCACCATTGCATACCCAATCGATAACCTGGGATCCGGCCTTGTGGTAACAAAAGGAGCTCCCGTAACAGACTGGCAGAGTTTCGCCGCATGGGCAAAACAGCGGTCTGATGAAGGTAAACCCCTGGTCATTGCGGCGCCGGGAAAAGGTTCCATCCAGGATGTTATGCTCCGGTATGCCCTCCAGAGCAGCGGAATTGCAGTCACCGATGTGAAGGTTTGATTAGTTACAGAGAGTCATAATTACCGGGAACAATGACGCGGCGTCTCGGACTGGTATTGCCCATCCTCCTTATTATCGCATGGGAGGTTGTGGCAATTATCGTTAATAACCCTTTTTTCCTGCCAAAACCCGAGGCGGTTATTCCGGTACTACTCAGCCCGTTTTCAGATATTCTGGGTACTGGAAGCCTGGTGGATAATGCCGTTGTCAGTATTGAACGCGTAATCCTTGGCTTTGGTATTGCTGCCGCTGTTGCCATCCCCTTGGGAATTGGTATGGGAAGGTTTGCTGTACTCAACGATTTTTTTGATGTTACCCTTGAACTCCTGCGCCCGATACCCCCTCTTGCATGGGTACCACTTGCATTAGCGTGGTTCAAAATAGGGATAGTATCTATAGTCTTTGTTATCTTTATCGGAGCCGTTTTCCCGATCCTGCTCAATACGGTGGATGGGGTACGGGGCGTCAAGAATACCTGGGTTGAGGTAGGAACGACGCTCGGGGCTAGCGAACGCCAGATCCTCTCGAAAGTAATCCTTCCGGGCGCCGCCCCCACCATCTGGACAGGCCTCCGGGTAGGCTTTGGGATTGCATGGATGTGCGTTGTTGCCGCAGAGATCCTTCCCGGGCCCACATCAGGTCTGGGGTACCTGATTATGTATGCCTACAACCTGGGACAGATCAACGTGATCATTGCTGGCATCATCGTGATCGGCCTGATAGGCCTTACGATAGATCAGGGCTTCAAGGCCGTGGAAAAACGCTGGTTCGGGTGGAGGAGGCTTGAGCGATGACCCTTGTTGTCAGGGATGTTTCAAGAACATTTTCTTCAGGTAACGGGGAACCGGTGGTAGCACTTACCAATGTCTCGTTTTCCGTAAGTGACAAGGAGTTTATCTGTATTCTCGGACCATCGGGTTGCGGCAAAACCACCGTACTTCGTATCATTGCCGGACTTGAATCGGTATCGTCAGGATCGATATTACTCAATGGTGTGCCTGTTACCAGACCTTGTCCCAAAATGGCCATGATCTTCCAGGAATATTCCCTTTTCCCGTGGAGGACCGTGGAAGAGAACATCGCTTTTGGCCTTGAATTACGGGGAGTAAAAAAGCCTGATCGTTTGTCTATTGAAGAAAAATATCTTGATCTTGTTGGCCTCAAAGGTTTTGAACACCGGTTTCCCTATGAACTCTCCGGTGGCATGCGACAGCGTGTGGCGGTGGCACGGGCACTAGCCATTGAGCCATCCATCCTTCTTATGGATGAGCCGTTTGGCGCACTCGATGCCCAGACCCGCAACCGGATGCAGCACGAGCTGCTCCATATCTGGGAAAAGACTCAAAAGACAATCCTCTTTGTCACCCATAGCGTAGATGAAGCAGTATTCCTCGCAGATCGCATTGTCGTCATGACGCATCGCCCCGGCAAGATTAAAGAGATTGTTACTATCCCGGGCACCCGGCCCCGTGATCGTACAAGTGAAGAATTCGGCCAGGTCCGACGTCATCTGCTGGATATGATCCGGGAAGAATCAGATCCCATCCAGTAAGGTTTAATACGCTTAATCTCTATTTTATAAAAGCAGTTTGTGAAGTGTGCCGGCACGACAGCCATACAATATCTTGAGTTTTCGTGCCTGCTTTTACGATTCATACACTAGGAGTAAGACGCAATGGTAAGAAAACCGGGGAAGATGTACAGGAACCTTGCAAAGAAGGCCTATACACGGCGTGAGTATATGGGCGGGGTTCCCGGAAACAAGATTGTTCAGTTTGAGATGGGAAACCTTTCTCAGGAATTCCCGACAGAGATTGACCTGATCGTAGATGAGACGTGCCAGATCCGGCACAGCGCCCTTGAGGCATCCCGTATCTCGATCAACAGGAAGCTGCTCAAGGATGTCGGAAGGACCAACTTCCACTTCAAGGTCCGAGTCTTCCCGCACCACGTACTCCGTGAGAACAAGCAGGCAACCGGGGCCGGTGCAGACCGTGTATCGGAAGGAATGCGCCTTGCTTTTGGAAAGGCTGTCGGGACCGCGGCCAGAGTCGAAGCCGGCCAGATCATTCTTACGGTCTATTCAACAGCCCAGTACCTGGAGAAGATAAAGGCAGCAATGAGGAACGGAGCCCACAAGCTCCCAACACCCTCCCATCTTAAGGTACATACCATCAAGGTCAGCGGTAGAGTTGTCGCAGCACCAAAGATTGCAGGAGATAAGATCGCAGCACCGGTCAAGGTAGAAGCAGAAGTGGCTGCAGCAGAACCAGCTGCAAAGGGTGCTGAAGCTGCAAAAGGTGGAGACCACAAGGGCGGACACAAGGGTGCTGAGCCGGCAAAGGCTGAGCCGGCAGCAAAGGGTGGCGCAAAGCCAGCGGCAAAAGGTGCCGAACCGGCAAAGGGCGCTGACGCGAAGGGCGGAAAAGCCCCGGCAAAAGGCGGAAAGAAATAAATATCCTCCCCCTATTTTTTTCTTTCTTTTTTAAAAGCCGTAAAAAACCGGTATTAAAGGATCATCTTGCATTCGTGCCCACAGTCGCACAGTATATAATCTCCCTGCCGCCTAACTATGGATAAATGCAGCGAAGGGAACCGGAGGATCTGTATAAGGCGCTCGCGACGGCTACATGCCGGGCAATGCAGGAAGCGGTCATATACCTGCCCGCTGATGTAAAACGAGTAATTGCAAAAGCTGCTGCCACCGAAACCAACCCTGTGGCCTCAGGGGAATATGAAAATATCACAAAAAATATTGCTGCCGCTGAGCATCTTGGTGTGCCACTCTGCCAGGATACCGGTGTCCCCGTTGTCTACCTTACACTACCCCAGGATGTACCGTTCTCACCGGTCCTCTTTGATGCTGTCGCAGAAGGGATCAGGCAGGCGACGGTCCGCGTCCCGTTGCGACCTAATGTCGTCGATCCCCTTAGCCGGCACAATTCTGGAGACAATACCGGCAACGGGATGCCTGCAGTTCATGTCCGGCCGGGTAAACGCTTCCTCGTAACGGTGCTCCCCAAGGGTGCCGGAGCGGAGAATGTTTCCCGGATAGTGATGCTCCTTCCATCCCAGAAAGAGCAGATCGAAGAGGTCGTCGTCCAGACAATGCTGATCGCCGAAGGTCGTCCCTGCCCGCCGGTAATACTGGGTGTCGGGATCGGTGGGACGTTCGATAGTGCCCCGGCACTTGCAAAGGAAGCATTGCTCCTGCCTGTCGACTATATGGATGCGTTCGAACAGAGACTTTGCGACGCGGTAAACCAGCTCGGTATCGGCCCGATGGGACTTGGCGGCACAACCACAGCACTTGCTGTCAAGGTAAAGACCGCGGCATGCCATACGGCATCTCTCCCGGTAGCTGTGAATGTGCAATGCTGGGCAAACCGTCATGCAACCGTAGAGGTGGACTGGTGAAGGAGCCTGTAATCCAGCTAAAAACACCGCTGGGCAATGAAATTCTTGATCTCCACGCTGGCGACAGAGTGGAACTCTCCGGGTGCATCTATACTGCACGCGACGAGGCTCACCTGCGGATGAAAGCTGAAGGGATACCATTCGATCCAAAAGGAGCCGTGATCTACCATTGCGGACCGGTGATAAAAGACGAAAAAATCATAGCCGCAGGCCCGACCACCTCTGCGCGGATGAATACTCTCACCGGATTTATACTCGATAATGGGGTCCGGGCCCTGATTGGCAAAGGAGGTATGAATAGCACCGTCCGTGAACAATTACGGGGACGAGGGGTCTATTTTGCCTTTACCGGAGGGTGTGCGGCGCTTGCTGCATCCCATATGACGCTGAAAGGAGAACACTTTCCC
>Ga0326727_10010407_pt1 | contig 22178 bp, 17 predicted proteins | sample MB2enrmetagenome_FD_207643 | JGI IMG/M metagenome (GOLD analysis project Ga0326727, IMG submission 207643) | Lab enriched peat soil microbial communities from McLean, Ithaca, NY, United States - MB29MY | ecosystem: Environmental > Terrestrial > Soil > Wetlands > Peat | place: USA: New York...
CAGCATGGCCCTGGCGTTGTTCCATGTACTTTTGTTCGGAGAGACGCACACCCTTTTTTTCTATCTCGCTCTGGATGTGGTTTTCGTCCCTGTCCAAGTGCTGCTGGTGACCGTTCTGATTGAGCGGCTGCTGAGCGAAAGAGAAAAACAGACATTATTGAGAAAACTCAACATGGTCATAGGAGCGTTTTTCGGGGAGATGGGCAACCGGCTGTTAAGAATGATGGGGGCCACGTGCGCTGATTTCTCATCACTGGCGGAACCTCTAGCTGTCGCGCAGGATTGGCGAAGGACCCAATATGAGGCTGCCTCGGAATTCATTAAGGGCTATCAGTGCGAGTTCGACCCGGACAACGTCCAGTTACAAGACCTGAAAGAATTTCTTCTCAAAAAGCGCGATTTCTCGCTGGGTCTTTTGCAGAACTCCAATCTTCTTGAACATGATGCATTTACCGACCTGCTCTGGGCCGTCTGCCACCTGACCGAAGAGCTTGAAGCGCGAAAAACCCTGCAAAATCTTCCCCGTTCCGACCTCAACCACCTGGCAGCAGACATCCAGCGGGCTTTCGGCCTTCTGGTTCGGGAGTGGCTGTCCTACATGCTCCATCTAAGAAAGCATTATCCTTACATGTATTCGCTCGCGGTGAGGACGAACCCATTCAATCCAACCGCCAATCCAGTTGTCGTCGAGTAGACGGGTGCTCCTGGGTAAGCATCGAGCGAATCGCAAATGCCGGGGACAATCTTCTTGATTTCCACGAAACCTGAACGTCATGTTCGAGTCACAGCCTGAGACTCCGTTCGATCCTGCGGACTTCAGCCGGTTCTGCTCTGCGCAGCATTTCTTCCACGGTTATTTTAAGTATCGGATGGACCATGTCCCCAGCGATTTCCACCAGAGGGACGAGGACGAAGGCCCTTTCGTGCAAACGGGGGTGAGGGATCTGAAGCTCATCTGAAGCGACAGCAATGTCGTTGTAGAAAAGAATATCAATGTCTATCAGGCGGGGAGCATTTCGAAAAGATTCAACCCTGCCCATTTTCTTTTCGATCCACTTTATGAACTTCAGCATGTCGCCGGGGGAGAGTTCCGTTTCCGCATAGCAGACAGCATTCAGGAACTTGGGCTGGTCGGCATATCCCACCGGCTCGGTTTCATAGAAAGAGGATACTCTCTTTATTGATACTCGTGTCTGTATGTACTGCAGCGCCTGAAGGAGGTTGCTCTGGCGGCCTCCCAGGTTGCTGCCCAGGCCCAAATAAACTTGATTGAGACTCGCCATGGTTTCTACCGGCAACAGACCATCTCGCGATGCGGGAAATGATCTGCATGGACTGAAGAGTTGTCAATGGAAATGGTGTAATTCTTCCGAAAGTGCTCGCTGATATCGGCCTCGACTTGCCGCATCACGGGTAACTCTGACCTGTGGGGCGGATCATGATTTCGTTAATGTTGACATGAGGCGGCAGCGTGAGCAGCCAGTGAATACCGTCGGCAATGGCCCGGGGTTCGAGCAGTTTGCCGAATTGCGCAATCCCTTTGCCGAAGTTTTCCTCGTCGTAACCGGCCACATTCTGGAATCCACTGAGCACGATGCCTGGCATAACTAAGGAAACGCGAACTCCGTAAGAGCAGACCTCGCGGCGCAGACCCTCAGCGATGGCGCCGATGGCAAATTTGCTTGAACCGTAGAAGTCGCTGAAAGGGGAGATATTTCGTCCCACCACCGAACCGATGGCCACAATGTCTCCGCTTTTTCGCTGGACCATATATTGCCCGGCCCGGCGCATCAGGTGGGCAGCACCAAGCACGTTGATTTGGTAAATCTCCTGCCACTGGGATTGATCGCTGTCGAGGATGCCGCCCGCCAATCCGCGACCCGCGTTGACGACGACAATGTCGACTTTACACCCGCCTTCATCCCAGCCCAAAGCTCGATCAAACAGTAAATCAATGTCAGTCTGAATGCTTGCGTCACCCACCACAGCCAGGACTTTGCCACCTTGGGCGGCAATCTCCGACGCAAGTTTATCCAGCCGGTCTTTGCGCCTGGCATGGAGCACCACTGCGGCACCTGCCTGAGCCAGTGTAGAAGCCGTGGCGTATCCTATACCGGAGCTCGAACCGGTTACGATGGCCGTCTTACCAGAAAGAGGTTTGTTCATGGATTATTCTCCTTCTTGCAATTTGATATAAATGGAACATGCCGCAGAGAAACAGAAATTCGGTCTCCACGGCATCTTATCATGGTTTACGGGCAATTGCCGCTTCCTTAATGCTTGCCATATCGGAGACGAAACGGTGACGTACGGCTGAAGTCTTCGGCATGTGGTCACCTCCTTATTCTCAAGATACAAGATGTATGTTTGTCCGGCCATGCTGAACCGGTCTTCGCCGCAGGAACGACAGGTTATGGGAACGCCTGACTGTTCAGCAGAGAATTTAAGCGTTTTTTCGGTAACAGTCTTTTGGGCGAAGCCTCCAAAATTCGGGCAATTCTGGGTTGATAAATAAGCGCCGCAGCAATGGAAAATGGGGATAGCAGCCTATTGCGTACAGCTCCCCGCGAATTCTGGAGCCAACCGAGCCCAAAACCGCGTTTTGGTGCCTAACGAGATACATCGCGTGCATTATTCGGGCAGAAATCATTAGGGATTGAAATGCCACACTCAGCCGAAGGCATAGGTACTGGAGATCCTAAGAAAAAAATTTCATGTTTTAGCGATCTTGGGTCGATAGGTATGTAAGGTCGAATGCGTTAAAAAATGAATGATAGAGATATACAGTTGACATAACGGGCTTCTCAAATCAGGAAGCAAGGGCGGCAGAAATGGGAGAATTAGTATATTATGATAAGCATTCCTCTGAAGAGGAAAGGGAACATTTCCTGAAGTCCTCCCCGAGAATTCTTGTTATAGATGACAGTTCGACGGTCAGGACTGTGCTCCGGAGGGAGCTGGAACAGATGGGCGCAAAGGTGACCGAGGCCTTTGATGGACAGAATGGTTTCGAGACTGCAATATGTGAAGATTTTGATCTGGTCATCACAGATATTGAGATGCCACGAATGGATGGGTTCTCGTTTTGCGAAAAGCTCAAGAACCACGATGCCAAAAAATCAATTCCCATCGTCATTTTAAGTTCTAAAGATCAGGAAGAAAATGTTGAGCGCGGCTTCAAATTGGGTGTTGCCGCGTTTATTCCGAAATCTAATGCGAAAACGGAGCTGCGCGAGCGAGTCCGGGAGTTGCTGGGCAGGAATGTGCTGCTGAGGAGACGAACGATTCTGGTCGTGGATGATTCTGTTGCTACCCGCCATTTGGTCGAGAAATCACTCTTGGCTGCAGGATTTTACGTGGTATCTGCCGAAAACGGTGCAAAAGCACTTAAGCTCCTGGACAACCACCGTCCGGACTTAATTCTGAGTGACTTAAACATGCCTGAACTGGATGGGGTAGGCCTCTGCAAAATTGTTCACGCAAACCCTGAGCTGAGCCGGATACCATTTATCATCATGAGTTCGAACGGGGATCGCTCCACGATGCGGAGACTTCTCCAATACGGAGCGTCGGCTTACCTGGTCAAACCTTTCAACCTCGACCAACTGGTGGTAACCGCCGAACAATTTCTCTCCGAACATTTCCACCGCATATCAAGAGAAAAAGAGCGCCTCGAAGCCGAACGTCAAATAATCATCGGGAGCATAACCAGCCTGGTTCTGGCACTTGAAGCCCGTGACCAGTATACGCGGGGGCATTCGGAGTCTGTAGCTGCATTTCTCGTGGATATGGCCCAAGAGATGGCATTTGATGCTGAACGGGTCGAGAAGGCAAGGATCGCCGGCAAACTGCATGACCTTGGCAAGATAGGTATTCGTGACGACATTTTGCTAAAACCTGCCCCGCCAAGCAACGAGGAATGGGAAATCCTGAAGCGGCATCCGAGCATCGGCGCCGAAATCCTTTCACCCATTCCAAGCTTGGCAGATATCATACCTGCAATTGCAGGCCACCATGAAAGAATTGACGGAAAGGGATACCCAGAAGGCCTGAAGGGTGATCGCATTCACCTCCTGGCTCGAATGATTGCAGTGGCAGACACTTATGACGCTCTTACAAGCGATCGTCCATATCGCAAGGGTTTTTCTCATGAGAAGGCCATGACGATAATCGAAGAGGCAAAGGGGTCTCAGCTCTGCCCCGACTGTGTACAAAGCTTTTTCAATTTAGTGGAAAAAAAGATGCGGACTTAGCAGAACCTTCTATGATAGCCACGGGGAAGGATGGCGCGGGATAGGCATCCGCGAATTCTGAAGACTTCATAATAAGCAGGGACGCCTGGTCCGGCAGGTGCTGGACCGGCACTGCGTAAGTTTTCGGGGATTTTACAAACTCTACCAAGCGGGATTGGAACCAGCCAATGAATTCTGAACATGATTCGGATTCGCTTACCGGGAGAACCGAAAGGCTGTGCGAGACTATCATCGACGCTTTGCACGAGCTGAGATCGAATAAAAGGGAGCCTGTAACTCCTTCTATGCTCAGCAGGTCTCTAATCAATCATGGCTCCTACCTTGATACGCTGCATGCGACAGCCCGGTCGGCTGGTTTTCAGGGCGATCCGGTAGATATAGATCATTATGCCAGGAGACTGCAAAAGTTTCAACTCGAGATCCTTAGAGTGTTCAGGGACGCATTCAGCGAGGCAACCGGCCCTCGCCCTGAAGAGCTTTCCATCCTGGTGAGAAAGGAAATGCATATTGCGGAAGTCCTTCAATTAAATGGCCAGATCCTCGACTTCATAACGGAAGTAAGCGGTAAAGTCAGTTTTCGACAAAAAGACCTCGTTGCTTTGATCTCGGAGGTAACCAGAAACCTGGTCGAAATCGAAAACTTCGTTACAGCGGCCTATTCCAATGCAAGCGAGGTGCATCGGGGCAACGAGGCCTTTGCGGAAACTCTCGAAAACAATATGCAGGAAATCACCGCATCTCTTCAGACGACCCTCAACGTGGATGAACTCAAAAGCCTAATTGCATCGAAACTGGATGGCATCAAGGAAAAATCCCGAAAAAAGCTGCAAGCCGATGCAAAACAGTTAATGAAGTTGGCGGAGCAGATCAAGGAACTCAAACTCCAGCTCAGATCTATGAGGACACAAATCTCAAAAGCTCACCGGAGAGCAGAGCAAATGGAACAGGTAAGCCTTATCGATACCGTTACAGGCATTGCCAACCGCAGGGGTTACCAAAAGTACATTCGTCAAAAATGGGCCGAATACAAGCTTACAGAGGTAGCATTTTCCATGCTGATAGTAGATATAGACAATTTCAAAAGTATAAACGATGTCTTCGGACACTGGGCCGGTGACAAATGTCTGGCTCTATTGGCTAAAAGACTAAAAGTGAATTTGCGCGGGACCGACTTTCTGGCGCGGTGTGGAGGTGATGAATTCATAATGGTGCTTCCGGAAACCGAAGCCGAGGGAGCTGAAACGGTTGCGCAAAAGATGTGTGAACATGTGCGGCAGACCCGTTTTCTATTTCGAGGAGAAAGGATCCCTTTGACCATCAGTATTGGTGTCAGTACCGTTAAGAAAATGGATCAGAGCATCAGTGCTACGTTCGAACGCGCCGATAGGGGGCTCTATAAAACAAAGGAAAATGGCCGAGACCGTGTTTCAGTAATTTAGTAAAACACCGTTTACAGTATGCAATGTCATGTTTTTTGCATGGGCAATGCAAGTTCGGACCACTTTTAGATGATTTCAGGTATTGGCCATGTGATTACTACGAGTACACTGATGGAGAACAGAGATGAGTGCGAGAATACTGGTCGTGGATGACGATGATGCCATCCGAAAAATGCTTGGAACTTTTCTGGAGCAGCAAGGGTACACTGTTGAGGAAGCCGAAGGCTTAAAAACTGCTCAAAGACTGCTAGAGATGAATGAGTATGAAGTAATTTTGATCGATAAGAACATGCCCGGTCTCAACAATAACCCGGAAGGCGGTATGGATCTTCTCAGGTACGTACGGTCCCGGTGCCTCGGCTCCGAGGTTATAATGATAACTGGTCTTGCAACCGTTGAAACCGCCATAGCTGCGATGAAATTAGGCGCCTTCGACTATATACAAAAGCCATTTAATCTCGATGAAATTCACCACAAAATAGACAGATTGATAGAATACCGCAAATTCATCAATTATGAATTATTCATTAATACATATAGAACAACCAGGTCAAATATTATTGAACTTATACAACTCCATGCTACCAGACAATCTGAAGAGACGGTAGAAGATACTATAAACAAACTTAATTCTATATTAGATAAGTTATTCAAAATGTTCAAGGACATTGAAGGAATAGTCCTTGTTATGAGAGAATCACTCACAGAGATTGCGAGTAAGTCTGAGGCATTATGCATCGACATGCCGAATTCCAGTAGTTGCAAAGCACTTATTGAGAGTATATGCCGCGCAGCTAATAACAATATCTAGATCAAACCAACAGAAACCGGGAGGTAGAATGCCAAACTGGGTGGTCTCCCATTATGCAAATGAGTTTGCTGCGGTCAATTCCAAATGCGAGGCAGTTCTCTCGGGCCAAGCGGTTAATGAAGGAGATCGGCTATGAATAATGATTCTCAATCCGAAACGACAATTCAGAGAATCAGATTTGTCCCGATTGAACTAGGTGCAAATCTACTTATTCAGTTGCCCGATGACACCACCAGATTGAAAGCCACATTAGTGGGAATGAAGTTGGATGAGTATTTAATCATTCAAATGCCTGCTATTCCAGGGATTACCTCTCGACTGCAAAAGGGTGTTGACATTGTTAAGCGATATGTAATGAACGGATGTGTATATGGATTTGTTAGTTCAATATTGAGCACTATTTCAAGCCCAGCATTGATTTGTTTCACTTCCTACCCTGAGTACGTTGAAATGGTTAACATGCGCAAAGAGAAAAGGTTGGATTGCTTTTTCCCTGCATCCAGTAAAGTGAATGAATTGATATTAAACGGGGCCATTATTGATATTTGTTCTGAAGGATGTAGACTTGTGCTTGATGATGAATCGAGCAGTTCCTGCATAAAAAGTGGAAGAGTTGGAGATAGAATAGCGATTCTAACCAGTGCCATTGGTAATGACCCGACAAGTGGTGAGATTAAGGTTGTACAAAATGAAATGGGTAGGGTAAGCCTTGGAATTCAATTCATTGGACTTGAAGATACCACTAGACATAATATCCACAAATTAATGCAAGTAGCCATGAAATTACAATTATAATGTCATTATGTGTGGGGACCGTGGGCTGTGGGCGCCTTCATGTATTATAGTGAGAAACGGTGACATCTGTCGCCGTCACTCGATAAAAGGGCCCAGGAGAAGTCCCCCGCCGATATTGTTCGCATTGAGGCCGCGATCTATCTTGAGTACCGAACCCTTGCCGAGATTGCGCTCGAAGATGTCGCCGTAGTTGCCGACGGCAGTTAAAACGCGACGCTGCCAGTCCTTGTCAAGACCGAGTTCATCTGCAGTGATGGGCATCGCCCCCGCACCCCCCGCATACCACCTGGTTTCCGGCCTCTCCGCGCTGACCAGCGTGTGCACGGTCCACGCGACAATCGATGACCACTGAGCATCGTCGGTTCCCGTGGCGGCCATCACCGGGAAGACCGCCAGAGTCTCAGGAAGGATGCGGCTCGACAGATTGTTCACACCGGGGTCGAGGCGGACCGAAGCGAGGGTCGTGATCTCGCCGGCTAGGGCATGGCAGCTCTGCACGTTGTAGGCATCGTTCATTTCCCCGTCCTCGGTGAAGCCCCGACGGAACCATGTCTTGTGGATCGTATCGAAATACGCATTCAGGGTTCGCTCGGCCGGACTTCCGATCATGAAGCAGATACTGTTCCCCGCGAGATCCTCGAGATGTTGCGCGGCTGAATTAACCGGCGCCATCACCGCTTGAGATTCCACAAAGACGATGGGGCCGGGCAGCACTTTGCCGGCCAGCTTCTGCTTTGCGATCTCGGTACCGGTTAGAAAGTAGATATCGTCCTGCTGGTTGCGCACAGCGTCGAAGTCATTAGGCGTGTCGTATTCATGATATTTAATGCGTTCGGGGGAGCCGAGCACCGCAGCGGCGACCGCGCGGCAGACGTCGACTTCGAGGCCTGTCCAGCCGCCGTGGCCGTCGGCGCTAGCCAGACCCGGCCGCTCGACGCTTCCGCAGCGCACGAAGCCGCGCGCTTTCACGCGTTCGGCGACGCTGCCCGCCATGGCGTCGGAAATCGAACAGCAGACAAGAAGCAGGGGCAGCAGGATTGACAAGATACGCATATATCCTCCAAGGGCGAACGTTATAAAATAGTGGAACTATGCGCGGCCCGAATAGCGGACGGGGGCGCCCGCGCAGCGCCCCCGTCGATCATTGTGATTCTTCAGTTGCTGATATCGGATAGGTGGCCGGCAGCGGGTTAAAGCCGGCGGGAGGATTGGCGACGATTCCCTGCTGGATATCCTCCGGCGTGATCCCGATCGCCATGCAACCCTGGCCGCCGTAATGGGGCAGCGATGTCACGACGTTGTCCGGAATCATCGCAAGCGAGGCCGGAAGCGGCGGAGACATGCCCAGCAGGCGTCTCGGGTCGAAGCCGGACAGGAGGCTATCAGATATCTTCGAGTTTATGTCGCGGGGACCCAGGCACTTCTGCTGGAATCCCGGGGGGCCGAACTGGTTGAATGCCGGAGAGTTGCCCATCGCGAGCGCCTGGGCCTCGTCGGGGAGGCTGGCGAGGGCCGGCAGTCCGAAGATCGCGTTGATCGTCTCGATCACGGCGTTATGGTCGCCCTCTACGTGAGAGACGGCGTGCGTCCGCGCATAGGGCGAGATCAGGATCAACGGCACGCGAATTCCCCTGGAAAGCGGGAGATGGTCGGGACCGTAGGCGCGGATACGTGGCGGGACGTGGTCGTAAAGGCCGTCCGACTCGTCGTATGCGATAATGATCGCACACTGTCTCCAAATCTTCCGATTCGACGCGATCGCGTTGATCACGCGGGCCGCCATGGCTTCGGTGATCTGCCGGTCGGAGTAATCCGGGTGGTCGTCGTCGCCGGCCTTATTCGACTGGATCGCTGCGATTTCAGCCGGCGGTGTATAGGGGTTAGTGATCGGCGGCAACAGCCCCATTTGGTTCCCGTAGCCACCGCGGATGTAAAACACACCGCCTTGAGGCAGGGATTTGTTCGTCGTGTCGGTGAAGAAATCGGTGAGGCCGTGGAAGTTCGGCCGCAGCGGCGGCGTGTTGGCAAGATAGCCGAAATACTGTGCCCCGTTGTGATGGGTGACATAGAATTTATGCGAGGCCGTCCCGGTCGTGTCGCTCGCCTCGAGGTCGTAGCCCTCCTGGTACCAGCCCCAGTTGACGGGCTTGATCTTACGATGCTGGATGTAAGGGATATCCTGCTGGATGTCCGGAAGGTCGAAAGCCGGGTTCAGGTTCTGATCCATGACGCCGGTGATATTTCTGCCCTGAAAAGTTAGCGGCAGGGTGGCGAATGTCAGGTTGGAGGCAATATTGCCGGCGGTGGCGGCGGGCTCATTTTTGGTCGTGGTCGCAGTGTCGGTCGGACTCATGGGCATCTTGTCGACCGTCGTTGAGTCTAACAGCGAGCCGTAGAAGGGCTCGTTGTCAACGACAATCGGCGGTCCAACCGTCGTGCCGCTGTAGCCGTTAACATCGGTGTATGTCTGACCGGTCGTGCCGTGCTTGACCCATTGCGTTTCGCCCGACTGTCCAGCGATCATCGCAATCGCATTCGGCGTGGAGCCCGTGTCTTCAGTGGCGAAGATGTTGTCGAAAATCGTGAAACGGCTGGCCCACTGCCAGAAAAACGGAATGGTGTCGCAATCGATGTGAGACATGACCACTTGTGCGAACTGCGTTCCCTCGATTTCGTTAGCTGTGGTGGAAGCTGAAGAAGACGATGCGTAGGTGTTGTACTCTACATAGGCGAACTGGTCCATCCGCGGCACGCCTGTCGCTGGATCGACGTCGATCTTTTGTGCGACCGCCTGGTGGTCATGCTGTGCGCCGTCCATGGCGCTCGAATTATACTCCGGACCGACCCGGAACGGCTGGACCGTAACGTTCGTATTGGTGGTGCCGTCATAGTAAGTCTGCGTGAAGCCCGGGGTATTGCCGGGAGAACGGGGTCTCAGGCCGTCCGAATAGATGCCGTTGACACCCGGAAACGTACCGTACTCGTGATCGAACGAGTTGTTCTCATTGAAAATAATGAAAACGTATTTGATTTTTTGCCGCAGCAACTGCGTGATCGCACTCTTCGACAGTTGGGGGCCCCTGGCAGGATCGTTGAAGTATCGCCGGATGTCTGGCCCGACGTCCGGCTGGGCCGTTACGGGCGGGATGTATTGTTGGCTCGATGGCCTGTCCGCAGCCAACGTCTCTGCGAATGCCGGCGAGATGACGGACCATTGCAGCAGCGAGACCGCCGCAGCCAGTACAAGACCGGATTTCCTGAATCGCCTCATGGAACCCCCCAGCGGATAGATAAAAGATTTGTCTTCCTTCACTAACCGCAAATTGAATGAATCTTCTCTTTGCCCCGCGCCATTCTTTCATTCGGTATTTATACGTCGAAACTTTAGGGGGTTCATACCCCAAGGAAGGGCTCAAATCACAGTTTGATTGTGTTTCCCATAAATATATTATTTTGCGGGATGTACTTTTGGGCTAACCGATCGAAACCCCGGATCGGCAACGGAAAGGAATCATTCAGTAAAAGGGGAGGTCCAGCCATTGTTATTTCGAAATCCACCCGGAACAGTGAAGTGTCAGGCATGTGGAAGCGAGAATGGACAACTTGGATTTCACATTTGTTTCAAGGGGAATCCGGAATCAGACTTGAAAGATTTAAGCGAGGATTTTTTGAACAGATCTGTAAGCTTCAATTATCCGCCCGGTTTTCTTGGTGGCCATTTCTCGCATTTCATCGGACATATTCGGACAGCGGTCCGGGTGGTATTTTTTTATTGCAGCAAGCAAAACTCTTCTGACCTGCTCCAGCGTCTGATCAGGTTCACCTCCAGGGGCGCAGCGAAGACCATGGGAGATTTGTTCTCTTGTCTTCGATTGTTCTGCTTTGTCCAGAGATTCCTTCGATATCCGAACCGTGTCAACAACACTGCTCTGGTGAACCAAGGGTCTTGGCGATCTATGCGCAAAATCCAACGCGATCGAATAGATCTCAACCGCTCTATGGCTTGATACTGATCTGGCCGGGTCCGACATCCTGCCCCCCATTGTTGAGGTGAACAGAAAAAACCGTGTGGTTACAATTTACTGGCAACCCGGCTATCTTTTCAGACCCGCAGCTTTCCGTCTCCGCTTCTCAGCGGGTTTGGCGTTTCAGTGTAAATATTCTGGGAACAAACATGCCTCGTGTAAAGGGGGATTTTAGCAGGCAGGAGTTAGGTAAAATACTTGTACATAATGATCCTATTTAGTAATGATTCAAAATGGATATGAATAAATACAATTATTTAATGAGCATGAAAGATTTGCACCGAATGTCATGGAAGATTTCATTGAGCTGAGGAGCCATAAACTGCCGGAAAGAGTTATGGGTCCGGCAAGCGCGAGGACAGGCCCACTGGCGTATCACTTGCAATCATGATTGGGATATAAGATAATTGAAGGGCCTTCCGGGTGTTCCAAGAGGCTTTGCGCCCAACACTGAAGTGCGGTTCGGCGTGCATCGCTACCAACTTGACGGAGATTATTCCGGATTAAGAGCAACGGTAGGGCCGGGAAGTCCCTGGATGTTCCCCGGCGCCCCGATTCAGGGAAGAAAAAAAAGTTTGTATTGAACCGTTGATTTACTTTGAAGGACAGCTCGAAGCAAAAGGAGAGCAAGTGAAGAAGATCCTGATAATCGCAATGATTGTGGCAGCATTTTCAATTGCAGGCGGGCTGCCTTCAGCCGCCCAGACAAAGGTCCCCATTAAGGTGAAAGGCGCCGATTCCATGTGGGGCCGAGTTCGCAGTCTTGCACTGCTCTACATGAAAGATCATCCTCAGGTTGATATAGCTGTATCCGCCAGTTCACTGGTCGATGAAGGGATGAAAGCGCTTATTGCAGGTGAGGCCGATGTTGCGATGGCCTCACGCAAGATCACCGCTCAGGAAAGCGAGGAGGCAAAGGTCAAGGGGCTTGAACTCGACGAACATTTGGTGGGATACGGCGGGATAGTCATTATAACCGATAAGCAGAACCCGGTAAATGAACTCTCGATAGACCAGGTAAGGAAGATTTTCACTGGTGAGATTGTCAACTGGAAGGATATTAATGGGAAAAATCAGGCCATTACAGTTTTCAAATCGGGCGAGAAACATCCCGGCACGTTATTGTTTGTGGAGAAAGACCTCCTGGGTGGAGTTTCCATTGCCAAGAGCGCAATTACATTACCGGACTTCCCGGTGATAGTTAAAAAGGTTGGAGAAACAGCAGGCTCCATAGGTTACGCCAGAATGCGGGACCCATTCCCCGGCCCTGAGTCCAGGATTAAGCTCCTGAAGATCAGCAAAGACGGTCAATCGCCGCCGGTTAGCGCATCGAGGGCCACGATCGGGAATGGAACTTATCCGCTCAGACGTCCTTACTATCTCTATACCGCGGCTACTGCAGGCAAAGATGTTCGCGGCTTTGTGGATTTTGTAGTAAGCAAAGGATGGGGGGAGCCGAACCTGACTCATCAATGGTAGTGAAATCTAAACCCAGTTTCCTTTTTCAGGCTGTGGAATACTGAATTGTTTAAGAGGTCTCTGCCCAATTGTATCTTACCAATTAAACTAAGGAATGTTCTCATAATTCCATGCACGGAAACCATCACTCGAGGAGGGGAACCATGGCCGGAAGGTTGCTGAGTATCCTGGTTATGGCGTCAATATGCATGGGGCTGCTGTTTGCGCCCTCCTCTACCGCAGATGACCGGGGGGTGCGGCGAAAAGACCAAGCGTCTGCTCCAACGGGGGACCGGGTGGCGCTGGTAATCGGCAATGCTGCATATAAAAATGTGACTCCACTTGAGAATACTATCAATGATGCTGCCATTATGGCGGATGCGCTCAAGAGCCTTGGGTTCGAACTGGTAGGAGGCAAGGCTCAGACTAATCTGGACAAAAGCGGGCTTGACAATGTTATCCGCAAATTCGGGGAGGCCATGAGGGGTAAAAAAGTAGCTTTCCTTTACTACTCAGGGCATGGGGTCCAGGTAGACGGCCGGAATTACCTTATACCAACGTCCGCCAATGTCGTGGCGAAGACGGACGCCAAGTATGAGTTGGTCAATGTGGACAACGTGTTGGACGATATGAACGGTTCGGGGACCAAGGTCAATATCATAGTTCTGGATGCCTGCCGCATCAACCCCTTCGGAGAGAAGGGATTGCGGGGCATGGGATCAGGTCTGGCAGGCATGGATGCGCCGAGCGGAACCTTAATTGCCTATGCAACCGGTCCCGGGAAGACCGCATCCGATGGCGCCGGGAAGAACAGTCCCTACACGGAATCACTTGCCCGCGTCATTAAAGAGCCGGGGCTTGACATCGAGGACGTATTCAGGGAAGTGGGCAAGGATGTTCAGATCATGACGGGAGGTGTCCAAGTTCCGTGGAAAATGGATAGTCTGACGGAAAAATTCTATTTCAGAAATCCCGTACAGGCAGAGGGAGCGATCCAAACAGCGGGCGGCCCAGGTCCGGCCTCCGTGCTGCCGAAGCCTCAAACGCCAAGAACCGGCTCGATCAACGTGAAATCAACTCCTGCGGGAGCCATGGTATATGTGAACGGTGCTCAGAAGGGGTTAACCCCCATGACTATCGGTGGGCTTTCGCCCGGCAGCGTGGGGTTGAAAATTGTTCATGACGGGTATGAGACGGTGGAAGACACAGTAGAAATAGAGGCGGGGAAAGAGGAGATAATGAATTATACGCTGGCAAAGGTGGCAGCGCCACCGCCAGCAAAGCCCGGCACAGAGACCCCGGTTAAAATACCATCAACCACCGCAAGCTCGACACGGCGGGAGTGGAAAGATCCAACCACCGGAATGGAATTCGTATGGGTCGAGGGAGGGACGTACCAGATGGGTTGCGGGTCGGGGGTAGGCGTTTGTCCGCCCAATGAGTTACCGGAGCATGAAGTGACGGTGAGTGGTTTTTGGATTGGGAAATACAGCGTAACTCAAGGCCAGTGGCAAAAAGTTATGGGGAATAATCCGTCCGGCTTCAAGAAAGGAGACAACTATCCTGTCGAGACGGTATCCTGGGATGATGCGAAGGAGTTTATCCTGAAGCTGAACGCCAGGAGCGGATATTCGTTCCGCCTGCCTACCGAGGCTGAATGGGAGTATGCGGCACGCAGCGGTGGGAAAGCGGAGAAGTATGCCGGAGGAAACGATGTAGATGCTGTAGCGTGGTATGGCGCAAACAGCGGAAAGTCAACGCACCCCGTAGGAGCCAAAGCCCCGAATGGCCTGGGGATATATGATATGAGCGGAAACGTATGGCAATGGTGTGAGGATATATATGACGTCGATGCTTATAAGAAGCATCAGCGCAATAACCCCATATCTAATAGCGGCGGCTCGTCCAGGGTCTTACGGGGCGGTTCCTGGTCCCGCGACGCGACATGGGTGCGTTGCACCTTCCGGGGCCAATGGGAGCCCGCCTCCCACGGCCTGGGGGGCCACCTGGGGGGCGCCGGCCTGGGCATACGCCTGGTGAGGACCAATTAGCCGGCCTGATTCAACCCAGTGAACCAAAAAGACAGAGAAGACACCTTTTTTCTGCTCTGACTGAATGCACGCAATCCACTTCATACTACCGATATTGTCTACCAGGTCCTGCCAGCCCAAGTGAGTTGTTTCATAGTCATTTCATCGAAGACGCAGTCGGGAAGCAGCCAGCGGAAAAAGAGAAAGAGCTTTGCATGAAGAGGTGCCGCATAACGAGTTTTGGGCCTGTTCGTTTGCAGGGCGTGTTCGATGACTTGAGCAATGGCATCCGGCGAAGCGTTGGTTATCGGCCACTTGCCCGGGCCACCGATGATTTCCAGGAAGTTAGCCGCGTCTCTGGCCTTCTCGCTGTAAGGACCGTTACCGGAAACGGCGAGGACATTCTCTTTGGCAATACCACCGAATTCGGTCCAGACGAAGCCGGGCTGAATCACCACTACATCGATCCCGAACGACTTGACCTCTGTTCTTAATGAATCGGAAAGGGCTTCCATGGCAAATTTGGTGGCATAGTACCAGCCGCCCATTGGAGTTGTCATGCGACCGCCGATAGAACTGACATTGACGATCCGCCCGTGCCTCTGCCTCCTCATATGCGGCAGGATCAGGCGGGTCAGTCCCATCGGGCCGAAAACATTCACATCGAACTGGCGCCGTACCTCTTCGTCCGGCACATCCTCCAGTGCGCCATAGGAACCGTAACCGGCATTGTTAACAAGGGCATCAATGCGCCCTTCGTTGCGCAGGATTTCTTCGACGGCACTGCGGCGCTGATGCTCATCGGTAAGATCAAGTTTCAGGGGGATCACACCGATATCAGTCAAATCCTGCATTGCCTCGAGGCGTCGCGCAGACGCATACACTTTCCAGCCTTTCCTGGCCAGAATTGCAGCCGTGGCCTTGCCAATACCCGAGGAACCACCTGTAATCAGTACCGTCCTTTCAGCGTTACTCATGCCGGTCTCCCCTTTGGTTTGGGTATTTGATTCCGACCAGCCGTGCCAATATCAATAGTAATGTGAATTCTGTCATTTATGCCTCCTCGATCTGGCGGGCATCAATGGAAGGGGGGGCAAAGGCGGCACTGAACCCTTTTACCTGCGCAAGTGCATCTCTATTGCATCACAGGCAACATCCACCCCTTTTTCCGCCCGAACAATCTCCCCCACCTGCTCCGCTCTCCTCAAACAGGTGGTGTTTGAGAGCAGAGTTTTTAATTCAGTTGCTGCACGATGAGCAGAGTATCTATGCCGATAAATGGTTCCGGCTACACCCAGCCGAGTAACCCGGTAAGCATTGTCCGGCTGATCGAAAGCAAACGGGACCACCAGCATTGGCTTTCCGGCCCGGAGGGCTTGTGCTGTTGTCCCTATTCCCCCCTGGTGAACAATTGCGGCCGCCCTGGGAAAGATTTGAGAATAGGGGAGATACTCGAATAACGCGATTTCATCAGGCAATGGCTCAGCGGGTAGATTCCGTGGATGTCTCCCCACCAACAAAACGGCCCGGATTCCCAGCATCCTTGCGGCCTCCACACTTTCTTTATAGAAGTTGCCGGCAGCCATCACCGCCGAAGACCCTAGCGTAAAGACAACAGGTGGCGGGCCCGATTCGAGAAATCGCTCCAACTTGCCAAGTGTATCGGAATCTGCTCCGCTTTTATCGACCAACTGATCGGCCTCTTTATCGTAAAACAAAAATCCGGTTATTCGGGCATTTTGAGGCCAGTCTGTGCCTCGTTTTGTAAGCAAAGGCGAGAAAAGTCCCAGCACTAATTCCGGCGAAAACTGCCCCTCAAAGATTGGATCTCGACCAGGAGGCAGACCTATTTCAGCCCTAAACCGACGTATTGGCTCACTCCAGTTCCTCGCGACGAGTTTGGCAAACGTGATGACCAGCCCTCCCACCGATGGCCCGAACCGATCGAGATTCTTCAGAAACGGGAAAAGGGGAAATACGGGCAGATCGTATGCCGAAAAGAGCGAAAAAGGTGCGAGGATTGTGGAAACCCATGGAATATTAGTCTTCTCGGCCACTATCGGGCCTGCAAAGGTAATCGGGTGCGTAATGAGAATGTCAGCTCCGTTCATAGCTTGCAGCAAATCTTGATAGGATTTTCGCAGTTGGGGAAGGAGGACTTCTCTGATGAGAATCTCCGGACCATTTTTTGAATGCATGACCCTCTCTATAAGACTGTAATCCTCGGGATTTACATCAGGCCTGATAGGGCGAAAATCAATTCCTGCTTTTTCCACCATATCCCGGTAGAAACCGGAAGTTCCGATTATGGGAGAATATCCACGCTCCTTTAGCTCCGAAGCAAGAGCAACATATGGGTTGATGTCGCCCAACGATCCGAATGTGGTTATCAGAACTGTTCCTCGCACTATTCCCTCCCCGCCATCTCATGCCATCCATTTTGAATTTAATGCCGGTCTGGTCAGACATGCAGTAGCGACTAAGGCCCGGCAATCATCTTGTGTAGATGCGGAATAACGAGAGGAATCCGTCATGGGCGGTTCCAGGCCGTACGCATCCGATCCATTATACCGCCTGCTGCCGATGATCTCGCATTGATTCAGCGCCGATGTAAATTCTCAGTTCTTTATACCTTCCGGACTCACCGGAGCCGACATCTTCCGGCCGCTGAAATGCTTCCTCCAGATGATACGTCAGCTTGTAAAGTCACGCAAATTAATCAAAGTGAGGAGGGGCGGTATGGAAGGAGTTAGCGAGAGACAAAATGATACTGTTCATCCAAGCTTCGACAGGTCAATTTCTTTTGACTTTGAGGGCGCTAAGACCGGTCTAACCGGTATTGCACTTGTGTGTTTTGATGGGCATATCGTATGATTTATAGACTCTGCACGTTCCAAGAGCTTTTGGGGGCGGAATTTGATTCCGGATGGCTCTTCGAGAGCTGTTGGCGGTCAAGTTTACACATCATTCAGGTTTAAAAATCCTGGTTCGTCACAGCGGAGGGCCCAGAGAGGCATAAGAACCAGTCTACACAAGATTTGATAGGAAAAAGGGCCAAAACATAAAAAGTCACAAAAAACATAATTGAGAATTCGATATAGGAGCCAAGCGGATCGGGCAGCGATTTTTGATAATTCCATATTTGCTGCAAAAGCAGAGCGCCAAAAAACCAGAAAGTAAAAACCGCACACCAGCCTAAAGGTTTTCTTATTTTTTGCATAATTTCGAACCTCGCAGTAAGGATGCTTGGCATTTCAGCTAATTATCCACAACCCGGTCCGGTCAAAAATGAATAAGAACAAGAATTTAATGCAAATGTACGCCTAGCGTGAGGTAAAGTGCTTACTAAAATGACTTTTGTAGATGCGAATTGATATTATAGAATTATGGAAATGTCAAGAGTTAAAGTTGGGGGGTAGAAATCGTTCACAAACATACCCAATATGCCAGTTATCGGTTTAATTTTTGAGTACATATCTCATTGACGGACATGTCACTTGCATGTTCAATTACGAAATTGTATGATTTCGCGGGATTTGAGGTTGTCCGAGAAGTTTTTTGGGGAGAATCCAACCCCAAAGTGCTGTTCGGATGCATGGAACACAACTTGATACATTATTCCGAATTCCGGCTAAATTTTTTTCAAAATAATTCACCATTTTGTGGACGAAAACCATCGCCCGCGCATCTTAGGATTTAGAGCGAGAATGGTTGTGAATGTTTATACTTCTGACGGGCATTGTGTTGACCGTGAGTCCGCCGGAAAGGAGTATTAAATGAAAAGAGTGCTCGTGATGTTGGTTGCCGCAGGTCTGGTTCTGGCGTCCCATACCGCCTCAGTGAACGCTCAAAGCTCAACCTCCAATCGTCCCCCAATTGGACAACCTCTGGTCAGTGAAGGCGAGTTTGCCGTAGAACTGGCAACAGCCCTCAATTTAACCTCGTCGCACGATGAAGCGGCAGCAGAAGATGCTCTGGGCTCGATCAGCATTGCGCCTCGAAACGGATGGATTTCCGACTATCCAATTACTCCCGATATTATTGCCGAGGTGAGGGAAAGCACCGCAAGATCGGCATCAGCGGGGAGTCTGAGGATGGCGGAGACTGAGGCGACCGGCATCGTGGACAGCGTCAGCACCGCAATGAATCTTCCGATCGAAGTTGCCGGCGCGAAACGCGCTTATGAATCCAGTTCAAGTTCCAGTTCAAATTCCGAATACGAGTCAAGTTCCAGTTTCGAATACCAGTCCAGCTCCGGCGCTCCTCCTCCGGAGGTTTCCGAATATGCAGGGCCCACCGAGGTTGAGGAATACTATGGCAATTACGGACCTCCCGTCGTTAGCTATTATCCACCTCCCTGGGACTACGGTTATCTCTATGCCTGGGTCCCTTGGCCATTTTGGTGGGGAGGTTTCGGCTTCGGAGGTTTCTTCATCCTGAACGATTTCGACAGGCACGATCACTTCCACCACTTTTCCAACCATGTAACGAATGCGAACGGGACAGTGAGCAGGGTCAATGCGGTTACCCGTGCAACGGGAACGGGGACTCGAAGTTCTTCAACCCTTGCCGGGGCAAGCAGGTCCACGCAAGGGTCTCGGCTCAGTTCCCCCAACGCTCAGGCAAGCGCGAGAGCAACGGACCGGCCAGGGGCGTCAAGAGCAGCAAACACGGCCGGTGCGTCAACAACGTCGCGAAATCTTGGCTCATCCGGGTCCTCGCGTAACATGGGAAATACGAATGGAGCCACGCGAAATCCGGTTACAACAACCCAAATTATGAACAGGTTAGCGTCAACCAACCATGCGCAGACAATGAGCCCAGCTTCTGCCGCGAGGTCTGCGTCTTTGAGCGGGCGGAGTTTCAGCAGCACTCCGTCGTCGCGCGCCTTTAGCGGCAGCTCCCGTAACTATGGCGGCAGCTCCCGTAACTATAGCGGTGGCTCGCGTAACTACGGCGGTGGCTCGCGTAACTACGGCGGTGGCTTGCGTAGCAGTGGCGGTAGCTTCCGTGGCAGTGGCGGCGGCTTCCATGGCGGCGGCCATGGAGGTGGAGGACACCGTTAAGAAACAGTAACAATGCCAGGCGGCGCTTCCGCAAATAAGATTCCCTTTTTCCATGAGAAGCGCCGGGCATATTACATTTTCGGATAGAAACGGTTTGTTCGGTCACTCGGATTCGGGTTTCATCCTCGCCAGTGTGACCGGAGAAAAGGCAGAGTTCGACGGCGGTCGCATTTTACGAGAAAAAAGCGAAATTCACCCATGAGCCATACCCAGTTGCTCCGAGAGGAGAAGACCGCCCCAGCCACGCTTTTATAATGATTTCTTATCACCCCTCATGAATATCTTATCCTGCCTTCTCGTCAGCTTCGATGAGACTTTGTGACAGCGTCCTTGTACCTGCGTTTCCAATATGGAAAGGTCTCCTGGGTCTATAGGGTGTCCTCAGAGGTTTTGAGAGCAGTGGACAAACTCCAAATGTTCCTAGAGATTAGTTGATGATAAGGTTCATGTATTATCTGGATTTAAATTAAATTAGATATGGCACCGCCTCCATGAAAAAAATTTGCTTTTGGGTTCTCTCGGATATCCTCTTTACGAAACTTTACCTGCATTAACTTATATTAACTGGACCTTGATGTAGATTTTCTTATATATTCACTGAAAGAGAAACCTATCGCCTAATCATGAGGAGAGGTAGTATGAAAAAACTTTTGACTGGCTTTATTATAACTCTGGTGGCGCTAGTGTGGATGATCGGATCGTGGCTCTTTTTCAACTCTATCGCAGCCGGGGCCCAGGGGTCGGGCACTCCGGCAGTTGCTGATGCTGACAAGGCTGCTCCAAAAGATGAAGCAGCTAAAGGACATTGCGGGAAGTGGAAGGGCCATCAGCGGCGTTTCGGTCGTCACCATGGGCATTTCGGTCTCTGGAAAAAACTCAACTTGACCGATGCCCAAAGGACTCAGATCAAGACCATCATGTCCGAAGAGCGTCCAAAAATGAAACCGCTGTTCCAACAACTGAAGGCTGGACGCGATCAACTCAACGCTCTGCGAAAGAGTGGGCCGTTTGATGAAGCCAAAGTTCAATCAATTGCCAAGGGACAGGCGGCTACGCTGGCTGAAATGATTGTGGCCAAAGAGCGAATGAAAGCGAGGACTTACGCAGTCCTGACTCCGGAGCAGCACGCCAAAGCTGAAAAATTACGTGAGGCATGGAAAACTCTGCACGAAGAAGGCCCCATGGACAACGACTGACCAGTTTCCATCCGGAAAACACCGGACGAGACACCGGTGTTTTCCGGTTCGAATTCCAAAATATAAGTCACCTGTCACGGCGTTATTGTGTGCAATGTTGCCTATGCAGCCGCTTTGCGCCCCGCGACTCAACCGGCATAGAGGAAACAATGTGAATTTCTCTAATTACACCGAGGTCGAAATTGAAGGGTGGTTATTGCCCCGTGCAGTCGTATGGGTCGTCGCTTTCCTGTCTCAACCTTTAGCGCCCATTATGTTCATTTTTTTCCCCTCGTACTGGGTCATAGCCGCCATCTCAATGCTCGGTGTTTTATGGAGCTTGATAAGGTGTTTTTGCGTTAACATGACCATTGCGACGACTGCCTGTTGCATGATTGTTTGGGCCAAGTGGGCACCAGCAATTGTAAGTGCCATCTATTTCACGAAAAGGTCACGCAACACTCAAAATATGAGGAGCTTTCAAAGGTCGTGAGCGCACAATCGAAAAGCGCTCGATCATCTGCGGAGTGACTCTATTCTCAGGTTGCCGGCCGCATCAGGGATTTCAATAGGCATAGGGCCTGATCCGGGATGGATCTTCGTTTCCTGAGATGTCTTTAGAGCCGTTGACGAACCTCAAATGCCCTTCGAGACTCGTTGGTGGTCTGGTTGATATACTTTTCGGAGGCAAATTCTACAGAAGCGCAAAATGGAGATGATCTTGCCAAGAAGATCGATTTCGGGTCTCTCGATTTGTCATGTCATGCTCCTGGGAGCTCTCTGCATAGGTATTGGTGTGCCATCTGTGGGCGCCTTCGATCCAAGGGAGATGCTCACGCTGCTCGATAAAATGGATTCAAGCTACTCCAGGGTGAACGATTATGTGGGAGTCTTTCATAAACAGGAAAGAATATGCGGAAAGCTCAATGAGGGGGAGAATGCACTCCTCAAGTTCCAAAAGCCCTTCAAAGTCTATATGAAGTTTATAGACGGCCCCTCCACTGGAACCGAGGCCCTCTATGTGGAAGGCAGTTACGAGAATAAGCTGCTTGTGCGGCGGGGAGGGATTTTGGAGTTCATGACATTTTCGGTGGACCCCAGGGGTTCGCTGGCAATGTCTCGGAAT
>Ga0326727_10010412_pt1 | contig 22169 bp, 19 predicted proteins | sample MB2enrmetagenome_FD_207643 | JGI IMG/M metagenome (GOLD analysis project Ga0326727, IMG submission 207643) | Lab enriched peat soil microbial communities from McLean, Ithaca, NY, United States - MB29MY | ecosystem: Environmental > Terrestrial > Soil > Wetlands > Peat | place: USA: New York...
GAACCGGGAGGAATCAAGGTTATGGCGAAAAGTGCGGCAGCCATGATGGGATTCTATCCCGCAACGTCGGCCCCGCTGCTTGCGCTCTGCGCCATTCCGCTTGTTCTTTCCCTGGCATACGCCGGCTTTCTTGGAGTGATTAAGCGCGACGAAATCTGCCGCTTATTCTGCCTGATAACCCTGGCGCTCGGGGTGGGCATGTTCGCTCTGCATCTGGCTTCCACGCGCTATATGCTGGTTTTGATTCCCCCGCTGGTAATCGCCATCGCTCGCGCCGTTCAAGTTGGCACAGCGCAGCCAAGGGGTCGGCTTCTCATCATTGCCGTCGCAACACTTGTCCTCTGCCTGTATGCCGCGGGCTTCTATCGGCAGGCAGTCAAGCAGCACGGCCGTCCCTGGCAGAATCTTGCCGGCGTTGTACAGCAGAACTATCATCCCGGAGATAAAGTTATTTTTGATGCCCTGTATGCGCAGATGTCCTTCGACTATTTCGCCCGTCACATGGGCTTTCATCCGCGGGAAGACGGCTTCCCGATTTCTGTCTACGATTGGTGGGAGAAGCAGGATTTCAAGGGCCTGGGCGGTCCTGTAATCATGAACTCCGATCTGGACGAATATCTTTCCCGCCTATCCGCATCGAAACCCAAGACCGTGTGGCTGGTTCTAAACGAGACGTATTACTACGATCCCCACGACGCGCTCCTCGCGCGGCTTCGCCAACTGGGTCAGGTCACGGAGATTCATCTTCCGACCGATCCGGACACTCTCGATTCCCAGGTAAGTCCGCCTCTGCGCCTCATTCGCATCGCAATCAACTAGGGCTAATGAGGACTGCATATGTAATGTCCGCACAAACGCGCCGGAGGCGCAGAGTTGATTAGCCCCGCGCTTTAGCGTGGGGAAAGGGGATTTCACAAGTTCGTTACGGAGTCCCGTAGGGACGGCGCAAGGACATTATTTTGCAGGAACCAATAACAGCTAAAAGCTGTTTCTCACTTCACGCTCACCTTCGGCTCTACCGACAGCCCCGGCCGCAACTCGTTTCTTGCGGAGCAAATCAATCGTCCCTTTGCGTTTCGCGGCGCGGAGTGGAACAATGGTTCCGTCGCAAAATTCATAAGCGCGAACGGATGAAAACCTGCCCACAATGCTCGACCGGCTATCCCGACAGCCAGACTGCCTGCCCCATCCACGGACATCTGCTCAACGAGATTCGCGAGCTGAGGCCGGGCATGGTCATCCACAAGACCTATCGCATTGTCCGCAAGCTCGGTCAGGGCGGCATGGGAACTGTCTACTTAGCCCAGCACATTCACATGGGAGAGCCGCGCGCCCTCAAGTTTCTCTCGCCCGAGTTGAGCCGCGACCAGGCCCTCACCAGCCGCTTCCTGCGCGAGGTCCGCACGCTGCGCCAGATTCGCAATCGCAACGTCGTTGACTGCGGAGACCTGGAAGCCGCCGAGGATGACAGCCTTTTCTTTTCCATGGAATTCGTCGACGGCCCCGACCTCCGCACCTTCCTCAACGACGTGAGCAAATATCTCGAACCGGAGGGAGGGAAAGATACGGAGGGAGGCGGGGGTTTCAACCCCCGCATAAAGCCTATAAAATCGACGCGGGCTTTAGCCCCGGAAAAATATCTCCCCGTCCCCCTGGCCCTCTCCATCATCCGCCAAATCGCCGAAGGCCTCGGCGCGGCCCACTCCAAAGGCATGGTCCATCGCGACATCAAGCCAGAAAACATTCTCATGGCCCGCGACGGCGCCGCATGGCTTCCTAAAATCGCCGACTTCGGCATCGTGGCCACCAAAGAATCCAGCACCGCCTACACACGCACCGGCGGAACTCTGCTCACCATGGCCTACGCCGCCCCCGAGCAGTGGCGCGGAACCCCCGCCGCCCAGCTCGACGGCCGGACAGATTTATATGCCCTCAGCGGTGTCCTCTACGAGATGCTCACTGGCCAGACGCCCTTCCACGCCGAAAACTACGAAGGCTGGGCGCGCCAGCATCAAACCACCCCGCCCCCGCCGCCCAGCGCTCTGCGCCCCGATCTGGCCAACTGGCAAGGCCTCGACGCGCTCGTCCTGCGTCTCCTCGCCAAAGACCGTAACGACCGCCCCAAAGACGTTGCCGAACTGCTTGGTCTGCTCGACGCGGTGCGGTGTCTTCCTCCATATGCGCGTCTGGAAACTGTTGCGGAATATGCAGGGAAACGGTCAAAAGGAAAGCACTCAAGGCGTGTTTCCATCTGGGTTTGGGCCGTATCCATAGTAGTACTTATAGTGGCGACATTTGCCGGTATGCGGGTATTCTGGCCAAAGCAGCCAGCCTCTGAGGGATCGGGTGTACGAAGCGTTCCTCCAGACCTGATTGACGAGCCTTTGCCGCACCCGTCGCCATCTTCGCCTGCAGCAAAGCCTCTCACGGCTGATTGGAGCACAGCGCAACTGCCGCCGCCGCCGCCCGGTTACCATCTGGTAAAACCGAAGGGAAACGCAAAAACACCCGTTCAACAGTCGAGTACTGTTGAAATAGAGAAACAAGCTAACGCACTCTACGATCAAAAGCGTTATGAGGAGGCAAAGCCGCTGTTCCAGAAGGCTTGCGAAAGTGGAAACCTATCCGGGTGCAACAGCGAAGCGATTCTTTACGATTATGGCCGAGGTGTAGCACAGGATTTTGTCCAGGCCCGTGTACTTTATCAGAAAGCATGTGACGGCGGAGAAATGGCCGGATGCTATGGGCTTGGCTGGATATATCACTTTGGCCAAGGTGTGACGCAGGATTATGCTCATGCGCGTATGTCGTTTCAAAAAGCCTGCGACGGAGGGAATGTGGATGGATGTTATGGCCTCGGAAGGCTCTACGAGACTGGACATGGCGTGAATCAGGACTCTGTTCAGGCGCGCTTGTTCTATCAGAAGGCCTGCGACGCTGGAAGTATGTCCGGATGTAATGCCCTCGGTGTTATTTACGATCATGGCGATGGCTTGAACCAGGATTATGCGCAGGCGCGTTTGTTCTATCAAAAGGCCTGCGACGCAGGAAGTATGACTGGATGTTTCGGTCTAGGCAGGCTCTACGGCACCGGACACGGCGTGAACCAGGATTATACCCAGGCGCGCGAGTTGTTTCAGAGGTCCTGCGATGGCGGGGAGATGTCCGGATGCATCTATCTCGGCTTTATGTATTATCACGCGCTTGGCGTCGCAAAGGATTATTCTCGCGCTGCAACCCTGTATTCCAAAGCCTGCGATGCAGGTATTGCGAATGGTTGCGCCAAACTTGGCGCTATGTACAAGTTGGGAGAAGGTGTCGCATTGGACAATTTTCGGGCTGCTAGTCTCTTTTCAAAAGCATGCGACGGAGGCGTAGCAAGCGGTTGCGGAGAACTCGGGGATCAATACGCTGTCGGATTGGGAGTTAAAGTGGATTCAGAAAAGGCCAAGCAGCTACACGGCAAAGGTTGCTCCATGGGATACCAGAAGGCATGTGATGACCTGAAGAAGATGAAGTAGTGCCTTTTACGACGCAAATTGCAATACAAGGAGAAAACCATGAACTACGAAGGGAACTATAGCTGTTGGACAGCTATCTGTAAGAACGAGAGATGTGGCCAGACTCTTGTCCTGGATGTCATCGGGCCGTATGAGAAATTCAGGGTCACACACTTGCCTCTCCTCACTAGTTTCAAGATCACTTGTCCGGATTGCAAGATTGAAAACTCATACGGCATGTCAGATGTGAAAGAGAAGAATCTTCTGAATCCTCCGAAAGATTACCGATGCAAAGAATTTCTGTATGCGATAAAGGAGGCATCTGAGGCTAGGCAGGTGGCCCGTTCATCAATCCCGAAGAATCACGCTGAGCCATGAGAAGCTGTGCCACGTTCATCGCAGCTTTTCGCGATGAGCGGGAGGCTGGTGTGGCAGGGGAGATTCCTGCTTGCTCTACCTCAGTATGAGTGAGCGATGGAGTGTGTTATACTTGTATAACGTGAGGGGATAAAATATGATTGCCGTCAGACTTCCTGCAGCCATCGAAAAACGTCTTGACCAATTGGCAAAGCACACCGGGCGGGCCAAAAGCTACTACGTACGCGAGGCTCTGTTGACTCACCTCGACAACCTCGAAGACATCTACATCGCCGAAAAGCGGCTAGAGAATCTCCGCGCTGGACGCAGCTACACCATTCCTCTTGAGGAAGTGATGAAAGAGCATGGCAACTTGGAAAGTTGAGATCGACAGGGAAGCCAAACGTGACCTGGACAAACTCGACCCCCAGGTAACAAGGCGCATCGAGCGATTTTTGTATGAGCGCGTGGCCACTCTAGTTGATCCGCGCAGCATAGGCGAGGCGTTGCGCGGTTCCAAACTTGGCGAGCTCTGGAGGTACCGTGTGGGTGACTGGCGTATCATCTGTGAGATTCAAGATGCGAAGCTCGTCGTTCTCGCTCTCCGCGTAGGTCACCGCCGCGAGGTTTACAAACGCTAGAAGGTTTTGGCGGGTGACCCCCTTACATCAAGTACTGGCAGGTGCCCCCGGTCCCTCGCTTTTGGGGACTGGGGAGGGAATGAGACAGACTTCGATTGTTTTTCGGACGGGAGGGCATTCCATTTTTCGCATTGCCGGGGTCCCCACGGACTCGGGGTTTACAACGAGCGATCTTTGCCCGCAGGGGTGAAGGGACAGCTCTTCGTCCGTGGGGTGGCCGGGAGAAGCTAATAGCTAACAGCTAAAAGCTAATAGCTGTTTTTCACTTCACGCTCACCTTCGGCTCAACCGACAGCCCCGGCCGCAACTCGTGATTCGGGTCTTCGCCGGCCAAATCGGTGAAGTCGATGCGCACCGGAACCCGCTGAACGACTTTGACGTAGTTGCCCGTCGCGTTCTCCGGCGGAAACAAGCTCAGCACCGAGCCCGTCGCGCCGCCAATCTGCGTCACCTTGCCGTGATACGTCTTCCCTGTGGAATCCACTTCAATCTCCACAGCCTGCCCGGCGAACATGTGGCGCAGTTGCGTCTCCTTGAAGTTGGCCGTCACCCACAGGCCCTCCAGCGAAACCAGCATCAGCAGGTTCTGCCCCGGCGCAACATTCTGATTGATCTCCACGCTCTTGCGTGTGATGATGCCCGCCGCCGGCGCAACGATTTTTGTGTAACTCAGGTTGAGTTTGGCCATGTCCAACTGCGCCTGCGCCTGCGCCACCATGGCCTTGGCCTGCCGAGCGCGCGCAGATTGCGCGGCCACTTGCTCGGGAGCGGTCTGGGCATATGTCAATCCCGCCAGCGCCTGGGCCTCGCGCTCGCGTGCCACCTTCACCCCGTCTCTGGCAGCCTGCTCGGAGTGGCGGGCAGCGTCGGCGGCCGCTACCGCCGCGTCAAACTGCAGCTTGCTGATGACGTCTTTTTCCACCAGCGGCTTATAGCGCTCCAGATCAGCCTGGGCCTTGGTGTTGTTGGCCCGCGCGGTCTCCAGTTGCTGCTCGGCCTGCTCCACGGCGGCGTGCGAGCCGCTCACATTGGCGTCGGCCGCGTTCAGATTGCTTCCCGTGTTCACCGTGGTGATGGGCACATTCACATTCGCCGCCGCGGCGTTGGCCTGCGCGCTGGCCAGGGCGGCCTCGGCGTTCTCTACCGCGACTTTGTAATCGCTGGGGTCCAGTTCCGCAATCACGTCGCCCGCCTTCACCACCTGGTTCTCATCCACGTAGACCTTGGCCACCTGGCCCGCGACGCGCGAGCTCACCTGAATCAGGTGTCCGTTGACCTGCGCGTCGTCGGTGTTCTCGCTATAGGTGGAGCGCCACCAGATCCCGGCGGCAACCAGCGCCAGAATCACCACCACAACAACCACGATGCCTCTGCGGCGGGATTGCGGCTGCGCGCTCTCCATCTCTGCTCCCTGCTCGATTGGCTCCGGTGTTGGAATATAATCCGCCACTCTACTTTCCTCCCAGATAGCTTTTGTAATTTTCGCCTGCTCCCAGGGCGCGCGCCAAACTGAGCTTGGCCACGTTGTGCCGGTACAGGCTGGTCACGTATTGATCGTTGGCCTGCGCCACTGACTGTTGCGCCTGGCTCACGGCCAGATTATCGCTGACCCCATTGGCATAACGCTGCTGCGCCTCGCTGAGCGCCTCGTTGGCCAATTCAACCGACGAGCGCGCCACCTCCACCTGCTTCTGTGCCGAGGCAATGTCCAACAGGGCGTCGCGCACATCGGCATCCACCTGCGCGTTCTTGTCGCTCAGCCGTGCTTGCGCCGTGTCCAGTTGCGCCTGCGCCTGCTGCGCCTCTCCGCGCAGTCCGTATTCCCTGAACAGCGGAACGCTCAGCGTGCCGGCGGCGTCGCCCGTGCCATGCGAAGTCTTCGGATTCACGCCGATGTCGCCGTAGTCGCCCGCAAAATTCAGTGTGGGCAGCCTGTCAGCCGTAGCCGCCTTGCGTTGCTGCTCGGCAGCTTTGGTCTGCTCCACCATCGCCGCCAGGTCTTTGCGGTTGGCGTGCGCCTCGTGAATCGCCGCCTCCACGTCAATCTGGTCAAAGGCCGCGTAGGGCGCCTTGTCGGCCAGCGTGAAGCTCTGCTCCAGCGGCAGCCCTATCACCCGCGCCAGCGCCAGCTTGTCTTTTTCCAGCGCGTTTTTGGCCACAATCAACTGCTGGTCTATAGATTGCGAATCCACCCGCGCGCGCAGCTCGTCCAGCAAGGGCGCGGTGCCCGCCTGGTGATTGGCGACTGCCTGGTCCAGCGATATTTTTGCCGTTGCTGCCTGCGCTTCCACGCTGGCAATGCGCGTCTCATCGGCCAGCGCCAGCAGGTAGGCGTTGCCCACCACCAGCACCACCAGATCGCGCGCGTCCTGAGCCGACAATTCAGCAGCAGCAAAGTTGTGCCGTGCCGCCAGGTAGTTGCGCAGAGAAGTCACATCGATAAGAGACCAGTTCAGCGTGGCCCGCAGATCGGTAAATCCAAACGGCCCGATAATCGTGGGAAAGCCCGGAATGCGCAACCCCTCGGCGGGCAGGTCCAACTGCATCACGGTTTCCTTGGCGCTGGCATCCACCGAGGGCAGCATCGCCTGCAACTGGCTCAGCCGCTCTCCGCGCGCCGCGGCCGTCTGCGCGCCGCTCAAGATCACTCCCAGATTAGCCTTCAATCCCCTCTCGATAGCCTCGTCCAGCATAAGATTGACCGGCTGCGATGAAACTTCGCCCGCGGCCACGCTGCCCTGAAAAGGAGACGCTGTCTGCGCGGATGAAGTACTGGGTAGACTAGGCAATGTCTGCGCCATCAGCCCGCGTGAAAACAGCCCCATCAGGCCCAGCGCCAGGATGAGAGCTCTGTGGCAAATCGGGTTGTTGCTTGTAGAAATGAATGAGATCAAGTTCGTTCGACTCTCAGCCGAGCGCTGCGGCCCAAAAGCATCACATTCTCTGGATGCGAAAAACCGTCCACAGGCTTCGTATCTCTAGTGTATCGAACCAGCGGGACATGCGGTTGAATCCCGCCGCAAATGGTTGATCTGATTGGACAAACCGAAACTCGTTTCCCGCCCATTTACGAATCCTGAGAGGAAAGGAGGTCGCGGAGAATCGCCAGAGGCATCGCCAACCCAATCCATCCGCAGGTCAGGCTTTCTATTCCCTATTCCCTACTCCCTAGTCCCTATTCCCTGCCGGGGTCCCCGGCGTATGATTTTTATGCGCTGGGGTGGCTATTCCCTGTTTCTAAGCACTTGCGAAGCCAGCGAGCAGAGCCCCTGGCGAAAGACCTCGCTCACCGCTGCCGGGGTCCATGCGGCTTGCGGCCCGCCATGCAGCTTCAGCAGCTCCGCCGTCTCGGCGGCATTGAAGCCGGCCACGGCGCGCAGCACAAAAACAGTCCGCATCCATGACGGCAGGCCGGTCAGCCACATCCGCACCCGCTCGCGCTCCTGTCCGCTGATCATGCCTTGCAGTTCCTCGGCTGAAATGCCCGCTGAAGCCAGGTCGTCGCCCTCGATGCAGGTTGTGGCCGGCGTCAATCCCTGCGGCGCGTCCATGCAGCCGGGGCAGCGCCGGGCCAGCAACTTCAGAGCCGCCGTCGCCAACTCCCGCCGGCTGCTTCTGCGCGCCTCCTGCGGATCGAAGCAGGGAGATACCTGCGCCGTAGCCACAGCCTCCTCCACCAGCCGCGCGCTCTCCTCGCCTTCGCCCACCAGCATCGACGCTAAACTGTACAGTCCGGCTGTAACCAGCTCGAGAATCTCATGCATGTCGTCGGAAATCGGATGATCCGGCGTAAGGCTGTCATGGGGATGGATAGTTTCCTGGATCATGGAGACGGCTCCTTTCGGGAAATAAAGCAAGCTGCCCTCTCTATATCCTCAACCCGGCGGGCCGGTCAGGTCAATGCGCCATCGTGTCCACCTGCCGCTCCTTTGGTACGCGCCCGCTCGATAAGCGATACGCCCGCCTGGAGTTGCCCTCCGCGTCCACGTGCCACGCCCGCCCCTCGTGCGCCGGAATCAGCTTGTGGGGTCGATGGCCCGCATTCTACAACCATGCGAGCGAGAGAAGCGCTATAACTCGGACGGAATCAAAATATTAAATGTTTCGTCCCACGATTCACCTGTAGTCACATTGAGGATTTTTCTAAAGTGGAACAGATCAATCCTCTCGTCGAACATTTCGGGAGAATTGCAGGTGTATGTACCTCCAAATGACTTTATCCGCCCGTTTCCGTCGGTTTCGAACGTTATGTGAGTAAAAATGACATTGCCCATACGCGCCTCAGCATGATAGGCACATCCGGGTTTCAGGCGAAGTCTGCGTAAATTCACTTGGTGCCCCTCTTTTCACGTTTCTTTCGCTTCCCAGGCGAGAACTGGCGAGGAGGATGGCCGCGCGGATATAAGCAGTATTGCATCCGGATCCGTTGGCTCGCGAAATTCCCGTATCGTTGCTCTCGTTTTTGTCAATCGTAGCCGTTACACATTCTACGCGGGATTTCGAGAACATGTAAAATAATAATCTCCGTCGCGGCCAACCCCATCCGATTTCCTCCGCGTTATCATGGATGTGTATGGCATTTCCTATCAAAATCTGCGTCATCTGCTCTGAGGAGTTCGAACTCCGCCCCGGCAAGCCCGGCTTCGCCAACCGCTGCCCCGCGTGCAGCGAGCCCGAGGCCGCCGAACCCGCCGCCAAAAGCAGCCCCATAACAGACAAAGAACTGAACGAAGCCCGCCGTCGAACCATCCGCGACATGCTCTACCGCAAGGAAAGTTGAGGTCCGGCTTTTCTAGAAGCGAAACAAATACGACGCCTTGATAAAAATTTGCCGTCCGTCATTCAGGAACTGCGGCGCGCGCGGCGCCGTCGTATTGTTGGGATCGCACGCTCCGCCCGGCAAGCGATTGCACAGCGACCGGTCCAGATTTTGCAGATCGTTGTTATAGCCGATATAGATCGCCGTGCCCGGATGCGGTAGCCACGTCAACAGCGCCTCCGTGCCCACTTCCTTGGTCCGCAATAGCGACGTCTCCGCTGGATTGGCCAGCGTCGAGTCGTACTCCACAATTGCGCGAGCCGACATCGCCTGCGTGAACTGATAGTTGATTTTCGTGCGGAAGACCTGGCTTTCATACACCAGCGCGCCGCCGGCCACCTCGTGGTCGCGATCCAGCAGATAGGTATTGTCCACCGTCAATTGACGGCCCGGCTGCAAGGTAAACAGCACCTGCGCGTTTTCCTGGTTCATCAGTGACGGCAGGCAGTTCGGAGCTATCGGAGGTGTCGCCGTGCAAGTTACCGGATTGTAATTCACGTTGCCGCTGCGCATCGCGGTGATATTGAAATTAAATTGCGGAGATGGAGCGCTGCGCGCAGTAATCCCCCCAAAGTTTTCCGTGAAGTTTTTATTCTGCGTGAGCAGCGTGCCGTTCTGCGGCCCCAGCGTGTCGGAGTTTTGCCCTCCAATCGGCGCGATGACCGTGTTGCGCGGCAACGATACAAAAATGTCAAACGACGAGTAATGAAAGACGCGGTCGCCCTGATGATCGTATGCGACGTTTTGACTCGTTTCCAGCCCATAGTTTTGGATCACGTTATGCTTCGGAAACCATTTGTAGCTCATGTGCGTCATGCCGTTGCGAATGTTCGTTGTGGGGATAAAGCCCACCTGGCTTTGGAAGCCGGTGCTGTAATCCATGAGATTCGTATCCATGCTGAAAGAGCGGCCTGAGCGGTGCAGCTTGATGTCGCTCGCCGGACCGGCGGAATAAAATGGCGGCGTCGTGTTGTCGATGTCGGTCTTGGTCGAGCTTTCCACCCATTGTCCCTGCAAAGTCCAATTCTTTTTGAACACCTCCGTGAAATCGACGCCCCCGATGCGATTCCATCCCTGGCCGAATTCTTCGTCGGTATACATCGCGCCGAAGCCAGATCCTTTGCCGATGTCCCGGAAAATGCGCCCCACGGCGAAAGTCGCATGTTTGTTGTAAAGCGGATCGCCGGGAGCCACCATCTCCCCCGGCGCCCGGTCATCCGTGGCAAACAAGCCGATATTCGTATGGCCGATCTTTCCCGTCGCTCGTATGCCGTACTCCGGATGCACGATGTTGCGCGTATAAACCAACTGGATGGGCGTATTAAAGTAGCCGGCATTCTCCAGAAAAAACGGCCGCAGCTCGGGGAAGTAAACCGCATAGCGCTGATCCACGGTAAATTGCGGCTGCTCCGACTCAATATCGCTGAAATCCGGGTTGATCGTCGCATCCAATACAATGCTGTTCTTGAGGATTGCCTTGGCCTCGCCACCCGCCGTGCCTTCGATATGCCGCGAGCTGAAGTAAGGATTCAGCGGGTCCAGAGTATTGAGCGTTCGCTCGTTCTGGCCCAGCACATAGGGATTGAGTTGATAGTTATGCGCGCCGGCCACGCCTTCAATGCCGCTCAGCGTTCCCTCCTGGCTCAGATAACCATAGGCGTTGGCGGCCACCCGCGGCCAGAAGTCCGTCTCGCTGTTGCGCGGTATGTAACGTTGAAAAACCACGCCCCACTCGGAGCCGTCGGCGCGAAAACGCAGGCTGCTGAAGGGAATCGCCATCAGCGCCATCCATCCCTCGCGCGTTATTTTCCCCTCCGAGTCCCAAACCTGGTCATAACTGAAATCCGACCCGATCACATCGTCCCACGCCGCGTCGGCCTGCACTCCTGCAGGATTCACCTTGAAGAGCACCCCTAATCTGTGGTCGTGAAAGGTATCCAGTATCACCGTGACGCTGTCGTCGTTCAGGATATTTTCCCGCCGCGCCAGATGGCTGCGAAGCTGCTCCAGGTGTCGATCGCGGCAAATAAACACAAAATAGATAGTGGTCTTGGTATATCCCAGCCACACCTCCGTATCTTCGCTTCCTGGCTGCCCGTCACGCGGTGAATTCTGAATAAATCCGGAGATCTTTTGCAGCTTGTCTTTCAGCTCCGGCCGCGGTTCCATGCCGGCGAAATCCGAGAGCCGCAATCTCTTGTCAAGCAACGGAACCTTCCGGCTGTTGGCAGGCCGGGCATGCTGCGCTTCAGCGCCCATCGCCTCCTGACTGTTGCGCGACGCCGCCCAGGTTGGCGCGGCCAGCGCCGCCAGACACACCAATACTCCTATGGCCCTTCGCCGCATTCGTTGGGATACTCAACTTCCTCTCGATATTGTTTCTCCAGAGTACCCGATAAGACCCCATACCTCAAAGATCAAGCCCATAGACAGGAACGGAGGGAGCAGGTGCCTTCAACCCCCTGAATACTGTGCAATCAATGAACGGCCTTTAGGCCCGGGCCTTTGCCGGAGGGAATAGTAGGCTTTAGGTCGGAGCATTTGCCGGAAGGAGCAGGAGCCTTCAGGCTCCTGAATACAACAGCCATGATGAGGCGGCCTTTAGGCCCGGGCCTTCTTCATCAACCAAATATCTGTCATCCTGAGCGAAGGTCGCTATAGCGACCGAAGTCGAAGGATCTGCATTTGTTCTTCGTTCTGCCCTTCGCCTTCCAAAATACCTCCCTCAGCCGCTATACCCCCGTTGATCTCGCCGGATTTTTGCCGGGGCCTCGCTCCCTACCCCTCCTGCACCCCTCCCTGAGCGAGAAGGCGATGATGGATCAACCGACGTTGGCTCTTAAACACCCCCGGATGAATATATTGTGAGATTTCCCTCTGCAATACATATTTTGCGTCAGTAGTAGTACTATGAGATGTACTCAAATATTGGAAAGTAAGGAGTCGGACATGCCTCCAAAACATATTGGCGTTATTAAGAAGAATGAAAAAGAGGTAGGCAAAATGGTAAGCAAAACGGCAGGCAAAAAGACAGCTAAGAAGAAATAAGCCAGATGTAGCTTTCCGCACGAAACACAGGACAAATGAAAGTGCCGGGAAGTTCTTTCGACTTGGTGATCGAGGTCTCACATGGTTGCTGAATGGTTGAATTCAGTTCAGCCACCTATGTGTATCAGCCAACTAACCTGCTACAACTAGTAAGGTGACGAGACGATGGCAAAGCCGCGTGCAGGAGACAAAACCAAATCATCAGACAGTTCTGCACGGAGGTTTTCTGTCGCGAAATGGCTTTCGACTCTCAATCAGCCTTTTGTTGTGACGGTCGTAGGCGGTGCGATAGTCTTTCTGATTACTAGCTATATGCAGCAGAGATATTGGATTGTACAGCAGAATTACTTGTTTCAGCAGGAAAGCATGAAATTTAAGCTGGCGGCGATCGATGAGACCATCAAATCTGTTGATGAATTGCTTACGGCAGAGGGTGAAGAGTTTACGGCATACGAATCGGATTTCGATCGTGATCATAAAAGGAAGGTGGACAGCGAACTGGAAACAGCCGAGCAAGACTGGGACAAGGGATCCGATCTTCGAAAACTGAAGATTCAATTGTATTTTCCCGATTCTGAAATACAGCAGGCATGGAAAAGGGTGGACGATGATTTGGGCACGCTCGACTGCTACATGATGCGCTTGGGAACCAGTAAGTTGCCGCAGGGTTTTGGCTGCGAAGAACTGGGCTTGGCGAATCTCAGCCAAAACGCACTTATTGCTAAAGGCCGTCCCAACATCGATCGGACCGAAGGTGACTTACTTAGACTTGCGAAATTGATGGTGGACGTAGCGCGCAAACCGCACTAATCCGTATCCGACTGGATAACGCAGCGCCGCCGTTGTAACAATACTGGTAATATTTAGAGCGCCCCAGAAAATCGCAACAAACCGGTCAACGTGGGCGAGTGAAATATAGAATGGTTTATTGACTAGATCTCAAGTAGTGACAACACTCCAACTCGCTCACTGTCCGCTCCATCACCTTTCTTTACAGCTTTCGTGCGTTACTTCGGGAGCGGCCGGGCCAGAGCGCAGAGCGCATTACAGCGAGATGTGATTGGCATCACTGACGGCGGTCATCGCCGGTCCGCCATACTGCTACATCCTACTGAGGAGGTCTGTCAGTGAATAGTTTCTGTGCGCGCATGCTCGCTCTCACCCTGTTCGTTTTTCTCGTTTTGGCTATGGCCGTCAAACCTGCCATTGCTCAGCAGGATCAAGCCAGGCATATATACCATCGGCTGATTCCAGCCGGGGATACCTGTTCCACCTGCCACAAGGTGGTGTATGACCAATGGAAAGCCAGCCCGCATGGCGCCAACGGTGTCGAATGTACCGTGTGCCATGGCGAGACAACAGCACCGGACTTCGCGGCCACGCCGGCGTTAAGCACATGTGAAACCTGTCATGCCGATCAGGTGCCGCAACTGAAGTCTGATCCATTCATGAAAGGCAAGACGTGTGTGAGCTGTCATCAGGCACACATCTTCGTGGAGCACAAGAAGATGGCCCCGGCAGACAAGTGAAAACAATTTCCAGGCGTGGCATTCTCGCGCCTGTTGGCCGGTGTATCCGCGCTCGGGGCTCCTCTTCAATTTGTCTGTTCTGTTTGGGCAAACACCGAACGATGAAGTCGCGGCAGGTGGCCCGCTTATCAATAGCGAAAAATCACCTTAAGCCTTGAGAAGTTGTGCCCCGTTCATCGCAGTCTCATGATGAGCGGGCGGATGACACCGACCCGCAATGCGGCAAAGAGATCTCTTGGATCCGTCCCTACTCCCTACTCCCTACTCCCTGCCTTACCTCACCCTCATCCCCTTCTTCCGCAGCACCCGCGCCAGCGCCTTGCGCAGCTCCTGCTTCCAGAGCTTTACCTGTGGCCGCGGCTTGGGAATCAACTTCCGCGCGCCCTCCGTCCTTCTCATCCGGCACTGTCTCCAATACTCCCGCCACTCCTCCTCCAGCCGTGCCTGCTCCTGCGCATCCCATCTCTTCCGCGCCGCCTCCCGCCGCCGCTCCCTGGCCTTTTGGAGCTTCCGCTCCCGCGCCTCCGCGCGCTTCCGATCCCGCGCTTCTTCCGTATCCGCCGCTATCGCCGCCAAAGTCTCTTCCCGCGGCGCCAGCCCGTACACCAGATCGCACCCCAGCGCCTCGGCCGCCCGCCGCAACGTCTGCAACTCAATCACCCCCCGCTCTTCTGCGTATTCCGCCCGGTACACCTCGCTCCCCACCACACCCATCCGTCTCGCCACCTCCGCCACCGTAATCCCCACCGCGCGCCGCACCGTCCGCAGCCACCCCTGCACCTTGCCTGCCTTCTCCTGCACCATCCGCAAGGCCATGCCTGCCTCGACCAGCTCCCGCGCCGGCTCTTCCCGCTCCTGATTCTCCATCTCATCTCCCTCATTCTCAACGACTTGTCATCCTGAGCGAACCGGGCTCCCCGGCGACATGGGCTCCCCGGCGAGCGATTGTTGCTCGTTGGGATGTGGCGACAGCTCTTCGTCGCTGGGGTGGGGAAGGGGGACCTGCTTCTGCTCTTCGTGCTTTGTATCGGCCATGCTCAGCCGATCTCAGCCCTCCGCAGATCGCGCAGCAGCAGCAGCAGCGGCGCCATCTCTGCGCCGTTGCGGGCGGCATCGCCTACCTGCCGCGCCAGTCCGGCGAAGCGGCTTGTCTTGTCTCTCCGCTCCTGCTCCATTTGCCTCAGAGTCGCAGCTTCGTCAATGAGCGAAGCCGGATTCTCGCCCATCCTGCTGTAATCTGCTATGGCTCTGCCGAGTGTGGCCCACTTGGCCTCTCGGCTGCTCTTGGTTGCTTCTTCCGCATTCTTCATGGCTTCACCTGTCAAAAGGAGGGGTGGGGGTGTCAGTTGTCAGCGGTCAGTTGTCAGTAACACCCCGCAGCTTTGGCTCCTGTTCATTCTTCAATTGTGCGCCGGAGAAGGGAAATGATCTGCAAACTAAAACAGGGGGTCAGAGATCAGAGCCAGCTCTACGCAGGGTGCTCCATCTCGCCACTGTCATCCTGAGCGACCATAGCGCAGCGAAGTGAGTCGAAGGACCTGCATTTGCTTTTCGCGCTTTGTATCAGGGCAAGGCTTCAGCCGTGCCGTAATTGAAATACAAAGACGGAGGGAGGCGGGGGTTTCAACCCCCGCATAAACCCCATCCACCCGTTTTTAGAAATCAATCCACGCGACGAAGTCGCGATGAAAACCAGCCTTTTCCAAAATTGCTTGTCATCCTGAGCGACCATAGCGCAGCGAAGTGAGTCGAAGGACCTGCATTTGCTTTTCGCGCTTTGTATCAGGGCGCGGCTTCAGCCGTGCCGTACCGGATAACTGAAACCGGAGGGAGCAGGGGGTTTCAACCCCTTGAAAGCTATGCTTTGTGCCCCATCCATGACGCAGTTTTATCGCGGCATGGGTGGGAAACTACGAATTTCAATCGGTCCAGCGGAGGGAGCAGGGGGGTTCAACCCCCTGAAAACAGTGCAATCAATGAGCGGCCTTCAGGCCCGGATATGTTTTGCGTCAGAGCACGATTTGATAGCTTGCAAAATGTATATTCGGTGGACAAGAAGCGTCAGGGCATGACTTCAGTCGTGCCGTACATGCAACAAAATGAAAGCGGGCTTTAGCCCCTGCGGAGGGACGCGTCGATCCGGCTGGTAGGTCAGGGTTTTAACCCTGACAATCACCCCACCCACCCATTTTTAGAAATCAATCCACGCGACGAAGTCGCGATGAAAACCAGCCTTTCCCAAAATTGCTTGTCATCCTGAGCGAACGGGGCCCCAGGCGTACTCTTCAGTCTGGGAGTGGTGAGTCGAAGGACCTGCTTTTTGCTTTTCGTGCTTTGTATCAGGGCGCGGCTTCAGCCGTGCCGTACCGGATAACTGAAACCGGAGGGAGCAGGGGGTTTCAACCCCCTGAAAGCAGTGCAATCAAAATGTCCCGCCCTGGAGGGGCAATGTGAAAATAGCCCAGGGTAAAAACCCTGGGAATACCATCCACCCGTTTGTTGAAAATCAATCCACGCGACGAAGCCGCGATGAAAACCAGCCTTTTCCAAAATTGCTTGTCATCCTGAGCGAACGGGGCCCTAGGCGTACTCTTCAGTCTGGGAGTGGTGAGTCGAAGGACCTGCGGTTGCTTTTTGCTTTTCGTGCTTTGTATCAGGGCATGGCTTTAGCCGTGCCGCAATGAGCCACATAATAAACAGGGCTTTAGCCCCTGAGGGAGGTTTTACAGGAGGGAGGCGGGGGTTTCAACCCCCGCACAATCCACCCACCCGTTTTTGAAAATCAATCCACGCGGCGCAAGCCGCGATGATACTTGGTCTTTGAAGGGTACGGGCTTTAGCCCCTGTAGGAGAGCGTAGCGGGAATCCCAGGATAAGCTCTGGAGTAACGATGACCTTCCATTCACACCGCATAGGGACTAGAATTCAGAGCAGTAGTGGAGCAAATGAATGATGCCACTTACATTGATCGGCGACTTTGTGAATCCCCGCGAGTTCATCACCCAAGCGGTGAAAGCGACAACCGCACAGGCAGTGGAAGCTTTATTGTCTCAGCTCCCAATTACTCCCGAAGAGCAATATGTGTACGCAGAAGAGAGTCCTGAGGAAGGTTGGCAGGCCAATAAGTTTCATTGGATACCGGTTGGCCGAGATCGCGGGAACGCAGGCCGCATCAAACAAGCGAACCATCCAGTAAATCCCATCGCGGAGCGAACGGTAAATGGTATGGAAGCTCTGATTGAAATGGCACGGTATCGGGAGATCTCGAAAGATCCAACAGCAACGCCACCATCCAGCCCACGTGATGCGGTAGAGCGTTACTTCGGAATCCCAGCGTTAGATATGCTTCCAAAACTGGATGACAGGTTATCACAAACCAAGGAGACCCGCACCAACGCGCGTGATTTAGCTAGGAAATTACGTGTCAGACTTGTGTTCGATAAGTCGAGCAAGGAGTTCACTGTGGCTATAGAGGATGATGGTATAGGCCAAACTCCAGACTCAATTCATCGGACTCTTCTCTCCCTCGGCTCCACAACGAAAGCGGACAAATGGTATCTGATTGGGGTTTTTGGACAGGGAGGCTCTTCGGCGTATGCTGTCAGCAATTACTCTTGGGTCGTATCTCGACGCTGTCCTGACCTTCTTCAAGGTGAAGCCGACGGAGTTGGCTGGACGGTTATCCGCCACATATTTCCTAAGAACCGCCGCGACGACTATTTCGCCTATCTAGCAGCCAGCTCGGACGGACACGTCCCAACGATCTCAAGTGACGACGCCGACGCTGCGAACATTGGCCATGGAACAAGATTTGTGCACATTGGTTACGATTTTGGACGTGGTGGCTCGGCTATAACACGTCAGCTCTACACAGCAATAAACCATGTACTCTACAATCCGGTGCTCCCATTTGAACTTTACGTTGGAAGCACGTTAGCCACCATTTATGGCAATGGATACCGGCTCTCGTCCTTGGGGCGCACAAGTGTTACTGAACGACCTGCGCTTGATAAGCTCTTTCCGGCACAACCTGTGATCTGATCGAAGGTGAGGCTATGCCCACGTCTATGCAGCTTGATAAGTCGGTTAGCTCCGAGCTCACGGAGGGCTACGGAACTATCACAATCCGAGTTGTAGTCATGGGGAAAGGGCTTGCTCCAGCTAAAGCTCTAGGCGACGCAGACGCCCCCCCTGCGGACGCGTCGCCAGAGGAAGCCTTGCCAGATACTGACAAACGTCCGATAGCTACATTTCTCGAAGAGCCGAAGAGGGGCCGTCAGTGCTGCGTCTTCCTAATAAACGGCCAACGCCAGCACGCCTGGGACAATCAGTTCATCGTCCGCGACTTGGATTTTAAATACCTGCGAAATCGCATGCTCGTTGTGGTCGATTGTGATGGACTGAAGCCAGACGCAATAGCACGCCTCATGCAGGGCTCTCGCTTTCAGTTCTTAGAGGGAAGCGTATACGCTGCATTGGAATCGAGGGTATTGGCGACCTTGACGGGGGACCCTGATCTTCACCGGCTGGAAGAAGAGGCCGAAGAAGATATCTCAAGTCTCCAAGCCGGGGATGAAGCAGTAAAGGCCACTCTTGATCAATTGATTGAAGCACATCATGATGCAGCATTAAATGCTGCCCAAGGACACGTTGAGGCTGGGGAAACTACACACGATGGAGCAGTTCTCGCAGGGAGTCTAATGCAATCGCAAACAGCAGTGCAGGATGGGCACGTAGGTGAGGCTGCTATCGACCCTGTACTTCTGCTCCAGCCAGACGTTACGACAGTCCGTCTTCAGCCCGACGACTCTCGACGTATGGAGATCCATTGCAGACCAAATTCAATGTGGAACGATCTGGAGTCAATGCTCCTGACGTTTGACCCGCCAGTAAAGGAGCTTCAAGCAAGCCGTACATCGCAACTGATCGGCGAGGAAGTAGTTCTCAAGTTTGAGGAACCCGATTCTATCGATGAAGACGAGTACCCAATAGAAACTACTATGCAAGCAATTGCCAGATTCAAAGGGCTTGCGGATTCGCGCATTCTTGAGCGACGGATCGTAATAAATCGCAGCAAGAAGAAGCCTCCACCTAGACCTATTGTTCTGAAGCCAGATCCGACGAAACTAAAGATAACCAGCCGACAACCTATCAAGATCGTGGTTGGTGGTCCGGATGTTCATGTAAAGCTTTTGTGGGATGGACTCGACGAGCTTGTCAATTCTGCAACGCCCGAATGGGCATTTCAAGTCCTTTGCGAGTCTCCCTCAGTCGATCCAGCCACCTTTCTGACACGACCTGTCAGTGGTCGATTTGAACTGCTGATCCAGGCCGCACCGGGTTTGAAACCAGGGGAGCAGTTGAAGTTTACAGTTGATGCAGTTGGACCCGGCAAGATTCTCACTACAGCTTTCTTAGCGGATGTGGTAGAACCATTGTTACCCCGCAAATTGTCGCAAAAGCTTGCAGGGGGAGCACAACGCAGACCACCCTATGCACTGATTTATGTCACGAAAGAAAATTGGGGGACAGAGACATGCTGGGGAGCCCTGTGGAATAGCCAAGATCCAGGCTCCTTCGATCCACCGAGCGCAAAATCGCCTTTGACGATCTTCATCAATACCGAAACAGACATGTTGACAAGCTACCGCGACTCCCTAGTGTCCAAGAAATACGCAGAGACAACAATTCAGCAGCGCATCAACAGGTACACCGCTCATGTGGCGTTCCATCTCTATCAAATGTACTTGAAGAAGGTAGAGGCGGAGAATGACACATTAGAGGAGTCAAGAATCCCTATTGACGAGCTTATGAGGGATGAGATTAAGCGAGTAGCGGTGACACTGATAAAGCTTATGGAGGTTACGCAGTCTGGCTAGACTGCTTTGTGAATCAGTACTACCTCGCGTGCGGAGTTAATTACGCCTTTGAAAGTCGCGTGCCATTTTCGGTTTGGCACAGATCTCCAGATTCGAGGCTTTCCTATCCGAACTTCCTCGAAACCGGCTGTGTCCATGTTAGCCAAGTAGCGAGGCAATTGCTCCTCTGGGTTATTGAACGCGAGCATTTGTACCATGTAGCCGCCGTCGCTAATTACTTTACGGATCGCCGATAAAGTCAGAAGTGAAGTACTGAAGTACTTGTCGGTCGCCGCCTCGCGTCGATCTGCGAAGTTGTAGAAGGACGCCCCGTTACCATCTTGGCAGCCCGCGATCCAATATGGTGCTGGAGTTTCCCGCCGACCATCAACTTGCCAGCGATGATAAAGAACATGCACACCCGGATACGGTGGGCTCGTAACAACAAGTTGCGCTTTCGATGTGCACTCGGCAAAAATCTCCGCATCCGCAATGTCCGATGCATCCATGTTAAGAATCACAGCACGGCTCCGACGTGTTTGATCCCCAAACGCCTGCGCGGCTTTAAGCATCTCAAGAACCATTTCAGTTAGTTTTCGCCTGAAGTCCGGTAAAGATGTGTGATGTTCGCGGCCGTCAAGTGCCCATTGCGAGACGCGCAGTACCGCACATCTGGCGAAGTTCACCGCCGCGACTGTTGGCAACTGCGCAAGGGAAGCCAGCGCAGCGGCAACAGCTTTCTTAATGAACCTGGCCCTGGAAAGAGAAAGGTTCTTTGTTTTATCAAAATCTATGAACTCGAAGACATCGTCAGCCGGTATGAAATAACTGAATTCTGGCACAATGCCAACCGCCCATCGTTTGAGAGAACTAATATCGGATCGCGAAAGAGGAGTAATCTTTACGCGTGCGATGAATGCGGCCAATGAGTTTAGGTCGTTGCCGATGACCGATCTACCAGCGGCGATAGACTCCACCACCGTAGTCCCCCCACCCATATATGGATCAAGCACGAGGTCTGTGGGTCGCGAAAGGCACTGAATTGCTGCTGCAGCAAAGCCCGGGGCGAAGCGGGCTGGATATCTATAGAAATTATGAGTCAAGCCGGCTATTGGCGAAGAGTCTCTCGCAGCATAAGCTAGCGAACTGTAGATCTGGCTCCAATCGATATCGGGGCGTTTACTTGTCGTCATTTTCGATAACCGTCCATCTCATGAAATCAATGAAAATAAAGAGCTTCCTCAGATTCGAACAAATCCTATCTCAACTATGGTCCAGAACTCGCAATGCAGTCAATGAAGGATGTGAATTTGTTCCTGAGTTATTAGCTGCCTCAGGGTCGGCCAGTTGCGAAAGATATATTATATCAGCGAACAAACGGCGAATAAACTACTTGTGAGTCTGATTGGTAACGCAAAGTCGGCTTGTGGAAGTTTATCGATTTATGCGTTTCGAATCTCCCCTGTGGATGACTATTCGCTCTCTGCCGAGTGCCCCAGGTTCCGCTTTTGGGATCAGGGCTCGCACAAACCTCAACCAACCGGCTCTTCTATTCCCTGTTCCCTATTCCCTATCCCTGCCCCCTGTTCCCTGACCCCTGATCTCTGACCCCTGATACCTGTTCCCTGTTCGATGACGGCTGATAGCTGATAGCTAATAGCTAATAGCTGTTCTTAGATTTATCTTCAAAATCTTGCTGTTAATTATCTGGTAAACCGACGATCAAACTCAACAGAATGAATAAGTTCCACGTGGAACATTTTCTATTCCCTACTCCCTGATAGCTGTGAGCTGTTCCTATTCCCGCTTCCCAAATAACCCAATTTTGTGCAAAAACCCTCTATTTATAGGCAAAGGTTCTTGTCACGTGTCTGAAACCTGTTTTTTAACCCCTGACCACTGACCACTGATCACTGACCACTGTCTTTCCTCCCCAAAACGGCGTAGACTGCTATCTACAAGGTACGGAACGGATTACATGGCACGAACCTCCCCAAAACAGAAGCTTTTCAACGGCCGCGACCACTCCTGGATGCAATTCAACCGGCGTGTCCTTGAAGAAGCCGAAGACCCCTCTAACCCCCTGCTGGAGCGGGTCAAGTTCCTGGCCATTACCGGCTCCAACCTCGACGAGTACGTCGAAGTCCGCCAGGCCGGACTCATGCAGCGCATTGAGGATGGCTATCGCGAGCCGGGCTATGACGGCCTGCGCCCCGACGAAAGTCTTGCCATTCTGACCGCCGAGATTCACAGCTTTGTGGATGCGCAGTACACGTGCTGGAACGAGCAATTGCTGCCTGAACTGGGCAAACAAGGCATTCGCCTGCTGGAATGGCGGGAGTTGGACGAAGAGGCTAAGGCCTTTGCCCAGAGCTACTTCCAGCGCGAGGTTGACCCCCTGCTGACCCCCATCAGCA
>Ga0326727_10010413_pt1 | contig 22169 bp, 17 predicted proteins | sample MB2enrmetagenome_FD_207643 | JGI IMG/M metagenome (GOLD analysis project Ga0326727, IMG submission 207643) | Lab enriched peat soil microbial communities from McLean, Ithaca, NY, United States - MB29MY | ecosystem: Environmental > Terrestrial > Soil > Wetlands > Peat | place: USA: New York...
GGACCAGGTGCTGGCGACGGTTAAAGACTCGGGGACAGGTATTGACCCGAACACGCTAGACAAGATTTTTGACCCTTTCTACACCACCAAGCCCGGGGGCATGGGCATGGGACTCTCCATTAGCCGTACCATTCTTCAGGCCCATGGCGGCCGGCTATGGGCTACGGTTAATGACGGCCCAGGCACAAGCTTTCACTTTACCCTTCCGAACTACCATGAGGAGTGAATGGCCGTCGCACGACCATGGCGGCGGCCGTCCAGCGGATCTGCGAAGCCCATGGAAAGCTGCACGTGTTGGTGAATCCAGAAAGTCATTGAGGAGTTCGCCTGACCCGTGTAGGCTTCAAGGTTCACAACCTACGGCCATGGCCACTGAGCACATTCCGCCATCCCTCGCGATTACGCCGGCACGGGAACCCGAAGTCGAGTGGTGTGCGCAGTTGATGGCGGGAAGCGAGCCCTGGATCACCCTGCGCCGCGACATCCAACAGTGCCGCGCTGCCCTTCGCCGCCCCGGGGTCGAACTGTTTGTGGCCCGTGAGGCCAGCCAGCCCGTGGGGTTCATCCTTATCGATCCTTACGGCTGCGCCGGGTCTGCTTACATCGCCTCCATCGCTGTCGCGGAGGGCGCCAGGGGAAAAGGCATTGGAGCGCAACTGCTCGCCTTTGCCGAGCGGCAGGCGGCGGGCAGACGGTTTATCTTCCTTTGCGTCTCCTCGTTCAATCACCGCGCCCAAGAGCTTTACTCCCGCCTTGGATACCAGCGGGTCGGCGAGATTCCCAACTACATCATCGAGGGCCACTCCGAGTTGTTGCTCTGCAAAAGGCTTGCATGAATGCTCCTGTTACTCTCCCTCCTAGGCCGGGGTTGACTCCCACGGACCCCACCGCCCGGCGCTTGGTACTCATGCTCATGATGGTCGCATCGGTCGGATACTTATGCCGGGTGGATATCACGGTAGTTGCGCCCCACCTGATGGCCGAGCTGCGCCTCTCCCAGCCTGAAATGGGGAGGGTGTTCGGCGCCTTTCTGCTGGGTTACACGCTCTTCCAGATTCCCTCCGGCTGGCTCGCCGGCCGGATCACCACCCGGGCCCTGTTTCTTGCCCTCGCGGCCGGTTGGTCGGCCCTCACCTTCAGTTGTGCTCTCGTCGGGCGACCCTACTTCGGGTTGGCGCTGGGCGCGTTGCCGGCGCTCTTGGTTTTGCGTTTCGCGCTTGGAATCGTCGCTGCACCCACGTACCCCGCGGCGGGCCGGGCGATTTCGCTCTCCGTCCCTCCCCGGATGCAAGGCAGGGCGAATGGCCTGGTGCTGGGCAGCATCGGAATTGGCTCTGCCGTGGCGCCGCCGCTCCTGGGAGTTGTGACCGTGCGCTGGGGATGGCGACCAGCGCTCGTAGGGGCAGCATTACTGGCAGGAATAGCTGCCGTGGCTTGGCGCTTGATCGTCCCCTCCCCGCAAACCCTTATGGCCGCGAGGCCGCAACCCACGCCCACGGAAACTCGGGATCACACCGCGCCTTTGCGCCGACGGAGCTTCTGGTTTCTGACGGTGAGCTATACCTTGCAGGGGTATGTCGGATATGTATTTGTATTCTGGTTTTTCCTTTACCTCGTGCAAGTACGTAAATTCGAGTTGTTGCAGGCCGCCTGGTTGACCACTCTTCCCTGGATGCTGAGTCTGATCGTGATCCCGTTGGGGGGAGTTGTCTCCGATTGGGGGGTCAAGCGTTGGGGCTCGACGTGGGGCCGCAGAAGCGTGCCCGTGCCGGCTATGACGTTGGCGGCAGGCTCTCTTCTGCTTGGTGCGCACACCCGCAGCGCGATAGTTGCCGCGGCCAGCCTGACCATTTCCACCGCGCTCGTCCTCGTTACGGAAGGTCCATATTGGGCCTCGATGACTCAAATCTCCGGCCCGCACAGCGGAACCGGAGGAGGGGTCATGAACTTTGGGAGTAATCTGGGCGGCCTGATCTCTCCTGTCTTAACTCCCTGGCTGGCCGTGCGAGTGGGATGGGAGATGGCACTCGCCTTGGCCGCCGTGCTGGCCATTGTCGGGGCGCTGCTGTGGCTGGGTATCACCATCGACCCGGCTGAGCAGAAGCCCGCGCGGCGGACCGTTTATGTCGCCGACCCTTAAGAAGCCAGGACAGGCCATGCCTGACTTCAATACATTTTGTCTTACTCCCTCGTAGCCCAATCTTGCTGCTTGACAGATGCAGTTCCGCCCTCATACTACTCCTGCCTTCCACACTTCACTCAGGTTGGTCCTGTTAGAGGTTCCGTAGTGAGGTAGAAGGTTTACCCCCTGTAGATCGGAGGGGGCGGAGAATGACAATTTCTCATTGACCCAACCAAGGAGGTTCGATGAACAGACTACGTATCATATCAGGTAATCGGAAGCGTCTGGTATTCTTGGCCGCTATGGCTGCGGTTTTTGTTCTCCTCGCCGGGGGAGCGAACGCACTGGCACTCCTCCCACCGTACCATGTGCGTTGCGTCCCTAACCACACCATAAACTCAAGCTGCACCGCGACAGATTACCCCACGATTCAGGCAGCGGTAACGGCTGCCTCGTCCGGCGACATCGTCCTGGTTGCCCCGGGGACGTATCACGAGTCGGTGACGATCAACACAGGTAACCTCTCCCTCCTCGGTGCACAAACTGGAAATGATGCCCGCGTAGGCCGCCAAGTCCCGGGGATGGAATCGATCGTGGATGCGACCGGGAAGGGCAATTCTGCGATTATCGTCACGGCCCAGGCTGTGGTCATCGATGGTTTTACTGTCCAGAACGGTTTGCAGGGGAATCAGGCTGGCATCGACCTGAAGGGGATCTGCTCTTCAGGCTCGTGCGAGTATGGCGGTGGCCCTATCCCCGCTAGCGGGGCAATCGTCGTTAACAACATCATCCAGAACAACGGCGTGGGGATCGCTCTGGATTCCGAGGGTTACGGTGGCATCGTCGGCGTGCTGATTGAACACAACCTCATCCAGAACAACAACGCTCCGACGGGTGACGGCATCTTCACGAGTATCGTGAAGCAGGCGGTCATAACTGAGAACGAATTCAGCGGAAACAGGTGTTCCGCCATTGGCATCAACAACTCCTCCAATGTGACGATCTCGGGCAACACCTCAGAGGGGGACGGCTCGTTCGTGATTTTTACCGGTACAACGAACGCGGTATTCAGCCAGAACCAGGGCGAGGATTTCGGCGCCAACGGGGTTTTGCCCGGCGCCGGTGACGCGGCAGTGGCCGTCGGTCCCGGCAATAAGTATCTGGTGATCAGCGACAACTCGCTTGAAGAAGGAAGAGATCCCGTCAGCAATGGTATTGCGTTCACCAATGTTTTCGGGCCGGGCGCCACCAACAGTGACATATATGTGAAAAACAACCGGATCAAGCAATTCCCGGGCACCGGCATCCTGGCGGAGCTCTACCAGGGTTATTCGCCCCTCCCAGGCACGCTCAACTTTTCCGTCATTCTGGGGAACGAGGTCGAAGACAACGGCCTGGATGGAATTTACATCATGTGGATCAACGGGGGGATGTATTTGGTTAACGAGGGCAACGAACTGTTCGATAACGAGGCGGAGGGGAATCAGAGGTTTGACTGCCACGACGACTCGAGCGGCACCGGCGCGCTGGGCACGGGCAACACTTGGTTCCATAACGCAGGCAACTTGAGCTTCCCGACAGGGCTCTGCATGCCCGGCGTGGGCATAATCGCGACGCCGGGTAATCGAGATTGAATGGGTTGAGGCAGCAAGAGAGGCTTTGGACGGGACGCCCGGCGGGGGAGATGACAACACCACAACGCGACCCATGTGATCTTGCGAGCCGGGCGTCCGCCTCCCTTCTTCACCCACGGGGCCCTGCGCTTGAATCCCCGGGCCACTGCTCATACATTCAAAAACCTCTCTTGCATTTCTGATTATCCGACGATGCCGCAGGAAGACCGGCCGGATCGGTCGCGGAAGTAAAGGGGGAGACAACACGATGCTGTTCTTATCCAGCCTGGAAAAAGCACAATGGCCCGAATTCGGCCGTGACATTGCCAAACGCCGCCTGGCGAGCGCCGATTTCCGCGGCGACATCCGCGCCAATCTTCTGCCGATGTTCCGGTTTTATATCGGCGTCCTGCTCACCGCCGCCGGACAGGACGAGCTGGGCAAAACATGGATCACCAGCGGCGCTCTGATCGAAGAGAATGGACTCTTTTTGAACGCTTTTCTCACCGGCTTTCTTCAGCGCCACCAAGACCGTTTGGAAATGCCGGAACAGGTCTTTGCCGATCCCCGCCCCTACGTGCACTTTACCACCGTACCCATCATGCAGAAATCGCGCGCCAGCTTCCTCACACAATGCGGGCATACGCTTCCGAAAATCAGGCACCCGTTCCGGCTCATGGATATCGGCTGTGGTGACGGCGGTCTGACCGCTGCCCTGTTAAAGCACCTCAAGGCCGCCGGCAAAATCGAGGAAATCGGCGAAGTCATGCTGGTGGATCCCTCGCCTTCCATGCTTGCGCTGGCCAAAGAAACTGTAGGCAAGACGATCCCCTCTGCGTGTATCAAGACCCTGAATCACCGCATCGAGGAGGTTGCGGGCAAACTGAGCACGCACTACGATATGGCCCTCTGTTCGCTCTCATACCATCATATGCCCTACGAACAAAAGGTCATTCATCTGAAAGAACTCAAGCCCTGGATTGACCACCTGGTGCTTTTCGAACTGGATGCCAACAACGATTTTCCAGAACTGCAAACCCCCGAACTGGCGATATCGATCTATCAATCCTACGGACGAATGATTGATTTCGTCTTTTCGCACGACGCCCCCATCGAGGTTGCCCAAGCCTGCGTGGACCGGTTCCTGATGACGGAAGCCGTGTCGCTCCTCACCCAACGGCGCGGCGAACGCAACGATTATCACATGCTACACACGCAATGGCATGGCCTGTTCGAGCAAACACTCGCGCCCGAGTTTCTGTGCCTGTGCGATGCCCCTTGCTATGCCGACGAATATTTCTCGTTATTCATGATTCATTACGGAAGGGGCTGACCGCCAGGCAGGCGATGGCGCCACGCCGCAGTCATTCCCGCGAAAGCGGGAATCCACTCGCAAACCTTCGGAAATGAGCTGTCCACGGACTGGATTCCCGCTTTCGCGGGAATGACTGGCGTTCCCTAAGGGGCACCGCTCCAAATGACGCTACCAAACTGAGCACCCACTCTGATATGGCCCTCTGTCCGGTCACTTCCCCCTCATCTTCAGCGTCAGCACGTTCATGCCGTCCTCGTACCGGTATTCGGTGGCGGAACAGAACCCCTTGATAAGCCGGATGGCGATGTCGTCCTCCTCGCGGCCCTCCTCGAGCGGGTTAAAGGGTGTTCCGGCGCTTTTGCAGCCGAACTCCAGGCTGCCGTCCTTCTCGGAATAGGAGAGGCTCAGCCGGATGTCGGTGAAATCGCGCTGGAGCAGGAGCACCTCTTCCGTTAAGTGTTCCACGCCGCCGGTGAACTCTTTCGACAGCATGTGCTTGTCGCAGAAGGCCTCCATTTCGGCCTGCACGGCATAGAGGTCGTAATCGGGGCTGGTGATCCGGCGTTCGAAGCTGCGGATGCGCTGGATGAAGGCGCGGGTTTTCTCTTTCTGGGGATTGTCGAAGATCTGTGCGGGGGTGCCCTCCTCATAGATGAGCCCCTCGTCCATGTAGAATACGCGGCTGGAGGTGTTGCGGGCGAATTCCATTTCGTGGGTGACGATCACCATAGTCAATCCCTCGCGGGTCAGGCGGCGGATTACCGCGAGCACCTCGCTCACCATGGTGGGGTCGAGGGCCGAGGTGGGTTCGTCGAACAGGAGGATCTCGGGTTCCATGGCCATGCAGCGGGCGATGGCCACGCGCTGCTTCTGTCCGCCCGAGAGCTCATCGGGGAAGCTGTTTGCTTTCTCGGCGAGCCCCACCAGCCTGAGCAGTTCCATCCCCTTTTGCTGCGCGTCGGCTTTTTTGCGGCCCTTCAGCTTGATCGGGCCGAGGGTGAGGTTTTCGAGGACGGTCAGGTGCTGGTAGAGGTTAAACGACTGGAACACCATGCCCATTTTCTGGCGCACTTTGGGCACCTGGATTCCCTTGGCCAGCAGCGGGATGCCGTCGATCTCGATCGAGCCGGCGGTGGGCGTTTCCAGCAGGTTCAGGCAGCGGAGGAAAGTGCTCTTGCCGGTTCCCGAAGGGCCGATGACGGAGATTACCTCGCCCTTGCTGATATCGACGCTGACGTCCTTCAGGACCACCAGGTTGCCGAAATGTTTTGAGAGATTTCTGACTTGTATCATCGCTTGGCCTCCGGCAACGGTTTAATGGTTCGGCGTTTGGGATCGACGGATACCTCGATGGCGCCCAGCGCCCAGGTGAGGAGCCAGGCGAGCAGCAGGTAGATCACGGCGGCCATGATCAACGGGAAGAAGGCGTCGAACGTGCGGCTGCGGATGATGTCGCTTGCCTTGGTGAGGTCCTGCACGGCAATGTAGCCGACGATGGAGGTCATCTTCATCAGCGAGATGAATTCGCCCTTGTACACGGGCAGCAGGTGGCGCAGGGCCTGGGGGCAGACGATATAGACAAAGGTCTGCGCCTTGGTAAACCCGCCCGCGATGCCGGCTTCGCTCTGTCCCTTGTCGACGCTTTGGATGGAGGTGCGGAACATTTCCGATACGTAGGCCGCGAAGTTCAGCCCGAAGGCGATGACGGCCACCAGGGCGGGGTTGATGTTGACCGAGGCGAAGACCACGTAGTAGATGATCATCAGAAGCACCAGCACCGGCGTGCCGCGCAGCAGTGAGATGTAAGCCGCGGCGAGGCGGGAGAGGAAAGCGTTCCTTGACATCCGCATGTAGCAGACCACTCCCCCCAGGATCGTGCCCAACAGGGCGGCGAAGATGGTGATGAGGATGGTGAGCTTGAGCCCGTCGAGGATCAGAAGGTAGCGCTTTTCGAGGATGATGTTGCTGTAGAAGCTGTCGGCCACCCGCCCGAAGAAGTTCTTGCGCGCCGGGCTGGCCGCAGCGCCCGCATTGGCCGCGAGGTTTGTTGTGCTCGCACGCTCACCCGTGGAAGACGGCCCAGTGCTCTGCGCCCCCTCGATCCTTTCCTTGCGGGCGATGATGCTGACCCCGGATTCATAGTACGGATCGCTGAAATCAATCATCTTCTTCCGCTCCTCGGTGATGAACATGGAGGCGGTGATGATATCGATTTTATGGGTGGCGATGGAGGCGATGAGGCTGCCGAACTGCAAGGGCACCGGCTGGTATTCGCGCCCGGTGTAGGCGGCGAAGCGGGAGGAGAGTTCGATGTCGAACCCGATGAGCTGTCCGTCCTTGATTAGCGAAAAGGGCATGCCGGCGTCGTCTATCACGCCGGCGCGGAGGACGCCGTTTTTATTGGAGCTTTCAATCTTGGGCTCCTCCATCCTGCCTTCTTCCACCCAGCGCTTGACCATGTCAGCGTACGTGCCGTTTGACCGGATCTCTTTCAGGAAGGCATTGAACTGATCGCGGAGTGCGGCGTTGTCCTTATTGAATCCGGCGCCTACCGGGAAGCTGAAGACGTCCTTGGCCAGGATGCCCAGGGCGGGGTTGGCCTTTAGCATCTCGGGCACAGAGGACTGATCAAAAAAGGTGACGTCGATTTTGCTCGAGTTCAGGGCCGTGAGCATGTCGGTCTCGCTCTGGTATTCGAGGATCTTGGCTTCCGGGTAGGTGCGGGTGGCATAGGTGTCGTACACGGAGCCCAGCAGCACTCCGATTGTCTTGTTGCGCACATCACTAGCCTCCCGCATCTTCGCGGTCGACCCACCCGCTGCGGGTTCGCCTCCCGAACGAACCACCACGGCGATCCCGCTGGGGTAATAGCTTTCGGAATAGAGGATGCGTTTGGCGCGCTCCTCGGTAATGGAGAGGCCGGCGCCGATCATGTCGACCTTGCCGGCGATGAGAGCGGGCAGCAGGGCGCCAAACTCCATGTCGGTTATCTGTAGCTGTTTGCCAAGCTTCTGGGCCACCCTGGTGGCAAACTCCACGTCGAACCCTACCACCTTGCGGTTGGCATCAACGAAGGACATCGGTTCAGTGACGGCAGCCGTCCCGAAACGCAGCACCCCGCTCGAGCCGGTCAGCGGGATGTCCGGCATGGGCGCCGGGCTCCCCTTGTCGGGGAACCAGCGTTTCATCATGTCGTCGTAGGCGCCGTTGGACTTCAGGTCGGCCAGCACCCCGTCGACCGCCTGCTTCAGGGCGGTGTCAGTTTTCCGAAAACCGAAGCCGTACCGGTCGCCCACGATGAGCTCCGGAAGGATCGAGAGCCCCTCATTGCGGGCGACGATATTTTTCAGGACCGGCAGGTCATACACTCCCGCGTCGGCCTTGCCGCCCTTGACGGCCAGGGCGCAGTCGAGCGCGCTGTTGTAATACTGGAGCTTCGCATCGGGAAACCGTTTGAGGACAAACTGGTCGGCGACGGTCCCGGTGGGAACAGCAAAAGTCTTGCCCCCGGCAAGTGCGGCGAGGTTGGTGATGGTTGTTTCCTTTTTGCCGCATCCGATCAGCGAAAGGAGGGCAAAAAGAAGGAGTAAATGCAGGGATCTTTTCATGGTTTTTCTCTTACGCTTTCTGGCCGGTGAGGGTTTCCAGAAACCGGCGGGCTTTCACGGCCTCCGCGTTGACGTGGGCCAGGTCACCTCGGTCGAGGCATTCGACGACCAGCGGGCCGTGGGTGAAGCCGCCTTGCTGCAAACGGGACAGCACCTTCGCGAAGTCCACCTTGCCGGTGCCGGGCGTGATCTCGACCTCTTTCGGTGGACGGAAGTCCTTTACGCTCATGCCGGCCACCACGCCATCCACAGCCGCGGCGTCGTCCACGGGGTCGAGTTTACCGTCGGAGTAGTAGAAAATGTTTCCGGGGTCGTACCAGAGGCGAAAGTTCTTATGGGCGATGCGGTCAATAATCTTGCGGCACAGCGCGCCGTTGGCGTTGCTGCCGCCGTGCGGTTTCACGCTGAGGCCAACGCCTTTGGCCTCGGCGTAATCGCAACACTCGGCGACGACCTTGTAGTAGGCATCGGCGTGCTGCTCGTCCGTCCCCCCGAGCAACAGGTTTGGACAACCGCAGGCAGCGGAATTCTCGATGAGGCGTTTGAGTCCGCCGGTGTTGTCGGTGGTGAACTGGTCAGCCCACATCGAAATGACCTCGAGCCCGCGCTGCTTCACTTCTGCGCCGATGGCTGCGGCTTCCTCGGGTGTCGTGGTCAACGAGATGATCAGGCCATTCTTGCTCTTGGTCGACATCAGGCCCGCATATTTGAAGCCCGCGGCCGCGATACCGTCGAGCGCGACATGATAATCATATTGCGCCCACGGCCGCGTGTAGCAACCCATCTGCCAGCGGGACGGTTCGCTGGCGCGGCTAAACACGACGCCGGCGGTGGCGAGCAGAGCGCTGCCTATGAAGTGGCGGCGGGACACACCGCGGCGTCTGCCGGCAGAACAGGCGACTCCACGGCTGAGGGAAGGGAAAGGGGGACTTTCGCGATCCCTCTGAATCAACCAACCTTCCGGGACGGTTCTTTTTCGTGATTCCACGGGTTCTCCTAAGATGAACAAATACAGCGGCCTCATAGTGTACGCTTGGCCTCCTGGGTGTGCAATGCATGGTCCGAAGTTGCGCGCAAAAAAGACTCACCACAGAGGTCACAGCGCGGCCACTGGCCGCAACCAACACGTAGGGCCGAACGGCGTTCGGCCCTGGGGCGAGCGCCGCTCGCCCCTCCGTGGTCTTTGTGGCCTCTGTGGTGGAGTCTTTTCTTCGCAGCACACGGAGAAGTTTTGGTTGCGTCCAGCGGGCCGCGCTATGGGATAATGGGTGCCCGTTTGGTTCGCAGGTGGACCGCAGCGGGGCAATGATGGACCGGGAGCGCGGGCTTCCAGCCCGCATTCCCGGGCGGCGGCCAGGATGGCCGCGCTCCCACGGTCGCTCAGGAGGCTCGTTTACCTATGGCCGATGTCGAATCCAAGTCGCTTCCGGAAAACGCTTACCAGCCGTTGAAGGACGGCGAAATCTATATGCCGCTGGTACCCGCCAGCATGGCGCCGCCCGAGGTGACCTGGCGCGCGGTGCTGTGGGGCACGTTGCTGTGTATCGTCTTCAGCGTCGCCTCGGCCTATTCCGCCCTCAAGGTCGGCCAGGGAATGGAGGCGGCGATTCCCATCTCCATCCTCGCCATCGGCTTGGCGCGCGTCTACCGGCGGCGCTCCACGGTGCTCGAGAACATGATCATCACCGGCATGGGCGGCGCCTCGGGCAGCGTGGTGGCCGGCGCCGTCTTCACTGTGCCGGCACTCTACATTCTCCACCTCGACCCGCATCCGGTGCAGACCATCTTCATCTGCCTCGCCGGCGGCTGCCTGGGCATCCTCTTCCTCATTCCCCTGCGGCGCTACTTTGTGCGCGAAATGCACGGCAAGCTGCCCTTTCCGGAGGCCACGGCGATCACCGAAGTCCTGGTCACGGGCGAGAAGGGCGGCTCTCAGGCCAGACTGCTGATTCAGGCCACCGTCATCGCCGCGCTTTACGACTTCTTCGTCACCACGTTCCACGTCTGGAGGGAGTACCTGAACTTCCAGTTCGTCCCCGCGGTCCGGTCACTGGCCGAGCGCGGGCGCATGGTCTTCAATTTCGATGCGATCAGCTTCGTCCTCGGCCTGGGCTACGTGATGGGCCTGCGCGTTTCCCTGATCTTTTGCGCCGGCGGCATTCTGGTGAACTTCGTGCTCGTCCCCATGATCTGGTTCATCGGCAGCCACATGGGCGACGCCACGGTGTATCCTGCTACCATCCCCATTTCGCACATGGCGGCCTCCGACATCTACCGCAATTATGTGCGCTTCATCGGCGTGGGCGCCATCGCGAGCGCCGGCCTCGTCGGCATCCTCAAGTCGTTGCGCGTGGTTGCCGGATCGTTCGGCATCGCGTTGCACGCCTTCCGCCACGGCGAAGCGCCACAAATGGAACGCACCGACCGTGACATTCCCATCATCACCATCCTTCTCGGCGTGGTGCTGGGGGCAATCGCAGTGGCCGCGTTCTTCGGACGCCTTCATGTTTCTTGGACCGTGGTCGCCGTGGGCCTGGCGCTGACGCTGCTCTTCTCATTCTTCTTCACCACGGTGGCTGCCAACGCCATTGCCACCACGGCCAACAACCCGGCCAGCGGCATGACGTTGATGACCATCATCGTCTCCGCCATAGTGTTGTTGAAGTTCGGGCTCTCCGGGACCACCGGCATGTTCTTCGTGATGGCCCTCGCCGGCATGGTCTGTGTAGCCCTCTGCGCCTCGGGACAGTTCATTACCGACCTCAAAGCCGGCTACTGGCTCGGTTCCACGCCTGCGGCGCAGGAAAAGGTGAAGTTTATCGGGGTTGCCGCAGCGGCCATCACCGCGGGCTTAACCATCATCCTGCTGGCCAAGGCCTTCCAATTCGGAGAGGCCGTGCCCGGCGACCTGCGGGCGGTCCTGGTCGCGCCCCAGGCCTCCGCACTGAAAGCCGTGGTGTCGGGATTCATGAGCGGTCAGCCGGTCGCCTATATGTTGTTCGGCCTCGGCGCCATGATCACCGTGGTGCTCGAGATGCTCGGCCTCTCTTCCATGGTCTTCGCGCTGGGAATCTATCTGCCGCTCCAGTTGACCACGCCGATCTTAGCCGGCGGATTTCTCTCCCACCTGGTGAACAAGCGCGGCGAGAAGGTCGGCGGCCAGCACGGCAAGACCATCCGCGACCGCGGCATCATCATTGCGGGCGGCTTGATGGCGGGCGGCGCGCTCGGCGGAGTGATTGGGGCGGCGCTCCGGGTGCTGCCGCACTTCAAGGAAGAGTGGATTCAGACGCCTTTCTACGCAAAGGATGGGGTGTCGCAAAGCGTTTCCGCCCTGATGTTTGTTGGCCTGTGTCTGTATGTATGGTTCGGCTCGCTTAGGAAAACATCCGCAGCAGAAAAGTGAGGACGGTAGTGGCGTCATTTGAATTAGTCGGCCCCGCGCAAACGCAGTCATTCCCGCGAAAACGCGAATTCAATCTGCGGACGACTCATTTCCGAGCGGATAGCGCAACGCGGCAGTGCCGCAACCAGACTGGATGACTCCGTGTCCTCCGTGCTTTTCAAACCTTAACACAGAGCTCCCAGAGCATCTCAGTGACCTCTGTGTTGAAGCTCTTCTCGTCACAGAGGACACAGAAAATGGCGATCCTTGGGTGGAAGCAACTCGCTTGCCGCGGACTGGGAAAGAGCGTAATCTTACAGCATGAACTCTCTGGACGCCAAAGAGGCAGGGGAAAAGCTTGACCGAATTCTGGACGAGGCGGCCGAAGCGCATCAACCGGTCTTGATCACCAGCATGCGCGCCAATGCCGCGCTGGTGCCTGAGGAAGATTGGAATGCCATTCAGGAGACCCTTTACCTCCTATCGGTGCCAGGCATGCGTGAATCCATTCGGGTGGGACTGGAAACCCCTATTGAGGAATGTGAGAAAGAGCCCGGCTGGTGAACGATTGGAATCTTGTTTACACAAGGCAAGCGCATATGAGTTTGAACACGGTCGGGGAGATTGAGCACGCAATTCGGGCGCTCACGCCGTCGGAACTGGAAGAGCTCTACGCATGGCTGGACCAGCACTGCCCGCAGCCTATCGACGCGCAGCTCGAGGCCGATCTTGAAGCGGGACGCATCGATGACCGCATCAATCGGGCCCTGGCCGACCACAAAGCCGGAAACACGCAACCGCTTTAACGACCCCGTCATGAACCACCGCGCGAACGCGGATTTCTGGAACGATTATCACGCCCTGCCCGCCGAGATCCGCGCCCGCGCTGATAAGCAATTCGCGTTGCTGAAGAAAGACCCACAGCATCCTTCCGTGCAATTCAAAAAGCTCGGCGAGCGCAAAGGGCAGGAGATCTGGTCCGCGCGCGTCACGCTGAAGTATCGCGCCCTGGCCGTCAAGTTTCCCGATGAATACCTGTGGTTCTGGATTGGCGAGCACAACATCTATAACGTCCTCATTAGCAAGTAGCGCGGACCGCCCGCCATTGTGAGTGGCGGGTCCGCGTCTCTTCTCTGGTACGCCGGGGAGCGAGCGCACGGTGATGACGAAATATCCATCCGAACCAAAAGGACCCCGCAACTTCGACACGGCGCTACGCTACAACACTGTGGACATGATTGCGACCGAAAAGACGCGGCCCGCAAAACCGGCGGTCCGCGCTACCGGCTCCACATGTTCAAGGAGGAATAGCCCATGAAAATCTTAGCGATGTTTCTTCTGTCCGGTTTTTTTATCTTCTCCGCCGGAGTCCCTCTCCGGGCACAGGCTTGCAGTCGTTCCAAGTTCGGCGAGGTTACGGTGAAAGATATAGTCGATTATCTTGACTGTGTTGGTCAAAAAGCTGAGTCGTTGGAGCATGACAAATACTATCTTGAGTCCAAGATCGACGACTTGCAGCGCGAACTTGACCAGACCAAACTCGAACTCCACACCGCCGAAACAAAGATTGAAATGCTGGAAAGCACGCTCAAATCTGACGAACACATGACCGAGGCAATGTTCTCGCTATTCGCCCGGACTGGCAACTCGAAGCCTGCGGCTAACAAACCAAAGGCTCCGGTTAGCAAGCCGAAGCCCGCAGTTGACTCGTCGAAGAATCAGTAAAGAGGCCGGCTGGCGCAGGGCGAAACCCTGCGATCACTCGGGTCGCAATCTCTGGAGACCGTGCTATAATAAAATGATAACCCAATCCAACGGATGTGTTATTCGCCCCGCTAATCGCGGGCGTTAGACCAATAGAAAAAGCAGAGACCAATGAATGCGTATATTCAAGTTAATCCTGGTTATCATGAGAGAAGATGGGTCACCTACCTGGACTTACTCGGTTTCGCTGAATTAGTTCGCACCGAAGACTGGGTCAACATCTTCTCAAAATACGCACCAATCATTGAGCGTTACACCAGAGAGGACCTTATCGCTGAGCCAACCATTGAACAAGTATGGTTTTCAGACACGTTCCTTTTGTACTCACCGGACGACACTATTCTGTCTTTTACGGCCATCGACAGAAGGACTAGGGCGTTCGTCGAGTTTCTTGTATCTGAAGGCATTCCCGTCCGTGGGGCTATATCCTGTGATGACCTCTACGCCGATAAACAAAATAACATTTTCTTCGGAAAAGCACTGTTAGAAGCATATCATTACGGAGAAAACCAGAATTGGATTGGCCTCATTCTAACCCCTTCTTCCGTCGAACAGCTGGCCACCATAGGTCTCCCCGCCGAACGCCAGTCGGGGTATGCGTGCTGGAATATTCCTTACAAACGACTGGTACCGGACCTCGCGAGAACGCTGCCCGCCTGCATCCTCGGCGGTTCCACTCTTGGTTGTAATACTTGTCTCGATGAACTGCACAAGATGAAGACAAGGTGTGAGGGCACTGCCCACATAACGAAATATGAGAATGCGATAAGTTTCATCGAATGGATAATTGATAGAACCGTATATCACAGCTTTCTTTAGGCTGAATGCGAGAGCTTGCCGGAGGGAGGTATGAAAAGGAGGTAGCGCAGAGTCTTGCTTTCCAGAGACTCTGCGGTTCTTCCGCGGGTGGCGCAGACATTGCTTTTGATGTCTGCGCCCCTCGGCCAAGTGATATAAACTATCCCCATGCCACGTCTGGAGCATTTCTATGGTCAGAATCATCTCCACTACCTGACCGTCAACGCTTATCGAAAAGCCCGCATCTTTGACTCCGACCGCTACAAGCGCAAATTCGTTCAGACCCTGGATGATCTTCGGACCGAGCTGGGCTTCAGGATTATCGGCTACGTAATGCGCAATAACCCCGTAAAGCGCGGCTTGGTCGCGCAGCCCGGTGACTGGCCCTGGTCAAGTTGGAGATACTACTACCTTGACGACAGTTCAGTTCTGGCGATGGACCGGCTACCCTAAACACGGGGCCTGGGTAGTTGGAATGCGACGGAGTGGGTCGCAGACATAAAAGGCAATGTCTGCGCCACCCGCGGAAAGAAAAGGACGCCGGAGTCTCGACACCGCGATAGAATACAACACACGAGTGGCGCAGACATTGGTCTGTATGTCTGCGCCCCGGTTGGAGGAGGGATCAATGGACACGATAGGACGATTTGTAGCCGATGCAATTCTCGGTATCGACACGCTTTGGGGTGGCGATGTCATGTGTCCCTCGGGCACGGGACGATTCATTGCTGACTCGTGGTTCTCGGATGAGCCTTTGCCTGCGGCCTACAAGGCTCCGGCGGCAGCGCGGTTGCGGGCGAGCGGTGGGGTTACAGGCAAGAAGGTGGATCGACAGGCGGTGGAGGAGTATCTCGCTGAAGTGGATCTCCCGCAAGCCATCGCGGGGGTTCGAGATGAGGCAGGGAAGATGGGCGGCATGCGCGGTCAGTATCTCGTTGGCCTGGCGCTATGTCTCGAGACCATGTGGGACCTTGCCATGGAAGTGCTGGGGAAAGGCAAACCGGTTCCCTATGTCCGATGTGTTGAGGCCTCGACCGGCCGTCCACCGGAGGCCTCCCGCCCGGAAGCCAAGCGGGAGCGTGTGGCTGAGTTGTTGGGCCGGGCGGGTTACGCGGCCTCCGGTTCTGCCGGCCTTCTGGGGGCGGTCGATGCCTGGCGACGGGATCGGTTGGTTCCCATGGCTTCTGTCCGCGCCCTGGGCGCCGCCATGATCGCCCACTTTGACCGCCTCAGCGTGGTCAACTTGCTTCCCTATCTTCCCAAGGATCTCGTGTCGGTGCCTCGGGCCAATATTGAATTCTTGCCCATTAAGGACGCCTGGTTTTCGGGCTCGATGAACTACCTTGGGCGAGCGCGGAAGGCGGATGGCAGGCCGCAGTACGAAGCCACCTATGAGATTAACGCTTCATTGCAGATCTCTGTGCCGGAGTTCGAGCAACTGGTGAGCCATGAAGTCGTGCCCGGGCACGTCACCACGTTTGCCTACTTGCAGGATCTCTATGTGCGCGGGAAGGTCAACTTCGAAGCCACGGTGTTGACCATGAACACCCGCTCCGCCGCCCTGTTCGAGGGAATCGCCAACAATGCGATTCTCATCGCCCATGACGTAACCGAAATCGCGCAACTACCCGACGAGGATTTGCAGATCGGCGTGTTGCTGGCGTTACTCCAGGACGATGCCAAGAATCAGTCTTCCTACCTGACGTGGGGAGAAGGAGTGCAGCGCGAGAAAGTGGCCGCCCAGCTTCGCAGGGATTTCCTGGTCACCGAAGAGCGCGCGGACAAGCTCTCCGGCGCCTGGGGCCGACATCCGTTACTAGGCCGAATGTATCTTCCGGCCTATCGGGCGGGAACGGAGAGAGTCGCGCAATGGCGACGCATTCACCCGGCGGATCACATTCTACCGGCAATCTATGGCTGTTCCGGGCTGGCTGATATCGTGACCCTCGACGAGATGTTAAAGGGGTAGCGCAGGGCTCGCTTTCCAGCCCTGCGGCTCTTCCACCGCGGCTGATGCCACGAATCGCGGCGACTCGTGATAACCGCGGCGAGTCGTTTCACTCCCGCTCGTAGATTCGATAGGTCTTGAAGCGTCTGCCGCCCAGCAGCTCGATGGGCCGTATCATCAGAACATTGTCATCGAGAACCCAGGACATCTCGCAGTCGCGATATCCCAAGCGAAGTCCACGCCGGACGGTTTCCGTGTAGAGCGCGGCCGCTACGCCCGTGGTCCGGAACTCCTCGAGCACGCCGAGCAGGACCACGCGCATACTCCTGATGCTTCGCTTGTGGTACAGGATGTTGAACAGGACCAGCGGAAGGAAGCGGCTGCGCGTGTGTCTCAGAGCCTGGTTGATGTCCGGCAGGGCGAGCAGGAAACCAATCAGGCGTCCTGAGACCTCGGCCATAAGCACCAAGTCCGGCACCGCAATGTCCTTCAACTCGCGAGCCAGGAAGAAGAACTCCTCCCGAGCCATCGGCACGAAGCCCCAATTCGCGCTCCAGGCCGAGTTGTAAACTTCCCAAACGCGCTGCGCTTCGGATTCAAAGTTCTTCATCTCGATGGGGCGAATGCGAACGCCGGTAGTTTCGAGCGCGTGCCGCGCGATGCGCTCGGCGCGTTCCACCACCAACGCATCGGCAGAGAGGTAAAAGGAGTAGAGGTCTTTCACCCGGCGGAATCCCGCCCCTTCTATCAGTTCGGCATAGTATTCCGGGTTATAGGTCATCATGATCTGCGGGCTGGAAGCAAAACCTTCGACTAGAAGCCCGCACTCATAGTTCGCGGAGGGGTTCATGGGTCCCCGGATAAAGCGGGCCCCGCGCCCGGAAACGCAGTTTCTCGCCGTTTCGAGCAAAGCGCGGGCTACTTCCGGATCGTTGACCGATTCGAAAAAGCCAAAGAATCCTGCCGACTCTTTGTAGACCCGGTCGAAATCGCGGTCAAGAATCGCGGCGATCCGGCCCACGGGGTGGCCGTCGCGGCGCGCCAGATAGCACTGGATTTCTCCGTGCCCATAGAAAGGGTGGTCGCGGGTTTCAAAGAGTTTTTTCTGCGTGGTCCATAGAGGCTGGACCCAATAGGGATCGTCCCTGTAGAGCAGGTAAGGAAGGGCCAGGAACTCGCGCAGCTCCTTACGGTTTTTGACCGGAGTAATCTCCACTGGTCCCATGAAGTTGTCTACTCCCGTAGACGTACGGCGTTGCGGCCGGCAAGGCCATCGCCAGCAGAACCCTTGCTATCCTATCAATCGAGTAGTGATAGCGCAAGTACACGGGAGTTCTATCTCCAACTCGGGTCCAACAGCTAGTGGCGTGTTACTGAAGAAAGTGAGACATTCGATGGTCTGTCACCCTGAGAGTTTGTGACTTTTTCGTAAGGCTGCACGGGTGGCGCATACATTGTTCTTCATGTATGCGCCCCAACCCATTGGGATGCCTCCGCTTACGTGGCGCATACATGAAAAGCAATGTATGCGCCACCCACTAAATTGGAAAAAAGTCACAAACTCTGAGCGCAGCGAAGGGTCTCTGCAGTTGGTTCGGTCATTATCTAATCCACAGCGGCTGACATTCAAGCGTGCCCGAGTGCTCCGAGGGTACTGCGCATCCAGGCGCAGCGAGCGTGAATTCCTGGCAAATCGGTCGTGCTGCGACCTCGATCTGCCAACTCGTGGCAGGCGTCCAGCCGCGCGAGCCAAGGACGCGGATGAAGACCGTATACGTCCCAGGCTCGGCCGGCCTGAAATACACGGCCTGATCCACGCCGAAGCGAAACAATCGGCCCGAAGGCTCCCATCGTGGTTGTCCTCCAGCGGCGCCGGCGGCGATCGACACCTGCGCGAATCTGACGGGCGAATCCGCAGGGAGCAAGATCCCGGCGATGTAACCGATTCCGCGGTACTGCCGGATTTCGTCGGCGCTCAGCCAGCGGCCCGACTTACGTAATTGGGCGTACTGCCCGCAAGTCGTGCAGGGGATGCCTGCACTGGGTTCGGCTTCACCGGTCAGCATACGCCGCGCGTACTCCAGCTTCGGACTCGCCATAGCCTCCGACAGGCGAGTGGTGAACCCATTCACTCCGAAGTCACCCCAGTAGTTCACGCAGCATCCCAGCATCGCACCGTTCCAATTCAACACGGGCGCGTGCCAAAGCTGCAGACAAAGATGGCGTGAGTACTCGGCTCTGTGCCGCTCACGGTACTCGGCGCGGCTCGCGGCGCCCACGCCGCTCTCGATACGAACCCGATCGCGGTTCTGCACAGGCGAATAAGGTGTTTCCCAGGCCAACCTCGGGACAAACTCCATGCCCCGCTCGGAGGCCATGGCGCGCGCGGCCTTGATCTCGTGCTCGTTGTGTCCGAACACCACAAATTGCCAACAGAGCAGTGGGAAGGCGGACCGTCGCTGGGCGCGTAGCTCACGGATCTTATCGATATGCGCCAGCACCCGATGGAGATTCCCATTCACGCGGTATCGCGCATAGGTCTCCTGGGTCGCGCCGTCAATCGAGCATGCCAGGGCGCGCACGCGGTAGCGCACCAGGGCCTCCAGTGCGTCCTGGCGAGCGAAGTTGAGATTGACGCCGTTGCTGCCGCTGACGGTCACTTTGCGTTCGAACGCGCAGGCGAGTATATCGGCGAGTTGCGGGTTCAGGAACATCTCCCCGTAATTGGAAAGCTCAACGTGTGTGATCTGCGGATTGCGTTCGAGTAGCGCTTCAAAATCGGCCAGCTTGAGATGACCCGCGCCCAGCGCTGGCCGCAAGCGGCCATCCGCCGTCGGACAAAGCGGGCAGGCGAGCTGGCAGTGCAACGACGCATCGATCTGTATGGAAACGGGGCCGGAGGAGGGCATCAGTCGTGCATCAGGTGGTCGCGCCATACATGCGCTCAGTATATCACTGACCGCACAGCCCGCGAGAATGCAGAAACCCGCGCCCTCTCCCCCTTGGGGGCGGGCTGGCGCAGACGTTGTTTTTTAACGTCTGCGATCTGCCGAAGGCACGTTTCGGCGAGGGTTGTGAGGAGATGCCTCGGCCACCTCCCTGCTCCCTTCGGGAAATCGCAGACTCCAGACTACGGAGTCTGCGCCAGCCCCCCTTTCGCCTTACGGCTTGGGCGGGCTGGCGCAGACGTTGTTTTTTAACGTCTGCGATCTGCCGAAGGCACGTTTCGGCGAGGGTTGTGAGGAGATGCCCCAGCCACCTCCCTGGTCCCTTCGGGAAATCGCAGACTCCAAACTACGGAGTCTGCGCCAGCCCCCCTTTCGCCTTGCAGCTTGGGCAAGGCCGATCGTTTTCGACAAACACGGGCGCGGCGATGCAGTTTGCATCAGGCCGAAGCCACATGATCGACCCACTCATTCGGCTTGTGAGAGCCCAGCTTGAGATGGATGGTCACCGGCTTTCCATCGGGCAGGTGCAGGTCGCAGTTGGCTGTGTCCGGTTTGATCGGCGCAGCCAGCACGCCTGCGGACGCGGTGATGTCTTCGATGCCGTAGCGGGCGATCAAAGCGATGTCCTGCTTTCTGAAGGAGGTCACCGTCAACTCGACGGTTCTGGTCTCCATGTTCCACGCCAGTTTGTCGATTCGTGCAAAGGTCCTGGCCAGCATTCCGTTGATCGAACCCTTGACGAGCGTTTCCGGAAGAGCGGGAAGCACTTCGATCACGCCGGGACGCGAGTACAGAAGCATCTCCATCATGATCGTGGGAATTCCGCCCTGCGCATCTGGCATGGGGCGGGCGTAGGGGTCGTGAGAACACCTGAGCGTCGTGGCGACATAGCCCTGCTCAATCAGTTGCCGCAGTTCGGTGTCCACCATGTAGCAGTCTTTGAGCCGCGCCCCAACCAAGGCGCGATGGCAACGGCCGTGAGCGGCCAGCCTCTCCGGCACGCGCCTCCTGTCGGCCATCATCGCGGCCTTGGCCAGTTCCGGCGTGCGATCGGGATCGATCTCGTCGCCTGGCCAGGCCCCATACAGATGTGAGACATGCCGATGGCTGTAACGCTCTTGCAGTGTGGGCCAGGCCCATTCCTTCAAGGTGCCGTCCGGTTCCATCAAGTACGGCGGCATCTTGGCCAGCATGGCCTTCCATTTCGGCACGCTGTCGGCGTCGGTACCGAGGAGTTCGCACGCCTCGATCAGGTTGGTCAGCACTTCCCGGCAAACCGCAATGTCCATGGAGGCATTGATCACCAACATGGCCGAAGGGCTCGTGTTCGCGGGATTGTTCTCCGGCGAGAAGGATGGGACGAAGATGTGATTCCCATCTTTGTCGGTGACCGTCAGGAAATCCTCGTAAAATAGCGCCAACTCTTTCAATGCAGGCACCACGCGCTTGCGGAGGAATTCCAGATCCCCGGTTACCAGATAGTGATCCCAGAACGGGCGGCAACACCAGCCTCCGGCGGAAAGCCAATAGGGATGAGGCCAGATCTCTCCGGTCGAAGCGGCGTAGGAGTAATGGAACACGACACCGACTCCTTGTTGCGGACAGAGGGAATAATGGGCGCCGCGCATCCCGAAGATGTTCTTGGCGTTAACCCGGAAGTCCGGGGCTAAGCTCTCCATCCAATTGAAGTAGGCATCCATGCCTTCCCGCAAATCACCCTGCGGACCGGGAGCAATCTGCAGGTTAATGTTGGCGTTCGTCTCCGCCGCCATGGAGGGATATTTGCCGCTGGCGAGGATGAACCAATAGCGTCCCATTTCGAAGATCTTCTCAAGCAACGCAGGCGAGTAGTCCCGCCGCGACCTCTGATCGGCCAGAAGTTCCTCCGTAGACAATCCATATTGAGAGGCTCCGCCGAAGTCCACGGTGACGCGGTTGAAAGCTTCCGACTGGACTTTGCGCTGTCGCTCGAGGATCGCGTCATAGTCCGGGCTCAACTGTTCGACCGCCTGCCGCAGAGCTTCGACCTTGTCCTCGCTGTAGTCGGCGAACCATTCGACTCGAGTGAGAAGCATCACGGACGACGCATTCTCGACGACCAGAGTGTCTCCATCCATCCGGGCCGAGCCGCCGTTCGGAACCACGCGGACCACCCCGGCGAAGCCGCTGTTATCCACGGAGGGATCCAAACGGCACTTGTAAATGAGCCGCTCTTCGTTGAAGTCTTGCTGAATGTCGCTTTGCCCGCTATTCCCCCCGGCGAACATTCCTCCCCGGGGGCGCATTCCCCCTGTGTATTTCTGCACTGCGATTCGGGCATTCACCCGTTGCCCATTCGGGGCGGTAAGTAATTGGACCACGACATCATCGGGCCGGGAGGTGAAGGTCTGACGAACCCAGTCCCCACGCTCATCATTCCAATGCACCTTCACCTCACTGCTCTCGAAATCGACGGTGCGCAGATAATCCTTGACCCACGCGGTTTTCGGAAAATCGAGATGCATCATGAATGCCGGGACTGTGGGGTGCGGCCATGTATTCTGCTTGATGGGGCCCTTCTCCATTTCCTTGAACGCGAATTCAATAGCTTCCTGGTATTTCCCGTCCATTACCATTTGCCGCACTTGCGGAAATATGTCCGCAACCTTGGGAGCCTCAAAGGGCCTCT
>Ga0326727_10010414_pt1 | contig 22165 bp, 15 predicted proteins | sample MB2enrmetagenome_FD_207643 | JGI IMG/M metagenome (GOLD analysis project Ga0326727, IMG submission 207643) | Lab enriched peat soil microbial communities from McLean, Ithaca, NY, United States - MB29MY | ecosystem: Environmental > Terrestrial > Soil > Wetlands > Peat | place: USA: New York...
CGGGAGAACTCGCCCGCGGACGAGCCGCGAAGCCTCCTCTCGGCCCGCACACCCTGCTCATCCTGTTCGCCGTCAATGCTCTGATTCTCGTCGTTGTCCAGCTCGCGCCTGAATTGTTCGGCCCAGGAAAGACGTTGGACTATCCCCGCTGGTACTGGGCGGGGCGGCAGATCCTGACCGGCGGCGACCTCTATATCGTCGACGGGCAGCCGAATTTCGATTTTCTCTATCCGCCCTTCGCCGCCGTCCTGCTGGCGCCGTTCAGCCTGTTCGGCCCGGCGTTCTCGATTCTGTGCATCGTTCTCGTCTACCTCGCAAGCTGGTGGGCGGCGGCGACGCTCAGCGACCGTCTCTCCGGCTACAACGGCGCGAAAGCATGGTGGGTCGTCGCCCTGCCGTCGGTCCTGTTGATTCCAATCATCTACGAAACGTTCAATCTCGGCCAGCCCAACCTGATGCTGCTCGCTCTGATGCTGGCCGGACTCGCCCTTCTCCAATCCGAACGCCAATGGTCGGCCGGCGCGCTGTTCGCCCTGGCGGCGAGCCTGAAGGCGTTTCCCGTCGCCGTCCTGCCTTATCTTCTCTGGCGACGACGCTGGCGGGCGGCCGCCGCCATGACGATCGGCCTCGGCGTCTTTCTGCTGATTGTTCCCGCGCCGTTCCGCGGCTTCGAGCGAAACTTCCAGGAGGTGAAGGCTTGGTCCGAAGGAATGGTCTTGTCCGCAAATCAGGATGGATTCGGACAGCGGTCGCGGCAGAACTGGAGCTGGAAGAACAATTCTCTCATCGCGATCACGCATCGTCTGCTGCGGCGGGTGGACGCCGAGCAGGTCGACCCGGGCGCCGAGCCGCTCTATGTCAACGTCCTCAATCTCAGCTACCGACAGACCAATCTCGCGCTGATGGCGATCGCCGGCCTGATCGGCGTCGGATTCTGTAGCGTCATTCCGCGCGAGCGCCGGCGGTCGCCGCGCTCCGACGCCTCCGAGTTCGGCCTTCTGCTGTGGTTGATAACGATCGCCTCGCCGCTGGCGCGCGACTATTACTTTATCTGGATGCTGTTTCCGATCACGGTTCTCCTCTACGACGCGACGCTCGAGCCAAGCGCTGGAGCGCGCCGGATCACTTGGGGCCTGCTGGCGGTCGCGGCGGTTCTGTTCTCGATCGGCCTGCTTTTCGGGCGCGAGCATTGGCCTCAGGCCCTCGGCAATTGGTTCTGGGCGTCCGCGGTCGTCGCGGGCGGCCTCGTCTGGCGCCTGCGTCGCGCCGCCCCGGCGAGCGCCGGTGTCGACGGTCCCGCGCCGTCACAGGCGTTCGCCGGCTGACGCGGCCGATCGAGCGACGGTTGGGCGGCCGTTGGGGGCGGTCGGCGCCCGCGTCCGCAGGGATGCGCCGCCGGGCGCTTCGTCGCATCGCTCCGCCCGCTTGCCTTCTCGCCCGCCGCGCACGACAAAGAGCGGCTCGCCAACCCTTCCCGCCCCGAGTCCGCCCTGACCGTCGCCAACGTCTTCACCATTCCCGCCGGCGCGCCGTTTCTGGCCACGCTCGCCCGCGCGCTGCTCGGGGGCGAACTGGTCGCGGGCTTTCCCGGCGACGGCGGGCCGCTCGAACTGGCGAAGGCGACGATCTATGTGCCGACCCAGCGCGCCGCGGCGGCGTTGGGCCAAGCGCTGGTCGAGGCGAGCGGAAGGGCCAGCCTCGTCCTGCCGCGAATCGCCCCGCTCGGCGCGTTCGAGCCCCGCGACGATCTGGGCCTCGGCGAGCCCGAGGAACCCTCGAGCGATATCGCGCCGGAGGCGGTCGGCGAACTCACCCGCCGCATGACGCTAGCGCGGTTGACGCGCGCCTGGGGCGAGGCGCTGCGCGGCGCCATCCGCCGCGTCGACGCCGACGGGCGCATGGCGTTCGACGAGCGCGAGCCCCCGCTGGTGGCGACCAGCCCAGCGCAGGCCTACGCGCTGGCGGGCGACCTCGCCCGGCTGATCGACGACATGATCATCGAGGGCGTCGACCCGGAGCGGCTCGGCGGTCTCGTCGCCGACGCGTTCGATCCCTATTGGCGCATCACCCTCGATTTTCTCAAGATCGCGTTCGCGCAGTGGCCGGCCTGGCTCGCCGAACGCAGCCTGATCGACTGCGCCCGGCGCGGCGCGTTGCTGATCGACGACGAGATCGAGGCGCTGGCGAAGGGCGCCTCGCGCGGACCGACCATCATCGCCGGCTCGACCGGGACCAACCGCGCCACCGCGCGGCTGATCGCCGCGATCGCCCGCGCGCCGCAGGGCGCGGTCGTGCTGCCCGACCTCGACCAGAATCTCGACGAGCGCGCCTGGGCGATGATCGGCGCGAGCGACGAGGGCGCCGTCGGCGTCGCCGGCCATCCGCAGGCCGCTTTCCACCGGCTGCTGGCGACGATCGGCGTCGCGCGCGGCGAGGTTAAGACGCTGGGCGCCCGAAGCGAAGCGCTGCGCGCGCGCGCCCATTATCTCAGCGAAGCGCTGCGCCCCGCGGACGCCACCGACGCCTGGAGCGAACGCCGCAACGAGACCAGCGCCGGCGCGTTGAGCGACCAGGCGATCGCCGAGGGCCTCGCCGACGTCGCGATCGTCGTCGCCGACGACGAGAACGAGGAGGCGCTGACGCTCGCCGTCGCGATGCGCGAGGCGTTGGAGACGCCGGGCAGGACCGCCGCGCTCATTGCGCCCGACGTCGCAACCGCGCGGCGCGTTTCGGCGGAGCTCGCGCGCTGGGGCGTCGAGGTCGAGGATTCGGCCGGGCGCAGGCTTGGGCAAACCGAGGCCGGCGCGTTCGCGCGGCTCGCGCTCGCCGCCGCCGCGGATTTTGCGCCGCTGCCGCTGGTCGCGCTGTTCGCGCATCCGCTGACGCGGCTCGCCCGCGCGCCCGAGGCGTTGGGGCGCGCGGCGCGGGCGCTGGAGATCGGCGTCTTTCGCGCCGTCCTGCCGCCCTCGGGGCTCGGCGACATCTCGGCGTTGATGGCTGGCGCCCGCGCCTTCGCCGCCGATCGTCACGCTCATGACGCGCGCAAGCGCCTCGACGACGACGACTGGCGCGCCGCCGAGGCGCTGCTGCGCGACGCGGCGGCGGTCTTGGCGCCGCTGCGCGCGCTTGGGGCCAGGGCGCCGCTCGGCCGCTTCATCGCCGCCCATCGCGCCGCGCTCGACGCGCTTGCGCGCAGCGAAGAAACGTCGGCCGACGAGGCGTGGAGCGAAGCGCACGGCGGCGAGGCGCTCGCCGAACTCTTCGACGAATGGGCCGAGGGCGCGGAGCTGGGCTTCGCCTGCGGCCTCGCCGACTACGCCGCGCTGTTCGACGCGGTTCTTTCCGGCCAGCGCGCGCCGGTCGGGCGCGCCGCGCATCCGCGCCTGCAAATCCTCGGCCTGCTCGAGGCGCGGCTGCTCTCTTTCGATCTCGCGCTGGTCGCCGGTCTCGACGAGACGATCTGGCCGCCGGCGGCGGAGACCGACGCGTTTCTCAACCGCTCGATGCGCGCTTCGCTCGGCCTTTCCGCGCCCGAGCGGCGCATCGGCCAGACCGCGCACGATTTCGTCGCCGCGCTCGGCGCGCCCCGGGCGATCGTCAGCCGCGCGAGAAAACGCGGCGGCGCGCCGACGGTCGCCTCGCGGTTTCTCCAGCGCATGGAGGCCGTGGCGGGCGAGGCGGCGATCAAGGCCGCCGAGGGCCGCGGCCAATTCTACATCGAGCTTGCCCGCGGCCTCGATCGGCCGGAGCGCTATCGCCCGGCGCCGCGCCCCGAGCCGAGGCCGCCGCGCGCGTTGCGCCCCGATCGCCTGAGCGTCACCCGCATCGAGACGCTGCGGCGCGACCCCTACGCGGTCTACGCCGAGTCGATTCTGCGCCTGAGGCCGTTGGAGCCGATCGGCGTCGCGACGGGGCCGCGCGAGGTCGGCGACGTCTGGCACGCGTCGCTGCAAGAGTTCTCCGAAAGGCTCCCCTCGGGCCCTCCGCCCGCCGACGCGCGCGCGCGGCTGCTCGCCATCGCGCGCGCGCGTTTCGCGCCGATGCTCGCCGATCCCGTATTCCGCGCGATGCACTGGCCGCGCATCGAGCGTGGACTCGACGCGTTTCTCGCCTTTGACGCCGAGCGGCGCGCCGGCGCCGAGCGCATTTTCGTCGAGCAGAGCGGCCGGCTGGAGTTTCCGCTCGCCGACGGGTCGATCTTCACGCTTGCTGCGCGCGCCGACCGCATCGAAGTCCTCAGCGCCGGCGGCGCGGCGCTGATCGACTACAAGAGCGGATCGCCTCCGGGAACGAACGAGGTTCAGGTCGGTTTCGCGCCGCAACTGACTCTCGAAGCGGCGATGCTGGCGCGCGGCGGCTTTCCCGGCTTGGTCGGCGTCGAAGCCGTCTCGGCGCTCTATTTCAAGCTCGGCGGCGCCAAGGGCGGCGAGGTCCGCAAACTCGAGTTCAAGGGCGCGAGCTTCGCCGAAGTCGTCGAGCGCCACTTCGCCGGCCTGAAGAACCTGCTCGACCAATTCGCCGATCCCTCGACGCCCTATTTGTCGCGGCTCTATCCGAAATTCGCCAAGCGCGCTGGCGACGCCGACCACCTCGCGCGGGTGAAGGAATGGTCGGCGACCGGCGGCTTCGCCGACGGCGCGCCGGGAGACGAGCCGTGAGCGCGCGGGCGCGACGGCCGGATGTTCCCGCGCCGGTGCGCCTGGCGCAGCAACGCGCCTCCAACCCGGCTTCCTCGGCCTGGGTGTCCGCCAACGCCGGCGCCGGCAAGACCCACGTCCTGGCGCAGCGCGTGCTGCGCCTGCTCCTCGACGGCGCGCCGCCCTCCGGCGTTCTCTGCCTCACCTTCACCAAGGCGGCGGCGGCCAATATGTCGACGCGCGTCTTCAAGACGCTGGCGAAATGGACCAGCCTCGACGACGCCGACCTCGCGCAGGCGATCGTCGAAACCGGCGCGCCGGCGCCCGACGCCGCCGGGCTCGCCTTCGCGCGCCGCCTGTTCGCGCGCACCATCGAGACGCCGGGCGGCTTGAAGATCCACACCATCCACGCCTTCTGCGAGCGCCTGCTGCATCTCTTTCCCTTCGAAGCCAACGTCGCGGCGGGGTTCCGCGTCGCCGAGGAGCGCGACGCGGCGCTGTTGATGGAGGAGGCGCGCGCGCGCGCTTTCTCCGCCGCGCAACGCTGGCCCGACCGGGACGCCGCGATTGCGCGAATCGCGCTGGACGCCGGCGCCGAAGGCTTCGACGATCTCATCAAGAAGGCGCTCGGCCGGCGCGGCGACATCGAAGCGCTCGGCGACCGCGCCGCCTACCAAGCGGCGCTGCGGCTGAGGCTCGGGCTCGGCGCGAGCGAGACCGCCGCCTCGATCAAGCGCGAAATGACCCGCGCCAAGCCGCAATGGCCGGGATGGGCCGCCGAACTCGCGTTAGGGAGCGCCAACGATCGAAGCGTCGCCGCGAGCCTTCTTCGCGCCGCCGAGGCGAGCGACGCCGAGGAAAGCCTCGCCGCCTATCTCGACGCCTTCTTCACCGCCGAAGGCAAGCCGCGCGGCGGCCAGCAGCGCAAACTCGTCACCAACACGCTCGCCAAGCGCCTGCCCGCTTTGCCGCAACGCCTCGCCGACGAGCAGGAGCGGCTGATCGCGCTCAGCGATCGGCTGCGCAGCGCCGAGGCGATCGAGCGCAGCCTCGCGCTCATCGAGGTCGCGCGAGCGGTCCTCGACGAATACGCCCATCTCAAAGGCGAGCGCGGCCTGCTCGACTTCGACGACCTGATCCAGCGCACGCTTCGCCTGCTGGAGCGCGCCGACGCCGCCTGGGTGCTCTACAAGCTCGACGCCGGAATCGACCACATTCTGGTCGACGAGGCGCAGGACACCTCTGAGCCGCAATGGGCGATCCTGAACAAGCTCTGCGAGGAGTTTCTTTCCGGCGCCGGCGCGCGCAGCCGGCCGCGCACCTTCTTCGCCGTCGGCGACGAGAAGCAGTCGATCTTTTCTTTCCAGGGCGCCGCGCCCAAGATGTTCTCCTCGATGCGGCGCGAATTGGAGCGACGCCATCGCGAGGCCGCGCTCGGCTTCGCCAGCGTCCGCCTGGCGCTGTCGTTCCGCTCCGCGCCGCGCCTGCTCGAAGGCGTCGATCGCGTCTTCGCCGCCGAGGCGGCGTGGCGCGGCCTCACTGCGGACGAGGAAAGGCCGCCGCCGCACGGCGCGTTTCATGCCGACCTGCCGGGGATGATCGAATTGTGGGAGCCGATCGCGGCGGCGAAATCGAGCGAGCGCGAGGATTGGCGGATGCCGCTCGACGCGGCCGCGCGCTTCGATCCGCCGGTGATGCTGGCGCGCCGCATCGCCCACGTCGTCAAGGGCTGGCTTTCGCCGGATTCGCCGGAGCGGGTGCGCGACGCCGAGACGCTGGCGCCGCGCCGCATCGCGCCCGGCGACGTGATGATCCTGGTGCGTTCGCGCGCCGCCTTCTTCGAAGCGATGATCCGCGCGCTGAAAGAAGCGGGCGTCAGGACCGCGGGGGCCGACCGCCTGAGCTTGCGCGACTCGATCGCCGCCATGGACCTGATCGCGGTCGGCCGCTCCGCGCTGCTGCCCGACGACGACATGACGCTCGCCGCGGCGCTGAAATCGCCGCTCGTCGGCCTCGATGACGACGATCTGACGGCGCTGGCGCCCAAGCGCGCGGGTTCGCTGGCGCACGCGCTGGCGGAAAGCGTCGACCCGCGCCTCGCCGCGGCGCGGAGCCGCGTCGAGGCGTGGCGCCGGCGCGCTCGCACCCATTCGCCCTACGCGTTCTATGCGCGTCTCGTCGGCGAGGACGGCGGACGGCGCGCGCTGCTCGGCCGGCTCGGACCGGAGGTCGCCGACGCGATCGACGAGTTCATGGCGCTCGCCCTCGCGCACGAGCAAAAGGCGGCGCCGTCGCTCAACGCCTTTCTCGCGGAGATCGAGGCGACGGACATCCCGATCAAACGCGACATGGAAAGCGAAGGCGACAGCGTGCGGGTGATGACGGTCCACGCCGCCAAGGGCCTCGAGGCGCCGATCGTGTTCCTGCCCGACGCCTGCGCGGCGCCGCACGCGCGCAGCGACGCCAAGCTGCTCGATCTCGGCGGTGCCGAGCCCGGCGAGTCCCCGCTGCTGGTCTGGGCGACGAGACGAGCCGACGATTCGCCGCCGCTCGCCGCCGCGCGCCAGCGGGCGCGCGAGGCCGCCGCGGGCGAACATCGCCGCCTGCTCTACGTCGCGATGACGCGCGCGGCCCAACGCCTGATCGTCGCGGGCTGGCAGGGCGCGAGCGGACGCCCCGCCGACAATTGGCACGACCTCGTCCGCTCGGGGCTCGGCGAGGCGCTGCGGCCGGCGCCGGCGCCTTGGGGCGGCGACGAGTCGATCTGGCGCCTCAGCGACGCGCCCGGCGACGAAGCCGTCGCGGCGACGCCCGCCGCGCCGCCGCGCCCGCCCGCGCCGGCGTGGCTATTTGCCGCAGGCGCGCGCGAGGCGGCGCCGGCGCCGCTCGCTCCCTCGCGCGCCGGCGCTTCCCCCCGGTCGCGCGAAGCGGGCCTGGCGCGCCGCCGGGCGGGCCTCATCGCTCACGCCCTGCTGCAACGTCTGCCGGAAATCCCCGCCGAGCGGCGGCGGCAGGCCGCCGAGCGCTTCTTGGCGTTGCGGGGAGGCGCGCTGACGCCGGACGAGCACGCGGGCCTCGTCGAACGCGCGCTGGCGACGCTCGCGCGCCCCGAACTCGCGCCGCTGTTCGCGCCCGGTTCGCGCGCCGAAGCGGCGGTGGCGGGGACGCTCGCCCGGCCGGGCCGACCCGCCCGGCCGTTCAGCGGACGGATCGATCGGCTCGCCGTCGGCGCGGACGCGGTGAGGATCGCCGACTTCAAGAGCGGCGCGCCCGTCGGCTTGGCCGAGCGGCCGGACTTCGTCGCGCAGCTCGCGCTCTACCGCGCGGCGGTCGCCCCCCTCTATCCCGATCGGCCGGTGCGCGCGTTCCTCGTCTGGCTCGGCGCGGCGGAAGCGGTCGAAGTCCCGCCCGCGGCGCTCGACGCCGCCTTGGCGAAGTTCGTGAACGAATTCTGACGCTTGCCGGCGCCCCTGGCGCGGCGGCCCGATCTTCGCGCTAACGCCTTGAGAAGGACGCATTTTATCGACAACTTGGGGCGCATGAAAACGCGCGTGAGGCGGTCGAGTTGCGGCCGGCGTTTTGTGTTGGGCGGGGAGGCGGATCGACGCGGAACCGCGCGAAGGGCGGGCTGCGCCGCGCTTGGTCTGGCCGCCCTGACGCTAATTTGGGCGCCGCTCTCCGCCTTCGGCGACCCGACCCCGCCGCCCGGCATGGTCCCCTACGATCACCCCGTGTTTCAGGACGGCCGCCGCGTGCTTTGGCATGGCGCTTGGCGGTCGGGCGATGAAAAGTCAGGCGACGCGTTGGCGTCGGCGGCCGCGACGCCGCTCAAGATCGCGCCGGGCGTCGCCGCCAAGCCGGCGGCCGCTGCGCCGGCGACGACGCCCGCAGCGCGCGAATATTCGGTCCTGGCCGACGCCGAGGATTCCTGCGCCATGCGTCTGGCGGGCGAATTCGTCGCGGCGCTGCAAGCCGACGGCGCCAAGGGCCGCGTGATCGCGGGACGGACCTCGCCGACGGCGCTCGCCAAGGCGGTCAAGAGCGACGCCGCCGATCTGGCGATCGCGCCGATGGACGCGCTGATCGGCGCCGACGAGGCGACCGCGGACTGGCGCGACCGCGCGCCCTATATCGCGCGCCTCGGCGCCGAGACGATCGAGGTCGTCGCGCCGCGGGCGGTCGTCGACATCCGCGAGCTCGCCGGCCGCCCGGTCGGCCTCGGCGTCGCCGACCGCGCGGGGGCGGCTTCCGCCGCGACGCTGTTCTCGCGGCTCGGCGTCGCGCCTGTTCCCTCATTCGCCCCGCTCGCCTCCGCGCTGGCCGATCTCACGGCGGGCAGGCTCGACGCGGTCGTCGCGGTCGGCGCCAAGTCCTCGAAGGTCTTGGCCGACTTCGGCGCGGACGGCCGCTTCCATTTGGTCGCCATACCCTGGTCGCCGGCGCTGCGCTCGCTCTACGCGCCGGTGCGATTGACGGCCAATGACCGGCCGAACCTCATCGGCGCCGACGAGAAGGTCGATACGCTCGGCGCGCCGAGGGCGCTGATCGCGCTCGACGCCGCGCCGTCCTCCGCGCGCGCCGATCACGTCGCGGCGCTGGCCAAGTCGTTCTTCGAAGGATTCGACCGGCTGCTCGGCCCCGACAACGATGCGAGCTGGCGCGACGTCAATCTCGCCGCCGCCGCTTCGTGGCCGCGCCTGCGAGCGGCGCAGGACTGGATCGATCGCAAGGTCGCCGCGCCGAACGCTTCGCTCGCCGCATTCCGGGCGGCCGCCGCCGCCGCGGCCGCGGCGAACGGCGGCCCCGAGGCGGCCGACGCCGATCGCCTCTACGACGCTCTGATGCAATGGCGCGACGCCGGGCCATGACGGGAGGCGGCCGATGTCGATTGTGCTGAAAGTCGTCGCCGGCGTTTTCTCCAGCGTCGTCGTCGCGCTTCTCGCCTTCGCTTTTTGGCCGCACATCGAGCCCGCCGTCGTCAGCCCGCGGCCGGCGGTGGCGCAGCCGGTGTTCGTGACCGCCGCGATCGCGCCCGTCGCCGCGACCGACAAGGCCGCGATCGACAGGCTCGCGCTCGCCTTCCGCGCGGGGCCGCAAGCAACGGACGCCGCCGCGTCGACGCGGGGGCTCGCCTGGCCGCCGAGCGACGCGGGCAAAACCGCCGTCAGCGACGAGACGCTTCGCTTGCGCGCCGAAGGCCTGATGGCTCTGGCCGGCGGCGACTTCACCGGCGCGCGGGCGTTGCTCGAACGCGCCGCCGAAGCCGGCGACGCGCGCGCGCTGCTCGTCTTGGGCGACGCCTACGATCCCGCGACGCTGGCGCGGATGGGCGCGCTCGGCCTCAAGGGCGACGCCCAGCGCGCGCGCGACTATTATGCGCGCGCCCTCGCGGCCGGCGTCGAAGCGGCGCGCCAGCGAATCGCCGCGCTCGGCGCACAACAGGACTGACGGACGGGGAGTGGGTTCGTTTGGATGGCTGCACGGGGCGGGAAGCGGACGTTTAGGCGCCTGATTTTGGCGCCGAATAACCCACTGATTTTATCGATGCCGATTCGAACTGCAAAAATCTTGATTTTTTGCACTTCCATCTCACGGGGTTACGGGGTTACGGTGACAGTGCATTTATTTCGGGTTACGCGGTTACGGTGACAGTGCATTTATTTCGATATGATGGCTGCGCTGGGATGCAGCGGCGATTAAGTGCACTGTCACTGTAACCCCACTGATTTTATTGATGCCGATTCGCACTGCAACATTCTTGATTTATGCACAAAGCGCGCGCTACCAACAAGCGGGGGCGATTTCCTTAAGAAACGGCTCAAATCGTGCGATGAATTTCTCGCCACCCTGCTGATTGATCCAATTTAAGTTCTCACTCTTTATTCCTTCCCACGCTGCCTTCTCCTCGATTGATAGCTCTCGTGCTATGGACGACTTCGCTTTACTCCACGCGGCAACTCGCTGACGAATTTCGGCAAGATATTTGTACATCTCTTCGTCAAATAGGAACTGCGCGTCCAATGTGCAGAGGCCATAAACCCGTATATCATCTTCGGAAATATTGCCCTGAAACACATCGTATAACAATTTACGGGTAGCCTCATAAACGGCAACCCGCCTGTCGTACTGCCTATAAAAGATGTCATGTCGCAGCTTGCGGCGAGCAATTGCCATCTGCTGCCACGCAATCAAGGCACCAACCAAAGCAACGCCGGGGAGAGCAAGTGCCTGTAAGATAGACACCCATTGTGGTAACTGCGACCCTTGCGACATCTGGTATCCTCCATTGAACTTTCTTTTTATTAGTTCCAAGTAAATGTCGCGTTGCCTTGATCCGTGTCGACTTGAATTTCGATTGGGTTGCAGAAGACCGTGGCTATGTATCTTTGCCCGAATTTTAGCGCTTGAGGAAGCCGTCCCCTTAGGTCTTCCGCCTTGCAGTTTCCTCGATTTACAACCACGTTTTCAATCATCAAGCTATCTGCATGGCTGGTGAATACGAGTTGCCACACACTGCCGGGGCTAAGATAATCATTCTTCGACACGCTCACTGACGCTTGAACGAACGCGCCCCACGCAAGTGTTGCATTGCCTTTGTCTGTTGTAATTTCAAGTTCAATAGGATCGCAAAGATAATACCCGTATAGACGTGTTTCTCCGAAATTCAGCGTCTGTGGAAGTTGCGGCGGGCTTTGTGCTTTGCAGCCACGGTTCACAACGACATTCCCAATCGTAATCCTATCGACTCTGCCGGTGATACTTAACGCCCACATATTGCCAGAACCGTCCACGTCCGTCTTTACCACGCTCACGAGGTCTTGGGCGACTGCTGGGGCAAGGAACGCGATAACGCCAAAAACAGCGAGTAGCCCACCAGCAATGATGATCTTGGTCCGCAGTTTCATGGTTCGCCTGCTTCCGGGGAACAAGAAGGCCGCGCTAGTGCGCGTTTCTTGATTTATGCAGCGCCTGGAATGTTTGCAAAGCGTCGAAATCCGAAATTTAAATCGAGCCACGCCCGACCATCGCGCCCGCCTATCGATCCACTCGCGAGAGAATGTCGCGCAGGGGATCGCTGGTCCAGGCGACGTTGACGAAATCCTCGTGCCGGACGTCGCCCGCATCGACGAACGCGACGACGCCGGGGCGCAATCCGTCGGGAAGGCCGCTCTGGGCCGCGACGCCGTCGCGCTGCAATCGCGCCCGCAGCGCCACGTTCTGGTCGTGGGTGGAGCTCGAATAGGCGCTGACGAAAAACGCGCTGCCGCGCGCGCCTTCGATCCAATGGGCGAACTTGTCCTCTTCGCCGTAGAGCGCGTCGAGCAGCACGACGCCGCGGATGCGGCTTTCCGCGCCGCCGAGCGCCAGCGAATAGGCCGCGGGCAAATAGCCGCCGCTATAGGCGACAACGATCACCGGTAAGCGGTGGAACGCGGCGCGCGACGCGTTGGGATAAAGCTCGGCGAGCTTGGCCTCGGCCTCGTCGAGGAATTGCGCGAACGCGCCGGGCCGCCAAAAATTGCCGGCGCTGGAGTCCTTGGCGTCGAGGGCCATCTGCGGCGCGACGAGCACGCCGTTGAGGTTGGACTGCGCGAGCTGGCGGACCGTCTGCTGCCGTTCGACGACGTCGCGCGCCAGCGTCGTCTGGTTGCCGTGAAAGAAGACGATCAGCGCGCCGGGACGGGAGGGATCGAAGTCGCTTGCCGCGGCCAACAGCACATGGCGGTCGCTGTAGGCGGCGTCTTCCCACAACAGGCCGCCGCGCGGCGAGGTGTGGCCGAGCCGGCCGCCGTCGTTGACGTCGAGGAACGGCCGCGCCTTGTCGTTGTCTTCGTCGGGCGGCATCAGGCCGCGATAGGGAAAGGCCGAATTCTTGAATTCGGCGAAGGCGACGTTGGCGCCGTTGATCTGGGTGAAGTTCGAGGAAACGGACGGGGGCGCGTTCGCCTCCAGCGGCGCGCCGGGCCCGCCCGCGCAACCCGCGAGCGCCAGGGCCAGCCCGACGCCGGCGAGGGAAGCGATGGCGCGTAGGGGTCGAACGTTCATCGGCGAACCCCCGATTCGATCGATCACGACGCCCGCGCGGCCAGACGATTCGGGGCGCTGCCCAATATTACGCCGAAGAACGCCGGCAGCGCCAGCAGATAGGCGACCCCCGCGATCTCGATCACCGCGCCGAGGCCGAAATTGGTGGCGACGACCGGCGCCGCCGCGGCGCCGATCACCGAGAAGCAGCCGTTGACGCCCCAGGCCCAGATGAACAGGTGCTCCTTGCCCAGCCGCCCCAGCGTCGTCATCGCGGTCGGCATCGGGAAGCCCATGAGGTAGGCCGGCGGCGCAATGAACAGGAAGCAGAACGCCAACCGCGCCAGATAGGGCAGGGCGCCGATCGCGTCGAGCGCCAGGTTGAGGAACAGCGCGTAGCCGATCAGCAACGCGCCGATGGCGAGGAAGATGACCGGCATGACCGCGCGCATCACCGGCAAGATGCGCTCGGAGGTCAGCGCCCCGAGCCCCGAGAACACCAGCATGCCGGTTATCAGGATCGAAGCGGAGACGGTGGGGTTGCCGAGCGCCATGACGAAATGCGCGATCAACCCGACCTCGACCATGATGTAGCCGGCGCCCAGGCAGGCGAAATAGACGATGGTGAGGGCCTTGCCGCGCGACTTGGAAAAGATCGACCGCCAGCCCCAAAGGACGGGGATCGCCAGCAGCACCGTCGCGGTGAGGCAGGCGACGCCGAGCGTCGCCCAGATCAGGAGATAGCCCCACTCGTCCTGCAGCAGTTCGAGCCGATCGAGAATGCGCGGCAAGTCCTTGGTCTTGACGTAGGCGGCGAAATAGGGCGCGTCGTTGGTCAGCTTGCGCGTGTTGAAGACGTAGCGGTCGGCGACCGCCGGCCAGCCGCCGTTGATCAGCGTATGCCAGGCGAGCCGGCCCAACACGGTCGCGGGAAGGACCTCGTTGTCGCCGCCGCCCGGCGGGCCGGCGTCGGGCGGCGCGGCCGCATCGGCGGGGGCCGTCTCATCCCCCGGCGCGGCCGCTTCCGTCGCCTCGGCGGGCGCCGGCGGGCCGCCGGCGGCGCCGGTGAAGATCTGCGCGACATAGCCGTCGAGCGTGCGGTCGACCTGCGAGCCGTCGTAGGCGAGCCCGGGCGAATAAATCTCGTCGAACGACATCGCGTGGGTGTGCTTGCGCAGCGCGTCGATTTCGTCCGCCGCGAAGCCGCCGCGCTTGTAGAGCACGGTCGCGGTGGACAGGTAGGACGAGACGACGAAGAACGAATCCGCCATGTGCGGGCCGTCGACGTCGCGCGCCGCCGCCGCCATCGTCGTGTAGAGCTTGAGCACCGATTTGGGCGGCTCTTCCTTGTTCCACAGCGTCACCGACAGCACGCCGCCGTCGGCGAGCGCGCGCATGTAGGTTTCCATCGCCTCCTGGGTGTAGGCGAACTTTTCGACGATGGCGAAGCCGCCGGGATTGGACAGCCCGACCGAATCGGCCAGGCTCAAGTCGACGACGTCGAAGCGCTCGTTGGTCTGCGCGAGGAAGTGGCGCCCTTCGTAATCGATGACGCGCACTTTGCCGAGGATGTCGCCGGTGAAATCCCTGATCGCGGGATCGCGGAAAGCGGCGAGCACGGCGCGATTGCCTTCGGCGACCGTCACGTCCTTGGCGCCGGAGCGCAAGGCGAGCGCGGTCGAAATGCCGCCGCCGAACTGGGTGATGAAGGTCTTGGGCGCCTTCTTGATCACGTAGGGGTAATACATCGGCAGGAAACGGAAATAGGCGGTGTCCTTGGCCGCCAGCTCGCGGATGATGCCGATCGGCCCGTCGCTGTCGATGTAGAGGGCGAGATAGGCGTTGGCGGGCATCTCCGGCAGATTGAAGCCGGCGTTGTCGGAGAGGCCCGGCGCGAAGTGCAGATAGGAACTCGAATACGCCTCGAGAAAGCCGAACGGCGAAGCGCTCTGGTAGACCTTCTGCGCGTCGGGGAACTTGCGCGCGTAGGAAACGCCCTTGTAGTCGTTGACCGCCAGGCGGCTCAGGCCCAGCGCCGGCGCGGCGACGAAGTGGCCGCCGAAGGCGAGAAGAGCGAGCGCCGCGTAGGGCGCCAGCGCGCGCTTGCCCCCGGGGCCGAACCCCCAGGCCAGACACGCCATCAACCACAACGCCAGCGGCGCCGCGATCAGGTTGGCCGGCGCGAAGGCGTACATCGCGAGAAGGACCACGAGGCCGCACAGGCCCGAGCCCGCCAGATCGGCGAAATAGACGCGGCCGAAGGTGCGGTTGCTCTTGAGGAAGACGCAGCCGAGAAACACCGCGCCGGCCAGGAACGGCGTCAGCGAGGCGAGGAAGATCTCGAGCAGCTTCCATTTCTGCGCGGGATCGGAGACCAGGAAGATCGCGTTGAAGCCGAGCTGCTGAACGAAGAGATTGGCGCCGACCGCGAGCGGCCCGAACAGGCCGAGCGCGACGCCCGCCGCGACGTGCCAGTTGCGGGCGAACCAATCCTTGCCGACGCACATCACCGCGCTGGTGAGGCCGAAGCCGAGCATCGCCAGGCTGACGACCAGCGAGCCGAAATGCGCCCAGCTGCCGACCGAGAACACCCGCATGATGTCGATCTGCAGCGCGATGACCGAGCCGGCGCCGAGCCCGACGGCGAGATAGAGCGCGAGACGGCCGCGGCCGTCGAGCGCGATGTCGTCGTTGGCGCCGATCGCCGGCGCGCCGGCCTCCGCCGTCGCGATTGCATCGTTCATGAATCGAGGCTCCAGGCCCGCCGGCGCGCGGACGCGCCGTCGAGCGAACGCGCGTCGCGGCCGCGAGGGGGCGAAGCGGTCAATTGTTGTGCGTGCCCTTGATGACGTCGCCCTCGAGCTTGGTGAAGGGCACGAAGGGCACGATTCGGCCGCCGTAGATGTCGGAGCGCGCGACGGTGATCGAGCCGTCCGCGGCTTGGCTCTTGACCACCTTCAGCACGCGCTGCGCGCCCGGCGGGCCGACCGGAATGACCATGATTCCATTGGGCTTGAGCTGTTGCAGCAAGGGCGGCGGCACGTGGTCGATGCCGCAGGTGACGATGATCTTGTCGAACATGATCTGCCCGGCGTCGGCGGCCGCGGCCGCGGGCGAAGGCGTCGCGATCGGGCCCGGCGCGGCGGCGGGCGAAGGCGTCGCCGAGGGCGAGGCGGCGGGCGAAGGCGGCGCGGCGGGCGCGGCGGCGGCGTTCACCCAGCCGTAATAGCCGTCGGCGTTGCGCGTATGGATTGCCGAGAGTTCGCCATAGCCGTCCTTGATCAGCGCGTCGTAGATGCCGCGCGTGCGCTCGGCGAGCGGCTTGATGATCTCGATGGTGTAGACCTGATCGGTCAAGTGCGAGAGATAGGCCGACTGATAGCCGGAGCCGGTGCCGATCTCGAGCACCTTCTCGCCCTGCTTCGGGTCGATATTGCTGGTCATGCGGCCGACGATGTGCGGGCCGGAAATCGTCACGCCGAAGCCGATGTCGAGAAAATCGTTGACATAGGCGCGGCCGAGATTCTGCGGCAGCACGAATTTCTCGCGCGGCGTCAGCAGGAAGGCGCGCTTGTGGCGGATGTCCCAGATGTCCTCGTTGCGCACCAGAGCGACGAAACGGTCGAAATGCTCGCCCAGGAATTTCGGGTCCTCGCCGCGCTGGGAAACGCCCCAGGCGATGTACTTCTCGCGGCTGTCCATCGGCGGCGTGAGATCGAAGGTGAAAGGCGTCGGCACGTTGGCCAGGCCCAAACGCGGAGCGAGCGCGCCGCCCGCGAGCGCGGCCGCGCCGGCCAGAAAATGTCGTCTTTGCACCACCGTCTCCTCGATTGGCGTTTAGGGGAAAACCGTCGGCCCGCCTGATAACTCAATTCGCGCCAAAACGCGACAGGCGTTTTTCCCGGCCGGCCGTCATTTACGGACCGGCGAGAACCCGCGCGGCCACGCCATGGCCGTCCCCAGGCGGACCCTGCGCGGACAGGCGAATCGCTTTTCGGTCAGCGAGCGCTGAGCGGCTCGGCCGCCCACCCTTCCCAGAGCCCGCCGCCGGACGGCGCTGCAGGGTCGGCCGGCTCGGGTTCGCCGCTGATCCGGATCAGCGCGCCTTCGCGGCTGACAAGCCCATAGAGAATCGCGGCGTCGCTCGGCGCGAGCCGGATGCAGCCGTGCGAAGCCGGCCGCCCGAGATCGTCGACCTCCAAGGTGCCGTGGATCGCGTACTGGCCATAGAAGAAGATCGAATGCGGCATCGGCTCGTTGCCGTACTTCCACGAATAGACCATCGGATAGAGCGCGGTCGGCCGGTACGTCCCCCGCGGCGTCTCGCGGCCGGCGGCGCCGGACGAAATCGGCCATTGGAAGCTGCCGCCGCTGTCCGAGGCGACGCTCATCTTCTGGGCGCCGAGGTCGACGTCGATGCGGACCAGCGCCGGCGCCGCGCTCGACGCCCCGATCCACGCCCCGATCGCCATGGCGATTGTCGCAATCCAACGCATGCCAGCCCCCGGCCAAAACAATCCCCGTCCGCGCGCGGCGCGAAACGCCGCGGGCGCGCTCATGACTCCCTACGCGACAACCCCAGCCGACCCGGCATGCGCCGCTTCAGCGAACGGCGCCCAAGACCCGTTTCCGCAGCGTGCCGCCGACTCTCTTGCCGACGACGAAATAAGCGACGATCGCAGCGAAAAGCAAGAGCGCCGGCGCACCGTCGAGACGGAATCCGCCGGCCGTCAGGCCGTTCGTCGCCCGAACGATGAGAAAGCCGCAGGAGAAGAAAGCGGCCTGAGAAGGCGCGGATCGCTCCCGGGGCGTTTCGCCTCGTCGCGAGCGCAACGAGCGCATCCGACGCGTCGCCGCGTCGAGCCGCCGTCAGCGCCGCCGCCCGACGCGAGCATCGGGCATGACGATGCGCGTTTATGGCGTGCGCCGCGCGACCGCGCAATCATGGTCCTGCAAGTCCTCGCCGTGGCCGCCGGCCGTCAGTTCGGCGTGATCGGCCAGCAGAATGAAGCCGGACTTGCCGGCGAACGTCGCGCCGGCCGCGACCAGCGTCTCCAACCCCATATGGTCCTTGGCGCCCGCGAGGCCGTCGGCGAGCAGGCGAAACGGCGCGGCGTCGGAGAGATCGGCGGAATCGAGCCAGCGCGCCCAATAGCGCCGCCCGGCGAGCGCGACCGTCATCACGCGCCATTGGTCGTCGAGGGCGTCCTGGTAGGCGGCGAGCGCGGCGACGACGGCGTCGGCGAGGCAGTCGACGTGCAGGTGCAATTGATCCTGCGTGCGCGCGAACTCGGAATTGACGGCGACGCCGACCGCTTCGCGCGGCAAGGGATGGCCGAGCCGCGCCGCGAGCGCGCTCCGCGCGCCCCAAGCGAAGGCGAAATAATTGGGCGCGTCGGGCGCGACAACCAGCGGGTCCTCGATTCCCGCGACGCGGCCGGTCGGTATGGCGAGAAACTGCGCGACGCCGTTGCGGTCCTTGAGCAGCGCGACCCCTCTCGCCTCGCCCTGCGAGAGATCGACGCTCTCGCAAGGGTGCGGCCCCTCGCCGGCGCGCGCGTGCGGGACGCATTGCTCGTGCACGATCGTCCACAACGCCATCCGATCGGCATGAGCGGGCGAAGCGGCGGGTAGGGCGAAGGCGGCGGCCGCGAGCGCGGCGAGCGCAGTGGCGAACCTCGTCATGAACGTCCCCCTTGCGGCGCTCCTCGGCGAGCGCCGGCGCCTGGCGAATATGGCGGTTCTCAAACCGGACAGATCACGCGCTGCAAAAACCGGACAGACGATGAGCCAGCCACGCGCCCTTGCCCGGCCGCTCGCGCAGTCGCGAGCGATGTGTTAGCCTTTTTCGCTCGACGGCGAAATCGGGCCTCGCCATGCCGGAAGCGGCATGCAGGCGCGGGCCATCGGGGCTGTGCGGCGGAGACGTTTCCGCCGCCTGACGAAAGCGGGGAGGACGAACATGCGCGGCGACCAGAAAGTCATCGAATATTTGAACAAGGCCCTTCGCCACGAGCTCGCCGCCGTCAACCAGTACTGGCTGCACTACCGAATCCTGGACAATTGGGGCTACAAGGATCTCGCCAAGACTTGGCGCAAAGAGTCGATCGAGGAGATGCAGCACGCGGACCTTTTGGTGGCGCGCATCCTGTTTCTCGAGGGTCAGCCCAGCATGCAGACGCTGGACCAACTGCGGATCGGGCAAACCGTCAAGGAAATTCTGGAGTGCGATCTGGCGGCGGAAGTCAGCGCGCGAGCCCTCTATCTCGAAGCCGCGCAATACTGTCTTTCGGTCAACGAGCGGGTGTCGAAGAACCTGTTCGAGCGCCTGACGACGGACGAGGAGCACCACATCGATTTCCTCGAGACGCAGCTCGAACTGATCCGCCAGGTCGGCGCCGAGCTTTACGCGCAGAAGCATATGGGCGGATTGGAGGAGTAGGCGCGGCCGGCGGGGCTGCGGAGGTCAGACCTCGGCGGCCCAGTTCTCGATCGTCAGTCCCGGAACGCGGACGTAGTCTGCGACGTTGGCGGTCACAAGAACGCATTGGATCGCGAGCGCATGCGCCGCAATGAGCCGATCCATGTCTCGACTCCTCGACCAACCGATCTGAGCGATGATCCACCCATAGGCCTCCGCGGCAGCCGAGTCGAACGGCGCCACCGAGAGTCCTTCGAGCAACGTGTTCAGTCGCGCGCGTCGGAGCGCCGAATATTCCGGCGACTTGTAAACGCCGCGCTGCAACTCCGCCAGGCTCAAGGCCGAAAGCAGCACCGCGCCGGAATGCTCGACCAGCTTGTCGAGGACCGGCTCCGACCCGTCGCGGGCATGGATCGCGATGTTGGTGTCGATGAGAAACGGCACGCGTCAGTCTCGCTCGCGGTCGGGCAGCTCGATCGGCTCGTAAATCTCCACGCTCGGCGGCTTCGGCATCGCGCGCAGCGCCGCGACGACCTCTGCCAAGTTGCGCCGCGCCGGAGCGATCACGATCACGTCGCCATGACGCGAGATCGTCAATTCGACGTTCATGTCCTCATAAGCGAGCTCGGCCGGGATGCGCACGGCTTGGCTGTTGCCGGATTTGAAGGCGCGCGTCAGCGGCATCGCGTTTCGCCTCTCTGTGGTCTCGTTCTTATAAAATACCGCCTCGCCGCCCGGCCGTCAATCCCTGTATATACTACCCTATCTCATTGACGTTGTTCAATTCCTCCGGCCACCAGTAAGATACCGGGCCCCAGGAGACGCGGTCTGGGTCCTGCTCGGAACGGAAGCGCTCTCTCGATAAGTCGCGCTTCCAGCGACGTTTCGCTCCCTCGCGCGCCGCGATGGCGGCGATCAGCGCGTCGCGTTCGTGCTCACTTGGCGCGACGCCGTCGGCGAGTCCGAAACGCCCGCGGACGCTTTCCAAGGACGCCTGGACTTCTTTCGCGTCGATCCCCCACAGCTTGAGCAGCGCTTTCGGATGGCATTCGGTGATTAAGACCTCAGGACAGCGCTGGCGCAGCAAGGCCGCCAGCATGACGCCTTGAACGAGCGCCGCCCCTCGCAGACTGTTGGCGGGCTGCACCGTCCCCCCGACATCTTTCGCGTCCACGCTGTGCAACTTCTTGCGGATCGCTTGATCCGCGAGGCGATCGCCGCTTTCGCCCGACGACCACCACAGCGGCGCATCGACGCCGGTGGCTTCGATCCGCGCGCCGGACTTCCGCAGGCATTCGATCGCCTCGTCCGCACAGGAAACAACCGCGCTCTCGAACGACCCATCTCCATCAAGCAGCGCGACTCCGAATGCGTTCGCCCCGCCGGGGTCCGCGCCGAACCAAGCCATGCGCTATTCTCCTTCACGTGGCGCCTTCGGTCGCAAATGCGATGGCGTCAGACTTTACAAATGGATCGCCCGCTTCGCCACAGCCAGCGCCGCTTCCCTCACCGCCTCCGACATCGTGGGATGGGCGTGGCAGGTGCGCGCCAGGTCTTCGGCGGCGCCGCCGAACTCCATCAGCACCGCCGCCTCGTGGATCATTTCGCCGGCGCCGAAGCCGACGATATGCACGCCGAGCACGCGGTCCGTCGCCGCGTCGGCGAGCACCTTGACGAAGCCCTCGGAATGCCGCATCGCGCGGGCGCGGCCGTTGGCGGCGAACGGGAACTTGCCGACCGCGTAGGCGACGCCGGCCGCCTGCAGCTCCTCCTCGGTTCTGCCGACGCTGGCGATTTCCGGGCTCGTATAGACGACGGCGGGGATGACTTCGTAGTTCACGTGGCCCGCCTGCCCCGCCAGGATTTCGGCCAGCGCGACGCCTTCGTCCTCGGCCTTGTGGGCGAGCATCGGCCCGCGCACGACGTCGCCGATCGCGTAAAGGCCGGGAACGTTGGTCGCGAAACGGCTATCGATGACGATCTGCCCGCGCTCCATCGCTGCGCCGAGCCCCTCGAGGCCGAGCCCTTGCGTAAAGGGGCGCCGTCCGATCGCGACCAGCACGACGTCGGCTTCGAGCGTCTTCGCCTTGCCGCCGGCGACGGGCTCGATCGTCGCCTTGGCGCCCGCGGCGGACGCTTCGACTTGCACGACCTTGTGGGCGAGATGAAACGCGAGGCCCTGCTTCTCCAGCATGCGCTGAAACTGCGCGGCGACCTCGCCGTCCATGCCCGGCAAGATGCGGTCGAGGAATTCGACCACCGTCACTTCGGCGCCGAGCCGCCGCCACACCGAGCCGAGCTCCAGCCCGATGACGCCGGCGCCGACGACGATCAGCTTCTTCGGCGGCTTGGCGAGCGCCAGCGCGCCGGTGGAGGAGACAATCGTCTTTTCGTCGATCGCGACGCCGGGCAGGCGCGCGACTTCCGAGCCGGTGGCGACGACGATTGATCTCGCCTCGAGCGTCTGCTCCTTGCCGTCGGCGCCCTTGACGACGACCTTGCCGGGCGCGGCGAGGCGGCCTTCGCCGACGACCCAATCGATCTTGTTCTTCTTGAACAGGAAAGCCACGCCGGCGACGTTGGCGGCGACGGCGTCGTCCTTGTGCTTCATCATCGCCGCGAGATCGAGCTTGGGCTTGGCCACGACGACGCCGAGCGGCGCCAACCCGTGGGCGGCCTCCGCGAACATTTCCGAGGCGTAGAGCAGCGCCTTGGAGGGAATGCAACCGACGTTGAGGCACGCGCCCCCGAGCGTCGCGCGCTTCTCGACGACGGCGACCTTCATGCCGAGTTGCGCCGCGCGGATCGCGCAGACATACCCGCCGGGGCCGGCGCCGATCACCACAACATCGTATGCCATTCGCCCGCTCGCTTTCCTTTTGTGTCGATCAGGCGCCCGCCAGCCGGACAAGCATCATCACCAGGCCGATGAGGCCGATCCCCCACAGCGCCGTGCGCACGTAAATCCAGCCGAGCACATAGGCCGGCAGATACAACAGCCGCGCGACCACCCACACCGTCGCGCCGAGGCCGCCGGTATGCTGCGTGGCGATCAGCGCGAGGTCGACGGCGACGAAGGGAA